>PJEL010000203.1_pt1 | contig 70848 bp, 60 predicted proteins | sample 1853271 | NCBI WGS metagenome assembly PJEL01 (sample SAMN08108733, study PRJNA415343) | Invertebrate metagenome, whole genome shotgun sequencing project. | host: Globobulimina | place: Sweden: Gullmar Fjord | collected 2015-08
TGCTCGTCCGCGATGACGACCGCTCAGAGGTGCTCCTCAAGCCAGGAAGTCTCGATGGCTCGATGTTTCGCTTCCTGCGACAAGGCCAACGCGTCCGGTTCGACCTCAATGGCGAGGGCGACGAAGCGTTCGCCTCGAATCTTCGCTTCGGCTCTGACGGGTATTGACCGAGACGCACGGATCGAGACCTGTCTGGACTCTCACCTCTTGACTCTGGTATCTTCACTTCATGGTTCAAGCGTTTGTACTCATCCAGACCGATAGCGGCAGAGCTTCAGAAGTTGCGCGCTCGATCAAGAATCTCGACGGCGTGTTGTCTGCGGAAGCTGTCACCGGCCCATACGATGTAATCGTTTCGGCGGAGGCAGACGACGTCGACGCTCTCGGGCACTTGGTCGTCACTCAGATTCAGCCAGTGACCGGAATCGTGAGAACACTCACCTGCCCGGTCGTCAGAATCTGATTTCGCCGACTCTCGGGCTAGCGAATTGCCAGTCGCGACCGTTCCGCGTGTCGGTCGGCGGCGGCGTCAACGAGCGTCGAGCACAGATCTGCATACGACATCCCTGATGCGATCCACATCTTTGGGAATCCGGAGATCGATGTGAAACCCGGAAGCGTGTTCACCTCATTGAAAAGGAACGTCTTCTTCGTCCTGTCGTAGAAGAAGTCGACACGGGCCAGCCCCGTGAGTCCAAGCTCGGTAAACACCCTCTCCGCCAGCACCTGCACTTCTCTGGTTTCGGAACGCGAAAGCTTCGCCGGTGTGACGAACCGAGACGAGTCGTCCGCGTACTTTGCGTCATACGTGTAGAACTCGGTCTCCACGATGACTTCGCCAGGAAGCGACGCCCTGGGGCCGTCAAGGACCGCCACTTCAATCTCCCTGCCTTCGACCGTCCGCTCGATGATCACCTTCGTGTCGTACCGGAACGCATTCGAGATTGCTTCCTTCAGCTCCTGATCACTCTGCGCCTTCGCTATGCCGACGGACGATCCCTGCGCTGACGGTTTCACGAACACCGGGTACTGAAGTGAAGAAGCGATCTGTTCGACAACACCGAGCGGGTCTGCGTCCCAGCGTTGACGCAGCAGACGCACCCAAGGTGTCGTGCCAATACCAGAAGTCTTGATCACACGCTTCGCAAGGTCTTTGTCCATCGCAAGAGCACTCCCGAGTACACCGCAGCCGACATAGGGAACGTCACATGTGTCAAGCAGCCCTTGCACCGTCCCATCCTCACCCCACGGACCGTGAAGAACCGGGAACACGACATCGAATTCGACTGTGTTGTCTGCGACCTTCAAGACGCCGCCGGGAACGGACATTTCGACAGACCGCCCTTCGGCTCTGAATGGCCTGAACGTGGGATCGGCCATGAACCAATCACCACTTCGGTCGATGCCTACGGGAATAACACGGTGTCCTCCGTCCACGAGAGCATCATGAACGGACACCGCTGAGGCGCATGAAACCTCATGTTCAGATGAGCGTCCGCCGAAGAGAAGAAGTACCCGGGCCATCAACAGAGGTTACCGTGGGAACCGAAGTCGACAGGGGTTTGGCCACTTGACCGATAGGGATCTACTCACTGACTATCGGATTCGCGTGATTCGCACGGGTCTGATCATCTCGTGGTTCGCCATGATCTTGTTCGGCATCTGGGCAACCTCACTCGAATTCGAGAATGACTTGGCCATCGCGACTGTTCTCGGTGGATTCACCGCCGGATTGGTAATCATCACGTTCGCGCCTTGGCGCTCAATGCTCGAGTCTCGAGTCGGCGACTTGGTGATCCTCGTGTGGAGCGTTGCCGCGCTCCTTGCCGTGTTCATGTACGAAACAACGTCCGAGGGATCGGCGAACGGCATCGGACTTCTCCTGATCCTGTTCTTCGTCGCCGCAACGCTTCCATCGAATGCATCCGTCATGGCGCTCGGCGTCGGAACAACGATCGCGTTCGGCGCAGTGCTCTATGACCAAGGCTCATCCGATTTCGCTTCGGTCGCGGGCTTGTTCCTTCCCTTCGTCGGCGCTGTCGTCTTCGTACTCATGATCTCGGTTGGCATCAGAACTGAGCTCGAAGCAACTGACGCCGCATACCGCTCGGTTGCCTACCGCGGCGCAGAGCTCGCTCGCCAGGAGCAGGAGCTCACACACCTCTATGAGGTCTCGCGAACGATCGGTGCAGGGTCCAAGCTCAACGAGGTCCTCCCTGAGTTGATTGGAACCGTGGCCGACTCCGTTAAGGCGCGAATTGGGCTCGTCATGATGTACGACTCCTCGACCGAGAGACTCGAGCTGATGTCCCCCATCTGGGTCGCAGGACACACAGTGACCGCTGACGAATTCTCGCTCGGGCTCAATGAGCCCGGTATATCCCAGCGCGTGTTCATGAGCGGCGACCCAAGAGTCATCAACGACACCGCTTCGCACCCAACACGGGACCGTCTCGCGGAGGAACTCGAGGCCGACAGGGTCGCGATCGTCGCGATGCGCGTCGAGAATCGCACGATTGGCGTTCTCCTTGTCGGGGACAAGGCCACCGACTTCACCGACGAAGACCTCGAAGTACTCGAGTCAGTTGCTGCCCCTGCTGCGCTCGTTCTCAACCAGATGGCGCGGTACGAGGAAGCACAGTCGACGGGCGAACGCATGACAGAGCTCGCCCAGCTCAAGACCGACTTCGTCTCGGTCGTGAGCCACGAACTCCGAACTCCACTCACTTCGATCATCGGTGCGATTGGCACGCTCCAGCGACCCGAATTGCTCCCCGAAGACCCCCGCGCTCAGCAACTCATCGCTATGGCGGCGAAACAGGCCGACCGACTGAGAACCCTCATAGAAGATCTTCTGGTCATGTCGCGTATCGAGGCTGAGTCGCTCCCCATTCGTCCTGAACGGATCGACATGGCTCCGTTCCTCGTCGATCTGATTGCGGCGCTCCCCGACGGCGACCGGGTGAGCCACGAAACGGAACGCGATTCCGGTGAGGTGATCGCCGATCCAGACCATCTCGCACGCGTCGTCACGAACCTCGTTGAGAATGCGATCAAGTACGGCGGAGACGGCTCAATCGAAGTGCTAACCGTTGGAAAACGCAACGAGTTGCATCTCTCCGTCATCGACCACGGACCAGGTATCTCCTATGAGCAACATGAAGTGATCTTCGAACGATTCACACAGCTACAGCCACACGCGACCCGATCCAAGGGTGGGGCGGGCCTCGGATTGTCGATTGTCAAGGGACTCGTCGAGGCGATGGACGGACGAGTCTGGTACGAGCCGACCCCGGGCACCGGCGCTACGTTCACGGTCGCGATTCCGAGGGCTGGGGCGTCTACAAGCCCTCAGTGATCCCGGCTGCAACGGCGTGGAAGCCACCGTCGACATGAACGATTTCGCCCGAAGTCAGCGGTGCGAAGTCCGACATGAGCACACATGCCATCTTGGCCACTGGCTCCGGATCTGACGTGTCCCACCCGAGCGGCGCCCTGACTTCCCACAACCCATCGAACTGAACAAATCCCGGAATGGACTTGGCCGCGACCGTTGCGAGGGGGCCGGCGGCGACGAGGTTCGCTCGGATGTTCTCAGGACCGAGGTACCTTGCGAGATACCGATTCACCGATTGGAGGGCAGACTTCGAGACGCCCATCCAGTCGTAGGCAGGCCATGCGGTCGAGTTGTCGAAGTCAAGTCCGACGAGGGCTCCCCCGCCTGCCTTGTTGAACAAAGGACGCAGGCCAACGGCGAGGGTCTTGTACGAGAAAGCAGAGGTCAGGAACGCTGCCGAAGCCGACTCTGGTGGGGTTTCGAGGAACTTCCCTCCGAGTGCGTCTTCCGGTGCGAACGCTATTGCGTGGAGTGCCCCGTCGAGTCCTCCCCACTTGTCGTCGAGAGCGCCGACGACGGCAGCCATCTGGTCGTCGTCCGTGATATCCAGTTCGAGGACGTCGGAAGCCTCAGGAAGACGCTTGGCTGATCGGCGCGTGAGGGAAAGGCCTCGACCGAATCCGGTGAGCACGACCTCCGCTCCCTGTTCCTGGGCGACGCGAGCAGTGTGCCAAGCGATCGAGTCATCTGTCAGCACGCCGGTAATCAGCAACCGTTTGCCATCAAGCATCGAACTCCTTCCATTCTCGCTTCTGGAGAGTAGTCACGACACGTTCGCCCAAGCTCGCAAACCAAGACCCATGACGAACAGGAGCAATATCCCATACGTGAGGGCTGGCTTGCGAGCCATGGTCGCGCGGTACACATACGCAAGCGTCAGAGTTACCACGATGACGACCCCGTAGAACACATGAAACGAGTTGCCTGGTTTGATGTCGTTGCTGTACATGTACACGCCCGCTAAAACCTGGAGAAGAATCGCTGCGAAAGCCACGGCCCGCGCCCATTCGAAGATCTTGGGTGGCGTCCTCTTCATCACGGCGAGCACAAGGCCCCAGATCCCGACGGCACCGGTCGTGGCGATCGCGACGTAGAACCAGTACTGATGGAACGTGTGGACGTTGGTGAGCATTGATGACATTCCTTGGGTGCGGTCGAGACGGTAGGTTATCGGCATGGTTGAACTCCATCCCCACGACATCGCCCATGGAGGCGAAGCAGTCGCTCGTCGAGACGGCAAGGCGCACTTCGTTGCCGGCGCCATCCCTGGCGAGGTCATCGAAGCGTCGATCACAGAGGACCGCGGATCGTGGGCACGCGCGGCTCTCGTTCGGATCGTCGAACCATCGCCTCTGCGGCGCGAGCCCCCTTGCGAATACGCAGACGTATGCGGCGGGTGCCAGTGGCAATTCACTGACACTGCCACCCAACGCACGTGGAAGCGTGAGACCGTAGTCGGTCAACTTGAGCATCTTGGACGCATCGTCGATCCACTGGTCCATGAGACCGTCAAGGTTGGGCCCGATCTTGGATATCGAAATCGCATGGACTTCCATGTCGTCAATGGCCGTGCGGGTCTCTATCGAAAACGAAGCCACGACATCGTCCACCTCGATCACTGCCCACTCCTCGTGCCCGAGTTGCAGGAGGTATACGAACGCCTGTCTGACCTCACCGGCATCGCGACCCTGACGCTGAGGGCGGGGACCAGGACCGGCGACCGACTGGCCGTCGTCGACGGCACCGTTCCCGAACACGCAAGGGACTGGGGTATCCCCGTCGCCCAACGCAGCGGAAAGTCAGCCAAACCCGTAATCGGCGAGCCAAGACTCCACGAGATAGTCGACGGTGTGAAGTTCCGGATTCCGATGACCGGATTCTTCCAGAACAACACAGATGGCGCTGAAGCACTGGTCGACATCGTTGGGGGTGTTCTCGATGTGAACGAAGACGACACGCTTCTCGACGGCTACTGCGGCGTAGGACTCTTCGGTGCAACCGTCGGACGACGCGCCGGAAGAGTGATTGGCATCGAGTCACACCACGAAGTTGTGGATGCGGCACGACAGAATCTCGACGCCGTCGGCGTGGATCACCATCTCATGGTCGGATCGTTCACCAAAGATATCGAGTCGCTCGACGAGTATTGGGACGTCGCCGTGGTTGATCCTCCACGCAAGGGCCTCGGTGAGCGGGGAGTTGCGGCGGTGACCTCAGCGATGCCGCGGACAATCGCCTACGTTGCCTGCGACCCTGCGAGTCTTGCGAGGGATGCACGGACGCTCACGGAGTACGGCTACGAATTCGCGGAAGCTACACCCGTGGATCTATTCCCACAGACGTATCACGTGGAGACCGTTGCACGGTTCGACAGGGTCTAGTCGATTCGTTGTGAAGATCGGCATCGGCTTCACATGTCTTCGAGAAGTTCTCGCTTCTTCGACTCATACTCCTCGTCGGTGATGTGACCGGCTTCGTGGAGTTCTGCGAGCTTGCTGATGGCCTCTGCGTTGTCAGCACCGCCCCGCTGCGGGGTCACTGCTCTATGACCGGAGAGGTGCATCGTTCTCTCCTCACGAACACGGTAGAGCTCGGTCTGGAAGGCGTCCGGGTGAGGGATGTCCTTGAACTTTGACTGCCCGGTGCTCCCGGCAGACTCGACGAGGAGATCCCCCGCTCCGATCATGCGCTCGAAGACCGATTGGGAGAAGTTCACGTTTGTGATGTTCTCAAGCGGGATCTCGATACCAGCCTTTGCGATCAGGCCATGGCGGGTCATGAGCCGTTCGGACGTGAGCACATACATGCTCGTCCACCAGGTCAACAGCGGTTGTACAACCAGCCATCCGAGGAGTCCAAGGTAGACGATGAACCCGAAGGGGAATATGTCTGTCCACCTGATGACGAGTCCCCAAGCGACCGATACCAGGATGAACCAAACAACCGGCAGTGCGAGGAGTTTCCAATGAGGCCGAAACGCTCTGAGGACTGTCTCGTCGGCGGTGAGTGCATCTTCGGGCCACGGCATACGAACATGCTAGTCACACAACGCTACACGTGAGAAACCCCAAGGAAGCCGAAGCCCCCTTGGGGTGTTCTCTGCTTCACCTCCGGCCTTTCGACCTTTGGTTCCACTGGCTACGAACCGAAGCTCGCTGCCTTCCGTTGGACCTCGGCCGAAGCCGGTACGGCGGGGCTTTCACCCCGGCCACCTTGCGGTGGTTCCGTCGGTCGGACCCGTTTCCAGATCCTTGCCAGATTTTACCCCGGCCCGCCTCCGGTTTCCCTTCGGCGTCCTGCATCGGGTCTCCCCTCTGCAGTGATCAATACATTGCCAGCGCCCGAGCGCGTCTGCAAGCCGAAATGCTGATTGGTTTTCGCGGTCCCCCGTAGTTTTCGCGAGAAGAGCTCTTCAGGTGACTCTGAGCGAGGAACTCGTCCGCACACCAGCGGCTCAAGTCCACCAGTCGAGTACGCGAAGTGCCCGAAGGGTGTTCCATCTTCCTGGGTGTCTGCCCGGCTCGAGAGCAAAGTACACCTCACCGGAGTATTGGCTCCCCTTGCCCCATCGGCCATCTCCGCGCTGTTTCGAACGAACCAACGCAACGGCGTCGGCGACCCGCGGATCTCTCGAAGCATCGGCATCCCTGAGATGGTCGAGACCCCGCAGTACGTCATAGTGCCACCTGGGCGGAAAATGGGATGTGGTCCACGCCTCGTTGATCACGTCACCGGTCGAGTGCGAGAGGTACATCTGGTGACGGAACATGAACTCATGTCCGCTGGCAATGGCCTCGTCAGCATCGTTGTTGCCAGAGCGACGCTTCCATTCGAGAAGTCCTTCGAGCACGGAGATCGTCGTATGGAACGACGAGTGAGTGGCACCGCGGTAATCCTCGCAATTCCATCCGCCGTCGGCCATCCTCTCGTTGATCAGCATTTCAGCGATGGAATCGGATCTCGGGTCACGTGCATCGAAGTACGACACGAGCGAGAGCACCATGCCGTTCACACACTTCTCGGCAATCTGGAGGCCGGTAAACAGGGATACACCGCCGTCGATCCACGTGGCATCATCGAGTAGCCGTGCACAGCCAGATATCGCCTGCGTGTTCGAAGGCGGCAGTCCTAGTCGTCTGAGCAGGAGGAGCGTGTAGGTTGTCGACGTCCACTTCGGACCGTAGAGACCTTGCGCCCACGTTCCGCCGTCGTCTTGGCTGTCAAGAAGATGCTTCCCCCAACCAACCTTGCCTACCTGCTCACGGGTCGCAGCCCACACCTTGTGATCGCGTTGGAGAAGGTCACGCTCGGCCTGCCAGCGAACTGCTGGATCGCCATCGCACAGCCATTCAATGATCATGTCGTCCACGGTCAGATCATGCCACCGTTGCATGGATCAGAGCAACATCACGGATGGTGCCGTATCCAGAGTGCACCGAGACATCCCTGACGCGCAAAATCCCGAGGAAGCTCAACCGTAGTCTCGCCCTCTCGGGATTCTGCCTCGAAGCGACAAGTCGCTCCGGTCCGGTCCTCGGCAGTCTCCCACCTCGTCCCGGTGTGTTCCCTCTCTCCTGAAGCCGAAGCTCCGTTCAATCCGGAACCGTTCCTTCTCTCCTGAGGCCGAAGCCCCGTTCAATCCGGAACTGTCTCTTCTCTCCTGAGGCCGAAGCCCCGCTCGATCCGAGACCGCATGTCGTCGCCGAAGCTCCTCAATGCGTTCCTGTCCGGAACCGAGATCCCGTTCAGGTGGAGATCCGCCCGAGGGCTTCTCTCCGGTGACCTCGTGAAGGCTGGGCTCCCTCGTGAGGTCGAACCTTTGGCCGAAACCTCAGGTCGTGCGATCCGAGTCTCCCCGTCTCGCTGGCGGCCACCGGTTTCCCGGTCAGATCACCGTGAGGTGAGCCAGCCGCCGTGCCCTCCGGACTTGCATCCTTCGAGCAAAAGGGAAGGTACGGGTGCCCGCGATGTATCGCAACCCAAACGGCCTGTTCGTTTTCGCGTGCTGTTCCTAGTTTTCGCGGGCGAGCTTCGGAACAGGCCACCTCCGCTTTCTGTCGCACCCTGCAGGTACAGTCACACCATGGATAAAGACACCACCGCAACCCCCGTCGATGGGCCGGTACTTGCAACACTCTCCCCTTCGAGAGCGAGCGACTTCAAGACATGCCCACAGCTCTACAAGTTCAAATCAATCGACAAGATTCCTACCGAGCCAACCATCTATCAGGCGCGGGGGACGACGGTGCACCTCGCACTCGAGAAGCTCTTCGGTGAACCGCAGGAGTCGCGCACTCCTGAGCGCCTCTACGACCTCTTTCGGGAATCATGGTCGGAGCTGAAGCCTGCCGAGTACCCAGACCTCTTCGACACCGTTGAAGAAGAACGAACCTGGGGTATCGAAGGCCTCAACATGCTCGCCACGTACTTCTCGATCGAGGATCCAACCTCGTTCGAGCCCCAAGCTCTCGAAATGGACCTCCGAGTTGATGTAGACCACATGACGATCAGAGGCATCCTCGACCGTATGGAGGAGGTGACCGAAGTCGGGCCTGACGGTGCAGAGCGAACGGCCTTGGTGATCACCGACTACAAGACGGGGAAGGCACCGGGCGAGAAATGGGCAAACAAGGCCTTCTTCGCACTCAAGATCTATGCACTCCTGATTCGAATCTCCCAAGGAGTGACACCGACGCGAATACGGTTGCTGTATCTCAACGGCCCAACGGAATACACGATGGAGATCACCGATGCCCAGCTCGACGCGATGCATAAGCAGCTCGCAGCGCTGTGGGGCGCCATAGAGAAGGCCATCACCACGGACACCTGGCCTGCCAAGACATCAGCCCTCTGCAACTGGTGCGATTTCAAAGCAACGATCTGCCCCGCATGGGAACACGAGCGGGCGGCCGCGTCGGCTTGACATCGCGCGGCACCGTCGACGGGGAGACTCGTGTAGACCCGAGTGCGTGGGAGGCTCATCGAGCGCTCGCCGGGAAACCGCAGATCGTCGTCGGCGGACCGGGCACAGGGAAGACCCAGTTCCTGTGTGACCGTGTCGTCGAAGCACTCGCGACCGGAGCGGTGTCAGCTGATCAGGTCATCATGCTCGCCTTCTCCCGCCAAGGGGCGAACGACATCCGGTCGAGACTCTTTGATGCGCTCGGAGGCGACGCGTACCGAGTGAACGTCTCGACCTATCACTCGCTCGCGATGCGACTCATCGAGTCCCACGCAACCGATCTCGGTTGGTCCGCTCCACCCTCGGTTCTCGCCGGCGCCGAGCAGGAGCACTTCGTCGCCGGGCTCCTCGTCGACGAGGACAAGCGTGCTTGGCACGCCGCCTTCCAACCGATCCTGGACACCCAACAGATGGCGGCCGAAGTCACAGACTTCCTCCTTCGATGCCACGAACACCTGCTTGGTCCAGCTGATGTCGCCGCGCACGGAAGAGACCAGTGGCGGGGCATCCCCGAGTTCTTCGATCGGTATCTGGTTGAACAGACGGAGGCCGGAAGAACCGACTACGGGCGGATCCTCGCCGACGCCGTCGCAGCTGTCGAGACGTGGCCCGATGTTGCCGCGCCGTACCGGTTGGTGGTCGCCGACGAGTACCAGGACTCATCTCCTGCCCAGGCGCGTCTGCTGCTCGGCCTTGCGGCCAATACGCTCGATCTGCTGGTTGCCGCCGATCCGTACCAGTCCATGTACTCGTTCAGGGGCGCAGATCTCTCCAATGTATTCGACTTCCCTGAAGCCACCCTCGAAGCACTCGGTGTACGTGCCGAACGTCTGGTCCTGACAACATCGCACCGGGTGCCAGCAGAGATCCTCTCATCAGCCGTTGCAGTGACGGGGCGAGAACTGCCTGGCGGAGCTGGCAAAGTGCTGAGCACACGAAGCGGTGGTTCGGTTGCTGCACATGTCTTCCCTCTCGAGGTCAGGGAAGCGGCTTGGATAGCTGCAGATATCGAACGTGTGCATATCAAGGAGGGCGTTCCTCTCGAGCGGATCGCCGTGTTCATCCGAACAGCCTCGGCGTTCACCGATGAGCTCATCAGGGCACTTGATCGAACGGACATCCCTCACACGTACGAAGACGGCAGACTCGCTGACGAACCAATTGTTCGTTTCGTACGTGACCTCGTCTCCGCGGCAACGACGCAGGACGCCGACGACACTGCGATCCGCCGAGTGCTCCAGGGCCCATACGTAGGGGTCTCAGCGGGCGCGATGATCGGTATCGACACAAAGCACGCCGCCGGGCAGGACTGGGCTGAACTCGTTGCTTCAGAGATCGATGGCGGAGCGCCCCTGGCCCAGCTGTTGTCCGACTCATCGTGGTCGGATACCGACCGCGCCCCCGCAGGGCTCTGGCACGTGTGGGTCACCCTGCCTCACCTTGCGGCACTTGTAACCGACGACGCACGCGCCGGTGACCTGCGAGCTTGGTCAGCGTTCGCCCAGGCATTGGAGCGGCTCGAAGACCGGTCACCACATGCAACGTTGCTCGACCACGAACAGCTGGTCGGGCACTCTGACTTTGAGGCCGACCCTCTGTTTGAGTTCCGCACGCCAACGGCGCGCGGCGTGACCGTGACCACGCTTCACCGATCCAAGGGCACGGACTTCGATGTTGTCTACATCGCGAACGCGGTCGAGGGTGCACTCCCCGACCTACGGACAACGGACTCCATCCTCGGGTCGCGGCACCTCAACCCTCACCTGCCAACCGATGCCGGTGAGTATCGGGCGTTCAGGCTCGACGAGGAGAGACGGCTCGCCTACACCGCCATGACCAGGGCATCCTCCAAGGTTGTTTGGACCGCAACATCCTCTGACGAAGTCGATGGATCGATAGCAAGCAGATTCCTCCCTCTGGTTGCTCCTGTGACGCCATCGTCACATGAAACTGCCCCGCTAACGCCACGTTCGTTCGAAGCATCCCTCAGACGGTCCCTGAATGACCCGCTCGCTATCGACGTCGACCGGCTCGCGGCCGCTGTCGTACTCGCCAAAGGAGCCGAAATCGGACTGGCGGATCCGCTCACTCGCTACGGCACATTGGAGTCGGGATCAAACGGCAACCTCGTCCCGAGCGATCTCCGTATGTCGCCGAGTCAGGCAGGAAGCTACACCGACTGCCCTCGGAGATACGCGGTCGATCGCTACCTCATGACCCAGTCCGATGAGACTGACTACATGCGGTTCGGAACATTGATCCACCAGGTGCTCGAAGGGACCGAACGAGAAGCGAGTGCAGGAGGCTCGGAACGCTCAACGGCGGCCGATGCAATTGTGTGGCTCGCCCGTCTCTGGGACGAGTACGGGTTTGGCGACGACGCCGTCGGACTGGCGTGGAGACGTCGCGCGGAAACGATGCTTGAGGACATGTACCGACTCTGGCCTTCATCGGCTCGACCGGTCGACTTCGAGACGCCCCTCTCCCTCGTTGTCGGTGACACGCCATGGTTCGGCAAAGCGGACAGGATCGAGGCCACCGAGGACGGCGTGTCGATCGTCGACTACAAGACGGGCGGTGTGGTCAGCGTCCCCGAAGCCGCCGAGTCCATCCAGCTCGGCTACTACGCCATGGCAGCAGCTGAGAATCCCGAGGTCACGACGCACGGGGAAGTCGTCGGAGCAGAGTTCTGGTACCCGAGGGAGCTGCGGAAGCACTCGATCGCTACGAGACATTTCGACATGGACAATCTCGACGCCGTCCGTGAAACGATGATCGAGATCGCGACAGCAATCCGGGCTGAGGAGTTCGATCCGGTGCCGGGGAAGAGGTGCTCTTCGTGCCATATTGAACTTGTCTGCCCCGCACGATCTGCGGGACAGGGTGCATTCACGTGAGCAATACGTTCACGCCCTCCGCCGAGCAGGCCGCAATCATCGAGCATCCCGATGAGTCGCTCAAGGTTGCCGCAGGAGCCGGAACGGGCAAGACGACGACCATCGTGATGAGAATCGCGGCCCTTGTCGAGTCCGGTGTTGACCCAGCACGGATCCTCGGGGTCACCTTCACGAACAAGGCCGCTGATGAGCTCAACCAGAGGGTCATCGAAGCGATCAGTTCAGACGACAAGACGCGCATGCCAGAGATCTCGACGTACCACGGGTTCGCCGCCGCGATCCTCGATGAGTTCGGCGCGTACGTTGGCTACGAAAAATCGACGATGCTGATGGACGAAGGTCACCGTTCTGAGCTCGCCAGCCGCGTCCTTCGAACGATCGACTCCAAGGATCTGGACCTCACATCGCTCTCATCGAGACGGTCCGAGATGTTGGCACTCGCAGCGAGCCTGACCGACAACCTCGTCGACATCGACACGGTGCGTCGCGCAGCCACTCTCTCCGCAGTGGACGACGCCGTCGCCGATGTCTGGAGAAGCCGACTCGCCCTCCTCGACGCTGTCGAGGTATATGAGCAGGAGAAGCTCCGGCTCGGGCTTCTTGAGTACGGAGACCTCATCCGCCTTGCCGTACGCGCTGTCGACGATTCGGACGCTTTGACTGAGGCCATCAGCGAGCGGTACGACGCTGTGGTGCTTGACGAGTATCAGGACACCGATCCAGCTCAGAGGCGACTCCTCACTCAGCTCTTCGCATCGAGGGTGCCGGTCACGGCCGTTGGCGATACTGACCAGACGATCTACGAGTGGCGTGGCGCCTCAGCTCAGAACTTCGAGGCCTTTCCTATGGACTTCCCAAGAACGGATGGCACGCCGGCCGCGACGCTCCCTCTCAGCAAGAATCGTCGATCGGATAGGGTCATTCTCGACCTTGCAAACCGTATCCGGGATGAGATTCCGCACGGCGAAGGCGCTCTCCCCCTCTCACCTGCGGACGAGGCCAAAGATGGGGAACTCGCAACGGCTTGGTTCAACACTGCAGGGTCGGAGGCAGATTGGATCGCGACCGAGATCCTTCGGTCACAGCGAAGCGGTTCCAAGTGGCGTGACACTGCCGTGCTGTGCCGTAATCGCTCGCACTTCGTGCCCATCGTGGAAGCCTTCGATGCTCTCGGAATCCCCTACTCCGTCGGATCAATGGGCGAGCTGCTCGACACCCCAGAGGTCGCTGATCTGCTGGCTTGGCTCCGCCTCATCGACAAACCGTCAGAAGAACCATCGATGTTGCGGATCCTGCTTGGAGGTCGCTTCAGGACTGGAATGTCCGCCATCGCTTCCCTCCGGACGTGGTGTAGCGACAACACCGGCTCGACGCTCTTCGACGCCGCATTGGCTATCGCCGACATCGAGGACATCCCGGAATCGTCACGACTCCGAATCTCGACTTTCGTGGAGCTGCATCAGCGCCTCGTCCACGAAAGTCAGGTCTTGCCTATCGCGGCTGTCGTGGAGAACACCATCAACTCTCTCGGGTACTGGAACGAAGTCGCCGCACTCGAACAAGGGCCAGCGCTAACCGCGCAACTCAACATCAATAGGTTCACCGAGCTGGCCCAACATTGGAGGCCCATCGAGGGCGCTCCGAACCTCGCAGGGTTCCTTCGATATCTGACAGCTCTCTCAGAGTCCCGTCGGGCAGACGAGCTCGCGTCAGCAATGCCGGTCAACGCAGACGCTGTTCCCATCCTCACCGTTCACTCTGCCAAGGGACTCGAATGGCCGACCGTGTACGTGCCTTCGGTCGCAAACCGTGTGTTCCCTTCCAGTGCCAGGGCATACGATGACCCTGACCGGATCACCCGTCTCCTTCCCTATGAACTCCGCCTCGATGCGACGATCTATGGCGCAGCCTCCGCGGCCTCTGGCAAGCACCGGATCGACATCTTGAGGAGTCGACATCTTGAGCAAGAGTGGCGCCTCGCGTATGTCGCGACCACTCGCGCTGCCCAAAAGCTCGTCATCACCGGACACGGTTGGGACGGCGGCATCAAGAATGCCCGTAAGCCATCGCCTCTCTGGGAACTCGCCCGAACGACCGCAGGTTCTGTCACGGGGCCAATGGAACTCGTATCGGATGCGCCGATCGAGCCCGAACCGTTCATTGAACCACCAACCCCACCCGATCCTCTCTTTGAGGACGGCCCTGCTGCAGCACTGCGCCGGTCGGTGGTGGACCCTGGATGGATCGCCAACGAGCATCCTGACATTGCATCGGCCGTCACAGACCGGGTCGAGCAACTCACGTTGGCAGTCGAGGACCTCGCATCTCCGGCGCTCGAGGAGTCCACACCTCGATTTGCGGTCTCGGTTACCAATCTCGTTGCGCTCGCAGCGTGCGCTCAGAGATTCAAGTGGATTCATCACGACCGGCTACCGCGCAAACCTCGTAGATCTGCCGTACTCGGTACCGCGTTCCATCGGCGCGTCGAACTCCACAACCTAGGAGTGATCGCGTTCGACGATCCCGGCGCGGCGAGCTACGACTCACCCGAAAGCGCCGGCGGAAGCGTGGATGGACAGAGCGGTAGTAGAGGAGATCCCTGGGACCTGTTCGAGGGATCCCGATTCTCCTCAGAGACACCAATCCACATCGAGGCACCATTCGAAGTCTCGATCGGAGAGGGTTCGATCAGAGGCAAGGTTGACGCAATATACGAGACGGACGAGGCTGGCTGGGAGATTGTCGACTACAAGTCCGGCGCCAGCCGTGCTGACGATGCGCGCAAAGTGCAGCTTGAGGCATACGCCATTGCAGCTTCCGAAGGTTCGCTGTCGGCGGAGCCGCCTGAAGCCATGTCAGTGACGTTTGCCTATTTCGGCGGTACAGACATCGTTGAAGTCTCCGAAGGAGTTGATGACGCATGGCTTGGTGAGGCTCGCAGTCGCATCGAGCGGCTCGTCGATCAGGGAATCAACGGACCCTTCGATCCGACACCGTCGAATGAATGCCGCTGGTGCGACTTCCTCCATCTCTGTCCCGCGGGTCAACAGCAGGTGAACCGCTAGGCAATCCTGCCATCGGCGACATCAATCACAACCGTCACAGGGCCATCGTTCGTCAGCTCAACTGCCATGTCGGCGCCAAAGATGCCTGTCTCGACCCTGATTCCAAGATCCGAGAGTGCAGAGCTGACAGCCCGCACGAGTGGTTCGGCTTCATCGGGTGCTGCGGATCGGGCGAATGATGGCCTTCTCCCCCGACTGACATCCGCCAGGAGCGTGAACTGGCTCACGACGAGGACGCTGCCGCCCGTGTCGATGATCGATCGGTTCATCCGGCCATCGTCATCGCCGAAGATTCGCAACTGGCTGATCTTGTCCACCGTCTTGGTCACATCATCGGGACCATCACCAGCAGCGATGCCGACGAGCACCAGCAGCCCGTCGTGGATCTCACCAACGACATTGCCATCGACGATCACCCTCGCCTCCGACACCCTTTGTACGACCGTCCTCACACCATCTCCACCGTTCCGACGAGGTCCGAACCTACACTCGCCACGATGTTTCGGACAGTCCTGCTCTCAGCCATTCGTGGTTTCGTCATGGGCGCCGCAGATATCGTCCCCGGTGTCTCTGGCGGGACGATCGCGCTCATCTTCGGCATCTATGAACGCCTGATCGCGTCCATACGTGCCGGGTCATCGGCACTAGGACACCTGCTGAAGGCTGACATCTCGGGAGTCAAGGAATGGATGGGACGCGTCGACTGGGCGTTCATCATCCCGCTCGGCGCTGGAATCCTCTCAGCGGTCGTTGCCCTGGCCCACGTTCTCGAGCAGCTGCTCGCTGAGCAAGCGGTTGTCATGTCTGCCCTCTTCATGGGGCTGGTGGCTGGTTCCGTCGTTGTTGCTTGGGCGATGCTCAAGGCACGCGAGCCCAAGCACATCTGGATTGCAGTTGGCATCGCCGCAATCATCTTCGCCACCCTTGGACTCCGGGGCGGCACGACTGAAGACACCGTCGGCCAGCTCGCCGACCCAGAGTTGTGGGCCTTCTTCCTTGCTGGTGCCCTTGCCATTTGCGCGATGATCCTTCCCGGGATCTCCGGTTCCTTCATCCTCGTACTGCTCGGAATGTACGGTCCGCTGCTCGCCGCGGTGACAGACAGAGACCTTCTCACGCTGATCGTCTTCACGGTGGGCGCAGTAGTAGGTCTCGCAGTGTTCTCACAGATTCTCCACAGGGCGTTGACGCTTCATCACGATCTTGTGATGGCGTCGCTCGTCGGCCTGATGGCAGGATCACTCAGGGTGCTGTGGCCATGGCCGGACGGCATAGATTCGACGGAGATCGGCCTGCCGGACAGCGATGTGCTCATTGCTTCACTGATCGCGATTGCCGCGTTCCTCGTCGTGATCGTTGTTTCCCGTTTCGCCCAGAGGCTCGAGACCGAAGACGTCGAAAGCAGGGCCCTCGAAACAGGGGGCTGAGGCTCAGCCGATCCCGATGATGTCAGCAGCAATCAGGTCGGCAATGCGCTCGTCCGACACACCTGCGGAGAGAAGAGCCGATCGAGCAGCCTCCGGCGCAGGCGCGGCGGGCTCGAGCGTGCTTGGCCTCGACTGATTCTGTGGATGTGACGGGGCTTCTGACATCGTGAGGACCGGGGTCACACATGCGTCAGTGTCGTCAAACACAGACTGCCAGTGATCCCGCGTTTCACTGGCAAATACACCGGCAAACACATCGGCCAGGCGATCCCAGTTGCTCGGATCGTCGCGCGTCGGAAGCGCTGCCTCTTCGAGCCCCAACCCGGTAACGAGCGCAGAGTAGAAGGCGGGTTCGAGTGCACCGACGGCCATGAATCCGCCGTCTGAGGTCTCATACGTACGGTAGAAGGGCGACCCACCGTCGAGTAGGTTCGACGAGCGAGTCTCCGTCCACACGCCGAGGTTGGCGAGGTCCTTGATGGGTGTCAGAAGCGAAGAAACGCCATCGATCATGGCGGTATCAATCAAGGCTCCCTCCCCGGTACGGGTCCTCCTGACGAGAGCCGCAAGGATGCTGACGATCGCAAACATCGATCCACCTGCGTAGTCGCCGAGAAGGTTGAGTGGGGGAATCGGCCGAGACTCATCACCAATCGCCGCCAACGCACCTGTCAACCCGATGTAGTTGATGTCGTGCCCCGCCATGCTGGCGTATGGGCCACCCTGTCCCCATCCGGTGAGGCGCACGTATATCAGGCCAGGGTTCGTCTCGGCGAATCGTTCGGGTCCAAGACCGAGGCGCTCCGTGGTGCCGGGTCTGAAGGCTTCGATCAGGACGTCTGCCGAGTCGACCAGTGCGGCCGCGACGTCGCGGCCCTCCTCCGTTTTGATGTCGACCTGAATCGTTGGTCTCGGTCGAACGCCGATACGAGACAACGGATCAACCCCCGAGACTCTCTCGATTCGGATGACGGTGCTTCCCATGTCCGCAAGCATCGTGCACGCGAGCGGTGCTGGTCCAATGCCCGCGAGCTCTACAACCGTGACTCCAGCCAGGCTCGGCGAGCCGGTGGGGGTCACAGGGAACCGACGCGACCGACCACGAGGTCAAAGAATCGATCGGCGTCCACTTCTGTGATCACCGTTGCGGTCGGTTCTGCGCCCTCCACCTCGTAGGTGTTACCGATGCTTGACTCTTCCACGTGGTCAACGGCTACGTGGGCCCAGTGGCCAGTGAACAGTGTCGGATCCACCAGGTACGCGATCACACATGGGTCGTGGAGCGGCGCGCCCGGAATCTCGTACTTGTCGACGTCGTATCGTTCGTAAAACCGCAACATGCCGACCGCGGCGGCTGCAACGTCTGTCCCCGCCGCGGCGAGCGCGTCGATATGACTCGGAAGCATCAGAGCCCTATGCGTCACGTCGAGCGGAAAGATGGTCAGCGGCGCACCACAGGTGAAGACAACGTGAGCCGCGTGCGGATCGACAAAGGCATTGAACTCAGCAAGCGCCGTCGTGTTACCCGGCTCTTCGAATGCGCCGCCCATCCAGACGATCTCGCGGATCTTCGGGACAATCCTCGGTTCCTTGATGATCGCCATGCCGATGTTGGTGAGGGGTCCGATGGGGCACAGTGTCACGGACGCCTCGTTCGCGCTCATGCACCGTTGAATGATGGCGTCTACGCCGTGGAGGGATTCGGTTGCGACGGCAGGTTCCGGAAGCACCGCTCCGTCGACCCCGGTCGGCCCATGGACGTACTCCGCTGTGTACAACTCGCGGAGCATCGGGCGCTCACACCCTCGGTACACGGGAATGTCCTCGCGGTCAGCCAACGCAAGCAAGCCATGGGCGTTGTCGGTGACCAACGGCTGGGGCACGTTGCCAGCGACGGAGACGATCGCATCGACCTGCAATTCGTCCGATCCCAGCGCAAGCAGGATCGCTATCGCATCATCCTGACCGGGGTCTGTGTCAATTATCAATGATCGCTTCGCCACAGCCACTCCTTGCAACGGTCAGTCAATTCGGTCAAGGCGGAAGATCGTTCCGCTGTGCGACACAAGATAGAGCTCGCCGTCGCCGCCGATGCCAAAGCCTGCCGGCGAGGGCAGCGTTCCGGTCATCGGTGTCCAGTCATGATCTCCTGTCGCTGGCGTGTAGCTCCTGACAATTCCGGTGCAGAAGTCCGAGTAGAAGAAGTGTCCGGAGAGTTCAGGAATCGATTGTCCGCGATACACATAGCCACCGGTGATGGAGCAACCATCGTCGTGGCTGTACTCGGTCACAGGAGCGATATACGCGTCCTTGTCGCAGCTGCTGGACTGGAAACACTCAGTGCCCTCCATGACGGGCCACCCGAAGTTCGCCCGCCGGTTGTCTGTGAACATCACAGAGATCTCCTCGATCCTGCGCTGGCCGACATCGGCGATCCATACATCGGCACCGACCTCGTCCTCGAAGAAGTCGAAAGAGAACCGCCACGGATTGCGAAGACCCGTCCAATGCACCTCTGGCGCGCCATCCTCACCGTCGGCATATCGATTCAACTCGGGAATGTCGTACGGGCTGCCGCCGATTCCCGGCACGGAGATGCGGAGCATTGCGCCCAACAGGGTGTCGGGATTCTGCCCGTTGCGAAAAGTGTCATCCGAGCCCCCTCCATCACCCATACCGATCCACAGGTAGCCGCGGGGGCCGAACGCGATCATTCCGCCGTTGTGGTTCCTCGCTGGTTGATTCACCGTGAGGACCGTCACTTCGGATGCGGCGTCGAATACTCCATCGTGAACCTCGAACTGGGTGATCGCGGTACGGCCACGCGTGTCGATGTAGTTCACATACGCAAGCCTGTTCTGGGCGAACTCAGGATGAAACGCCAGCCCAAGAAGCCCCTGCTCACCACCGAAGATCACGGCGTCGCGTATATCGAGAGCGACCACATGCTCACCCCCATCTGCAAGCACGATCCGCCCCGGCTGTTCCACGACGTAATCGCTCCCGCCATCAGGATCAGCCACAAGCAACACCGGGTGGTCAAAGCCAGAGTCCACTTCAGTGAACGCTATTCGGAGTTCAGACAGCGGAACGGTGGCCGGTGGCGCCTCCGTTGTCGTGGTTGTTTCGGCAGCCACGGTGCTCGTCGGTGCGTTGGTGGACACAGTGGTCTCAGTCGAATCATCTGGCGCTGTCAACGTGGTTGCCTGAGGAGGCGGAGCGTCAGTGGTGGTCGTCGACTGCTCAGGCGTGCAAGCTGTCAAGGCAATCACGCCAAGGGCAAGGACAGGTATTGCGATGCGGCGCATCAAGACAGCGTACCGACTCTATTGAAAAGCAGCGTCGTCCTGGTTGGTGAGGAACTCGTAGATCTCAACCATGTCGACACCAGGGATCGTCTCGACGGGCATCGCTGCGAGCACGTGACTGTTCGGTCTCACCGACGGCCATGCATTGCCGTTCCAGCGCTCAGCCATCTCGTCGCTCACCGTCCGACAGCAATCGCCATCAGGACACTGCGAGACGGATCTGCGGTCGGTGTTCCACCCTCGGAACCATTTTGCGTCCTCAAATCGGGCCCCAACGGTGATGGCTCGAGGCGCATCATCTTCCGACTCAACAAATGTGGCGCACCAGTAGGTGCCCGCTGACGTATCCGTGTATTGGTAGTGGATAGTGAAGCGGGCATCTGAGTTGAACGCTTGACGCGTGCCCCACTCCCTGCACAGCCGCTGACCCTCGATAGCTCCTGAGGAGTTCTGCGGGAATGGAACGCCGTTGTTGGAGTACGCCTTCCAAATGATCCCCTGGTCATCGGAACGTACGAAGTGGGTGCCGAGATCGAGATGCCTGGTTGCGAGATTCGTGAACCGGTGGCCGGCCATCTCGTAGGACACGAAGAACCGGTCCTTGAAGTCTTCAACGGATAGGTTCCTCTCGGCCTTTGCCTCCTTGAGGAACGGGATCGCTGCGGATTCTGGCAACAGCACGGCACCGGAGAAGTAGTTCGCCTCCACACGCTGCCTCAGAAACTCCGAGAAGTCCTTCGGGTCTGGATGTCCGAGCGCAAAATGTCCGAGCGTTTGGAGGATCACTGAACGCGAACGCTTCGAGTCGAAACTGTCTCGCCCGTGCACATAGATCTTGCCGTTGCGCATGTCCGTGACGGACCTCACCGAGGCCGGCACTTCAGGCGTGCGGATCACCTTGAAACCGAAGTGACTGGCCAGTGCGTTGAGATCACCTTTCGACATTGCTCCCTGACCGCCATACCCGACCGCATCCACTGCTTCGGCAGCAAGCGTTTCGATCTCCCCGAAGTAGTTGCCGCGTTCTGTCATCTCGGCGCGCAGTTGGGCGTTGGCGGCCCTGGCCTCGTCACGAGTAAACGGTGCGGCCGCATCTCGACCGCGCAGTTCCTGATACAACCTGACGATGTGCTCAAGAGCAGCGTCTGAGAGCTTCGCCGACGGTTTCAGATACGGCAGGCCAAGGTCCCGGTATGCCTGGTCTCGCTGGGCACGCTCGATCGTGACTTCGAGTTCTGCACGCCGCGAAGGAGCTTCGACCGACAGCAGATCAGAGACATCAACACCCAGAGCGACAGACAGATCGTTGATCAATCCAAGCTTCGGTTCCTTCTTCCCGTTCTCAAGGAGGGAGAGATACGGGGCCGGTTTCGACACCTTGGCGCCGAGATCATCAAGCGTCATTCCACCGGTCTTGCGGTAGTGCCGCACGCGCTGTCCGAAGATGAGTGGGTCAATTGTTGCCATCAAGAAGCCTGTTTCATAGCTGTTCACGCAAAGACTAGCAGTTCTTATCGGTGTGGGCATTTGCATTAGTGCGACTTTTGTCGTTTCCTATCGAATCACGAACAAAGGACACCTGTGCCGGACATCCACGTTCTCGGTGAACGCAGCGAAGGATTCGATACGATTCTCACCGAAGAGGCTCTAGCGTTCGTCGCGGGGCTCCATCAACGTTTCAACGGCACGCGCCTCAGACTGCTTGCTGCTCGCGACCGCCGTCAGGCAGACCTCGACGCTGGCGCAGGCTTCGACTTCCTCTCCGAGACATCTCCAGTGAGGGATGGGTCCTGGTCGGTCCGCCCCATACCGGCCGACCTCTCCGACCGGAGGTGCGAGATCACAGGACCGACTGACAGAAAGATGGTCATCAACGCACTCAACTCGGGTGCGAAAGTCTTCATGACCGATTTCGAGGACTCGAACTCCCCCACATGGTCGAACATGATCGGGGGGCAGGTCAACCTGTTCGACGCGATCCGCCGTCAGATCGACTTCACCGCAGAAACAGGCAAGTCGTACTCGCTTGGATCCGACACGGCAACGCTGATGGTGCGGCCGAGGGGTTGGCATCTGGACGAGTCCGGATTGGAGATCGACCGGAGTCCCGTATCAGGGTCACTGTTCGACTTCGGTCTGTACTTCTTCCACAACGCAGCTGAGTTGCTCGAACGAGGATCGGGGCCATACTTCTACCTTCCGAAGCTCGAGAGCCACCTCGAGGCACGCCTGTGGAACGACGTCTTCGTCCATGCTCAGGAAGAGCTCGGGATCGAGGTTGGCACCGTCAAGGCGACCGTCCTCATCGAAACGATTCCTGCAGCCTTCGAGATGGATGAGATCCTCTACGAACTCAGGGATCACTCAGCTGGTCTGAATGCTGGCCGTTGGGACTACATCTTCTCCGTCATCAAGAAGAACCGCAATGCGCAAGGATTTGCGCTCCCCGACCGCGGCCAGATCGGGATGACCGTCCCCTTCATGCGGTCCTACACCGAGCTCTTGGTGCAGACCTGCCACAAACGAGGCGCCTTCGCCATGGGCGGCATGGCTGCATTCATTCCGTCTCGCTCAGACGAGGAAGTGAACCGGCTTGCCTTCACCAAGGTCAGGCAGGACAAGGAGCGCGAGGCCGCAGATGGTTGCGATGGCACATGGGTCGCTCACCCTGACCTCGTCCCGTTGGTCACGGAGATCTTCGACGAAGTGCTCGGCGATTCGCCAAACCAGCTCTCGAAGCAACGTCCTGACGTCGCTGTCACCGCATCGGACCTGACTGCCTTCACGGTTGAGGGAGGGACGATCACTGAGGGAGGCGTTCGGCAGAACGTTGACGTGGCAATCCAGTACATCGCTTCGTGGCTGCGAGGCACCGGCGCTGCCGCGATCTACAACCTGATGGAGGATGCAGCCACTTCGGAGATATCTCGCTCCCAGATCTGGCAGTGGGTCCATTCGGGATCACGCACCGTCGAGGGTCACGAGATCACGCCTGCCTACATCAACACGATCGCTGATGAGGAAACCGATCGCCTTCGCTCCGAACTCGGCCACGACGTGTACAACGGTGCACGTTTCGACGAAGCCAGACGTCTCTTCACCGACGTGGCGCTAGCGGACGACTTTCCCGACTTTCTGACACTGCCAGCGTACGAGATCCTCGAGAGCTGACCGAGCTCACCACAACTGGAGTAACCATGACGAACGACAGCACGATCGCACAACGAGCTGAAGAAATCCGGCAGGATTGGGAGACCAACCCGCGTTGGGACGGAATCGAGCGGGACTACACACCAGAAGACGTCGTACGTCTCCAGGGATCGTTCGTCGAGGCGCACACGATTGCTTCGATGATGTCGGACAAGCTGTGGAAACTGCTGGGATCTGAGGACTACGTAAACGCGCTGGGCGCCATGACCGGCGGTCAAGCCGTTCAGATGGTCAGAGCCGGCCTGCAGGCAATCTATCTGTCCGGATGGCAGGTAGCTGCGGACGCGAATCTGTCGGGCTCGGTGTATCCGGATCAATCGCTCTACCCAGCCAACTCTGCTCCCGAGTTGGTCCGCCGCATCAACAACGCCCTCCAGCGCGCCGATGAAATCGAGTGGTCCGAGGGAGATGACTCCACAGACTGGATGGTGCCCATCGTTGCGGACGCGGAGTCCGGGTTCGGTGGAGCACTCAACGTCTTCGAACTCACAAAGGCGTTCATCCAAGCGGGTGCGGCTGCGGTCCATCTCGAAGACCAGCTCTCATCCGAGAAGAAGTGCGGACACATGGGCGGCAAGGTACTTGTGCCAACATCCCAGCACGTGCGCACCTTGAAGTCTGCGCGCCTAGCGGCAGACGTCATGGGCGTCCCAACGCTCGTCGTCGCACGGACCGATTCGCTCGGTGCTGCGTTGCTGACAACAGACGTCGACGAGCGCGACCGTTTCTTCACCACCGGTGAACGTACGGCTGAAGGCTTCTACGAAGTCGACAACAGCATCGACGCGGCGATCAGCCGTGGCCTCGCCTACGCACCGTATGCCGATCTCATCTGGTGCGAGACTTCCACGCCTGACCTGGCCGAGGCTGCACAGTTCGCTGAGGCGATCCATGCGGAGTTCCCCGGCAAGATGCTCGCCTACAACTGTTCACCATCGTTCAATTGGAAGCGTCACCTCGACGACGCCACGATCGCCACGTTCCAAAAGGAGCTCGGCGCGATGGGGTATCGGTTCCAGTTCATCACGCTTGCGGGCTTCCATGCACTCAACGCGACGATGTTCGATCTGGCAAGGGGATATGCCGAGCGCGGCATGGAGGCTTATGTGGAACTGCAGGAGGCCGAGTTCGCGATGGAGAGCTCTGGTTACACCGCTACCCGCCACCAACGCGAGGTCGGGGCAGGCTATTTCGATCAGGTTTCCCAGGTCATCAGCGGTGGCCTGTCGTCAACACTCGCCCTCGAGGGCAGCACCGAAGAGGACCAGTTCTACGACGGCTGAGCGCTACATCCCGATCGCATCGGCAAGGCGCGTTCGATAGGAATCGACCGAACCGAGGAGCAATGAGCTTGCCTTCGCTCTCTTGAAGAAGAGGTGGGCATCGTGCTCCCATGTGAACCCGATTCCACCGTGGATCTGAATGGTGTCGCCTGCTGCCTTCAAGTAGGCATCCGAGCACACCGACCGCGCCACCGGAACCGCTACTGACTCCTCGTTCGCGTCACCCACCGACCTGGCTGCGTGCCACGCAGCTGACTTGGCATGCTCGGCGGACACAAGCATGTCCGCACACATGTGCTTCACCGCTTGGAACGATCCGATCGCCCGTCCGAACTGATACCGCTCGTTGGCGTATTCGACGGACATCTCAAGACATCGCTGCGTACCGGCTGCCTGCTCTTGAGCGAGCGCGACAACACCGATATCGAGAGCGGCGGTGATCGCGCTGTCTGCGGAGCCGCTGTTCAGATGCGCTTCGTCGTTGATTACGGCCTCGTCGAGGGATACCTCGCCAAGGGGACGGGTTGCGTCAAGGGATGGTGTTGCAGTGACCGTCACTCCGTCAGCGTTGCGGTCCACAACGAAGAGCGACACCCCATCGGGCGTATGCGCGGACACGACAAACAGCTGAGCGTTGGGTGCATCGGTAACGAACCGCTTCGTCCCAGATACTGTCCATCCATTGTCGCTCCGTTCAGCTGTGGTGTCGACCGTGTTGAGGTCATGTGCGGACTCGAACACGGCGAGTGAAGCGATCTGCTCACCCGACACGATGGATGGCAGTATCTCTGCCTTCTGCTCATCTGACGCAGCAGCCAGAATCGCCTCGGTGGCCATCACCACAGACAGGAGCGGCACGGGGGTCACCCGCCTGCCGAGCTCCTCGAAAACGATTGCGGTCTCAACGAATGAGTAGCCCGCGCCTCCGAATTCTTCTGGAACATGAAGACCAACAAGCCCCATTTGCACGAGCCCATCCCATGCGTCTCTATCCATCGCCGAGTCGGTGAGACTCAGTTCCCTTGCGCCGTCCATGCTCGAGGTGGATTCAAGGAAGTCGCGTACGGTCGACGCCAACATCGACTGCTCTTCTGTCCGCACGAATGTGATGCGCTCAGCCACGTGGCACCTCCTTCCACGGTAGGTCCTTGTCGACTCTGGGTTCTCCCGGCAGACCGAGTACACGCTCCCCAAGGATGTTCCTCATGATCTCTGACGTTCCGCCCTCGATGCTGTTCGCACGTGCTCGCAGGAACGACCGCTGCGGGGACATCTCCCGCACGACCTCCCGCGTGTCGTAGCTTGTGGCCTCGAGTTCGTATCCCTCCGGAATGGTTGCTCCCTCAAACCCGAGCATCGACACCGTGAGGGCGGTGACTTGCTTGTTGAGATCGGCCCATGCGAGCTTCGATGTGGAGCCCTCAGGTCCGGGGATACCCGCTTGCGCGTTCTCGGAAGCCCGCAGCGTTGTGAGTCGCATTGCTTCGACCTCTGCCCAGAGGCGAGCGAGTTCTTGGCGGGTGACCGCGTCCTGAGATCCTGACCTGCGCCATGTGTCGACTGCAACGCTGATGGTCCCATCTCCTCTGGGCACCGTTCGCCCGCCGATCGCTACGCGTTCATTCATGAGCGTTGTCATCGCAACTTGCCATCCGGCGCCGACGTCATCTATGCGATACGCGTCCGGAACCCGTGTGTCATCAAAGAAGACTTCATTGAATTCCGCCTCCCCCGTGATCTGGTACAAAGGCCGGACATCGACGCCTTCGGCCTCCATGTCCACAACGAAGTAGGTCATACCGCGATGCTTCGGCTGGTCTGGGTCTGTACGTGTGACCACCAAGCCCCATTTTGCCAAGTGAGCCAGCGTCGTCCACACCTTCTGGCCGTTGAGAATCCACTCGTCGCCGTCACGCACCGCACGTGTCGACAGGCCAGCCACATCGGAACCGGCGTCTGGTTCTGAGAACAGCTGGCACCAGATCTCGTCCATGGTGAACATTGGACGCAACCACTTCGCTCGCTGTTCATCGGTCCCATGGGCTGCGAGAACACCGGCACCCATCCCGATTCCGAGGATATTGGCGGTCCTGTTCCACGAAGGCGCGTCAGCTTCGTTCAACCGCCTGTCGACGACCTCGCGAAAGCTTCGTCCGACACCGAGACCGCCATGTCCCACAGGGAAATCGACCCACGCGAGCCCTGCATCGAACTGTGCCCCCCAGAAGACCTTCGGATCGGTCGTTGACGGTGGAAAGTCCAGCAGCAGAGTGGCTATTGCCTCTTCTACGAGCGTCTCGGGCGCTTCCACCGGCGTCAAGCTGGCGGTCCCATCACTGCAAGGGTGAGAAGCTCCGCCACAAGTGCCGGCTTCTCTGCTCCCTCGATTTCGACCGTGACTGCGTTTGTGATCAGTATCTGTCCCGGTTTCTTCTCGGCGACCTCCTTGAGTACGGATATGGCGCGTACCCGCGAGTCGACCTTCACCGGATTGAGGAACCTGACCTTGTTCGATCCGTAGTTGATGTACATCGCTGCTCCCTCCGGCAGCAACATGGACTCAAGTGTGAGATAGCTGAGCAGGGATTGAGTGAGGAATCCATGGGCAATCGTCGATCCGAAGGGGCCCTGAGCCGCCGATTCAGGGTCGACATGAATCCACTGATGATCCATCGTTGCATCAGCGAACGTGTCGATCCTCTCCTGATCGACGGTGAACCAACCAGAGCGACCGGTCTCCTGACCGATGCTGGATTCGAGCTCCTCAAGTGGTACGACGGGCATTGGATTCCTCCGTGGACGTTGGACAATAGACAGTAGACACAATCAGCAAAGAAGGATTCGTGAGGTCGGCTCATGTCGTTGGCAGCCGACTACTACCGTCTGCAAGCACTCGTTCAGGGAGGTCAACGTGGAGATCAGAGACAGAGTCATTGTTGTTACAGGTGGCGGAAGCGGCATCGGAGCCGCCTTGGCGCATCGATTCTCTGACGATGGTGCCGGAGCTGTCATCGTTGCCGATATCAACGAGGCAGCCGCACGCGCGGTTGCGGACGACATCGGTGGCTCAGCATTTTCGCTTGACGTCACCGACGAAGACGCGACCGCAGAGCTTGTGCGGCAGGTCGAGGCTGAACACGGAAGAATCGACATCCTGTGCCTCAACGCTGGTGTTCCAACTGATGGGTCCGTGTTTGCGTCAAACGATGACTGGCAACGCACCTGGGACGTCAACGTGATGGCTCACGTGTATGCGACGAGGCACGTCCTCCCCGGCATGCTCGACCGCGGTGAGGGCTACATCGTCACGACCGCGTCAGCTGCAGGGCTCCTCACCAACATCGGTGCCGCTCCGTACTCCGTCACAAAACATGCGGCGGTGTCGCTCGCAGAATGGCTATCCGTGACATACGGAGCCAGCGGCATTGGCGTGTCTTGCCTCTGTCCGATGTTCGTTGACACGCCGATGCTCGGAGCCTTCGCTGGGCACACGGACGAGATGAACGACTTCGTCCAGGGCCTCGCCATCGATGTCGAGGATGTTGCGAAGGCCGTGGTCGAAGGAATCCGTGAGGAGACGTTCCTCATCCTTCCCCATCCAATCGTTCTCGAGTACTTCCAGCGCAAGGCCCTTGACTACGACCGGTGGATTACTGGGATGCAAGACCTGAACAGCCAGCTCACTGCTGAGCGTTAGCCACCGGGGATTACGACGATCTTCCCCATCGCCTTTCGAGTCGCGAGAAGGTCGAAGGCATCGACGATCTCGTCGAGTTGGAACGTCTCGGTTATCCGAGGGTTGAGCGTCCCATCTCCGACCATCGTTGAAATTGCTGCGAGGTTCGCCGCGGCCACGCTGGGTTCGTGCACGGTGAACGAACCCAAGAACACGCCAATGACCGAGGCGCCCTTGAGGAGAGGCAGGTTCAGCGGAATCTTCGGGATCTCGCCCGCGGTGAAGCCAATGACCAGATGCCGTCCGTTCCACGCAATTGCCCGGAACGCGGATTCGCTCAGTGCTCCCCCAACCGGGTCGTAGATCACATCGACACCCGCTCCCCCGGTCAACTCCTTGACGCGAGTCCTGAGATCCTCGGTGTCATAGTTGATCGTGTGATGGGCACCGATCTCGGTACAGAACTCCAACTTCTCATCGGTGCTCGCCGCTGCGATGACCGTAGCTCCTAGCGCATTACCGATCTCGACCGCTGCCGATCCAACGCCACCTGAAGCGCCGAGAACCAGCAACGTTTCGCCCTCTTTGATCGTTGCTCTCTGCACGAGCGCGTGATAGGACGTTCCATACGTCATCGTCGTCGCAGCCGCCACTTCCAAATCGGCTGTATCGGGGAGGGGAATCACCGACGCGGCATCTTCGACCCGCAGCGTTGCGAACCCTCCGGCGACGTTGACCGTGGTCACCTTCTGCCCGACGGTGAGACCCTCGACCCCATCGCCGAGTCCCACGATGACTCCCGCTGCCTCTGCGCCTGGCACGAACGGTGGCTCCGGCTTGTGCTGATACATGCCTCTGATCACCAACAGGTCGGGGAAGTTCAGACTCGCCGCGCGTACCTCAATGAGTACTTGCCCTGGCTGTGGCGATGGATCGGGCACTTCAGAAACGACCAGCGTCTCGTGGGATCCGTACTCAACACACAGAACCGCCTGCATCAAGCAACCTCGAAGAGTCCCGCTGCACCCATTCCGCCACCGACGCACATCGTCGACACGACATACTTCGCTCCGCGTTTCTTACCCTCGATGAGGGCATGCATCACCATGCGGGCTCCCGTCATCCCATACGGGTGACCGATGGAGATGGCTCCGCCGTTGACATTCAGTTTCTCATCGGGAATGCCTAATTCGTCCCTGCAATACAGCACCTGCACCGCAAACGCTTCGTTGAGCTCCCACAGGTCGATGTCATCCATCGTAAGACCGGCCTTGTCGAGCAGCTTGGGGACCGCAAAGACGGGCCCGATTCCCATGATGTCAGGGTCGACCCCCGCCACGGCGATCCCTCGGTAGTAGCCAAGTGGCTCAAGGCCTCGTTCATGTGCAAGGTCGCCATCCATCACGACGGTCGCCGCCGCTCCGTCCGAGAGTTGGCTCGCGTTCCCTGCAGTGATTGCTCCGCCTTCGTTCACGGTCCTCAGACCCGCCAGGCCTTCGAGTGTCGTGGAGGGGCGGTTTCCCTCATCGCTGGTAAGCGTCACGTCCTCGAACGTCGTTTCACCCGTCTCACGGTCAACGATCTGTTTCGTTGCGGTCACAGGAACGATCTCCTCGTCGAGTGCACCGGCCGCTTGAGCGGCAGCAGTCCGCATCTGCGACTGGTATCCGTACGCATCCTGATCGTCGCGGGAGATCCCGAAGCGTTCAGCAACCACCTCAGCTGTTGCGATCATCGGCATGTACGCGGCCGGATGCTTCGCGATCAGCGCCGGATCGACCAGCCTGAAGGTGTTCGTGTGCTCATTTTGGGCAAGCGATATGGACTCGACCCCACCAGCCACAACAACGTCCATCCCGTCGACCAAGACTTGTTTGGCTGCGGTCGCGATCGCCATCATTCCCGATGAGCACTGACGGTCCATGGTCATTCCGCTCACAGATGTCGGAAGACCTGCTGTCAGAGCGGCGTTTCGGGCCACGTTGAGGAACTGGGTTCCCTGGCCCATGGCGCACCCCATGATCACGTCGTCGACTTCCTCTGGGTCGATTCCTGCACGCTCAACGGCCGCCGCGATGGGGATGGCGCCCATGCTTGGTGCATCGAGATTGTTGAACGCACCCCTGTAGGCGCGGCCAATCGGCGTGCGAGCCGCTGAGACGATTACTGCTTCCTTCATGGTGTACCTCAGGCTTCTTCCTGGAGAGCGGTCATTGCCTTCTGTAGAAACTTCATTGTCTGGTCGCCTCCGCCGAAGAACTCCCGTTGACCCTCCGGATCACGGATCTCTTCGAAACGATCGGCGATGATCTCCGGGGTTCGCTCTTCGGGCCGCAACCAGATCCCGTCCGTTTCGTAGATGCGCGCCGATGCGAAAACTCCCGCACCCGCTGCGAGCACAACACCGTTCGGCGCATCCTTCGATACAAGGAACAACACACCGGGTGTGACTTCTTCCGGATTTAGCAACGCTTTCGCCTCGTCAGGAATGATGTCCTCCGTCATCCGCGTGAGAGCGACAGGCGCGAGGGCATTCACCCGGATGTCGTACTTTGAACCTTCCGCCCGAAGCGTGTTCATGAAACCAACGACCCCGAGCTTCGCTGCGCCGTAGTTCGCTTGGCCAAAGTTCCCGTACAGACCCGAAGAGGATGACGTCACCACAATGCGTCCATAATTCTGCTCGCGCATGTGACCCCAAACCGCCTTGGTACAGATCGCTGTGCCCGTGAGGTGTACCTTGATAACCAGATCGAAGTCTGCCTGTTCCATGTTGGCGAACGACTTGTCCCTGAGGATTCCGGCGTTATTGACAAGGATGTCGACGCGTCCCCACTTCTCAATGGCGGCATCAACCATCGCAGCGACCGCGTCCGCATCTGTGACATCCGCGCCGTTGGCCATCGCTTCTCCACCGGCAGCCTCAATCTCGGCGACGACCGCAGAGGCCGCATCGGAGGATGACCCTGTGCCGTCGCGGGCTCCACCGAGATCGTTGACAACAACCCGTGCCCCTCGTTCAGCCAGCGCCAGGGCGTGTGACCGCCCCAATCCGTGACCCGCCCCGGTGACAATCGCCACCTGCTCGTCGAAGGTGATCATTATTCCTACTCCTATCGGTCAGTCACCCGCATGCTACGCAGCGGCACGAGACCCGAAATCGGATTCGGGCTTGGAATACGGGTGCGGTGATCAGAACTGCAGATATCCACCGTCGATGGTGATCGTGTCGCCTGTGTGCCATCGTGATGCATCCGAGGCGAGATACACCGCGATTCCTCCGAAATCTTCCGGTGTGCCCCATCGACCAACCGGGATCCTCGGCTTCACGTTCGCCTCGAAACGATCGCCATCGATGAAGCCATCGGTCATGCCGGTTACGACCCAACCGGGAGCGATCGCGTTCGCGGTGATGCCATATCGGCCGTACTCAACGGCGAGCCCCTGAGCCATTGCGCGCACCCCAGCCTTGGTAGCCGCGTAGTGCTCGCCTCGGGGAAAGCCCATGTCCGCTGAAACGGACGACGTCACGACGAGGCTGCCCTTTCCTCGTGGCTTCATGTGCCTCACCGCTTCTCTGAATGTCCAGAACACGCCCTCCATGTTGACGGCTGAGATGTGCCGCCACTCCTCCGTCGTCATCGCGTCGAACGGCGTTGCGAGTGCACCGACGCCGGCGTTGGCGAAGACTGCGTCGACGTGTCCAAGCTCCTCGATGGTTCCGTCGAACGCCTCGACGACCGCCTCCTCTGACGAGACATCGACACCGAAGGCATGCGCGCCGCCGATTGTCTCAGCTGCTTCAGCATTCCGCTCGGTGTTCCGTCCCCAGATCGCGACTTCGGCGCCCGCATCGCGCAGGGCCTTGGCCATGCCCAACCCGATGCCGTTGTTTCCCCCGGTTACCAAAGCCGTCGTGCCGGTGAGGTTGAATAGATCTGTCATGGTGGCTCCTCGTGTCGTCCCCGATAACTGATTGGCTCCAGACTCTACGTTGTCGCAAACACGCACGCGACATGCACCTGTTTTCTTGATGGTTGCGGTACCTTTCGGCGATGGGACGACTTGCTTCTCGACGGGGGATCACCATTCTCGCTTTGGCAATTGCTTTGGCGGCAACCGCGTGCAATACGCGGCCGACTCCGGGTGTCTTCGACCCGACAACCACAACCACAACCGTGATTGGCGGCGGAACGGGGATCACGACACCGCCACCCACCCTTCCCCCTGTTGAAGAACAGGTGATTGCATCCATCGTGTCAATCACCGATGGGGACACCGTAAAAGTCACGATCGATGGCGCGGAATTCGACGTCCGAATGCTCGGGATCAATGCACCCGAACAGGACGAATGCTGGGGCCCAGAGTCGACCGTCCAGCTGTCACTGTTGATCGATGGCCAGAATGTCTTCCTTGTCTCCGGAGCGGAGGACACCGACGAGTTCGGTCGACTGCTCAGATACATCTACCTCGATGATCCTCAAGGACCGATCTTCGTGAACTCGGTCATGGTGGCTGCAGGCAGCGCACTCGGAATGTCGAACGGACATGAGCACGAACGTAGCTTCAAGAGGCTTGAGGCATCCGCGTTCCAATCCGGCACAGGCATGTGGGGCACACTTGTCTGCGGTGATACCGAAGGTGCGGCAGCCGATCGCCCCGTCGTACGCGTCTCCGAAGTCTCATACGACCCCGACGGGCCAGACAACGAGGTTCTCGATGAGGAATCAGTGACAATCGTCAACGAGGGCTACGGTCGAGTTTCCCTGGCAGGCTGGGTGCTGCGCGACGAGAGTTCAAGCAATCGAATGACGTTCCCCGCCGGCACGGTGCTCGCTCCGGGTGACTCGGTAGTAGTCATCACCGGATGCTCAGGAGGACCGGCCGCAGCCATTCACTGGTGCCACGACGGCGCCGTGTGGTCGAATCAGGGAGATACGGTGATCGGCTCGGACTGCCTTGGAAACGCCGTCATCTGGTATGCCTACGAGGGCACAGCCGGAGGCAGCTGAACCGCGACACCAACCCTCACTGGCTCTGAAGCTGGCAACGCAATCAGGTCAGCTTGCGAGTCACGCTCTTCATCTCCATGAAGAGCCGCAGGTAATCGGGACCACCAGCCTTGGCATTGCTCCCCGACATGTTGAAGCCTCCGAACGGCTGGATACCAACAAGCGCTCCGGTGATCTTTCGGTTCAGATAGAGGTTTCCGACGTGGAAATCACGCTTGGCTCGCTCGAGTCTCGCTTCATCGAGTGAATGCAGCCCGCCGGTGAGTCCGAATTCCGTGCCATTGGCCACATCGAGAGCCTCGTCAAAGTCAGCAACGGTGATCACAGACAGCACCGGACCAAAGATCTCGTGCTGGGCAAGACGAGCTTCTGCTGCAACTCCGTCGAAGATCGTCGGCTCGATGTAGTAGCCACCATCGCGTTCGAGCGCTGCACCGCCCATGACGAGCTGGCCCTCGGTCTTGCCCGCTTCGATCTCGTCCATGATCGAGTGACGCTGCGCCGCGGAAATGACGGGCCCGACCGGATAATTCTCCTTGGGAGGCCCGACACTCAGCAGCGAAGCATGTTCGATGACCTTGTCAAGCAGCTCGTCGTGGACAGACTCGAAAACGATGAGCCTGCTGCATGCGGAACACTTCTGGCCTTGGAACCCGAAAGCAGATCGTACGGCATCGATCGCAGCCTGTTCGAGGTCGGCCGTATCGTCGACGATCAGTGCGTCCTTGCCCCCCATCTCCATGTAGGAACGCTTCAGCCACTTCTGCCCGTCTCTGACCTTTGCAGACCGCTCCGCGATGCGAAGACCGACCTCTTTGGATCCCGTGAAGTTGATGAAGCGCGTTCTTGGATGATCAACGAGGGAGTCTCCTATCGCCCCGCCCGCGCCGGGGAGGTAGTTGACGACGCCAGGCGGGATACCCGCCTCCTCGAGAACCTTGATGAATCCCCATCCGACGAGAGGCGTGTTCGACGCCGGCTTGACAACCACCGTGTTGCCCGCGGCGACCGGACCAACCGTCATACCGACAAGGATCGCAAGCGGGAAGTTCCACGGCGGAATCACAACACCTGCACCAATCGGCTGGAGCCACGACTCATTCGTCTCCCCCGTGAATCTCTCGACCGCAACGGGTTCGGACATCCGAAGCGCCTGATGCGCGTAGTAGCGGCAGAAGTCGATCGCCTCCGCAACATCGGCCTCCGCTTCCGCCCAGTTCTTCCCTGCCTCGAACGTCTGCCACGCAGCGAACTCAAAACGGCGTTCGTCGATGATGTCACCGACGCGATGGATCAGTCCGGCTCGCTCTTCAGCGGTCCTCGCTGCCCAGCCCCGGAACGCATCACACGCTGCGTCGATTGCAGCGTTGACGTGATCAGAATCGGCCGATGCTGACGTACCGACAATCTCGCTCGGATCAGCGGGGTTCACCGAATCGATCGAAGCCTTCGTATCGATGTGCTCGCCTCCGATCACCAGCATCGCTCGTTCACCGAGAGCATCTGATACGCCAGCCAGTGCGGCTTCGTACGCCTGACGAACCTTCGGCTCGTTGAAGTCGGAATATGGCTCTGAGCGGTATGGGGTCAGCACGAGTCCTCCAAATGCGTTGCTTCGACACGCTGAGGGTACGCACCCTTCGTTCCCTGTTTCAGGCAGCGATTGGCCGATCAGGGGCGTGTAGCTTCCATATATTGTCACTTACAAGATGCCAACAAAAGGTGAAGTACCCCAAATCAACGCCGATATAGACATGTGGAACAACGAGTACTTGTCATCGAAGATTCTCCATCGGTCAGGAGACTGATCGAGGTCTGTCTACGCGTTCTGGAGGTTGAAGTGTCGAGCGCTGTGGACGGAATCACTGGATTGGAGCAGATCGACGCTACGAATCCGCATGTCATCGTGCTCGATATTGGCCTCCCAGGCCTCGACGGGTGGGAAGTCCTGAGCAGGCTCAGAGACAAGCCAGAGTCCACTGATGTCAAGGTGCTCGTGCTGACCGCACACGCACAGCCTGAGATGGCAGACAGAGCCGCCATGCGTGGCGCAGACGCGTTCATGACGAAGCCGTTCCGACCAATCGACCTCAGGGTTCAGGTCGAGAAGCTCCTTGCTTCCTGAGTCGTACACGTCGTAGGCGACTACGAAATCTGACGTTCGGTACTCTTCGGCGATGCGCACCGCTGTCCTCATTTCCAACCCATCCGCTTCCCAGTTCACCGGAGGCCTCTTTCGCGGAGTTGTGAACGAACTCTCAAAGTCGTTCGACCTCACCACGGAGTGGCCGACAAGCCCAGCGGACACTGCACGCGAATCGGCGAGGGCGGCCGAGAGCGGTATCGACATCGTGTTCGCGATGGGCGGCGACGGTGTCGCCCACCACGTTGCCAACTCTCTTGCGCACACGAGGACCGCGCTCGGGCTCATCCCAGCAGGCACAACGAATGTCCTCGCCCGAATCCTCGACGTTCCCACGAAGCCACTCGTTGCAGCCAAGTCTGCTGCGGACCTTGAGGGGCTGCCAACGCGCGTCGTCCGCGTCGACGCAGAAACGGATGTCGGACCGAAGACCAGATACGCGACCTTCTCGCTTGGCGTCGGTTACGACGCGGATGTGGTCTCCGTTGCCGAGACACGCCCGTACGCAAAGCTCCGTTTCGGTGGTGTTCACTACGCCAGAACCGCGGTTGGCCGATTACTTTCGACCTGGCGAACGCAAGCGCCACATCTGCGTTTGACATGCGACGGAGATCGGTTCGATGCGGTTGTCGCCCTCACCCAGGTACACCATCCATACACGTACCTCGGCAAAGTGCCTCTCCACCTCACCACCGAACGCATCGAAGAGGTCGCGACGCTCGCCGCTAGCAACCTCGGTGTCTTGAGGTCCTCAGAGATCTTCACACGTGCCGCGCTGAGGCGAGAGCACAGGGACGCCACCGGTATCAGGCTATGGACCGGATACGAGACCATGACGATCCAAGCGGAGCCAGCGACACCTTTCCACGCCGATGGTGAGCTCCTCGGCATAGCAACGGACCTCAGGATCACGCCAGACGATGACGCACTGTTGGTTCTGAGACCACCGTCTCAGTCTTCGGTGGACTGAATCACAACGTTCATGTAGTTGTACGGGATCTCAATTCCCTCGGCGTCCAGGCGGTTCTTGATGCGACGATTGAACTCTCGCTTGACCGTCCACCGTTCCTCTGTGATGACCGTGGCGAGCACTCGGATCTCGACTGCTGACTCGTTGAGTTTGTTCACGCCCATCATTTCAGGCGGTCCGAGGAACGCGTGGGACCACTCAGGATCATCAGCGAGTTTGGTGACCTCGTCGAGGATGACTTCGATCGCCACGTCTACATCCGTGTCGTAGGAGACGCCAACATCAGTCACCACTCTGGCGAAGTCCGGGGTCATGTTCGACGCAACCACAATGTGACCATTTGGCACGTGGTGCTCGTTCCCGTTCAGATCCCGGAGAACCGTTGTTCTGAGTTTGATGGCGTCAACGGTGCCAGCGACACCGGCGATCGACACAACGTCACCGATGCCGAACTGATCCTCCACGAGAATGAAGAAGCCGGCAATCACATCCTTCACAAGGTCCTGTGCGCCGAATCCGACGGCGATGCCGATTGTCGCTGCCACCGCAACAAAGGGTGACATCGGCAAACCCCAAATCCCCATTGTCGTGAGAATCACGATCGCCCATACGGCGATCCGGAGAACCATCACCATGACAGTCGTGAGCGTCACGAGTCGTTGTCCGCGCTCGCGGTCTGAGTGGCTCTCTGACTGGCTGTATTCGCGCTCAATGCGGTGAGACCACCGTCTGATGGCCCTCCGAGCGAACCAAAGCACAATGACTGCACCGACGATCACCGCGAAAGTGGCCACAATCTCGGCGCCAATGTTGCCCTTGAGGTCTAGCCATGTGTCTCTGATCGTGTCGACCACCCGTCAACTCTCCTCTACGTGTGAAAGAACCTCGAACGCTGCGACTCCCAACGATACGAAGGTCGCCGCCGAAAGTCCGAATTCGTCTCTTTCCTCGATGTTAAGTTCTTCTATGCCGGTCTCGTGTACGAGCGCCCAACCGTCATTGGCCGCGACCTGTAGGTCGGTAGCGAGTCTCGAGATGACGGTTCGTTTCGCGTCAAGCCTCGCATATAGGGTCTCAACCAGATCCGAAATGCGTACGGCCGATTCTCTGGCGACGGAGCTCACCACTTCGGGTTGCTCGAATCCGTCTGCCGCCAGGAGGCCGGCAAGATGGTCCTCGACGACTGCGACCTGAGAATCGAGCCGGTCGGCCTGATTCAGGACGAATACGAACTGGGACTCGTACGGAGTGAGCGCGGCGAGGAAGTCGTCGTGAACGATGCGGTCGGCGTATTTCTCCGGGTCGAACACCCAGACGACGGCATCGACGACAGGTAGCACGGAGTCAACAATGTGCCTGTGAGCGACCGCCGTACTGTCGAAATCGGGGAGGTCGACGAGAATCGTCGATTTGAGGGCAGCCACTTCAACTTGATCCGTCACGTCGAGATCCGCAAGCAGCCTGGCGAAGGTGCTCGCGCTGCCGATCGGGATCGCGGCCAGCGCTTCGTCTGTGGTCGGTCGTACGACTCCCGTTGGTGCCACGGCGTCACCGACCAGCGCGTTTATCAACGACGACTTCCCTGAACCGGTGCCTCCCGCGAAGGCAACCACCAGAGCATCGCCGACATAGCCCAGTTTCTGTCTCGCCCTACGTACGACACGAGCCAGACCCAGCCTCGATTCCGTCGGCATGGTCCCCTCGCATCGGACGATCGCGATGTCGGCCAGGTCGAGGAGGGCAACGAGATCAGTCATCGGTTCTCGATCGCGTCTGCGGCGGCGAGGAGCTCCCCCGGCTTGAACGACCCCGCTTGCTCAACCGCTGCGCTCCATCGCGACCGGTGGTCCTCGATTGCGTCGTTCAGAATCGATACCAGCGCGGCGTGGACCGCCGCGGAAACCGGATCAAACGTTGAGCCCATCATGCGGGTCACCCGAGGCTCAACTCGGACGGTCGGGTTCACGCCGACCTTCCACGACGCTTGGTCCAGAAGGCGTTCAGCGGAAGATCTGCGCCAACGGATCGTCGCGCTACGTCGGAATTCGACAGCGGTCTTCTCCCGCCAAGCGGATAGCGCCTCCTCGAGGGGCCCGCTCTCCCACCTACCGAGAGACGATGCCATCCGCTGTCCCAAATCGCCGCTGACCGAAGTCGCGGCGCGTTGATCGAGCTCAATCACGGAGCGATTGACCGACTCGACAAGTTCCCGCTCTGTCGGGAGCCAACTATCAATGACCGCGAGTCCTCTACCGGATATCTCAGGTACACGGACCTTGTCCAAGGCATCGCGCAGAGTGCCGAGTTCGACTGCCGACGCCGTGAGCACGCTCGCGACATGTCTGGCAGCCCCTGACGCAGCGGTCCGTGCGATCGTGGCGTTCCTGTCGTGAGGTGACTGATCTGCCGACAGCTCGATGAGGAAACGGCGCACGTCGTTGGCAGACCCACCTTCATCCACCTCGAGTACGGTCGCGTCCGCGAACCGTTCCCTCGCCGAGGCAAGGACTTCTGCGCGCTCGCCGCGGGTTCCCCGCTGTCTGGTGAGGACGACGAGCCGGTGACGGATGCTTCCCATTGCCGACCAAAGATCGTGGGTCGCTGCATCGGCGTATCGGGATGGCGACACGACGAGAACACCGATATCCGCTACTGCCAACGCTGCTGACACGGCGTCAGGGTCAGTGTCAGGCGCTGGCGTGTCCACGATCGCCAAACCATCGGGCGCGTCCTGGGCTAGGACAAAATCGCTCGCGTAACCGACATCGGCCTGCTCATCCGTTCCGGCGATCACCAGACGCCTCGTCGTGGGGCGCAGAACGCTGACTTCAGATGCGACGAGGCCAACTAGATCGTTCACGAGATGGGACTTCCCTACGCCAGTCGCTCCGACCACGACTACAACGAGAGATGAATCCTCGATGGCATCGAGAACGTCCGCAGACGTCCTCGCATCCGAAATGATGCGCGCAGTATCAGCGGAGAGGAGCACGGTCGGAACCCGATCGAGCGCTCTGACGAATCCCGTTATCGAATCAGCCACATCACCATTCCAGCAGAGCGCTGCGACGAGCGCTCACCCAAGCCCTGCGAATAGATCAGATTCGTCCTCACTCCACTCAGTAACCGAGTACAGAACCTCGAAGTCTTCCCACGGGTACCCGGACTCGACGAGATCTGTCGGCACGGCGAACCAGAAGCCACCGGGATCCACCTGGGTCCGGTGAGCACGGAGCGCGTCCCTGCCCTGCTCGATGAAGCCTGTGACGTCAACTTGCGTGACTCGGCGATCACCGTCGGTGAGGGTGTCGAGTCGTTCCAACCAGCCCTCGAACGGCGATTCACCTGTCGAGTCGAGCATCAAGCGATGCAGCGTTTTGATCCGATTCACGGTGAACACGGGTGCGTACACCTTCTGGATCTGCCACGGCTCGCCTGCGTCAGGAAACACCGTATCGCTGGCTGCGGAATCCGCAAGAGCCATTGACAGGCGATGCACCATGAGGTGATCTGGGTGCGGGTAGAACTCGTGCGCGTCGTACCCGAGCACCACTTCAGGCTTCTCACTGCGAACGATCCGCACGAGAGCCTCGAGAACGGCTTCGAATGGCTGGCTGCAGAGCGCGGCAGGATTTCGGTTGTCGTCTGAGTCCGGCATTCCTGAATCTCGATGGCCCAACAGAACGACATCGTCGTACCCGATGATCTTGGCTGCCTCTGCGAGCTCCGCTGCACGAACTTCGGGAAGGTTCTCCGACACCTCAGGCGTATCCATTGCAGGATTCAGAATGTCGCCCGCCTCACCGCCTGTGGCAGTGACAAGAACGGCTCTGGCGCCCTCAGACACGTACTTGGCGACTGTTGCTGCACCCTTGGACGATTCGTCGTCTGGGTGCGCGTGAATGGCGAGGAGCGTCTTTGGCATCCGGCGAGGGTAGCGGCAGCGCCGTGGACAGAACACGGCGAGCAGGGAACGGAATCGCGTGCTAACGCAATACTTCGAGAGCGGTGGAGCCCTCGACGCAGTCATCGAGCAGGGGGCACCATCCGCAGTACGGGCCGGCCGTCCTTGGCAGTTCGGATCGTGTGCGTATCGCTTCGCGAAACTCCTCGATCATGGTCGCGACGCGATCCTCGGTCTCAGTAACTCCCTCCTTCGTTGGAACGAAGGATCGCTTCTCCCCCGTCTTGAGGGAAACTGCCTCCATCCGGGCGGGTAGATCTCCGTGCAGGAACTGCCACGCCATGGCGTAGAAGTCGAGTTGCGGCTCTGAATCGTCAAGGAACGAACCGGTCTTCCAATCGACAATCCTGGTGCCAAGCTCGTCAGTGAACACTGCATCTACACGTCCTCGCAACCTGACACCTTCGGCCGGTTCGCTATCCACAACAACCTCTGCGTCAACGAATCCGTTCACTGGCAACTGCCTGAACGTGTCGTATTGCTGCGCCACCTGAGCTGTGACTGCCCTGAATTCAGAGGGCTTCATCGAAAGCGAAGCCATCGTTCCGCCGAGATGGGCGCCAGCTTCCCTCCGACACACCGCTGTGAATTCCTCATCAGGAATCGGCCCATCCACAAGATGTCTGGCGAATATCCGATGCGCAAGGCTCCCCCTGAAGAGATCCACTGAAGGCTCTGGGTAGATGCCATGCACTCTGGCGAGCGCTTGTTGGGGGCACTTCAGATAGGTGACGAACAGCGTCGCAGAAACAGGGAACTCTTCCCCGTCCGGAATTCGTCTGAGAGTTGACACAATCGAATCGTATCCCAGATGCGAAAACCACGCCGCTACTGGGATGTCGTACATATAATCGCTCGAGCCAGATCCGAATCTCCGGGGAAGACTGATGGCAGCCTCCAAATCTCGAATCATCTTGTTCATCGCGGTACCCGTGTTGATACTGATGCTGCCGTTGTCGATCTACTTCGTGGACAGTGCAGCAGCGTCTGACAAGGTCGCACGAAACGTGACCATTGCGGGCGTAGATGTTGCTCGGCAAACCGAACCCGAAGCGATCGCTTCCGTGAACGTGTACACGACGGAGTTGGTCACCCAGATGGCTCAAGTCGACGTCAACGGAACGGTATACGAGCTCGATCCCGCCGACGTTGGCCTCTCCTTCGACAGCCCAGGTGCCGTGAACGTCGCTCTCCAGGTGCAGAAGGACGGCATATCTGACTGGTTGGCCGCTTTCACCGAAGAAGTCGACGTTCCACTGACCGCATCCCTCGACCCAGACATGCTCGAGACGGTCGTCAGGGCGTGGGAGCAGGACGCGATCCCGAATCCTGCGTACGAAGGTTCCATCGAGATCTCCAACAGCATCGTCACGTACGAGTACCCCCAGTCTGGCGAAGCGATCGACCGCGACGAGGCAGCAGTGTTGCTGCTCAACGCGCTCGAACACGGTACAGACGAGGTTGTCGTCCTGTCGATAATCGAGGCCACGCCAGAGCTCACCGAGGCCGACATCGACGCAGGCGTCGAAGAGGCGAACGCGATCATCGCCCGCGGCGTCGTGCTGACGAACGAAGAATACGGATTCGAGTTTCACGTCACGTCTGCGCAGCTCGGCAGGGCGCTCGAGGCCGAAGTTGTGACCGACGGAGGAAGCCCGACGATCGAGTTCGCCGTGAACGCTGCGGCCATTGCTCCGCTCGTCGAGGTCGTCAGAGAAGGACTTGAGATTGCTCCGGTCGATGCCAGATGGGAGACCTTCCTCGTCGACGACTTCGAGGACTACGACGAGCAATACGAGATCAAGGACTCCCCAGAGGAAGACCTCACCGAAGCAGAGAGGGCGGCACTTCCAGACAACGACACGATCACAATTGTTCCCGGACTGAACGGGACAACCGTCGACGCTGCGGATATTGCTGAAGCCGTTGAAACGGCAGCGCTCGGAAACGGCAAGGGTGAGCTCCCGATCGTCAAGAACGCGCAGCCAGAGTTCACAACCGAGATGGCTGAAGCCTTCGGAGACTTGTATGAGCTTTCCGAGTTCACCACCTGGACACCTGGCACGAACCGAGTTCACAACATCCATTTGATGGCCGACTACGTCGATGAAACCATCGTTATGCCCGGCGAGAATTTCTCAGTGAACGAGGTTGTCGGTCGCCGAACGCTCGACAAAGGGTTCAAATACGACTGCGCCATCGTCGGCGGCGAACTGTCATGCGAAAAGGAACCGGTCAACGTTGGCGGTGGCGTGAGCCAGTTCGGTACGACCATCTTCAACACGATCTACTTCGCGTGCCTCGAAGACGTCGTCCACCAGCCGCACAGCATCTACTTCCGCAAGTACCCGGAGGGCCGCGAGGCGACGCTCGGCTATCCACACCCGGACGTTGCATTCAACAACGACACAGATGCGCCCGTCATCATCAGAACGAGCTACACGCCGAGGACCATCACTGTCACGTTCTTTGGTGACAACGGCGGAATCACTTGTGGCACCGAGCGGGGCGACCGCTTCAACCACACAAGCGCCTCAACGCTTTACCGCGCCGATGAGGAGGGGAAGGTCGCACCTGGCGAAGAGGTAGAGGAGAACAAGGGCTCCGGTGGATGGCGCATCGTCAACACGCGTGTCTTCTACGACAGCGACGGCAACGAACTAGAACGTGAGGAGTTCCCGTGGACATACCGCGGTGAGCGCAAGATCATTCTCATGCACCCTTGCGAACCGAAGGTCGGCGGCGACGGCGAATGCCCCGTCGAGGTACCTGGCGTTTCCGGCCTGTCTGAAGGCGATGCAGCCGCAACCCTCACCGGTGCGGGCTTCACTGTTGTTGTGAACCCGGTGTCAACACCGAACGAGTCTGAGAACGGTGTCGTACTTGGATCAAGCCCAGACGGATTCCAGGATGCGGGCGCAGAGATCACGATCACAGTCGGCGTATGGGATGGAACGACTCCGACGACGACTGTGCCGTAGCCCTAGGCTTCAGAAGCATCCAGTTTCGTACTTCCGTTCCTACACTTTCGGCACGATCTACTCCACCGCGGCACGACTGACATGAAGCCATCAAAAGCCATATTCGCGATCGTTCCACTCGCGATTGCACTCCTGCCCATCGGCATCTACCTGATCGACCGCCAGGTCTCCTCAGATGAGATCGCCAGGAACGTCACCGTGTCAGGCGTCGCTGTCGGTGGAATGAATCGGGCGGATGCAACCCTCACGATTGAGGCCTACGAAAACGAGCTCCGTACAGACACAGGTGTCTTCAACGTGAACGGCCAGGCGTTCAAGCTCTCCCCCATATCGATCAGCCTCGACACAGATGTCATTTCCGCCATCGACGCTGCGTTTCTTGTGCGTCGCGACGCAGGCCCGGTAGCCAACTTCAGATCATGGATCGCCTCGTTCTCAGACTCTGAGGACGTCAGGTTGGACGTAGCGTTCGACGACGACGCGATCATGGATCAGATATCGACGTGGGAGGAAGAATCGATTCCCAATCCCGCGTACAACGGATCGGTTGCCGTGCTCGACGGACTCGTCGTGCGCGAGTATCCAAGGGCTGGCCAGTCGCTTGACCACGTCGCCGCATTCGAACAGATCACCACTGAAATGAGCACGCTCGACAAATCGGGCCCGACACTCGATGTCATCGACTCGACACCGACGCTCACACCGGATGTCGTCGACGCTGCCGCCGAAGAGATGGCCCTCATGATCGACTCTGCAGTCACGATGATCTCTCCCGATGTTGGATTCCGAACGACCTTCAGATCGGAGCAACTCGCTTCCGCTGTTCGCTCGGACATCAGTGCCGATGGCTTGACGCTCATCAACTCGTTCGATGAGGATCGCGTCCTCGAAATCCTCGAGCCTCGCCGCACTGAATACGAGGTCCAGCCTGCCGATGCGAAGTTCGACATCAATCTTGAGACCGACGAGTTCACCATTGTCCCTGGTCGCAACGGAACATTGCTCGACGCGTCAATGCTGCTGTCCAATATGAAGACTGCGGCTCTTGGCTCTGGCACTGGCGCGTTCCCGCTCCTCGTCGGACAGGAGCCGTCGTTCACGACCCAGGATGCTGAGGCATTCACGACCCTCGGACCACTCGCTGGGTTCACAACGGACCACCCTGCCCGTCAGCCACGTGTCACGAATATCCAGAAAATGGCCGACACGGTGAACGGAGCGATTGTCCTTCCGGGCGAAGAGTGGTCGATCAACGATCATGTCGGAGAACGCACTGAGGCAAAGGGCTACGTCGCGGCACCGGCGATCATCAATGGCGAGCCGTACTGCTGCGACCACCCCGCGAACATCGGCGGCGGCGTGAGCCAATTCGGGACAACGCTCTACAACGCTGTGTTCTATTCATGTCTTGCCGACCTCGGACACAAGCCACACTCTCTGTACTTCACGCGGTATCCGATGGGGCGTGAGGCGACCCTCGGCGTTCCGGCACCCGACGTGCGATTCGGCAATGACACCGAATTCCCGATCGTAATTGCGACCGGATACACCGACACGTCCATCACGGTCAAGATGTATGGGGACAACGGTGGACTCACCTGTACCGACGACACCCACGACATTGAGGATGTCGTGGAGTTCGAGGAGGAACTCGTTGCTGACGAGGAAGACGGGCTCCTGCCTGGCGATCGCGAGAAGATCCGCTCCGGCATCAACGGATTCCTTGTCAAGGTCGACAGAGTCGTGACGTTCCCAGACGGGCGTACCGAGACGGACCTCAATCTTGTTCATCGCTACCGCGTGCTGTCTGAGCAGTACATGGTCCATCCATGTGAGGTCTCAGGCGAACCTGTCAACTGTCCCGTCGAACTCGGATCGCTCCTGAACCAGTCGTGGGAAGACGCGCTTGCGGCGCTTCAAGAGGTTGGGCTCCTTGCAGCCAAGGTCACCGGCTTCGTTGATGACCCGGCCAAGGACGGGATCGTTCTGACCCAGGACCCGGCCCCTGGCGAATGGGTCGATGCCGGCACGACCGTGACCTTGACGGTTGGTGTCTACGATGAGTAGGCCGAGCTACTTCGGCTCAGTAGTGGAGGAAGAAGTCCTCGATGACCGTTGATGCGGCTCGGAGATTCTCGTCGCCCCAAGCCTCACCACCTCGCACCACAACCATATTCGACGAAACGAAGACTCGATTCACACCGTCGACCGACTCAAAGAGATCAGACGCCAACTTCGACCCAAACGTCTCAGCTTCCGCTGCTTCGTCCGGCGATGCGTAACCCTCACCGTCTGCTCCTGTGAGGCCACGACTCGTTGCGAAGATGACCGAATCGTCAACGACGCGTGTGCCCTCAATCTCGATGCGCTGGCCCATCAGCCCTCCTGGTCGATTACTCCTGTACCGGCCAAGCGATGGTACCGAGACGATACTGGCTACGTCTCAGACGCGGGGTGGAGCACGTGTCCGGAACCAATCTCGTGCAGCTTCATCACGTTCGTGGATGATTTCCGATTCGGCGGAACGCCAGCAACCATGACTACGCCATCGCCTGCATCGACAATCCCAGTCCGCAAGAGCTCGGCCTCGGCAGCGGCGATCATGTCATCAGTTGAATAGACGCGATCAAGGTGCATCGGGCGCACTCCGCCGTAGATCGCCATCTTCCGATAGGTCGACTCCACCGGAGTGAATGCGTAGATGTCAGCCTGCGGCCGATACTTCGACAGGAGACGTGCCGTCGTCCCGCTTTCGGTGAACGCAACGATGATATCGATGCCAAGGCGATCTGCTGTGTCAACAGACGCCTCCGATGTGGCCGAAGCGAACAGGGCGCCCTCAGAAAGGTTCGAGATGCCCTCAGCCCTCCCAAAGCTCGGCGATTGTTCGGCCTCGGCACAGATCGAGGCCATCAGCTTGACGGCGCGGGTTGGGTACTCCCCGATGGCCGTCTCAGCAGAGAGCATCACTGCATCAGTGCCATCCAGAACCGAGCGATAGACGTCTGACACCTCAGCACGGGTCGGACGAGGACTCGAGATCATCGACTCGAGCATCTCTGTTGCTGTTATCGAGATCTTTCCTGCGGCGTTCGCCCGATGGATGATCTCGTATTGCGCCCTCGGAACGGACTCAATCGAAAGCTCCACTCCGAGATCGCCTCGCGCAACCATTGCGCCATCCGCCTCCCGAAGGATGTCGTCAAGGTTCATGTACCCAACGGCGGTCTCAATCTTCGCGATGATCGTTTGTGACCCGACGATGTTGCGAACGGATCTGATGTCTGCACCCGTGTTCACAAACGACGCCGCGACGAGATCGAAACCAACGTTCATTCCGAATTCGAGGTCAGTCGCATCCTTCTCTGTCACGGCGGGGATCGAGATGGCCGCTCCGGGAAATGAAGCGCCCTTGTGCTCCATCAGATCGCCGTCCTGGATGACGGTGGCCGTCACACCATCGTCGTCGACAGCGACCGCCTCGAGCTCAATGAGGCCATCAGCAAGGAAGATCTTCCCGCCGACGCTCATGTCCACACGATCGAGATACGCGATGTGAATGTTCTCGCGATCGCCGACGCCCGCGCCGGGAAGAAGCCGAACTGTGCTGCCAGTAGCGAGCTCGACGCTGCCGCCGTCGAACTCTCCAACACGGATCTTCGGACCTTGGATGTCCTGGAGCAGGGCCACCGGGGCTCCGAGGTCTGAGGCCACCTGCCTGACGATCGCAAAACGGCGCTCGTGGTCTTCATGGGTTCCGTGGCTGAAGTTGAACCGCGCAACATTCATCCCGCGCTCGATGAGCTTCGCAACAATCTCAGGCGATTCGGTCGCAGGTCCGAGTGTCGCGACGATCTTCGTCTTCTGGGGCATCGCGTCAACAATAGAGCACACGGAGCCGAAGCCTCACCGTTCCCTTCGTCCAATCACGTGGCTTTTGCTCACACCTCCCGCGATGACTAGCGTTGCGGTATCGCGCCAACGGGCATTCAACGGAGGAACATCACATGACAAAACTAGCGAAGGTCTTCATCCTCGCATTGGCGATTGCTCTCGTAGCGACGGCATGCGGTGGCGACGACAGCCTCGAGGGACGGACCGTCACGGTCGGCGTCGAGAACCTGTATCCACCCTTCAATTACATTGACGAAGTGACCGGCGAAGGCGCCGGATTCGACTACGACATCTGGAACGAGATCTGCAGCAGACTCGACTGCACGGCCGAATTCGTAGAGGCCGGTTGGCCTGCCGTCATCCAGGAAACGGGCGAGGGTGTCTATGACACAGCGGCCGACGGAATCTCAATCAACGAGGAACGCAAGGAAGTCGTTGCATTCTCGGATGCGTACATGACCACCATCCAGCGGTTCATGGTCCGTTCCGATGAGAGTCGTTTCACGACATCCGATGAGTTCATCGCCGGGGACTACGTTCTCGCTACACAGGTCGGCACGACAAATGAGCAGTTGGGCAACGAACTGGTCGGCGCATCGCGCATCGAAGCATTCGACTCCTTCCCCGTGGCAGTGCAGGCACTTCTGTCAGGCGATGTCGACGCCGTCATCATTGACGATGTCGCAGGCCAGGGATACCAGGGTGCCAACGCAGGCGAGCTCACGTTGATCGACGGGGATCTCCAGTCTGATCCGCTCGGATTCATCTACCCGCACGAGTCCGATCTGATCGGTCCCGTCAACAATGTGCTTGCGGACATGAAGTCCGACGGCACGCTCGACGACCTCATCACGAAGTGGTTCATCGAGTTCGACGCGTAAACACGCTCAATTGCGCAGGAGGGGCGGGCCACTCGGCACGCCCCTCCTCCGCGTTTAGGTCTACATTGCGGTATCACCGCACAAAGGAATCCTCGTGAACACTATTGATCCGAGTGTCTCAACCGATCCGGCGCCGCCGGGGTCCAGAACAAGCTACGAATGGAAGACCTTCCCGTGGTGGCTTATCGGGATTCTCCTCACGATCTTGTTTCCTCTCTACAAGATCCTCACCGATGAAAACTGGGAAGAGGGATTCCTGTTCATCCAGGACGGACTCATCCTCACCTTCAGCGTCACAATTGGTGGATTCATCGTTGCAATGGTGGCTGGCCTGGTTGTGGCCCTCGGCAGAATGTCCAAGCGCACTATTCCGAGAAACCTCGCGATGTACTACATCGAGCTCATGCGCGGCATCCCTGTGCTCGTCACCTTGTTCATGTTCGGACTGGTGATCGTGCCGTGGTTCTTCGACTTGGTCGGTATCGGTCCTCGTTCTCCGATCGCTTCGAAGGCGGTACGAGCAACGCTTGCTGTTGGGCTCATCTATGCCGCATACATCGCGGAAGTATTCCGAGCTGGCATCGAGTCAGTCAGAGTCGGACAGCGCGAAGCCGGAATGTCGGTCGGTCTCAACGGCCGTCAAGTCTTCCGGTTGATTGTGTGGCCTCAGGCCATCAAGAATGTCATGCCTGCGCTTGGCAACGACCTCATCGCCCTGTTGAAGGATTCATCCCTCGTGTCGATCCTTGCCGTGCGTGAGATCACCCAGATGTCCAAGCTCTGGACGGGCCGCAGCTTTCAATTCTTCGCCGGCTTCATGATTCTCGCCGCGATGTATCTCACGCTCACTGTGTCGCTCTCAATGGCGTTGCAGTGGTACGAACGCAGGATCGCGACACCATGATGGGAGCAGCATCGCTGCACGACGGGCTCCGGGGTGTCATAGAGCGTTTCGACCACGTGTCGATCGCTGTTCGGGACATTGACATGGCCCAAACGCTCGTCGACCTTCTCGGTGGTTCACACATCGGAGGCGGTTACAGCCATGCCGATGATTTCCGATGGATCCAGTTCGATCTTCCTGGGCAAGGTCGCCTCGAATTGATCAGTCCTGCCGTCGAAGACGAGGACAATTTCCTCAACAGGTTCCTGGTTGAGCACGGGGAGGGACTCCACCATCTGACGTTCAAAGTGACCAATATCGAAGCCGCTGTTGAGAAGGCCCAGGAACTCGGGTTCACGGTCGTCGGATTCGATGCCTCGAAAGCGGATTGGAAGGAAGCGTTCGTACACCCAGCTTCCTCCCACGGCGTGCTTATCCAGTTCGCCGAGTTTCCTGAAAAGTAGCCCATGGCCCAGCAGACGACCGTGATCTTGCCTGTCCGTGACTTCCATGGCATGACACGGCTCGCATCCGTTCTCTCGGCTTCCGAGAGGTCTGCTCTTGTCCGTGAACTCTGCGATCGGTCCGCAACGGCAGTTCTTGACGCCGGTCTTCAGGCAGTCGTGGTTTCATCGTCCCCAGATGTCGTCGACTGGGCGATCGGTCGAGGACTCGACCCGCTCCCTGACCAAGGAGAAGGGCTCTCCCGCGCTGCCTACGAAGCGGTTGCGTCGCTCGGCGACACTCCCTGGATCGTGCTCCACACGGACCTTCCCATGGTGTCGTCCAGAAGCCTGGCGCAGGTCGCAGAGGTCTCCGTCGGACGACCGGTCCTCGTTCCTAGCCACGACGGAGGTACGAACGTCGTCGCATCCACCGGCCCATTTCCCTTCTCCTATGGCCGTGGCTCATTCCACCGCCATTTCGCTGCAGTTCCCGATGCAGCGATCATCTCGAACACCGAACTGTCGATAGACATCGATGGCCCCGCGCAACTTGTCGCATTTCCTCATCTCGTCGAAGCGGTAGGGTCGAACCATGGCATCGAACCTCTATGACGAACTGACCGGCGACCGAGCGCCTCTCCAGACGCCGGCGACTGTGATGACCGTTGGAGCCCACCCTGACGACGCGGAGTTCGGGGCAGGCGCAACGCTTGCGCGCTGGAACGCCGAAGGCACCGAGACAAGCATGCTGATTGTCACAGACGGATCAAAGGGATCATGGGACTCAGCGATACCGGACACTGAGCTTGTCGCAGCTCGCCACGCGGAACAGGAACGAGCCGCGTCAGTTCTTGGCGTCGCATCGGTGATCCATCTCGACCACGTCGACGGCGAACTTGAGTACACGTTTGCCCTTCGGAAGGAGATCGCAAGCCACATCAGACGTGTTAAACCCGACGTTGTCCTCTGTCACGATCCGTGGCAGAGGTACCAGCTTCATCCTGATCACCGCGCCACAGGCCTCGCTGCCGTAGACGCTGTTGTATCGGCGCGAGAACCCCGGGCCTATCGGGAGCTCGATCTCCCGGCTCACCGACCAAGCGCCCTGCTCCTGTGGTCCGCAGACGAACCAGACCACTGCGAACCCGTCGAACCCGAATGGTTCGATCGCAAAGTCGAGGCTCTGCTCTGCCACTCCTCCCAGAGCGCCACGACGATGGGTGACGCACAAGCCCGACCTGAGAACCGCCTCCGCTTCGTGGACGCGCTTGCCGTGTGGCTCGCTGAAAACGGTGAGCGCTTTGGGATCGGTCCCGCGGAGATATTCAAGAAGATCGTTCCATAGGAGTCCTCGATGAACACACTCGTACTCGGATCAGGCATAGTTGGCTCTGCGGCAGCGTGGGATCTCGTGAGGCGCGGTCACGATGTCGTGGTCGCTGATGCCCAAATGCACACCGCAAGCGTCGCCGCTGACAAGAGCGGTGCAACTCCGGCACAGCTCGATGCCTCAGACAGCGACACGTTGCTCACCGCTCTCAGCGAATACGACATCGTGGTGTCAGCGATCCCTTACCGCTTCGGCGCATCCGTCGCCTCTGCCGCGATCGAGACGAAAACGCACTACCTGGACTTCGGCGGAAACCCGACGGTCGTCGCTGCGCAAAAAGGGCTGCACAATGAGGCAGCCGTCGCCGGCGTCACCGTAGTCCCTGACTGCGGCCTCGCCCCTGGACTTGCGAACGTGCTCGCAGAGGATCTGATCGCGTCAGCACAGGAAGGTGCGATCGACTCCATTCAGATCCGGGTCGGAGCGCTGCCCCAAGAACCCAAGGGCGCGCTCGGGTACCAGCTCGCGTTCAGCCCGGCTGGGCTCATCAATGAGTACGCGGAGCCCTGCGAGGTCATCGATCACGGCCAACACGCAACGGTCCCTCCTCTCACGAGGCTTGAGGACGTTGCCTGGGACGGTTGGGGTCCGCTCGAAGCCTTCGCGACAGCAGGCGGGACTTCGACCATGGCGACACGACATATCGGCAGAGTGCAGCATCTGGAGTACAAGACACTCCGATTCCCCGGCCACGGTGTCGTGTTCCGTTCACTACTCGAAATGGGCATGTTCGACGAAGCACCGAAACCGGTCGGGGATGTAGCGGTGTCACCTCGGGACGTCCTGATCGATTCGCTCGACCGCACCCTGCCGAGAGGCGATCCTGATGTTGTACTGATCCGTGTCTGGCGAGATCAGAACGGCAGGCGGAGGATGCTCCAAATCACTGACACCCCGCGAGATGGGTTCTCATCACTCGCTCGGACAACAGCCTTCCCCGCTACTGCTCTCGCCGATCTCATCGCTCGTGGTGTCGTTGATCAGCCCGGCGTGTTCACCATGAACGAGGCGGTACGCGGCGAGACGCTGCTACCGGAGTTGTCTTCGGTTGGTATCAGCGTCGAGAGCTGATACCAACTGTGATTAGGCGCCTGGCGCCGTTGTGCCGATCTTGGCACTCGTCTCGAGATTGAAGAAGTGCAGCTTTGCGGTATCGACTACCAAATCGACCGTCGATCCATCCGGTACGTCGACGTCAGAGCTGACACGAGCTGTGAAACTCGTGGTATCTCCCAGAGAATCGGCGTTCTGACCGGAGTCGGCGAGCAGCTCTTCGATGTCGGGTGTTACGACCGGTGGAGAGTCAAGCTGGAAGTGGACATACGATTCTGATCCGAGATGTTCGTTCACGTCTGACGTGACCGTGATCGTCTCGTTCGGGGACGGATCGGCAATACGCGCATTCTCAAACGCGCCCGGCCTGATTCCAACAACGATCTTCTTTCCGAAGTACTCACCAAGACCTGGATGCGCAGCCAGGGCGGCGCGGTCAACCGTCACAGTGTTGCCTGCGAATGTCACCTTGACGTCTTCGCCATCTTGTGCCAGTTCGCCGTAGGCCATGTTCATCGCGGGGCTACCGATGAACCCGGCAACGAAGAGGTTCACCGGGTTATTGAACAACTCCGTGGGCGCTGCCACCTGTTGAAGATTGAAGGGGCGCTTGGCCGACACGGGGCGCATCACCGCAACCCTGTGTCCGAGAGTCATCGCTTCGATTTGATCGTGTGTCACGTAAACCGTTGTCGTTTCGAGCCGGTGGTGCAGCCGACCGAGTTCGGTGCGCATCTGCACCCTCAGCTTGGCATCAAGGTTTGAAAGTGGCTCGTCCATGAGGAACGCACTCGGTTCACGCACGATGGCTCGGCCCATGGCGACCCGCTGACGTTGGCCACCGGAAAGCGCCTTTGGCTTACGGTCGAGGAGGTCGGTGATTTCGAGGATCTCGGCTGCCTCATTGACAAGCCGCTCAATCTCGTCCTTGGGGATCTTGCGAAGCTTCAGACCGAACGCCATGTTGTCCCGCACAGACATGTGCGGATACAAGGCGTAGTTCTGGAACACCATTGCGATGTCCCTGTCCTTGGGGGGAACGTCGTTGACGAGCCGCTCACCGATGCTCATCTTGCCCTCGGTGATGTCTTCAAGTCCAGCGATCATACGGAGCACGGTCGACTTGCCACAACCTGACGGGCCGACAAGTACCAGGAACTCTCCATCATGGATCTCGAGGTCGACCTGACCGACCGCTCTCGTGCCGTCGGGATAGACCTTTCCAATATCCTCGAGCGTGATGGAAGCCATTTTCCCTCCGGGGTCGGCGTGTTGTGACCGGAGGTTACCACGTGACTCACTCGTTTCGATAGGCAAGCTAATGTGACCCCATGGCCACTTCCAACGTTGCAGTTATTCCCGGAGGCACAGGCTCAGTTGGCTCCTGCCTCGTGCCGAAGCTGATCGATCGCGGCTTCAACGTGGCGGTGACGTATCTCCTTCCCGAGCAAGCCACGGAGCTCGAGTCGAAGTTGGACCTCGAAGAGGACCGGTTGATCATCCGCAGAGTGGACGCCACCGATTCGAAGGCGGTCAACGAGTTCTTCGCCGAAGCGGCAGACAGATTCGGTCCGATCAACGTCATGTCGTCGCTTGTTGGCGGATGGGCGGGGGGTCGAGATGTCGCCGAGACCGGTGATGTCAGGCTCGATCGCATGCTCGATCTCAACCTCAAGACAGCCTGGAACGTAATCCGTGCCGCGATCCCGCTGATGTCAGAGGAGTGGGGCCGGATCATCCTTATGGGGTCCAAGCATTCACAGGAAACACCGGCAGGCCAGGCCGCGTATAACTCGGCAAAGGCCGCAGTTCTCGCACTCTCGCGATCTGTCGCTGTTGAGCTCCTCGACACGAACACGACATGCAATACGTTGCTGCCCTCGGTGATCAACACGGACGCAACGCGCTCTGCACTGCCATACGCTGACTACGTCAACTGGCCGCAGCCGCGGGAGATCGCAGATGTGATCAGTTTCCTTGCCAGCGAGGAATCAAAGGTAATCAACGGTGGCGGCGTCCCCGTTTGGGGATCCGCCCTCATCTGATGTGTCCATGACCACCAACACGGCGTTCGACGTTGTGATCGTCGGCTCAGGCTTTGGTGGCAGCGTCAGCGCCATGCGTCTCACCGAGAAGGGCTACAAGGTCGCAGTACTTGAGGCAGGCAGGCGCTGGAGCACCAAGGACTTCCCGAAGACGAATTGGAACGCGTGGAAGTCACTTTGGTTCCCGAGGCTTGGCATGCGTGGGATCCAGCGAATCTCCCTGCTCCCCGATGTCATGGTGTTGAGCGGCGTAGGCGTCGGCGGCGGCTCCCTCGTGTATGCCAACACGCTCTACGCGCCGAAGGATCCGTTCTACACCGATGACCAGTGGGGCACGATCACCGACTGGAAGACAGAGCTCGCGCAGCACTTCACGACAGCCAGGCACATGCTTGGTGTTGTTGAGAATCCACTCGACACACCAGCAGACAAGGTCATGCGGAAGGTCGCTGACAAGCTCGGCGTATCCGATACGTTCAGCCACACACCGGTTGGTGTCTACTTCGGAGAGTCTGGTGTCGAGGTCGATGACCCCTACTTCGGAGGCACCGGGCCGACTCGCACCGGGTGCATTGGATGTGGCAATTGCATGGTTGGCTGTCGACACAACGCCAAGAACACGCTCGACAAGAACTACCTCTACTTCGCCGAGCAGAAGGGTGCGCAGGTGTTCCCTTCCCAACAGGTCGTCGACCTCAAAGCGACTGAGGACGGTTGGCGTGTGAACGCGCGCAGACCGGGGGGGCTCCTGTCGCGACGCGAAACCACATACACGGCGACCGATGTGATTTTCTCGGCGGGTGCTCTGGGTACCACCCGACTTCTCCTTGAACTCAAGGAGAAGGGAAGGCTTTCGGGGCTGTCCGAACGGATCGGGTTCCAGACGCGGACCAACTCCGAGGCGATCGTTGGTTCCGTCTCGAAGTCTCGAGACGTCGACTACTCACATGGCGTTGCAATCACGTCGTCGATACACCCGACGGACGACACACATGTCGAGCCGGTCCGCTACGGCAAGGGTTCAAACGCGCTTGGACTGCTCGGCATCATGATCACCGATGGTGGCGAGGACATGCCACGCCAGTTGCGATTCCTGGCCAACGTCGTACGCCATCCGATCCAGTTTCTGCGATCGTTGTCGGTATGGCACTGGTCAGAGCGTGGAATCATCCTGCTCGTGATGCAAACAAGAGACAACAGCATTCGCCTGCTTCGAAAGAAGGGGTGGTTCGGAACAAAACTCTCGACCACTCAGGGCGAGGGCGAACCAAACCCGACATACATTCCGGTTGCGAACGAAACCGCGAGGCTGACCGCAGAGGAGATCGGCGGGTCCGCGTTCTCTTCGATCAACGAAGTCCTTTTTGACACTCCGCTCACTGCTCACATCCTCGGTGGTGCCGCGATCGGTGCCACCCCAGAGTCTGGCGTCGTCGACGGGTATCACCGGATGTTCGGTCACCGTGGACTCCATGTGATCGATGGAGCAGCCATCGGCGCAAACCTGGGCGTGAATCCATCGTTGACGATCACCGCAATGGCAGAGCGTGCGATCTCAATGTGGCCTGACATGGGAGACGAAGACGACCGCCCATCTCTTGGCGAGGTGTACGAGCCGGTCGGCTAGCGCTGTTTCGGCTCCACCTGAAGCCTCCGGCGATTCGGCATGTGTTCGACCTCCATGGACTCCGACATCTCCGTGCCCCTCTCCGAGTGGTGCCGGTACCACTCCCCGTACCTTCGCGACCATGGAACGGCAGTAACGCCGTGCGCCACGATGCTCATCGCCACAGCCGTCGAAACCGCCGCGACGATGAAGGCTGCCTTGTCGGGCTCTGCTTCGACAACGACGGTTCCAGCAAAGACCAGTGATGCAAGACCCCGAGGGCCAAACCATCCAATGAAGGAGATCGACCTGAACCTCATGCCAGTACCGATGAGGGCAATCGCGACCGGAATCATACGGACGACGGTGAGGGACGCTGCGCCAAACGCCACCATCTGCCATGAGATCAATGGGATGCTCGGACCGAGCAGGAGTGCACCGAACACGAAGAAGACGATGACTGTCAACAGATGCGAGAAGCCTTCCGAGAAGTCGCATATGTCGGGATAGACATCCCTAACGAGGTGGCCAAAGGTGATACCTCCAACGAACGCCGCTATGAAACCTGACCCGCCGATCGGATCTGCGAGCGCGAACGCGAGCATGGCGAGAACCGGAGCGACGAGAAGGCGCCAGTCCCTCGCGACCCAGCCCTTCGAGCCAGCTGCTTTGAGCAGGGCGGCTCCTGCCCACCCAACCAGCAAGCCCGCTACGACCGCCCACCCAATCTCCGCTGCGAACACGTGGACGATCTCGCCGCCCGTCGCCATCTCATTTGCGGCGCCCGCGATTGCGATGGTCAGGAAAGGAACTGCGATACCGTCGTTCAGCCCCGACTCGACGCTGAGGCCCTGACGCACCATTGCCGGTACCGATCGATTCGACACGACTGCCTGGCCAAGAGCGGCGTCGGTCGGAGCGAGGATCACTGCAATGACCATGGCCTCCCACATCCCGATCTGGTCAAAGAAGACGAGAGCCGCAAGCACTCCGGCGACCATGGTGAGCGGCAGACCGATACCGAGCAGGCGACCAGGTAGAAACGCTTCGCGGCGAGCCGCCCGAACATCAATAACAGCAGCGTCAGCGAAGAGCACGAGAACCAACGTTCCCTCGAGCAAGAGCTGCACGAACCCAGTGTCGAGTTCGACTGTGATGATGTCGAGTCCCTCGGGGCCGACCACCATTCCGAGCGCAGCAAACAGCATGGGACCCGTGACCATCGTGGTCGAGACGCGCTTGGACACCAGGGCGTACGCAAAGAGAGCTGCTGCAAACAGCGCAACACTGAACATCCCGCCAGCCTACGCCCCTCCAACCACGAACCCAGGGTTCAGATGCCGGTATGCGCCGCAGCCAGCCCTGAGAAGCAGACAATGGTCCCGGTCTGCGGGCATAATGAGGCCATGCCCCACGGACGAACACCTGAAGAGGTCGACGACTTCGTAGAACGCAGCGCGTTCCGTGCGAAACTCAAGGATGGCTCGCACGTCAGGATCAGACCCGTTGCCCCGAAGGACAAGGAACGCATCGCCGAAGGATGGGAAGGCCTCTCATCGGAGACCCGGTACATGCGATTCCTCCACCCGAAGGCAAGGCTGAGCTCATGGGAGCTCGCCTATCTCACCGAGATCGACTACGTGGACCACTTTGCATGGGCAGCAGAGACGACCGATGGCCCAGAACCAATCGGAATCGGCATCGCGCGGTACATCAAAGACAAAGATGACCCAACCGTGGCCGAGGCAGCGATCACCGTCATGGACGAGTATCAACAGCTCGGTCTCGGTCGTGTTCTCCTTCAGGCACTCACCGAGGCCGCTCAGCAGAACGGTATTGAACGGTTCCGTGCTGAGGTGTCCGCTGAGAACCAACAGGTCATCCAGTCGTTGCTCAGGGTTGGCGCAACCCCCGGAACGATCGAACACTCCGCGATCAGCCTCGAACTCCATCTACCGATCAAGGCATTCGGAAGCTCCGCGATGTACAACGCACTGCGCACCGTCGCCACGGACCAGGCCGCGAGGAATGATTGAGCGACCCTAGATAAACAACTGGACGTCTGCAGACGCCGCATACTCGAGGAAGGCTGCGGCACCTGCGATATCGCAGCCTTCGATGAGATCTGACTCCTCGACGTTCATAACGCCCATCGTCGTCGCGCACGCAAAGAACGTGACGTCGAGATCGCGCGCCATATCGATGAACTCGGGAATCGTCGGCATCGCTGAGCCTTCCATCCATTTCTTCATCGTCCTCGTCGCGAGCGACGTCGCCCCTGGTATCGCGCCAACGATGTTCGGAACCTGCATCGGACCCGCCGGATTGGCGAGCGACGCGACCTTCAGGCTCTCGAATCGGTCCTTGTGCAGAATGTCGAGACCGAAGAACGTGAAGTAGATTCCGACTTCCCACCCGAGGCTCACCGCAGTGGTCGCAAGGATGAGCGGTGGATACGCCTGATCGAGCGTTCCCTTCGACGAGACGAGCGCCAGTCGTTTGGGTCTGCTCTTTTCGGTCACGGTCGAGGCGTCGGTCAGTGTGGCCGTCACGTACTGGTCCCCTTCTCGATCCAGAACACTTGCTTCTCGCCCCGGTCTTCAACCTGGAGCAGACTGTCGCCTCGCTCGCGGGCGAACGCAGGAATGTCAGCGAGCGATCCCGGATCGGTGCAAATCAGCTCAAGGACCTCCCCCGGTGCCAGCGGCTTCAGGGCAAGGGCCGCCTTGTATACGGGCAGTGGGCACAACGAGCCTGACGTGTCGAGTGTCTTTGTTGACACCACGCCGGGGGTCAGGTCGGTTGTCGTTTGGTCGGTTGTCATCTTCTTGTCTCCTTTGTTGGGTCCGGTCGCTTCACGTGGGAAGGCCCTCGGTGCCGAGCATTTCGGTGAACAGCGTCGTGTACTTGGCGCTGCCGTCTGGGGACACACCCACGACAAGGCCGTCTGAGAAGCCGTCGTACTCACTGATCGCTTCGGCAATCGCACCTGTGGATGGCCCGACGAGGAGGCCATCCTCGCGATGCAGACGCAGCGTCATCGCGTAGGCAGCATCGTCGGAAACGGTGACGACGTCGTCTATGACGGTGCGGTCAAGGTTCCCCGGCTCGTTGGCCTCCGCAAAGCTCTTGAGCCCAATAAGCCGATGGCCCTTCTCTGGTTCAATCGCGATGATCCGAACATCAGGGTTCTGCTCCTTCAGGTACCCACCGACGCCGCTGAGCGTTCCACAGGTACCGAATCCGGCGAAGAATGCCGAGACCTCGCCGCCTGTCTGGTTCCAGATCTCTGGGCCTGTTGTCTCGTAGTGGGCACGAACGTTGTCAGAGTTCTCATATTGGTCAGCCATGACATAACGAGATCCCCCTTCGGACGCGGCAAGCGAACGTGCCAAAGCGATGGCACCGTCCTTGGGATGATCGACGGGGCACAGCTCGTCTGGTGTCTCCCACACCTCTGCGCCGAGCATTCGCAAGATCGTCTTGGTCTCCTCTGGGACACCGTCGGGGATGGTGATGGTCACCTTGGTGCCGTTCACCGCACCGAACGCCGCAAGCGCAATCGCTGTATTCCCTGACGAAGCCTCGACGAGCTCGCGACCGTCGAGCGCACCGCTCTCAGCAAGGCCTCGAATGAGATACGACGCAGCGCGGTCCTTGATCGACCCGAATGGATTGAGCCACTCCAGCTTCAGATAGACGTTCGGACTTGGGACGGCGTTGCGGATCCGCACGAGAGGCGTCGGGTTCTCGACGCTCGCGAGAAGATCTCTGACGTCTTCGAATCGACGAAGCTCGTGATTCGACATTCGGGACTGTTCCATCGTTGTCTGTAGTGCCATGGTGGGTCTCTCTGCTGGGGACAGAACCGCCGGTGCATGGAAAAACCCGCTCCAGCGGTGATGCCGGGCGGGTGTTGGGTTACGGAGCTAGTTGGGTGCGACTGCTATGAACCTTGGCGCGCGGCATTGTTACAACAACAACACATCGATGCGCAGAAGGAGAAGCTCGTCATGGCAGGAATGCTATCAGGGCGCGAACCTTTGGATAGCGATTCCTCGAAATCAGGTGACAGATGCTGACAGGGCCCGTTTCGGGGCAACGGTTTCTTCCGTGCTTCTCTGCCGTGATGTCGTTCTCCGCCTACGAATCGCCTTCTCGGTCTCGATAACGGCAAGCACGATTCCGGCGAGTCCAATCGCAGTGAGCCACTGGTAGCCGGTCAGGGGTCGCGTCATGAGGAATCGCTGGAGGAGGGCAACCTCCGTCGCAAGCAACGTGAGCACGAGGGGCGCAAGGAAGATGCCCGTTGCCCTGAGGATGGGTGCAGAGAATCCTGTTGCCGGATCTCTGCGCAGCGAGAAACCGCTGAAGATGGTTCCAAAGGACATAACCACGAACGCCATCGTCATGGATGCGGTCGCCATCGTGGCACTGGGCGTGTCAGGACCGAAGACGAGTGGTGCAAGGGTGACAAGGAAGAGCGTCCCTCCATAGATACACCATCGAACCATCTCGTGCGGGTTGGCGAGGACAGTCTTGGGGTCGCGAGGCGCTCGATTCATCAACCCGGGATCTACGCCCTCGAGAATGATCACAACGACAGGGAAGGAAGCGATCAAGAAGTTGAGCCACAGAACCATGATCGGCGTAAGCGCAACTCCAGACGCAATGTTGAACACGCTCGCCATGAGGAAGAGAAGCACAAGCGACAGCAGCTGAGACATCTGATACCGCACGTACAGTGAGATCTTCTGATAGACACTCCGGCCAAGGGACACCGCATGCACAAGCGTCCCGAAGTTGTCGTCAGTGAGGATCATCTTTGCGGCCTGCTTCGTGACTTCGCTCCCACTCCCCATCGCGACGCCGATATCGGCCTGCTTGAGTGCTGCAGCGTCGTTGACGGCATCCCCTGTCATAGCAACGACAAGTCCCTGACTCTGCATCAGCTGAACGAGCCGAAGCTTGTCGTCGGGCGCAACCCTCCCGAAGACGTGGAGGTTCGGCAGCCGTTCGATGACCTGCTCGTCGGTGAGATTGCGGAAGTCGACGCCTGTGATCGCTCCGGCTCCCAGACCGAGATGGTTGCCGATCGCAAGTGCCGTGGTCGCGTGATCCCCAGTGATCATGCGCACATCGATGCCCGCGTGGGCGGCGACTTTGACCGCCTCCTTCGCAGAAGGTCGCAGGGGATCGATGATCCCAATGAGCGCGCCAAACGTCAACTCGTCCACATACGACATCGGATCTGCTTCCACCGCGGGCACATCTGCATCGTCGATCAATCGGGCAGCGAACGACAGGACCCGTAGCCCGTCGCTCGCCATGCGTGTATTTGCCTCTTCGATCTCGGCTCGAAGCACTGCATCAATCGGGGACCGGGCACCCGCAGGTGCGACCGTCTCCGAGCAACGGGCGAGCACGACATCTGGCGCCCCTTTGACCAAAAGGACCGCACGCGTCTCACCTCGAATCGGCAGGTTGTGGAGGGTTGCCATGAACTTGTAGGCGGAGTCGAACGGAACCTCGGCCTCTCTCGGATACGCGCGACGTGTCTCGACTGCATCAACGCCTAGCTTCGCCGCGAGCACGACGAGGGCAGCCTCAGTCGGATCTCCAATGACAGAGCCATCGTCACCGACGGTCGCATCGCTGTCGAGCGCCAGGCCGTACGCGAGCGCTGTCAGATCCGGCTTGTCAGCGCCTGCCACGCCGAGAATTGCGCCGTGTTTGCCGTACCCGACTCCTTCAACAGTGAGCCACTGTCGGTTGGTGTACACGTGGCTCACTGTCATCTCGTTCATCGTCAGCGTTCCGGTCTTGTCCGTGTTGATCGCGCTCGTCGAGCCAAGCGTCTCGACGTCCGTGAGATTCTTGACGACTGCCTTGGCCTCGGAGAGCTGCTTCGAGCCATGCGAGAGCATCGCCTGGACAAAGGTCGGCAATCCGGTCGGTATCGCCGAAACGGCCATAGCTGTTCCCAACAGGAGTAGCTCACTGGTCTCAAGACCCCTTGCCAAACCGATCACCGTTATGACCGCAACGGCGCCCCAGGCGATTACGCCGAGGATCTTCGTGAGCGAATCCAACTCTCTCTGGAGTGGAGATCGTTTCCGCTCGACGGCTTCCAACATGGCGGCGATCTGGCCCATCTCGGTCGCCATGCCGGTGGCCGTCACAACGATTGCTCCAGATCCTCGGGTGACCGATGTGTTCTGATAGAGCATGCACAATCGATCCCCGAGGCCGATGTCCTCGTCAGCCAACGAGATCGCATCCTTGGCGATCGGCTGGCTCTCGCCCGTTAGGGCTGCTTCCTGTGCTTCGAGTGTCGCGGATCGCAGTATCCGGCCGTCTGCTGGCACGATATCGCCTGCTTCAAGGTGCACGATGTCGCCGGGCACCAGATCTGTTGCGGGGAGCAGCTCAAGAGAACCATCCCTCACAACGCGGGCCTGAGGGATCTGGAGTTGGGCCAAGGCATCGACAGCTGCGCGCGCGGCGAGCTCCTGTCTGGACCCCATCACGACATTCAGCAGTACCAAGCCAGCCACCAGGATCCCAGTCGAGATCTCTCCGAGGACGAAACTCACTACCGCAACGATGAGCAGCATGAGGTTCATGGGATCGAGGACCTGGCCGATGGCGATCTTCATGCGAGACGGAGGAGACTCAGCGTGGAGTTCGTTGGGGCCGACATGTTCGAGGCGCTTCGCTGCTTCGGACCCGGCAAGTCCGTTGGCTTCGTCAGTCGACTGACGAGTCAGGGCAGCGGCGGGATCGAGTGCATACCAGCGCACATCGAAGGATTCATCGGTGACAGATGTATTCATGCAGGCACTATACCGACCGGTGCCGGGGTGGGTCAGAGGTGCGAGTGAGGCTCAGACTCGGTCGGACTCTTGGGCACCACCGGAGTTGGAGAGTACAGTCGGCGCCTCCGACGGAGCCCGTCCTGCATGGAGTAGTGACGACATCACGCGCATCGGCTCGTCGACATGGCCGAAGAAGGACTTGTAGCTGGGACACAGATAGTTGAGGCCCTCTTCTCCATCGGGTGTCGACCTGAATCGGTTTCGCGGGCATCCACCATGACAAGCAAACCGGACATCACAGTCCAAGCAGTACTGGGGCAGCGTGTCTCTCTTTGCCTCCCCGAAGGCTCGCTGTTTGTCAGACGCGATGAGTTGGTCCATCGGCGTCTCTGTGATGTTCCCGAGGAGGAAGTCTGGTTCGACATAGTGGTCGCACGAGTAGAGATCCCCGTTGTGTTCCATGGCAAGCGCGAGTCCACAGGTTTCTGAGAAGATGCACAGGCCGGCAGGCTCGCCGTGCCAGGCAGCCAACGCCACATCGAACATCTGCACATAGACCTCGCCGATATCGGTCTTGAACCACTCATCAAAGACTGTGTTCAAGAACTCTCCATATGCGACAGCGCCGACACTTCGATCGGTGACGGCGTTTCCTGCCTGGACGTATAGAGGCCTGGCCTCCTTCTTGGATGTGCTCCAGCCGATGTTCGCGAGCGGCAGCAAAGTCTCAGTTGTTCGTTCCACGATTGGGATGAACTGGATGAATTGCACGCCCATCTCGTCGCGGAAGAACCGGTACACATCCAGGGCGTGGTTCTGGTTGCCTGCATGCACCGTGCACAGAACGTTGACATCAACACCAGCCGCCTGCAGATGCCCGTATCCAGTCATCACACGATCAAACGATCCCTCCCCGCGCGTGTCGACGCGGAATCGGTCGTGCAACTCACGCGGCCCATCGACGGACAGACCAACGAGAAAGTTGTTCTCCTTGAAGAATGCAGCCCAACGCTCGTCGATGAGCGTGCCATTCGTCTGAATTGAGTAGCTGACCTGTTGCCACGGCTTCCGATGCTTGTCGACAAGCTCGACCGATCGTTTGAAGAAGTCGAGACCCATCATCGTTGGCTCGCCACCCTGCCAAGCCACCGCAACCTCGGGAGTCTTGTGCGATTCGAGTAACTGGACGATGTAGATCTCGAGGAGCTCGTCTGCCATCCGGAACCGGTCTCCGGGATACAGCATTTCCTTGGACAGGAAGAAGCAGTACTCGCAGTCAAGATTGCAGATCGGTCCCGTCGGCTTTGCGAGCAGATGGAACGAAGGCGGCGCGGTCAGCATCAGCGTATCGGTACCTATTGGCGGGACATCGCGATTCTGTAGCGCTCCTCGGCTGTGACCATGTGATCGAAGTCCTCGGCCGCATCTCCAAGATCCATCTGAACCCAAAGGACTTCGCCGGTGAAACTGACGGTTGCATGGTCGAGATCGTCGGTGACACCTGTCGCCGTGTCTGTGCCAAGGTCTGTTGTCTCATCGGCAGAGAACACACCGGGCACGGTTGCATCGACTCTCGTCGAACCGACGGACTCGCCATCGACAAACAGTGTTGCCGTGCCTCCCCGTCCCGGGCCACCACCGTCGTAGTCGAATTCGACTCGAACTTGGTGCTCACCATCCGCTACCGCTGCGTCGCCCACAACCTTGAACCTGTCGAGCCCGAAGAGGTTGTAGCAGTACGCGGGCCTTCCGTTGGTGTTTAGGTACAGAGTCCATCCACCGAACTTGCCGCCCTGGGCAATGATGGTTCCGCTTCCTCCGCCCGCGGGAACGACGACCTGGCCTGTGACGGCGTGGCTCTTGTTCTTGACGTTGACGACGCTGCTCTCGCTGAGTCGGCCCATTCCTCCGTAAAGGATCTGGGAGCGTCCTTTGATGAGCTGCGGCCGGCCGGCGCGGTCTGGGTCAAAGCGTTGCGCCCTGCGGTCATCGAGCGGGAGAGCGTTGTGGCGAGCTGCTTCAACCAAGAACAGTTCCTTGAGACGTCTCAACTGATCAGGATTGTCAGCAGAAACATCGCTGGACTGAGTCCAATCACCTGGTTCGTACAGTTCCCACACATCGTCGTGATACGCAGGTAGGTCTTCCACCATCTCCCAAGGGATACTGTGGCGTGTTACAGCCGTCCAACCCTTGTGATAGATCCCTCTGTTGACGAACATCTCGAAGTACTGCGTCTCGTGAACCTCATCAGCGGACGCCGTGTCGAACGTTTCGTTGAGCGCAAAACCTTCGTAGGGGTGCTGGTCGAATCCATTCACACTGAGGGGTTCAGGGATTCCAGCGGCTTGGAGGACTGTCGGAGCGATGTCGATTACATGCCCGAACTGATGCCTCGTTTCACCCGCTGACGTGATGCCTTTCGGCCAGTGGACAATGGTTCCGTTTCGGGTGCCGCCCCAATGGGAAGCGACCTGCTTCGTCCACTGATACGGGGTGCACATGGCGTGCGCCCACCCGACGGCGTAGTGATTGAACGCCTCGGGCGTTCCAAAGAGTTCGATCCGCTCTGCCATGAATTCGGTGGTTTCCAGTTCCGGAACACCGTTGAGAACCAGCAGCTCGTTGAACGTGCCGCGAGGAGTGCCCTCTGCCGATGCACCGTTGTCGCCAATCACGTAGAAGATCAGCGTGTCTTCGAGGATCTCGAGTTCTTCAAGAGCATCGACGAGGCGACCAAGATGGGAGTCGGTGTGCTCGAGGAATCCGGCGTAGATCTCCATCTGGCGCGTCAGGATGGGTTTGAGATCGTCATCCATCTCATCCCACGACGGGATCTCGTCCGGTCGCTCCGTCAGGACAGCGTCGTTACCGATGACACCGATCTCTTTCTGGTTGGCGAATACCTCAACTCTCAACGCATCCCAACCCGCATCGAACCGACCCTTGTACTTGTCAGACCACTCCGCTGGTACGTGGTGGGGAGCGTGGGTTGCGCCCGGCGCCCAGTACATGAAGAACGGCTTGTCCGGCATAAGCGACTTCTGTTGCCTGACCCAGTCGATGGACTTGTCCGTCATGTCCTTGGTGAAGTGGTAGCCATCCTCCGGTCGTCCGTCAGGCTCAATCGGAACGGTGTCCTGATAGATCGCTGGCTCATACTGGTTGGTTTCGCCTCCGATGAACCCGTAGAAGTGTTCGAAGCCAGATGATGTCGGCCAACGATCGTGGGGACCCATGGGTGAGGTCTCCCACACGGGGACCTCGTGGCACTTACCGAACTGCGCTGTCGAGTAGCCGTTGAGTCGCAGCGTCTCGGCGAGAGGCGCACAGTCCTGCGGTCGCATCGAAGTGTTGCCTGGCGCGCTCGTCGCCAACTCTGTGATCGCCCCCATCCCGACAGTGTGATGGTTGCGACCCGTAAGGAGAGCAGCACGAGTCGGGGCACAGAGCGCCGTCGTGTGGAACCGGGTGTACCGGAGCCCCGTACCGGCGAGCCGATCAGCTGTCGGCGTGTTGATGAGGCCGCCGAATGCCGAAGAAGCACCAAAGCCGACGTCGTCAAGCAGAACAACAAGCACGTTTGGTGCCCCAGCGGGTGGACGAACTGGAACGATCGGCGGAAACACCGCATCGGGATCCTTGGCGTCAACCATGGCAGTTGGCGGACGTGTCCGATCCGGTATCGGAAGTACAACGCGACGCTCCTCTCGGCTCGAACTCATTGGTCTCTCCTCTGGTCGGTTGGCAGTCGGATTGTAGTTGTTGGTACCACGCGTGCCGACGGTGCAGCGAGCTATCAGTCATTGCTGGTTCGTCAATCCGTCGATTGCGTCTTCGATGCGCGCGAAGTCGCGGTCGCTCAGATCGAGTCCCGCTGACTCCATCGCTTGTCGTACGGGTTCCTGAAGGCGAGCGACCGCAAGTGCAACATCTCGAGATGCGAGCTCATCGCGCAGTTTCAACAGCTCATCGGCTGCCGTTGTATCGATGTCTGTGATCGCCTCCGCATCGAGGACGATCGCCTGCGGTCCGTTGGTATCGACCTCAGTGAGCACGGCATCGCGGAGAGTTCCCACGTTTGCAAAGAAGAGCTCGGCGCCGAACCGAACGACAGCCACTCCGCTATCCGACGGTGCGTCATCTCGTCGATCCACGTATCTGCCGGATTCGGGATCGCGAGTGAGCCACGTGGTGCGTGGCCTCACTGCCCTGCGCATCAATCCTCCGAGCGAAACGAGCACACCGATCATCAGGCCTGCGAGTACATCGAATACGAGCACACCCATGAGGGTCGTGACAGCGGCCCAGAAGTCAATGGTGTTGCGCCCTCGGAGATTCGTGATCGGGCGCAAACGAATGAGCCTAGCTACCGCATGCACCACGATCGCTCCCAGTGCCGCCTCCGGCAGATCAGCGAATAGCCCCGTGAGGAACAGCAACGTCAACCCAACAAGAGCTACCACGACGAGGCTCGACACCTGCGAATTCTGGCCCGCCCCTTCGGCTGCGGCAGTTCTTGAGTTGGATCCCGTCGTCACGAACGACCCAAAGAGACCCCCAGCCGCATTTGCTGCTCCGAGCGCGATCATCTCCTGATCTGCGTCAACTCGCTCGCGATGCTTGGAACCGAAGGTCTTGGACAGCGCCATCGACTCACCAAATACCACTATGGCGATGCCAATGGCTCCCGGTAGCAGGGCAGAAAGGACGGTGATGTCCAAAGTCGGAACGGCAAGTGTTGGCAGACCCGCTGGTATCTCGCCTGCAACAGCGACACCCTTGTCAACCAGATCGAACAAATTGACGGCAACGATTGACCCGACGACAACGACGATGGCCGAAGGCACGGTCGGGAGCCAGCGATCCAGGAGGTACAGAGCGGCGAGACACACGACACCGACGATGAGGGTCTCGACATGCAGCTCGTCAAGGTGCCGGATCAGCTCCCATGCCTCTTCGAAGAAGCCATCAGCCTCAACATGCACGCCGAAGATCTTCCCGAGCTGTCCCAGCGCGATCGTCATGGCGACACCAATGATGAATCCCTTGAGCACTGGCTCGGAGAGGAAGTCTGCAATCACACCGAGCCTCGCAATCCCTCCGAGAAGAAGGACGACGCCGACCAAGACGGCGAGCAGCAGGGACAACGATACGAATTCCTCTGAGCCAGGTGCGGCGAACGCAGCAACCGTCGCGAGGGACAACGCCGCAACCGAAGCGGCAGGGCCCACGTTGATTCGGTTGGATGTCCCGAGTAGCGCGTAGAGCAGAAGGGGAACAGTTGACGCGTAGAGGCCGGCTTCTGGCGGCATGCCCGCGATTGACGCGTAGGCCATCGATTCGGGCACAACGATGGCCCACACAGTGATGGCCGCAACGATGTCACCTCTGAGCCACCCACGCCGGTACCCACGGACCGTGGACACGATGGGAACGAGGTCTCTCACTTCACGCACCCGCCTTTCGCCCAGAAATCGCCCGAATCAAGCTCCACAGTCGGATACAGACTACGCGAACGTACCGGGCTCCGTCTTCGCTCAACGCGCGTTCGTCGTCAGGCGCGGCCCGAGGACGAAAGGCGGATGACTCGTTAGTTGTAGCCGTCGAAGTCCTCGCCGACGCCGACATTCGGATATTGCGCCTGGCTCTGCGCCAGCGCAATCAACGGTGCCGATGCAGCGCCGATCACCCACGCATATACGAGTTCCGAGTCCATCAGGTCAATCTGTTCCTGCGGATCGTTGATCAGATCCATCACCATCGGGACTTGGCGCTTGATGTACGGCGCAGTCCATGAGTCTTCCTCTGTGTAGCGGAAGTGCACCTTGAAGTTCTTCCATTTCGCCGATATGACTTCGCCGTCGACACCGATGTACAGGTAGTTGTCGCGACCGGAAGTCTCGACCTCGCCTTGCATGAAGGCCGACATGTCCAACCCATCGATGGGCCGATCTGTAGGCACCTCGTCACTCAGCCCAGCCAAACCGGCCAGAGTCGGATACCAATCAAGAGCGGCGACGATTTCGTCTGTGACCATTCCTTCGGGGATCTTCCCCGGCCAACGAACCATCGCAGGAGTACGGTACGAGCCTTCCCAGCCACCCCCGAAGGTGCCCCGCCAGTACCCACCGGATCCTATGCCTTCGCCTTTCAGCGCGCCGCTGCCGTTGTCGCTTGCCCAAACGACGATCGTATCGTCGGCGATGCCGAGCTCGTCCAGTTCATCCAATATCTGACCGGCTCGATGGTCGAGTTCGGCGAGGTTCTTCGGTGAAGCGAAGGGACTGTCGGTGGCATCCTCGAAATCAGGGTGCGGAACCATCGGGGGGTGCACGTTGGTGAACCCGACATACGCGTAGAACGGCTTGCCCTCTGAGTGCTGGCGCCTGATGAAGTCGATCGTCTTCTCAGTGATCTTCTCATCCATGAAGGGCCGCGTCCTCATGTTGAAGTCGTCAACCTCCTCGAAAGGCTCCCCCTTGACCGCAGCCTTGATCTTCGGTCGCGGGAAGTTGTCCGGATACATCGGATGGGAAGTCCAGGCCGCCTCATCGGAGGTTTCGCTGATGCCCCACCACTCGTCGAAGCCCTGATCGGTCGGGATCCGCCCAGCGACCTTACCGAGGTGCCACTTACCAAACATCGCGGTTCCGTACCCAGCGTCGGAGAACAGGTTCGCCATGGTGTACTCCCACGGCGAGAGCCCATAATCGCCAACCGTGCCAGGCAACGGAACCCGGAAGGTGCCAGAGCGAACCGGCATTCGTCCCGTCATCAAGGCACTGCGGGTCGGAGTGCACTGCGCCTCAGTGTTGAAGTTCGTGAAGCGGATCCCTTCCGACGCGAGTTGGTCCAATCGCGGGGTGGGATTGAGATTTCCGTAACAGCTCAAGTCACCCCAGCCGGTGTTATCCACCAGCATGAAGACGATGTTCGGTTTGTCAGCCATTGCTTGCTCCTCCTGCCATTTCTGACGGCGAATCGGTTGCTGCTCCGGAGTCCTCTTGGGTTTCTGCCGATGGATCCTCTTTGTCCTTGCCCATCCGAGTGCCGATCGGCGCCGCGACGACGATCTGAATGAAGATGATGGCGGTGACCGCACCGAGAATCGCCGGATCGTTGCCGAACGCAATGGCCACGGCAGCGAACGCCGGACCGGCGTTGGTGCCCGGCTGGACCAACGCGGTAGCCGCCCTCGTCCGGTAGTCGCCGATAGAGGCGAAGTAGCCGATCACGATCATGACCAGCGTGAACACGACGCCGGCCGCGATGACCCGGTCGCCGAGGAGATCGATGATCATCCGCCAGCTCGACAGCAGCGCCAACACAACAACGGCCATGAAGGATGGGCCGATGACCTTCCCTGCGAACCCGTTCCACTCGAGGGCGCTCTTCTCATTCCAATGCCGGATCAGGAGGCCCACGACAAACGGCAGAACCTGGAGGAACACGATTGCCTTGAGGAGATCACCGACCGGCAGGGAAACGCCCTCGCCGAGGTTGGCTGCTTCGAGAATGAAGTTGGCGGTGGGTGCGAAAGTGAACGATGCAACAACAGCGAGCACGACCTGCAGCGCGGCACCAGTGGTGACGTCTGCCTTGGCACCCATGACGAACTTGACACCGAGCGGAGCACCGGGAACCACCGCAATAAGGACCATTGCGATGTAAGCCGGCTCAGACAAACTGAACAGCTCGGCGGTTCCCCATCCCACAAGCGGACGAATAACTAGGCCAGTCCCAATGACCAACAAGACCAGTCCAACCCGACTCAGCACCTTGCCGAGGCCGGCAAACGTCGTAGTGAACCCCGCGGACACCATCGTCGCCACAATCATCACCACCAGAACGATGTTGAACAACGCTCCGATCAGTTCCTGTACATCCATCTGGACCATCCTCCTCTCGCACAGAGCCGCTCGTGCGCGTGCCGCTATGAGTCGGATCTGGCGAAGACACGTATTCCCACCAGATATATACACCCCGATGAGTTCGATCGGGTGAAGTCACCCGGGTGACTTCATGTCGACCTCGGTCTCCTGCATGGGTAGCATCGGGCGGATGGGTGTTCCTACAGACCGTAGTGAAGAGCCTCGTCACGACCTACAGAGCCTGATCGTGGTGAAGACACGCGTGCCGAAACAGCGCGGCAGTTTGATTCGTCGAACTGAGATTGTCGACCGCCTCGTGAATGACCTTTCTCGGAGGGTCACGGTGATCCAGGCTCCAGCCGGATACGGCAAGTCAACCGCACTCATGCAATGGGCCGAGGGAGATCCTCTACGGAGGTTTGCGTGGCTGTCGCTCGAGGAGGCGGAGAACGATCCAGTGCTCTTTTGGCGGTACTTGCTGCTGGCGACCACTGCCCTCGCCCCCGGGGCCGGTGACCGCGCCATGACGCTTCTGAGTCAGCCCCAGCCTGACATCGACGAGATTGTGCGCGAGTTGCTTAGCTACACGCTTGATTTGCCTGGCCGATTCGTGCTGGTGCTGGACGACTACCACGTGATCACGAATGCCGATTGCCACCGATC
>PJEL010000204.1_pt1 | contig 70779 bp, 55 predicted proteins | sample 1853271 | NCBI WGS metagenome assembly PJEL01 (sample SAMN08108733, study PRJNA415343) | Invertebrate metagenome, whole genome shotgun sequencing project. | host: Globobulimina | place: Sweden: Gullmar Fjord | collected 2015-08
GCGACGGGTCGAGGTCGGCACGCTCGATGGCGACCCGCGAGGTGATCAGCGCGAGGCGCGAGGCGCGCCCCAAGAAACGTCCAACACGGCGGTGAACGCCCAGTGCGCCGTCGTCGAGCTCTCTTGGGTACAGGCCGGCGAGCGTGCAGCGGGCGTCGAGTTCCACGGCAACCGGGACCTCGACGAACCGTCCCGACGAGCCCTCTCGCACGGCGCCCACGACGGCGTCGTCGTCGCCCATGTTGCACGCCAGGCCGGTTCCCGTGATGGCAATGGGATCACGAAGTGAAAACATGGCGCACTCTATCAGTGTGGTCAAGTCCGGTCGCCGAGGGCCGGCTCACGTCAGAGGATCGTTCGGCAAGACAGCGGCTGGCCAGGTCCTTCGGGCGGTTCGCTGACTCGCGAGCACGAAATCGCTCTCGTATTCGGGCGAGTGTGTCGACAAACTAGGGGACACCGGAGCTGCTTGCCTGCGATCGCCCGAACACTGCCTGCTGAGTGCCGCCCTGAGCTGGACGCACTGCTCGAGGTCACCACTGCCCTAGCCCTTGGCGGAGATCCCCGAGATCGGCTCGCTGGGATCTTGCGCACGGTGAAGGAGATGGCGGACGGGGAACGGGTGCTGATGTCGGTTGCCCCTGGAGATCTGAAGATCTTCGATCCGGATCCAGCGTCCCAGGTGGCGCTGGTGGACTCGGTGTTCTTGGTGTGCCAGGGGCCGGAAGCGGACCGAATCCGAGACTGGGAGGGCTCTGCCAAGCCGGTGATGCTCCACGAGGAACGCATCCTTGTCATCCCGCTTCCGACTGGCGGAATAGCCGTCCCTCACGCGTCTCCTGGAGTCCAGGGCGATCTGGACGTGACCTCGGTGCTCGGTGTGTTGGCCCATCTCGCGTACGCCGCGGTTCGGGATGTGCACAATCGGCACGAGTCCAGCCAGCGCAACGTCACCCTCGAGGAGACCCGGGCACGGCTTCGGGAGCAGAACCACCTGCTGAGGGAGCTGGCCGTCATCGACAGCCTCACCGGTCTCCACAACCGGCGATTTCTGGATCGCCGCCTGGAGTACGAGCTGGAACGCATGCAGCGGTACAAGAGGCCGTTCAGCTTTCTGCTCTTCGACCTCGACCACTTCAAGGTCGTCAACGATCGCTGGGGACACGATGTGGGGGACGAGGTGCTGCGCGGCTTGGCCCAGATCGCTCGCGACGGCGTCCGCAAGGTCGACCTCGTGGCCCGCTATGGAGGCGAGGAGTTCGCTGTGGTGCTTCCAGAAACAGACCTGGAGTCGGCCGTCTTGGTGGCCGAGCGCCTGCGGCTACGCGTCGAGGAGATCGCCTCGGATCTAGTTGAAGAAGATGTGGTCGTGACGATCTCCATAGGGGTGGCCTGCGCCCGCTCCGGCTGGCGGGGAGACGTCATGGGGCTGGTTCGAGCTGCGGATCAGGCGCTATACCGGGCCAAGGCAGAGGGCCGGAATCGAACCGTGGCGGCGGCCACACTCGAGGGACCTTGACAGCCGGGGTCCAGAGCATCCTGCGCCGCGCCGACAAGCTCGGGTTGTTCCCGAAGGTCGCCATGGAGATTCGGCAGGTCACCGACAATCCGCGCTCCTCGGTCCTGGATCTGGAACGTGCGGTCCGCTCGGATCCAGCGCTCACTGCGCAGCTGCTGCGGTTGGCCAACTCACCTTTCTATGGACTGCCGCGGTCGGTCTCCACGCTGACGGAAGCCCTGCTGGTCGTGGGCTTCGAAGCGACGCGACAGCTGGCGTTGGCCCTGGCGATGATCTCCCTGGCGAAGCGCCGCGGACCCGGCCGGGATGCGCTGCTGGGCCACTCGGTTCTGGTGGCGAGCATTGCGACCGGGCTGGCCCAAGAAGTCGCACCTCGGTGGGCCAGAGAGGCCTATGTTGCCGGACTTCTGCACGATCTCGGAATCCTGATCCTGCTCGAGACGAACGAGTTGCAGCAGACTGCCCTGATGGCGCGGGCTTCGTCGTCGAAGCAACTGGCGGCCCTGGAACGGGAGGCCTACGGTTTCGACCACGCCGAACTGACAGGGGAGTGCCTCAAGAACTGGAACCTTCCGGAGGAGATCTGCGCAGCCGTGCGACATCACCATGAACCGGCGGCCGACGCCCTGCTGCGGCGGCATACCGATCTGTTGTGGGTGGCAGATCAACTGGCAGAGGCGCACGAACGGCGGCTGGATCCGGCTGGACTCGAGGGAGAGGCATCCTGCTTGCGTCTGGGCCTCGATAGATCTGGGTTGATGGCGCACTTTCCCAAGGGGAGCGTCCCGACGGCCCTCGCTGTTTGACCGCGTTCAGGGTTCCGGCTGAGACAGGCCTTCTGGCCAGTTCGGCTCGGGATCACTGTTGACCATGAGTTCCGCCATGCGCTCGACCTCGGGACGTAGGTCTTCCCATAGATCCTGCACGATGCTGTTCGCCGGACTGTAGCGGTTGTCGGTCTCTTCGGGGTCGACGCTCCGATCCCAGAAGCGTAGGGTCGGCGTTCTCCAGTGATATTGCAGCTTATACCCAAGCTTCGTGATCGCCTGCACCGCTCCGTTCCGAGCGATGGTGTTGGCAAAGATCGGTCGGTCCAAAGGTGCTGTACCGATGGGAAGGCCGGTGACCTGATCGGGGATTGCAAGGCCGTAGAGATCGAGGAGGGTGGGAACCAGATCGATGGCCGAGGTGGGGCCGTTGTAGTTGCCGCCCACGATGTTCTTGGACCAGAAGAACAGGATCCCGTCGTTTTCCTCGCCGGTGAGATTGTAGGCGTGGGTCTGGGCACCGTGCTCCCAGAAGGCCTCGCCGTGATCGTTCCAGACCACCACCAGGGTGTCGTCGAGCCAGCATTTGTCGTCGTAGTCGATCCAGGTTTCTTCGACGATGGCGTCGAGCTCGCGAACCTGCCCGGCGTACCGGATCCTCAGATGGGCCTCGAGCAGATCTTGTTCCTCGGTCGTCATCTTCGGCCACTGCTGACGCTGGTCGTAGTGGGTGTCCTTGTTCTTCAGGTTCTCGGGCCAGGGCTCGAGCTTGTCGAGGCCGATGTTGTACCGGTCTGGCGCCTTGTAGGGAGCGTGAGGTTCCGTGAAGTGCAGATGCAGGAACCACGGCGTGTCGTCCTTGCCAAGCAGCTTCCGCAGCATGCTCAGCCCCTTGGGTCCGGCAGCTGGGCCCGATCCCACTGGGTTTGCAAACTCTTCGTAGCCAGCATTGTTGCCGTGCTTTGATGAGAAGTGGCTGTTGCTGGTCACGCCGGCGGTCCGGTAGCCAGCGCTCGTCAGCCAGGTGGCGAGGAATGGCGTGCCGGCTGGGATCGGGGTGCGCTGCTTCTCGGATCCGCGGAGCCGGGTCAGGTGCCCGCGGTCGTTGTCATAGGCCCCGGCCAGGGTGCAGGTCATGCCGGAATAGGTCCAGTTGGAGCACTGGTGATGGTCGTTCATGACCACGCCATCCTCGGCGATGTCGTTCAGGAACGGCGTGGTGTCGTTGTCCAGGTGGTCCTTGCGCAGGGTGTCGATGGACAGAAAGAGCAGGTTCTTGGGAATACGGCCGCGAAACTTCAGGACGTCGGTCCCGACGACCTTCTTCGAGCCTCCCGAGCAGTCCGGCGTCGAACAGCACTCCGTGTTCCGCTTGCAGCCCGAGGCGGCTACCAGAAACAACAGAATCAGGGCACTCGAGCGCATGTGCTTCAGCTAACCGATGTCGGACGGCGACGAGCCGCGTGTCGTCTCGCCAAGCCCGCGCTATGAGCGCAGCGGTTTGAAGGAGTAACTGTTCAATGCGCATGTCTCGTCTCGTCGGCCGCCAGATCAAAGAGGCCCCAAAGGACGCACAGACCGCGTCCCACATCTTCATGGTTCGCGGCGGCTTTGTGCGCCTTGTCTCGGCCGGGATCTACTCCCTCCTGCCACTGGGCAAGCGAGTAGCCGCCAAGGTCGAAGCCATCATCCGCGAAGAGATGGACGCCATCGACGGCCAGGAGACCCTGATGCCGGTGGTGCTGCCCCGTGAGCTGTGGGACGAGAGTGGCCGCTATGACGGTGTTGGGCCAGAGTTGCTCCGCTTCAAAGACCGCAACGGCAAGGACATGCTGCTCGGCATGACCCACGAAGAGGCGGTGTGTCACATCGCGCGCACCGAGATCTCCTCCTACAAACAGCTGCCGGCGATGCTGTACCAGATCCAGACCAAGTACCGGGACGAGGCGCGCCCGCGGGCTGGGCTGATCCGGGTGCGTGAGTTCACGATGAAGGACGCCTACTCCTTCCACGCCGACGACGCCGACCTCGAGGACTACTACCAGCGCTGTCACGAGGCCTACGAGCGCATCTTCGCGCGGGTCGGCATGCCCGAGGTCGTGTCCATCCTCTCGGACACCGGCATGATGGGCGGCAACAAGGCCCACGAGTTCATGGCGCTGGCCGATGTCGGCGAAGACACCTTGTTCCTATCGCCAGACGGAACGAGCTACCTGGCGAATCGCGAGGTCGCGACGACGGCCATGCAGTACACCAGCGGAGAGGCACTGCCCCTGGAGAAGGTGCACACCCCGGGTCAGAAGACCATCGAGGAGGTCGCCGGTTTTGTGGGCCTGCCGACCACCCAGACCGGCAAGGCGGTGTTCTACCAGACCTCCGCGGGCGAGGTGGTGTTTGCGGTGATCCGCGGTGATCTCGAGGTCAACGAAGCGAAGCTGCGAAAGGTGGTCGGAGCGAACATCGATCCCGCCAACGATGAGCAGATCAAGGCGGTTGGCTCGGTTCCCGGCTACGCCAGCCCCCTCGGCATCGAGGGCGCCTGTCGTTTCGTCTTCGATCCGAGCGCGGTGGAGTCGGCGAACCTGGTGGTGGGTGCCAACGAGGTCGACTACCACCTCCTGAACTTCAACTTTGGCCGTGACATGGCGGACAAAGCCGACAAAGTGATCGTCGCCGATATCGCCACAGCCCGCGCTGGAGATCCGTGCCCGGTCACCGGGGAGCCCCTGGTCGAACACCGGGGCATCGAGGTGGGCAACATCTTCCAGCTCGGCACGAAGTACTCGGCCGCCATGGGCTGCACCTTCCTCGACAGAAACGGCAAGGCGGCGCCGTTGATCATGGGCTGCTACGGCATCGGTGTCGGCCGTGCTGCTGCGGCGGTGGTGGAGCAGTGCCACGACGAACGCGGCCCGATCTGGCCGATCTCGATCGCGCCCTACGAGGTGCACATCGTCGGGATCAACCACAAGAAACAGCCGGTCCGCGAGGCCTGCGAGGCACTCTACATCGCCCTGCGTTCCCGCGAGATCGAAGTGGTCTACGATGACCGCGGCAAGCGCAGTGGTTTTGCATTTGCCGACGCGGACCTGATCGGCTGCCCCTTCCGCATCGTTGTCTCGCCTCGCACGCTCGAGGAGGGCGAGGTGGAGCTGAGCCGACGGGACAAGACCGTCGAGATGCGCGTGTCCCAGGAGTCTGTCGTCGACGACGTGGTGGCGCGAGTCGTCGCCGAGCGCGCGCTCTACAGGTCGATCACCTAGGTCGCGCCTGGACTCGGGGACACGAAACATGAAAGCCTGTCTCCATGACATCGATTGCAACGGCGACCGACCTGACGCGCTCCTTCGGCAAGAACCCTCCGGTCGTCGAAGGGGTGTGCCTGGAGGTTCGAGGTGGTGAGGTCCTGGGCCTGATCGGACCCAATGGCGGGGGGAAGAGCACGCTGCTCATGCTCATCGCCGGGTTGATTCGGCCGACCAGCGGAACGGTCACCGTTGGCGGGGTGAACGCCCACGATCTGGCCCTCAGCCACACCGGGAGTGTGGGCTTGATCACTGCCGTTCCCGGGCTGTATCCACTCCTCACGGGACGTGAGAACCTCAACTACTTCGGGGGCTTGAACGGGCTCTCGGTGGCGCAGATCGACGAAATGTCAAAGCCATTGCTCGAGGAGCTCGGCATCACTCATCAGCTCGATCGTCAGATCAAGGAGTACTCCAGCGGCATGCAGCAGAAGGTGTCCCTGGTACGAGCCCTGCTCATGAAACCCAAGCTGCTCCTGCTCGACGAACCGACTTCGAACCTCGACCCGGTTTCGACCCACACCATCCACCAATCTGTGAGGAAACAAGCGGATCTCGGGGTGGCCGTCGTGCTGACGACCCACGATCTGCACGCCGCGGACAGCATCTGCGACCGGGTGGCTGTTCAGGCTCGAACCCTGCGGCATGTCGCCGAGCTCGATGGGGAGCGCAAGCCGCCAGAACCCGGCCAACTGTACCGGGTGTACGAGCAGTGGGTGGACCAGGTATGAGGCGAATTATCCACATCGCTCGCCGAGAATGGGTAGAGCAGTCCCGCCAGCCGACGATGCTCGCCGTCATCTTCACCCTCTTCTCCCTCGTCGCGGGGATCGTGCTGTCCGGCCTGGCGTTGGTCCAGTACGTGGCCGCCGACCCGCTCTCGTTGTCGCAGCTGCCTACGATGGTGGGCCACACCATGGAGAGCCAGGACATGGTCGACGGCATGGTCGGCCTGCTGGTGTTGGCCTACAACTTCCTCATTCTGTCACAGTTCCTGGGGATTGCAGCGGTTCTATCTGGACATTCCGTTCTTCACGATCGGCAGTGCGGGACGCTGACGTTCCTGCTGCTCGCTCCGGTCCGGCGCATCGAGCTCTTGGTCGGCAAAGTCATCGGAGCGATCGGGCCGGCGTTCCTGATGTACTTGGTGATCTCCGGGGTCACGTCGGCCATCGCGACCACGTTCTCGGTGACCGAACCGTACTCGGCGTACTTGCCGACAAGTCCGGCTTGGTGGGTGGCCTTCCTCGTCGGTGGTCCCATCTGGGCCGTGTTCATCTCCACAGTGTGCACCATCGTCTCCAGTGTCTCGCACGACGTGCGAACGGCACAACAGGGGGTCTGGTTCGTCGTCTTCTTTGGGACGCTGACGTGCGGCTTCCTGCTCACGAACACGCTGCCGTCGGGGGTGCCGACCCAGATCGCGGTCGCGGCGTTGGGTGCCCTGGGAGCGATGTCTGCAATGACGGTCGGTGCGCTGATCATCCAGCGAGACCTCGGGCGCTAGCCGGTACGCTTTTTGACCACCTGAAACACCCAAATAGTGGAGTGCTGGCAAATCCCTCCCGTGGTGCGGAGGATCGCTCTCGGAGAAAGGGGGTGCAATGGCCGGAAACTCAAATTCTCTGCAGTGAGAATGTGGTGCGTTTGCACTACACCGGAAGAGGTCCCGACTTGCCATAATGCTATTGGCTGGAGGTTCGCCTGTGCACGGGCGGGTCCAGGAGGGGTAGACAAGGTGATCGACGGGCTTTCGAGGACGATGTGGGCGACCGATTCAGGACGCGAGGCCGCTGCAAACGCATCTCAAGGGGCGCCGGTCGTTCTCATGCAGAGGAGCACACTGTGACCCGCACGATCTCAAAAGCACTTGGCTTCGCTGCAGCACTATTGGTTGGATCGGCTGCCTGGGCTCTTCCGCAGCCTCCCCATGACTTCGACTCCGGCATCAGCTGTGGGGACTGTCACGTTCCTTATGGCGGGTTGGCAGGGGTGTTTTCTAGCACAGCCACCGGGGGCGGGACCCTCTCTCTCACCGACTCTGCGCAGGCCTGGGAAGCGAATGAGTGGGTCGGGGGCGTCGTGTCCTTCGATGGTGGCGCCAACATCGGGGAGTACCGCCCGATCACCAGCAACTCCGCCGACACGCTCTATTGGGATTTTGAGCTGCCCAATACGGTCTCCGGAGGGGAATCCTATGCTCTGGGCATCACGACCCACTACGACATCGAGACCCAGTGCAAGACCTGCCACAATCCCACCGGCATGGCCCCGACCATGTCCGACGTGGGGCTGCACACCGTCGGCGGGAACATCGTCAGCTGCGGCGCCTGTCACGAGCCTCACAACATCGAGCCGAACTCCGGCCAGGGAGCGGGGCTGATTCGCACAGAGCTGCGCCACCCGTCGGCTACCGCGGCGGTCAACTTCCCCAGTGGCGGAGCCAATGATTTTGTCTCCGAGGGTGGCACCTACGACGGCATGTGCGAGGTCTGCCACACAAACACCGACTACTGGCGGAACAACGCCTCGGGTGACCACCTCCACAACCAGTTGCTGGAGTGCCCCGTCTGCCACACCCACAATGCGGGCTTCACTCCCCAGGGCGGCTGCACGACCTGTCACGATCAGAACCAAGGTGCGCGGCGTCTTATTACTGGGCCCAGCGGCGATTTTGCCATGGCTTCCCACCACGTTGTTGGCACGGTCGACGACGCCGATTGCGGCGCCTGCCACTACACCGGAGATCACGGGTCCGGGATCGTCAAGCTCAAGGACCCCGATCTGGGGGCTTCGGTCGTCTATGAATGGGATGCTGCCGACCCGGCGGCGATGACACCGTTCTGCCTCGGTTGCCACGACAGCGACGGATCCGCGTCCGGTGGGGGCCTCACGCCGTTCACCGACGGGGTGGCTCCCCCCGACGTCAGCGCGACCTGGGGGGCGTCCGCTCACGCCGTGTTGCCCTATGCGGCCAACAACAACAATCCCATCAGCTGCATGGGCGACGGCACCACCAGTGGCTGCCACGGCAACGCCCACGGCTCCGACGCCGAGAAGATGGTCGAGACCGTCGAACCCACCATCGAGGCCTTCTGCTCGGCATCCTGTCACAGCGGCCAGGACGACCACGCCAGCGGTACGACCTTTGGTGCCAACGGCGAGACGTTCACCCTGTCCTGTACCTCCTGTCACAACCCCCATGTCTCCACCGGGATGCACGACGAAGCCGGGAAGTCACCACTGACGCTCCCGGACTTCACCCGCGATCCGGCTGTAAACCCGCGCGCAATGGGCACTACTCTCTGGGGCGAAGCGGCCGGGGAGAAGATGGATGATGTTGCCGGCACCGGCACCTATGTCACGCCCAACGGCGACACCCTCGACGGCTCGGAGCTTGCCGACTATCCGACCTTCTGCCTCTCCTGTCATGGAGTCTCAGAAGCAGAGTTCGGCAGTCACGGCGGCATCAGCTGGGGTGGCGGCGAACCCCACGGCGCCAACTCTGCCAACATCCCCAATGGGGGCGGAGCGTGTCCCGACTGGTACGGCTGCGGCAAGGGCCTCGGCTGGGATGGCGACGACTGTGTGTCCGACGATGCGACGTGTTGGCCGGTGAAGACTCGCGCCTTTGGCGAGCAAATCTTCACCCGCGGCCCCTACAACCAGGACGAACGCATCGCTGGCGCCAACTTCGTGCTGTCCTGTAGTGACTGCCACGTCACCCACGAGCCCGGCATCGCTTCCAAGCTTCGCGACGAGGTCAACGGTGGCCCGGGAACGTGGATCTGGAACACGATGTGCAACAACTGCCACTACTACTACAGCGACTGGCACGCCGGCATGAGCTGCCCGGGCTGCCACAACAACGTCAGCATCCACCGCATGGACAGCAAGACGGGCAGCAGTGGCACCCGGACCTTCGACCCCGATCTCGTCGTTGACTACGCCTTCAGCAGCAACCTCAACGACGGCGGCGACTGGAGGATGCACGGCGTGTGGCGGGTCACTTCTGGCACCTATGTGGCCGGCTACTTCGGCAACGGCATCGAGGTGGATGACGACCCCATCGAGGTCGGCACCCGCGACGCGAGCTGGTCGACCGATGACGGCGCACACGGCACGTGGAAGTTCACGTCGATGAAGTACAACACGACGCTGGAGATGTGGGTCAAGCCCACCGACGACAGCGTCGATGAGCGCCTCCTCATGGCCAAGCACACCTATTGGTCCGGTGGCTATGCCCTGACGCTGAAGAAGGTCGACGGAACCCTGCGAGCCGGCTTCAAGACCAACATGACGGGTGGCAGCGGCGACTGTAGCGGCCTGCGAGGCGCGTATTCGTCCGTCGCCATTCCCCTCGACGAGTGGTCCCACATCGCCGCGACCTACGACTCCACCCTGGCAGATCGCGACGACTTCGACGGATCGGTCGGTCGCGTGCGGATCTGGGTGAACGGCGAGGATGTCACCGACAGCGACGCGAGCCCTGCGTCCTGCTACGCGCAGCCCGGAGCGGGCGAAGAGGCCATGTTCCCCTATAGCGACCACAGCCCCGACAACGAGGCCATCTGCTACGACGGCCACTGGTGCGCGTCCGCCCTCTCCGTCGGCGGTGTGAACTGGTCTTCACCGACCGCCAACTACGTCGGAGTGCTCGACGAGGTGAAGGTCTGGAACATCACCAAGGACGGCGTCTACTTCGAGGATGTCGACATCATCACGCCGCCGCGGATGTCCTTCGTGACGAGCGACATCGGCAGCGACCAGCTCCTCGTGACCTTCAACGAGGAGACCTACGCGAGCACTGGCGCATTTGGCGACCTGCAGCCTTCCGACTTCACCTTCACCGACCTCGAGGACCTGCGAACCATCGACGCAGTCACCCACACGGCGGGCTCCAACTGGGCAGTCGTCACCTTGAGCGATGTGCTCGACCCGGTGGACGACATCGGTGTCGACACCCTCGCGTTCGCGGCGAGCTCGGCCTATGACGAGTACGACAACACGGCCGCCACCACCGCCGTCACCATCACCGGAAGTGGGGCCTGCCCGCCCACCACGCCCGTGGCCTTCCTCCTCGACGACACGCCAGGTAGCACCTACGTACTCGACGACCAGGCCTATCTGGCCGGCGAGGTCTTCGGAGGGGTCGGCGCGCTCACCGGGAGCGAGTTCAACGGCGATGGCACCACATACATCGACTTCGAGGCCAACAGCGGGTGCCTCCAGGCGACGCGAGCGATGACCCTCGAGGCGCGCATCCAGCCCACCGGCGCCGACATGATAGGCAACGCAAAGTACGTCCAGCGCATCCTTGGCCGCGACAGCGGAGGCGCGAACTACCAGATGTCGGTCTGGCGCAACAACAGCTGGGACAACTACGAGGCGCCAGACGACACCACCTCCATTGCACTCTGGGTGCGCCCGGTCGATGCCCACGGCGGCACAGGATGGAAGGTCGTGCTCACCGACTACGACCTGTGCCCAATCGTCCAGAACCACTGGTACGACATCAAGGCCGTGTGGAACTCCGACAAAGTGGGCGCTATGCCTGGCGATATCTGGGTCGAGGACCAGGGCACAGACGGCCTCGGAGCGGGTCAGAACTGGGCGGGTGAGATCAACTGCACCGACAGTGATCAGTCCCAGGTCACCTCGGACCGCTACCTAGAGGAAGGCGACGAGATCATGCCGGCAGATGGGTCCTTCACGATCGGCGCGAACACGAACAACAACGCCAACAACCATTTCGAGGGCTTGATCGACTGGATCATCTGGGACGACACCGCGAACTGATTTCAGGCGTCGATCGAGGTCACTCGGCTTCAGCAGCAAGACGCGCCTCGTCTCGTTCCCGTGCCAGCTTCTTCGCCTTCTCGGCCTCGAGCTCGGCAATCGCTCGGAGCTGATCGGCCCTGACCCGCTCTTGGGCGAGGGCGTCGCGGCTCTCCTCGAGTGCCCGGCGCGTCTCGGTGTGGTCCATCTCCTCCACCAGGCGGCGGACCTCCGCGTCGACCTCCGCTTCGATCGCCAGGTTCCGACTGACCTCCGCGCTGGAACGGGCGCGTCTCTCCGAGCGAACGCGCTCTGAAGACAGGGTGCTGGCTTGTTCGGCATCGGCCCGGGCGCTGTCGGCGATGTGCCGTTCGGCTGCGGCCTCTCGGGCGCGCTGGTCGGACTGTGCGCGGGCTGCATCCGCTTGTTTCCACCGTTCCATCGCCTCGTCCCGGCCCTCTTCCGCGGCGGTCAGCTCTTCTTGGATCCGGGTCTTCTTCATGTTCAGCCAGCCGACTGAACCCGCGAAGAGGCCCAACATCAACAGGAGAGTTCCTCCCGCGGTGGCCAGCCCTCGGTTCCTTCGCAGCCAGAGGCCGGTGTGGAGCCAAGGGCGACTCGTATCTTGTGAGCTGGGCTGGAAAGCAAGGTACAGACGAAGGTCTTCCGCCAGCGCGGCGGCGCTCTCATAGCGTTGACTGGGGGCCCGCCGCATGGCACGTGCCACGATACGGCGGAGGCGGGCGTCCGCCGCTCGGGGGCTCAGTGGAGTGGGCGGGTGGTCGCGCAGCTGCGCGAGGACGTCGATGGCGCCGATCGGCGAATGCTGGCCACCAGGCTGGTAGGGGGGATGGCCTGCGAGCAAGCTGTAGAGCGTCGCCCCGAGACTGTAGACGTCCGCCCCGCGAGTGGGAGCGTGTCCAAAGGCCTGCTCCGGAGCCATGAAGGGTGGCGTGCCGGCGATCGTCTCTGCCTCGTCGTCGAACCGCAGGGCAACGGTATCGGTGGGAGCCGCTGTCGGTGCGGGCGATGGGTGGAGCTGGGGCGAAGACAGGCCAAAATCGGTGACCAGGGCGCGGCGGGATACCGGAGTGAGCAAGATGTTGCCGGGCTTGATGTCGCGGTGAAAGACGCCGATCCGGTGGGCTGCCTCCGTACCCAGGGCCGCTTCCATGACCATCCGGGCCGCCTCTCTCGCCGACTCTGGTGGAACGTCGGCAAGCGTCTGGCCGACAAGCAAGGTCTCATCTCCGAATTTGTCCTGTGCGTACTCGGCGCAGAGCTGCATGTCGATGAAGTGTGATCCATCTTCGAGCTGCCCGGCCGCCGTGATGCGGACCACGTGCTCGCTGATGATGCCGCTGGCTGCGCGGGCCTCGTTCATGACGCGATTCAGGGCATCGGTACGTTCGCCGAGCTCTGGCCGGAAGATTTTGAGGGCAGTCCAAGCCTGCAGATGTCGGTCGAAGGCCAACCAGACACTTGCCGATGACCCGGTGCCGAGGAGGGAGGAGCGCTGATAGCGACGGTCCCCGCTCTCCAGCTCGGGAAGGGAGACGGCCTGCCGTGTGGGCACGGGTTCCACCGTGGCGTCAGCCCGCAGCATGGCGCGGACCTCCGTGGCGATACCCGGATGTCCCTGACAGCGCTTCTCGATCGCGGCTTCCCTCTCTATGGAGGGCAGGCGCAGCACCTCGCAGAACACGTTGTCGGCGTATACGTCGCTAGCGGTGTCTTCGGGCGGCATTTGCTCCAAACGCACGGTGTCTTCGTTCAATGTTGCATAGGAATGCTTGCGGTCGCGGTCGATTTCTTGAAAACGCTGAGCACTTTCATAGACCCAGGCGTTTCACTAGAGGGATCAGCGTTCCGTCCTCGATCTCGATGCGCGTAGCGGTGTGCGCGCACAGGTTGCGGAGCTCGACCTCGAACTGATCGGGACGTGCTCGAATGGCACCCACGCTCGTCCAGATCGAGGAGAACCGTTGCAGCTCAATGGCCAAGGCGTCCAGGGCCTTCACTTCCTTCCTTGCGCGAGCCATGATGGCTTGGTCGTCGTGCCGGAGAAGTGCCGGGTAGAGGACGCGCTCCTCCACGGTGAGGTGCACTTTCAAGACGCTCATCAAGGCGCTCAGCTGGCCCCATACTCCGTCGAGATTGCGCTCCAATGGCGCCCTTTCGTAGGCGGCGAGCAGTCGTCTGCAGCGCTTCTTGATCTCTTGGTGTTGATGCACGAGCAGCTCATGACAAGGCATGGCTTCCCCCGTCGTCGAACTCACCTCATGCTAGCGAACACGGAGCGTTTTCACGTCCTCCTTTCGGCGGACCGCACGAGTACACTGTGGGCATGGGTCGCCTGGCAGTCGTGTCGCTGAAGTGGGTGGAGGTCATCGTGAACCTCCCGACCGAGTCCACCTACCAGAGCGGCAGTGCATTGAGCAACGTCGTTGGCCTCGGGTTCTTTGGGATCGGCGAGCCGGTGGACGGCGTCGTGAGCCTGACTCCGCGCCACTTTCGTACGGTGCTACCCCACGGAACCGCTGGTCTGCCGGGAGCAACGGAGGTCTTCCTGAGAGCTGGAGAGAAGCCCGGGATGGTCATCGAGTACGCCGGAACCGGGAACCAGCCGGTGCAGGTGTCCGTCAACAACACCGCCGTCGGCGAGGTCTTGAGCTTCCCGGCCACGGAGCTGATCTCGAGGTTCGATCGGAGCACTGGCTCCCACGTGGGAGAGATCGACCTGAACCTGAGGCGTCTTGCCCCGCAGCTCGGGGCCTTCGACCTGCGAACGCTGAAGCTTCGTGCGGGCGTCACGGGCGCGGAGACCTCTCCTCCGAAAGGGGGGCTGCTGTACTGGCTGACCTCGTCAAATGGCGCCCTGGCTCGTCGTGCCGTTCCCGGGATCGCGTCGGCATTGACACACAATCCGGACGCCGCAGAGCTCGGGGGCAGAGCCTGGATCGCCGAGATCGAAGCCGCCTTGGCCGCCTCGACTAGCGCCTATCTCGCGCAGCCAACTGCGGAGCGCTCGGAGATGGCGCAGCTCGAGCGCCTCCTCGCGTTCGTAGCGGCTGCGGATCCCAAGCTCTGAAACCTCACGGCTGCTCGATGGTCACCACCAGCCCGCCGTCCCAGGCCTTCTCGTCGTCGTTGTAGTACGGATAGGCGCTGCTCGCGGGACCGGTGAAGGTGCCGGGCACCATGGCCGTCAGGTCCAGGTTCACGGTGTGTTCGCCACCTTTGTGGATGCCGTCCCAGTACAGGGTGACCTCGCGCAGGCGGGTCTCGAAGAACGCGATCTCGCCGCGGTCCTGGAGCTGTTTGAGCTGCCAGGTCTGCGCTTCGAGGCCAGCCGGTAGTCCGATCCGCGCGATGGGGCTCGGAACGATGCGGTTGGTCTGGTTCTCGATAGTGGCGGTGAGACGCACGGTATCGCCCATGCCGGCTGTCTTGGCGTTCAGGCTGGTCTCCAGGCTCAGCTCGGCGCCCGGTGCAGAGGTCGGCTCGATGGAGGTCCAAGCGACCTCGACGGTGAACGGCAGCGGCTCTCCGCCCTTGTGCCGGAGCACGATGTCGTTGCTGCCCTCGTGTAGGGCCGCTTCCCAGCCGTCGATCTGGAGCGGCTCGGTCTGCTCGGCGGTGTAGATCAGGGTGCCCATCGGCTCGCCATTGACCTCGACGAACAGCTCTCCGCCGCTGCGGGGGACCTTGTTCACTTCGGCGTGAGTGGTGAGCGCATCGAGTGCCAGAGCGGTCGCCTGGGTCGCGCCCCAGGTCCCGGGTCCCTGGCGGTTCTCGATGAGCCAGCTCGCCGCTTTGTCGGCTTTGGACCGCTGGTTCCCGGCTTCCATCAGCGCAAGTGCGGCCAGGGCGGTGCTCTCGACGAGCAGGTTGGCCTCATAGCTGCGGGTGATGCTGGACTCGGCACCAGGGAAGCTTCCATCCTCGGCCTGCAACGCAGCCAATCGATCGACAGCCTTCTTGCCCTCTGGGTGCTCGGTGAGCAGGAGGCTGCGCGTCGCCAGGGCGAGCACGTAGGGGTCCTTGGAGGTCCGAGCGGCGTTGGCCTGGTGCTCGAGTTCCTTGTCGAGACCGTCGGCATTGCCGGTGGTGACCAGGGCATAGGTGATGAAGCCGTCCAGCACTGGGGCCGGGGCGCTGCCATAGCCGTGCGCACTCTCGCCGGTGTTCTTGAAGCCGCCCTTTCCGTTGCGCTGCTTGCGCAGATACTTGGCGTCCTTGGAGAGAATATCGTCGGTGACCGGGTAGACCTTGGCCATGTCGGCGAACTGGAGCAGGCCAAAGGCGGAGAGCGCCTCCTTGCCGGGTCCGCTTCCCCAGGTCTCGAAGCCGCCCTCGGAGACTTGGTAGCCAGTGAGCTTGGCATAGCCGGAGTCCAGGGCCTTGCTGCTCTTGACGATGAGGCGGGGATCGCCGTCGTGGGCCTCGAGGTACGACAGGATGGCGACGTTGGGCCAGTTGGTGCTCGAGGTCTGCTCGAAGCAGCCGCCGGGCTCGCGGATCAGACCTTCCATGCCGGAGATGAGCGTGGACACCGAGCCCGGATGCCAGACGACCGAGGCGGTGAGGCTCTTCGGGACGAACTCATCGAGCTGGAAGGTGAGCTTGGTGCTGCCCTGTGACTCTCCCGCTGCGGACCAGGATCTCGGGAAGCCGGCCGGAACCACGCGGAGCTGGCGTTCGACGCTGTCATAGAGCCCTCCGCCCTCGGCTTCGAGGCGCACGCTCACCATCTCGTTGCCCTGGCCGATCTCGACCGGGATCCAGTGGGTGTCAGATGCGCCCGCTGCCACAGTGAGCATGCCCGACGACTTGCCCATCGAGACGATCTCGGAGTCGATGTGGCTGGAGACGCCGACGTCCAGGGACTTGTCGCGGGTGTTGCTGACCGTGATCGGCAGGACCAGCTTGTCGCCAGCGGACACGGCTGCCGGGAGCTTGGTGGCGACGCTGACCGGCAGCACCGAGACGAGGGTGGTCTCGTCGTGACCGGCGTAGTTGGTGCCCAGTCCTTCGGTGGTGACCCGGAAGGTGGCGACGGAATCGGAGAGGTAGAAGCGGACTTCTCCCTTGCCATCGGCCCCGGTCTGGACCGTCGGCTCCCAGTGGACCGTGTCGCGGAAGTCGGTGCGTGTACCAGAGAAACCGGCGCTGTAGTCGGGCTTGGGGAACACCCGAACCGCCGCCCAACCCTGGTGCGCCATGCCGCGACCGGCCATGTCGTGATCGGCGAAGTCCCCGCCCAGGTAGCCCATTCCTCCGAGCATATCCTCGGCCATCATCTCCTTGGCAGGCATGTGTTTGGCCTGGGCCTTTCTTTCGTCGCGACGTTCGCGCTTGTGCACTTCGACGGGCTCCGCCGCGATCGCCATCGGTTCCATGACTTCGACCATCGGGGGCGCCATGTCCGGTTGAGGCATGTCCGGTGGGGCCATCGGCGCTGGCGCCATTGCCATAGCGCGGGGTTTTGGCTTGGCGAGGGCGATCCTGGGCATCCTCAACCTGCCACCCTTCTTGGCGACCACGACCGCGCCATCGTCCATGGCTTCTTCGGACTCCAACCACATGCCGGTGTCGGCGATGGCCGCGATGGGCTCCGGGTTCCACAGAGACTTCCACTCGAAGCGGCGATAACCCTTGGTGCCCATGACCAGATCCATCCCGCGTGCGGCGAGTTTTTCGTCACGGTCGTAGTACCAGCCCGGGTCCTTGGGGCTGTCGACGAGCTCGGGCTCGAGGTACAGCCGGGTGAGCATGTGCCCTTCCTTGTCGTCGGCCAGCCCGATCACCGCGTCGTTGACCACTGACAGCGCGAGCTCGGCTTCGATGGGCCTGCCAGACGGATCGGTGGTCTCGACGGCGAGCACCACTTCGTCCCGTGGTCCGTAGCGCTCCCGGTCAGGAGTCACGGAGATGTTCAGGTCTCGACCGTGGTTTCGGTACACGAGGCGCTCGGCCATCGGGTTGAGATCCTGGTCGAAGATCGTCACCCGCACCGCACCCTGCTTGTCGGCGAAGTCCTTGCTTGGATGCAGGTAGACCACGGCGTCCTTGTCTGGACCGGCCTCTACGGCGGCGGTGTCGATGGTGTTCTCGCGGAGGACGCCGGCGATGAGGACCTCGCGAGTGTGGCTGCAGCGCACCGCGACTCTCACGTCTGCCTCGTGGCTGGTGAGGTCGTCGAAGGAGCGCAGCGCACATCCCTCTTTCTTGGCTTCTGGCAGGGCAAAGCCGTCTTTCAGTCCGACAGGGGAGGTGACGTGAGCGGTATAGGTCCGACCGGGCTTCGGAGTGAGAGCCACGCGACCGAGGCCGTCGTGCACGCTCGTGAAGGAGCCGACCCGATCGCCGCGGTCATCCTTGATGAAACCCTTCACATCGGCTGGTTCGCCGTGGCGGTTGGTGCTCTCGAAGTACACGCGGCCGGGCAGCCCTTCGATGAGATCGCCGCCCTCGGGGAAGAAGGCGAGCTGCAGGTCGGCGAGCACGATGGGCACCGAGCGACTGATGGACTCGGTCACGCCTCCGTCTTCTACGAGCAGGGTGAGCAGGCCGTCGCTGCTGGTGAGGTTCGTCGGAAGCTTGGCGCTGACAAGGACGGCTCCGGTTTCGTCGGTTGTCAGTGTTTTTTCGAGCAGCGTCTCTCCCGCAACCTGGAGCAGGGCGCGCACTTCGTGGTTGGCCATGGGGCCGCCAGCGCTCTGCTCGAGCTCCAGAAGCGCGTCGACGCGGTCACCGGCACCGTAGGCCTCGCGCACGAACTCGAGCTTCTTGTTGATTCGCGGCGCCGTGTAGCTCGAGACGATGAACGGACGCTCGTCGATCTCGCCGGTGGGCAGCGTCGCCCGCAGGGTCCACTGGCCTCCGGGAGCGTCGTTGCCGAGGATGAAGTCGTTGCTGGCCGTGCCGTTCTGCTGCGCCACGAGCTTGGTCTCCACGACCTGTCCGCGGGGGTTGACCAGGTCATAGGTAATGCGATTACGGGGGTTCCGCGCCAATCCTCGGGTGGCGACGCTCCAGGTCTTCACCCAAACGGTCTCCCCTGGTTTGTACATCGGGCGGTCGAGCTGGGCGTGGATTCGCTGGCTGCCGCGCCCCTCGAAGTAGCTGTCGATCCGGCTACTCATGTCGGCGGGCACTTTGTCGTCGAGGCGGGGCGAGGCCGGCGGTGCCTCCTCGATGTCTCCGGGGTCGACGACGAGGTCTTCGGTGTCGAAGGGTTCGCTGCTGTGAGGGCCGCCACATGCAGCTGCGAGGAAGAGGACAAGGGAAGAGGACCAGCGCACGACAACTCCAACGGTGGTTTGCAGGACAACGAAGTCTCGCGACCTGACTTACACCATGTTTACGAACCAAGGGGGTGCGATGGTCGCGGACCTGCTGCGAGGGAAGCGCCTCGACAAGGTCGCCGGTGGCCTCCTTCGGCTCATGGCGCTGATGTACAACGCGCGGCCATCTCTGCGGCGAAAGCTCCAGAGTCTGGACGGACCCGTCGACTTCTCGGTGGGCATCGGCACCCAGGACGGGCGCATCGCGCGCACGATCTACTTCCGCGGTGGATGGGCGCGCACTCGCCGGGGCATCGCCGATGTCGATGTCACCCTGCGGTTCGTCGACGAGGACGCGCTGCTCGGGATGCTGCGCTCGACGCCCAACGAACTCCTCGACCTCATCCTCCGCAACGAGCTGGTGACGGAGGGAAACTGGGCGTATCTCCAGCTCTTCAACTACCTCTTGTCGCAGCTGGTGGGTGACCGGCGGACGAAGCGACGGGGCGCGGAACCGCGAACGACCAACGACGTGTCAGACCCGGGCGACCGACGACATGTCAGAAGCGACTCGGGGGTGCTGCCGGATCCGGGGGTTCTCTTCCTGAGAGATCCGTATCTTTCCCGCTATTGTCTCGACCATTTCCCACGGCTAAAGGGATTTCTGGACGACCACCTCAACACAAAGGCCGAGATCTGTCCGGAGCGGCCGGCCCTGATGACGGCCTGGTTCCGCAAGAACGGGTTCGAGACCCGGAACGACGGCACTCCCTGGGATCCGGTCGAGCGGCAGGGCAGGGTGTTCGGGCACCTGATGTCCAACAAACGCGCCGTCATCCGTCATGGCGACCTGCTGCCGGGCTCGACGACCAGCAACCCGACCACCGGTAGCGTGGTGTTCCCCGATGCCCAGGGCACCATGATCTGGGGAGAGCTCGACTCCATCGACAAGCGCGAGCTGATCCCCTTCGACATCCGTCCCAGCACCGCCAGGATCCTGCATCGAGACGTGTTTCCGTACTGGACCCGTCGCAACTTCCGGGAGTGGGTGCGGGCCAGGTATGGGGACACCGAGAGCCAGCGGATCGGGGAGCGCTGGGTCGCCTACTTCGTGTGGAAGTCGGTCGGGATCTCCCACACGATTCCCGACTTCGAGAGCCTGCTCTCCCTCGGGACGAGTGGCATGATCGAGCGGATCGAAGCCCGGAGGACCGCCGTCGTCGACGCCGAAGCAAACACCACCTTCGAGGCCATGGTCTCCTGTCTGCGTGGAGTAGAGAGCTATGCCGCTCATCTAGCCACCGAGGCGGATAATCGGGGGCTGACCGAGATGGCGGAGATCTGTCGCCACACCCCCAGCCAAGCCCCACGCACCCTGCGCGAGGCGCTCACCGCGATCTGGATTGTCTGGGTGGCGCTGCACAACGAGAACGCCGACACCGGACTGTCCCTCGGCCGCCTCGATCAGCTCCTGCAGCCCTTCTTTGCCAACGACTGCCAGGCGCTGGAGACCGAAGACGAACGCCAGCAGTACATCGAGGAAGCCATAGACCTCTGCGGCGCCTTCTTCATGCGGTGCACCGACCACTTCCCGCTCTCCCCAGACATCGGCAATACCCTGTTTGGAGGGGCCTCATCCACCCAGGCTCTCACCCTGGGCGGAGTGACGGCCGCGGGCGAAGACGCCGTCAACGACATGACCTACATCCTGCTCAAGGTCACCGAGATGTTGGGCATTCGCGATGTGAACGTGAACGCTCGCTACAAGGTCGGCGTGAGCTCCGACACCTATCTGCGGCGGCTCTGCGAGGTGAACCTCATCACGGCCGGGACGCCGTCGATGCACAGTGACGACGCCGTCTTTGCCTCTCTCGAGCCCCACGGCTACGCGCCTGAGGACATCCGAAACTGGTCGGCGACCGGGTGCGTGGAGCCGACCATCACCGGCAAGCACATGGGTCACACCGGCTCGATCCTCATGAACCTGGTGGCCGGCCTCGAGATGGCGCTGCGCGACGGCTATCACCCGCTGATCCGGGAGCAGGTGGGTCCCCGGACCGGTCGCGTCGTGGATTTCGATAGCTTTGAAGCCTTTTTTGAGGCCTATGCAGTCCAGCAGCGTCACCTGATCGGGCTGGCTGTGCTGCTCAACAACCGGCTTGCCGAGGTGCACGCCGACTACCGCCCCACGCCGCTCCTGAGCGCGCTCATGGGAGGCACCCTCGACAGCGGCCGGGATGTGACCCGGGGTGGCGCCGCCCTGAACACCTCCGGGACTTCGAACATCGGTCTCGCGGACGTGACCGACTCGCTCTTGGTGATCAAACGGCTGGTGTTCGACGAGGGACGGACCTCCTTCGCCGACCTGCTCGAGGCCCTCGAGACCGACTTCGAGGACGCGCCCGCTCTCGCCGCGATGGCCCGAAACTGCGTGCCCCTGTTCGGATCTGGAGATGCAGAGGCCGTGCAGATGGCCAACCGGGTGGCGGGCATGGTGCACGACGCCTATGCCGAGTGCCAAAATTATCGAGGAGGTCCCTATACTTCGGGCTTCTGGTCCATGTCCCAGCACGTGGCCTATGGCACGCTCTCGGGGGCACTGCCCTCGGGCCGCCGCGCCTGGAAGTCGTTCACGCCGGGGCTGACACCGCAGCCGGTGGCCTCGAAGAGCTTCCTGCGCAATCTCGGGGATGTCGGCCAGCTCTCGCCGGAGAACATGGACAACAACATGGCCTTCAACGTCAAGCTGGTGCCCAACGCCGCCGACAGCCACGACAAGACCCTGTCGACCATGGCTGCCTATGTGAAGACGTACTTCGAGCAGGGTGGCATGCAGCTGCAGTTCAACGTCGTCACCGCCGAGACCCTGCGCGACGCCATGGCCCGCCCCGAGAACTACCGCGGCCTGCTTGTGCGGATCTCTGGCTACAATGCCTATTTTGTGACGCTGAACCGCGAGATTCAGCTCGAGTTGATCGAGCGCGCCGAGTTCGGCCTGTGAGATCCCCGCTGCTGGTGGACATCAAGTCCAACTCCTTGGACGACGGCCCCGGGATTCGGTCTGTGGTGTTTTTCAAGGGTTGCCCGCTGTCCTGTGTGTGGTGTCACAACCCGGAGACCGCGAGCGCTCACGCCGAGCTGTCCTTCGACCGCGACGCCTGTATCGGCTCGAGGGAGTGTGTTGGCGCCTGCCCAGAAGCGGCGCTGAGAGCCGACCTTTTGGAGTTCGTCGACCGCGAGCGCTGCACCCTGTGCTGGGAGTGTCTCGACGTCTGCCCCTCCCGAGCCCTGTCCCGGGTCGGGGAGAGCGTGACACTCGACGAGCTGGTGGGCCGGCTCCTGGTGGACAAGGCCTTCTACGACAACTCCGGCGGCGGCGTGACCTTGTCGGGCGGAGAGCCCACCTGGTATCTGGACTTCCTGGGAGGGCTTCTTCGGCAGCTGCGGCAGCACGACGTTCACGCGCTGCTGCAGACCTGCGGGGCGTTCGACCTGGCGCGCTTCGATGAACTCGTGTATCCGGTCGTCTCACTCATCTACTTCGATCTCAAGCTCTTCGACCCCAGGGCGCACTTCGAGTACTGTGGAGCTTCTAACGAGGTGATCCTCGACAACTTCCGCGAGCTGTACAGACGCGTCAGGGCTGGTGGGGTGCCGGTATTGCCCCGTGTTCCCTTGGTGCCCGGGCTGACGGACACCGACACAAACCTCTCTTCTATCGTGACTTTCCTGCGCCAGGAGAAGGTGGGATCCGTCCAGCTCGTCGAGTACAACCCGCTGTGGCCTTCGAAGTCCGCCCGTCTTGGACTCCTCGCCGACAAGAGGGTGGCGTCGGCCGGATGGCACCCGTCGGAGGAACTCGCCCGGTGTCGCGCTCACTTCCTCGAAGTGGGCATTGAACTTGTCTAGTGGGACGCTGATTGTCGCCAATCCGGCCGCTGGTGCCGGACGTGTCGGACGCCTCTTGGGCCGCCTGGAGAGCCCCCTCCGCGAGCGTCTCGGACCCTTCGATGTGGCATTGACCGAGGCTCCTGGGCACGCCTCCGTTCTCGCGCGGGATGCGGCGGGATCCGTAGGAAGGATCCTTGCTCTCGGCGGAGATGGCACCTTCTCGGAGGTCGTTCACGGCGTGATGACGGCGGAGTCTCGCGACGTCGATGTCGGCTTGCTCCCGGTCGGCACCGGGGGAGACTTCCGGCGAATGCTGAACTCCAGCGGCGATGTCCTGGAGGCCGCCGAGGCCATCGCCGCGTCGACTGCGAGAAGCGTCGATGTGGGGCTGGGGCGATTTGGGGGCATGGAGCGCTACTTCGTCAACATCCTCTCCTTTGGGATCGGCGGCCTGGTCGACCGCATCGTCAACGAGACCCCCAAGCACCTCGGCGGGAGGGTCTCCTTCTATCTGGGAACCGTGCGAGCTCTGGGCCGCTACCGTCCGGCGTCGGTCGAACTCACGCTGGATGGAGAGCTCAAGGGCCAGTTCGAAATCACGAATATCCTAGTGTGCAACGGACAATTTGGCGGAGGAGGCATGCACTTTGCTCCCTCGGCCCGCCTCGATGACGGCCTGTTCGATGTTGTCTGTGTCGAGCACCGTTCCCTGTTCCGCATCCTAGCCATGACCGCCGCCCTGTATCGGGGCACATTCGATCGCCTGCCCGGCGTGCACTGTTGGCGAGCGAGGGAGATCTCCGCCCACGTCGTTGGCGATGCGCCAGCCCACATCGATCTCGATGGCGAGGCCCTTGGCGGGTTGCCCGTCGAAGTGGCGCTGGAGGCAAAGGCCCTACGCCTACTTGCGGTTGACGAGGGGATCCTGGAGCCCATAGTTTCGGTGTATCGTCATACTCCTGGAAGTCGAGGCCCCCTTGATACCCAGAGATGACAAGCCGGATACCTGGTTCCTGCCCGCCGCAAAGGCCGACGCCGTCGAGCTTGCGCGAATCGTTGCGTTGGTGGCGGATAGTCCAGTGGTTGGCGCAATCACTCGTGTCGTGCGCGGCATGGTGCTCGTGATCAACGAGCAGCGCCAGATCGTCGCTACGAACGACGCTTTCCTGGAGATGGTCTCCGCCGAATCCGCCGAAGATGTGATCGGGCTTCGCGTGGGAGAGACCCTCGAGTGCAGCTTTCGCGAGGACTGGGATGGCTGCGGTACCACCAAGGCCTGCCGGACCTGTGGAGCGGCGCTGGCGACGGCGTTGGCGCAGAAGAGCGAGGAGCCCCAGGACAGCGACTGTGTGCTCACGGTGCGCTCCGGTGACAGCGAACGCCACGTGGTCCTCAACGTGCGAGCGTCGCCGCTCCGGATCGAAGACACCGACCTGACGCTGGTAGTCCTCGCCGACGTCACCGCAGAGCGTCGTCGAGTCGGGCTGGAGCAGGTGATGCTGCACGATCTTGCCAACGCTCTGGCGCCGTTGTTCATCATCGCGGAGCTCGCTGCGGATGAGCAGTCGCTGGCGGTGCTGCACAGACTCAGGGGCGAGCTCAGGGTTCACGGTGCCCTCACGGCGGTCGATCCGAAGGACGCGAACGTTCAGCTCCTGCCGATATCTCTTGGGGATGCCGTCTCGGATACGGTGGCAATCCTGCGGAAGCATCCCGCCGCAGCGGGGCGTTTCTGCGAGGTCGCGCTCGATGGCGATCTCCCCCTTGTCAACGCCGACAAGACGCTGGTTGGGCGTGTGGTCACCAACATGATCATCAACGCCTTCGAGGCCACCAAGAAAGGGGGAACAGTGCGGCTGAGTGCGTCGGTGAGCGGCGACGGCGTACAGATCTCGGTCCACAACGCCGGCTTCATGCCCGTTGGCGTCGCGCCCCGAGTATTCCAGCCCCAGTTCTCCACCAAGGGTGGGCCCGGTCGGGGTCTCGGCACCTACTCGATGAAGGTCCTCGGCGAGGAGCTGCTCGGCGGCCGGATCTCGTTCACTTCGTCCGAGAGTGAAGGTACGACCTTCCGATTCTGGCTGAGCTGCGCATGATTGCCCCACTTTTGCTGAGTCTCCTGGCGTGTGCGGGCAAGACGCCACCCACTCCGGCCACTCCGCTCCCCGAACCCGCCAAGGAGGCCGTCGCGCCCGAGCTCGCAGCCGCCGAGGTGGTCGCTTTCATCGAGGCCTGCTTTCACTGGCTGGGTGAGGAGCCTTATGACCAGGAGCGAGCCGCCGAGATCAGCGCTGGCGCCAAGGCCTCTTGCGACAAGGCGAAGTCGGGGACCATCGCACACTATGCCGAGCTGAAGGGCGATCCGGTGGCCGCTGCCTGGATCGTCGATCTGCTCGCCCATGTCGGTGCCAACGACGGCCTCGAGGTGTTCGGCCCCGATCCCGAGCTCTGCGCGGCGGCCATGGTCCACTACACCGGCCTGAGCGAGAGCGAAGAGCGCTATCTACCGTACTTTGGGATGCGATGTCCCGAGCAGGCCGAGGAACTGTGCGGTCCAGGACGGTGCAACTAGCGACGGTCGGGCGCGTCGATTAGGCAGCGGCCATGAGCGCCAACCCACTGATCCGCCGCCCGAGCTACGCAGTAGCCAGCACCCGTCGCTACCGGCTGTCTGCCCGACCCAAACAGAGCTTCAACACGCCGTTGAAAGCCGTCGATCTGATCGCCACCGATCGCCTCTCCGAGGTCCGGATCGAGGACGGGGACGCGCCCAGCCTGCACATCACGCATCCACTGAAACACGGCAGCATCCGCGAGATCCTCGAGCTCCGCGACACCGGGCGGGGGCTGGTCTGCCACCGGCTGGTGCGCCATGCTCTCGACGCCGACGAGGTCATCCAGCGCACCGAGGAGGTGAACTACTCTTCGGATGTCGTTCCGCTGCCCGAGACCAGCTATCCGGAGGTGATGCTGCCCTTTCTGCTGTCCTGGCAGCCCCTCGATGGTGTGCAACGCAACCTCTTTGCGTGGATCAACGACCGCTTCGTGGCCCGCGTTCAATATCTGACTGAGGGCAACACGACGCTGTCACTGCCCATCGGCCGTCGTGACGCCATCGCCGCAGTGATGTACCCGGACTTCAACGACTGGGTTCCCCTGGGACGGGTGCTGAACCGGCTGGCCTGGCCGTTTGTTCCGAAGTACCGGATGTGGTTCGACCCCAAGCCTCCTCATGGAGTGTTGAGGTTCGAGGGTCCTTATGGGCCTCCTGGTGCACCAGAGATCATCCTGGAGCTGGCCGAGGAGAGCTAGCGCAGTCGGGCGAGGGCCTTGTTGGACTGCTCGATGTAGTGCCCCCAAGCGTCCCCACCCATCGACTTGTAGTGGCGAAGCAGCTGCTCGTGAACCGCAATCGCCCGGTCGGTCTCACCCAGCTTCTCGTGCAGACCCGCCAGCTCGATATACGCGTGCATCCCGGTGACCTTCTGGTCGGAGTGCAGCAGCAGATAGGTGTCCCGAGCCTCTGGAAGTCGGCCATGTTCCTGGTAGATCCGCGCAGCATCCGCCACCATCATGTCTCGATAGCCGGTGGGAATCTGGGCGAGCCAGCGCTTCAGGAGCTCGTCCACCTCGTCCGGACGCCCCTGGTCGTGCAGCAGCCGCGCTAGCTCGCCAACCGGTCGCTGATACGATGGCTCCACGAAGAGCACCTTGCGAAGCGCTTTCTCGGCATCCTTGGCCTTGCCCAGTTCCGTGAAGCTCTGGGAGAGGCTCACGGCGAGGTTGGCCACCGAATATCCCTGGTCCGGAGGCGGATTGGCGACGAGGTCGTCCAGGATGGGGCCGAGCTGGTCGATGACGTCGCTGTGGCGGTCGATGCGCTGCTGGAGGTCGGCGCGTGCAACCAGGCTGCGCATGTGCCGTGGGTCGACGGCGAGCGCTCGGTCCAACAAAGCGACGCCCTCCGCAGCCTGATCGGGCGGCAGCGACTCGGCCCGGTTCACCAGTCGCTCCGGATCGTCGGCAACCGCGACCTGCACGACCTTGCCGACGCCGGTGGAGATGTCGATGGAGAGCTTATTTTCGTCCCACAGGGTGACGAGCACGGTCTCCGGCTTCTCGCCAGCCACCACCTCGTATTCCAGAGGCGTCTTGCGCCACCATCGCGACGAGACCGACCGGCTGATGCGATCGAGGTCCACGCCCGGCATGAGCTGCTCCAGGGTGCGGTCGAGGAGCACCTCACCTTGGCTGTCATACACGGTCAAGACCGGCCCGAGACCCAGGGAATGCCACTGGTCGAAGCACAGGAGCGTGCCTCCGTCCAGGAGGACGACGTCCACGGGAGCCCACTCGTTCTGGAGCTTGAAAGTGTGCTCTTTGCCGTCTGGTCTCGTCAGGTGGGCGGTGGAACCCTTGGATTCCGGCACGATGCGCGCCGAGAAGGTGCCGTCCCCGGATCTGACCTCCACCTCGACAGGTGAGGCCCACTCATCGGCATGAGCGGGAGTTGCGAAGAGTGCGGCTTGCAGGAGGATGGAAGTCGTCATGGTGTCCGTGAAACGGCTGGGGGCCGCCCCAGCTTACGACGGCCAGCGATAGACTTCTTCGGTGGGGGTGAGATGGGCGATTCCGAGTTCTTCCGCGACGACTACTGCCGGACCTGGGCGGCCGAGGACGGTAGCAAGCAGCTCACTATCTGGCGAGACACCACGCGCGAGATCCTGGTCACCGTGACCGCCGCCGACGGCACGACCCTGGCGAGTGAGCGACCCACCAAGTGGATCCCCCGCACGCTGGATGGAGAGAAGCCCGCCCTGGGGGCGCACCGCCTCGACAAACTGGTCGTGGAGCTCGGAGATCCCGGCCTCGGGGTGACCTACGATTTCTACTTTGCGGTCGAGAGCACAGATCAGGACGATGGAGGCGGCTATCAGTGGCGTCCGGTCGCCGCCTCGGATCCCGTCGGTGCAGTCTGCCTGCATCCCGAGGGAGGAGCGAGCTTCTGGGAGGCAGTCCTCGGCCCGTGGGACGACCGCGTCGAAGAAGAATGGGAAGCGGTGAGTTGGATCGAGCCCCTGGTGCCCTACAGACCGACAAATCGAAACAACGCGTGACTGGCCACCTGACCCATAATCGAGGCCCCTCCGCCCCCGCCTCTCCATGCTCTCTCTGCTCTTCGCCATCTCCTGCGCCAGCTCGACGACCCCAATGTCGACCGTACCCGATGCCACCGATCCCGAGGCCTTCGCCGACCTCGGGCTTCGAAGTACTGTCTACGCCGATGCGCTGCACGCCCACACCGTCGCCACCGAGCGCGGAGACACCTCGAGCTCGGTCCTCACGGTCATCGACTACTCGCTTCCACCGGCCAGTCGCCGGCTCTGGGTCGTGGATCTGGACGACAACACGCTGCTGTTCCACGAGCTGGTGGCCCACGGCAAGAACTCCGGCCGGGTGAAGATGACGAGCTGGTCGGACGTGGAGGGCTCGAAGCAGACCAGCATCGGCGTGTCGCTGGCCGCGGAGACCTACTATGGAAAGCACGGGCTGTCGCTGAAGATGGATGGGCTGGAGAAAGGTTTCAACGCCAACAACCGAGAGCGCGCCATCGTGATGCACGGCGCCTCCTACGTGAGCTCGACCCAGGCGAAGACCACCGGCCGGGTCGGCAACAGCTGGGGCTGTCCGGCCGTCTCCGAGGACGTGTCTGCGTCGCTGATCAAGACGGTGAAGGGCGGGAGCCTGGTGGTGTCGTGGTATCCCGACAAGACCTGGCTACGAACCAGTGAGTACCTGCCCGATCGATGACTACTGTGGCGGGAAGATGCCCTCGCTGCTCGGTGGGGTGTCCATGTCCGGCGTGATGGCGCGCAGGCTGCCATTGGTGTTGTTGGCTCGGGTGAACCAGATGTTTCCGTCGGCAACCTGGGCGGCGAAGTTGCCGGAGTTCACGTTCAGATCGTGCAGTCCGTTGTCCTGAAAGGCCCCGGTTGGGGTGAGCAATGCGACAAAAGCGTGGGCGTTGTCCGACGACATGACGATGAGGTCGCCGTCGTAGTTGGTGCTCACCGCGGTGGGATGGGTGACGAGCTCGGCGGGCGTTTCTTCCAGGGGCACACCGTCGACATCTTCGCCGGTGTCGGCATCGTCGAAGCGAACGACCTGCGCGTTCTGGGCGTCGGCGACGTAGACCCGGCCGTCGATGTAGACACAGCCGCGCGCTCCTCCCTCGGGAAGGTCCTTCTTATTGGTGACGCCATCGGGCGCAGTGCCGGGCTGACCTGCGGGACCGGTGGCCAGGCCGCTGCCGAGGCGAACCAGCTGGGCGTCTTCTCCCGCTGTGTTTGCCGCGGAGATGGACCACAGCGTTCCGTCGCCTTTGTTCACGAGGAAGAACAGCTCGCGGCCGTCGTTCTCGAGGGGTGGGGCGCTGTAGCATAGGCCCCCGGGGTTCGAGAATGCCCCGGGGGCCACCGCTCCGTCGATGATCTCCAGTACTTCCGCCGTTGGGGAGAGCACCGCTATGCCCCCTTGATCTCCGTCTCCGCCGCCTTCGAAGGCGACCCATACTGTGCCGTCCGCGGGCACCGATATGCCGATGGTTCCCGTGAGTCCGACGTCGGCACCGTCGAAGAAGGCCTCGGGAGAAACTGCATCCTCAGCGAGGGTGGGGTTGGGCACCCGCAGGACCTCGGAGGTGCCGTAGTTGGCGACGAGGATGTCTCCGGAGACGATACCGACCCCGTCTACGCCTCCGGGCACGATGGCGATGTCGTAGGCGTAGTTGAAGCCCACCGCGACGTCGTCGAAGAGGCCCTCGAACAGGCCGACCAGGCTCTCGTCTCCGCCACCGTCGTTGTCGTCGTCGTCTCCGTCGTCGCGGTTGCAGGATGAACCGAGGCTCACCAGTCCGAACATCGCTGTAGCGACTGCTAGCTTCAACCTGCCCATTGCCACCTCCACTGAAATGGAGACTTCAAGCGACGAGAAGGATCACCGCGATCAGAAGAAATACCGGACACCGATGCTCACGTCGAGGTCGATGAAGACGTCCGGCACGATGAGCAGATGCAGCGCGATGTCGCCGAAGACCTGGACCGGGGCGTCGTGGAAGTCTAGATCGAGGCCGATGGGAGCGCGAGCCCCGATGAAGGCGTCGTTGCGGCGTCCGCGGTCCCAGGTCCCGCCTCCGAGGAACCCTCCGACGCCGATGTGCCAGGGCATTTCGAAGGGACCCGGGTCGGCCAGTATGCTCGGATGCCAGAGGTATGTGGCGTGAAGGTAGAGGCCCCCGCGGTTTCTGCCGTATGTGTCCCCGCCGATGGCCATGTCGATCGCGTTGATTTTGCCGCCGAGGTAGTACTTCCCGGAGAGGCCGGTGGGGTCACCGAGCACGATGCCGAGGCCGAAGGGACGGGAGCCGACCTCGGTCGCTTGCGCGGCTTGCAAGGGGAAGATCAGCAGCGCCATCAGCGCGATCACTCGAATCATGGCGAACACTCGGTCATCATTTCCTCGTCTCTGGAAGTCAGGTCGCCCTCGAGCTCGCGCAGGTAGGGCAGGGCGCGCTCGCAGCCGTGCAGGGACAGCGCCAGCTCGGCGGCCACCCTCAGCATCTGTGGGCGTCGATGGTCAGTGCCCGACACGATGTAGGCCTCGACGTATTCGAGGGCTGGGGCGTTGGCTTCGATCGCGAGGAGGTGCTGGATTCGGTAGGTGGCAAGCTCATTGCCGATGGGTCCCTCTGCGATCTCCAGGCCTGCTTCGATAGCGGCCAGGACGTCGGTCGAGGGGGCCTCCGCCTTGTCCAGAGTCCGGGCTCTTCCCAGCAGACCTCCCGCCGTCGTGGGCAGGCAGAGGCGGTTTTCGCCGGCGGCGACCTCTGTCGTCTCGGTCTCGGTGCAGGTGACTGCCACCCGACCTCGGTCCACGCGCACCTCGGTGCCCAGGGCATCCCGGGACACCGAAAGCACCGTTCCGAGCACCCGGATCTCAGCTTCGGAGGTCCGAATGGTCAGGTCGATGCCGGCCTCGGGATCCACCGCCAGCTCGATGACGCCGGCGTCCCAGGTGACGAGGGGAGGGTCGTCCTCGGCCAGGGCCCCCATTCCCTGAAAGCGAGCGTGAATGCCCGGAACCAGACTCTGTTCTTTCCACTCCAGCTCGGAGAGGAGGGGCTGCTCCGAGTCGGCGGTGTAGGTCCAGATCGCGACCCCGATGAGTGCGCTCGCGGCTATGAGTGCGACGCTGCCGGCTGCTCCAGCTCCCAGGACGAGCAGCCTTCCCGCTCGGCGAGGCATGGCCGTTCCGAGGCGACTTCGAACGCGACCCTCGGCCTCGCGGTTCAATCCAGGAAGATGGCGGAGAAGCGCGTGGCTCGAAGCGCTGTCGGCTACCTCGCTCAGCAGTCGGTCGCGCACTCGCTGCAGGGCGTCTTCGTCGGCTACGGTCGCTTCGGCGAGCACGTCGAGGTGGCTCATAGCTCACCTCGATCGTGGGCATCTCGGACGACAGGGCCCAGTCCGACATCGAGGGCGGCCTTGCGGAAACGCTCCCGACCCAGCCTCAGTCGGCTCTTCACCGTTCCGACGGCCGCGCCGATGAGCTCCGCCGCCTCGGCAGCCGTCCTCCCCTCGAGGTCGCAGAGCACGATGGCTTCGCGCTGATTGTCGGAGAGCTCTTCCAGAGCGAGCTGCACCCGGCGGGCGGTCTCACGGCGCTCGGCGTTTGCAAGGGGATCGCGGCTGGGATCGGTCCGCTCCGGCACCACCCCTGGAACCCAGCGCTGGATCCAGGCCCGCCGCCGATGTTGGCGCACGGTGCTCCGGGTGACGGCAAACAGCCAGCCGGCGAATCTGTCCGGCTCGCGGATGCTGTCGATCCGACCGAGTACCTTGAGGAGCACGTCGTGGGCGGCATCCTCGGGATCGACCTTGGGTCCACAGAGGCGATTGCACCAGGTCAGCACTACCGGCAACCAGGCGTCGATCAGGCGCGCACGGGCACCCTCTTCCCCGCGTCGAACCGCGGAGATCAGTGCACCTGGATTGGGGACGTTTGCGCTCACCTCACCATCGTAGAGGCCGGGGGACCTCGTACGGATCACTTCGGGCCGAAGAAGTACCGAATGCCTCCGGAGAAGGCCGCGCTGGCCCCCAGCTCTCCATCCACCGAGAGCCGGATCGCGCCATCGACGAAGACCTCGATGGGCTGGGCGCGAAGGTCGAGATCGAGGCCGATGGGAACGCGCACGGCGGACGTGGTCTCGCGCTGTTTGCCCTTCTTGTTCTTGCCGTCCTTGAGTCGGTCCGACATCGCCACTCCGGCTCCGATGTGCCAGTACAGAGCGGATGATCCCGGCGAGGCGAGCTGCGAGGGTCGATACAGATATCCAGCATGCCCACCCCAGCCGCCGGCCCACGCCGCGCCGGCTGCCGCCTCGAAGCTGTGCTTGGGATTAGGCAGGTAGGCCTTGGTAGATCCGCCGAAGGGTTCGCCGACGATGCCCCCCAGTCCCAGCCATCCAACCGCGTCCGGTGTCCTGTGGATCTCGGCATCAGCAGGCGTTTTTCCCGAGAACTCCACCGGCGTGAGCAGGTTCTTGGCCAGCCACACGAGCTCCTCCCGCTGCTCGTCGCTGGTTGGCTGCTGGACGTCCACCTCCTGGATGGTGCCCGCCTCGTCGGTGACCAGCAGCCGCCAGCCGTCCTCGGTTCCGATCAGTCTTGCGTCGGCCTTGTCCGTCTTCACCAGTTTGAAACCGGCGAGCTGTGCCGCCGAGTTCCAGTCGGAACGGTCCTCGGTCTCGGGAAGCTGAAGGGTGGGAGCCGCAAATGACAGAGTCGGCATGACGAGCATGCTCAGGGCAATGAGCTTGATTCCACCGGTGAAGGGCGCGGTCATCGGTGCTTCTTTCGGGTCTTCTTCTTCGCTTTCTTCTTCTTCTTCCTCGGCTCTTCGGTCGTCGGGCTGACGGGCTCCTCGGCCGGTGGGTCGTCGGACTTGGACCATCGCGCCTTCAGGAGGTCGAACAACCGTTTTCCCACGAACAGGAACACGACGCCGGTGGCCAGAGCCGCCCCCGTTCCCTGCCAGGGCACCTCGAAGTACGCCTGAATCGTCGGCAGCGGCTCGATGCCGATGAACAGCGCCACCCACGCCAGCGCGCTCAGCCAGCCCAGATACAGGGTCCAGGTGACGACCTCTACAGCGGTGGACTCGTTCACCGCTCGCCGACCATGGCCTTGATCTCCGGCACGACTCTTCCGTCTTTTTCGAGCGGGTCGAAGTCCACTCCGAGGAGCCAGAGCAACGTCGGCACTGCGTCGATATTTCGCCCGGTGAAGACGGTGGCGGGCTCGAGGCCAGATCCGTGAAAGGCGACGGTAGACCAGGCTTCATCCTTGGTCAGTCCGCCGTGCTTGGAGGCGCTCTTTTCTCCGTCCACCAGATCGCCGATGGAGACGTGAGGGGCGGCAGAAACATAGAGATCAGGCGCTCGCGAGGCGTCGTCGAAGGCTTGGTAGAGCATGACGACTGCGTCGGGGGCGTCGGTGAGAGCGGTGGCGGTCTGCCAGTCATCCCCCGAGTGAAAGGCGCCGTCGACCAGGGTTTTGGCCGTGGCATCCTCGGCGAACTTCAGGGGATCGGCGCCGCTCACCACGGTGTAGCGGAAGTCGGCGTTGGTGGCGTGGTCGCCCTTGCGCTCGATGGTGGCCTCTCCGGCCTTGCTGAAGACGTGCACCTTGTCCGTCTCGCGGTCCTTGGCAACCGCGAATGATACAGCTTGATCCCACTGAACGGTCTCGGCGACGATGTCGACGACGCCATCTCGGTACGGATAGGTCCGCAGCTCGGCCAGGGTGGGCTGCCTGTCCCAGTTCAGCCCGGTGACGGTCTTGTTGTCGTCGACGGTCGGGGTGGGGAAGTACAGGAGCGCGTGCCCCTCGCCGGCGGCGAGCACGATCTCTCGGTCTTCGAGGTTCTCCGGGGTCTTGCTGTCCAATGCGACGCCGAAGACCCGCGTCCATACCTTGTCGACAACCCGTGCCTCCTTGGCCTCGCGCACGAAGGCGTCCACGCTGATGGTCTCGTGGATGTCCTGGTGGCCGTGGTCCGAGACCAGGGCGACGTAGCGGTCCACGGGCTGGCCGATGGCTTCGGCGCGCTTGTCCATCGTGGCCTCGAAGGTCTGCACGGCGGCCGCGATCGCCGCGTCGACCGCCGCATATTGCTCGTCCATGTCGGGGTGGGTGGCGCCGAGTCCGTGCTCCATGTGGTCGAACCAACCGGCGTACAGCACCGTTATGCGCGCCGGTGGTTTGCCGAGCAGGTCCCGCTCCAGTTGCCGTAGTCCCACAGCGAGCTTTGCGCGATATTCTAGTGGTTTATACTGCACATTCCAGATTATCGGCACCACGGTGTCGGCGCCTCGTGACAGAGCGGGCCCCATGGACATCGCGTCGTCGGCACCCTCGAAGTGCTCCCAGATCGTTTTGACGTCCGGTGACAGCCACTGGTTCCACTGCAGCGCCTCTCGGAACGTGTACAGCACCGGATAGCTGCGGGTCTTCCGGTCGAAGAAGTACAGCGACGGGATCCCGTGCCGCCCCGGTACGTTGCCAGTGAGCACCGCCGGCATTCCGGCGCCGGTGATGGTGGGAAACACGGTCGTTGCGTGGTCGACCCACACGCCCTCGTCCAGGAAGAGCCGCTTCACGGTGGGCAGCCTTCCGTCCTCGGCGTACTGCTTCCAGGCGTCGCCCTTGGCACCGTCGATGACGATCATCAAGCCGTAAGCTTCAGTCTCGGCGGTTGGTTTTGCCTTGAAGTACCCGCAGGACAGCAAGAACGCCGACGCGAACACTACTGCCAGGGAGCTACGGCTCATCAGCGACACGCGATGCGCCACCCGGTCTCTGTCTTGAGCACGGTGTACTGGCCGCTCATCTCGGTGTTGGCGTCGACCTCCGCCACCTCGATCTTGAGGGTCATCTTGCCGACCTTGGTGTCGACCTTGCCCTTGCCGCCTGCCTTTCCGGACAGGGCGTAGGCGACGACCGCCTCGGTATCGGTCTGGTCCTTGACCTCGACCGAGAGCTTGTCGATGGCGATGCGCGCGCCGAGAATGTGCGTGGAAGCGACATTGACGAGGGGCGCTTTGGTGCAGCCGTCCTCGAGCAGGGGGGCGACCTCTTCCAGCTTGCCCGCCGATCCCAGCCTGAGATAGCGCTCGACCAGCGCATCGGGGCCTTCGGTGGCGGCGGCGGCGTGGGCCTCGACCGGCTCCGCGGCCTCGGCGGCTTCGGTGGCGGGATCTGCCGTGAGGTCAGCTTCGACCTCGATCGTGGCGTCACCACATCCGAGTGCGAGAGCGATGATGAAGACCGAGTTGACAGCGAGCATGGACCCTCCTTCCAGCAGCCTACCCCGGGGGCGCAGGTCTAGTTTCCGGCGTACGGGATCTGCTCGTACTGGTTGAGCGCCTTTCGGAGTTTCTTGCGCGCGGCTGCGGCCCGCTCGTTCAGTGCGCCCTCGAGCAGGTTCGGCCCGTCGTCGATCCGGCCCCTGAGGTCGAAGAGATAGGTCTCGGTCTTGTCCCCCTTCTTCCGAACTTCCATGAGCTTGTAGCGGTTGTCGCGCACCGCCACATGGTGCTCGGTCCAGGGGCCGCGGCCGTTGGGGAAGAAGCGTTCGGTGTACAGCACCTTGCGACTCCACGGGGAGTTCTCGTCGGCGAGCAGCGGCTTCAGGCTGTGGCCATCGAGCTTCTGCCGGGGATCGACCTTGGCGATATCGGCGATCGTCGGGAATAGATCGACGGCGTGAACCAGCGCCTGGCTCTCGCTGCCGCGCGCTGCAACCCCGGCGCCGGAGACGACAAAGGGCACTCCTGTACCCGCTTCGTACAGGGTGAACTTCGCCTCTCTGCCGTGGATGGGAGGAGGGACCACGCGCCCGTCGGTGCCGTTGTCGCCGAGGATCACGATCATCGTTCGGTCCCTGACCGCGGGATCCATGGCGTCGAGGAGACGCCCGATCTCGGTATCCATGGCCGTGACCATGAGCCGGAACTTGTCGGTGTTCGTGCTTTCTGCGGCGTTGTCCCTGCGGATCAGGCGGTCGGGAGGCACGTGGAAGGGCGAGTGTGCTCCGTGGAAGGCGACCCAGGTGAGCCAGGGCTCTGGCATGCTGTCGATGGCGGCGATTGCGTCGTTGACGGTGTCGGTCGTGGCGTAGCGGGTGTGCACGGAGAGCTTGCCGTCGACGAGCTTCTCGTACTTGTCGTAGCTCGCGTCTTGGAGCCCATAGCCGTAGGTGAAGAGGTTGTCGGGGGCGCCGCGATGGGTCGAGAAACCCTGATCGAGGGCGTCGCGTTTCCAGCCCGGAGCGTCGTGTCCCGCCAGGTGCCACTTGCCGAGGGCTGCCGAGCGCCACCGGCCGGGAGCGCGGGCGAGCATCTCGGGGATCGTGATCTCCTCGTGTGGCATGCGCCAGCTGCTGGTGGGGCCGATGGCGTCCCCGACACCTGTACGGCGGCCATACCTGCCTGTGAGCAGTGCCGCTCGGGCCGGAGAACAGGTCGGATAGGTGTAGGCGTTGCGGAACAGCACCCCGTCGTTGGCCAGCGAGGTGATTATCGGCGTTCGTGCGGCATCCGGATGCTCCCCATACAGCTTCACGGCGTTGGTTCCGACGTCGTCGAGCAGCAGCACCAGTACATTGGTAGCGCGCGGGGCCCAGCTCTTGCTTATCGGCGGCGGTCCTCGCTTTTCGCCTCCGGCGGCGGGCTTTGTCGGTCCAGTGAGGATCGGACAGGCGAGCAACAGGATCAGGAGCGGGAGCACGTGACCTCCAGAGCGCCCTCAGGCGAGCAACGCGAGCTCGATGGCGAGGATAGTGAGCACGCTTGCTGCCAGGCCAGCGGCCATACCCGCGGCGGTGGCAACGGCGAAAAACACGTCGGAGCGGTCGTCGGGCTCTTGCAGCTCGCGGGCGTGGGCGGCGACCGCTTCGGCGAAGAGCGCCGGATCGAACTGTGTCGGCTGTACCGTGAGCGGCGCCAGGTTTCGGCGCGGCATCAGCCCGGGGGTGGCGGACGGTGCGGACTCCGCGATCTGCCAGGAGCCCAGCGAGCCCTCCAGCCAGTTCACCGCCGACTCCATGTCCGGGAGGCGGTGCTCGGCCTCGGGATGGGAGCACTTGCGCACGAGCGAGCGCAGCCAGATGGGATGTGCGGGGCCTGGATCGAGGGCGGCGGCCCGGGTCTTCCAGTCGAGCATCATGCGCTCGCGGTCGGCGTGCTCAGCCCAGGCGGCCGCGGGAAAAGCCGGCTCACCCCGCAGTAATTCGTAGGCCACGCAGCCGAAGCTGTAGATGTCGGCGCGCTTGGGATCGTAGTCGGCGGTCCCCAGGACCTCGGGTGCCAGGTAGGAGACGTTGCCCCCTGGGATCTTCGAGTTGGCGACCTCTTCCAGGCGGAGGGCGCTGGCCATGCCCAGGAGCCACGCGTGGTCTTCGGCACCGACATAGATGCCCTGCGGGTTCACGTCGCGATGCACCCACCCGACGTCGTGCATGTGGTGCAGCGCCTGGGCGACCCGGTACATCCAGGTACAGGCCTCCTGCCACTCGAACCCGCCGGCCACCATGCGATCCGAGAGACTGTCCCCGGAGAACGGACGCATCGCCACATAGAGGCGGTCGTCCTCGGCCCCGTGCTCGATCAGGCGGGGGATAGAGTGGTGATCGAAGCTCTGGAGTGCGGTGACCCGTCGGTTCTGATGGGTCCTCGCCAGCCCCTTGTCCTCGCGGATCTCGAGGGTGGCCTCCGACTCGGGGTCGTCGATGTGGTGGGCCGCCACCAACGTCGGGTCGCCGAAGACCAGGACGTGCTGGACAACCCAGGGGCCAAGCCGATCGCCGGTGTGCAGCTGCAGCATCAGCGCCGGACCTTGAAGCGCACGGATCTGCCGGAAGCCAGTGCGATTCGCCCACTTCCGCCTTCGTGATCGACGCGCACCGCGTAGGAGCCACCGTCGTCACCGGGCACGGCGAAGGCGACATTGGCCACGCCACCGGTCATCGCGAAGGTCCCGACCACCTCGTCCGATCCAGTGCCGCGCTCGACTGTGACCTGCACCTGCCCGTTGCCGATGAAGGTCAGCTCGATGATCAGCGCCTTGCCGCCAGCGGTACCGGCCATCCGACCGGAGAGCGCCCTCGCCGCCGCTGGAGCGGGTGGGGGCTCGGGTGGGGGCGGAGGTGTCGTGGGCGGTGCCTGTGGGCTCGCCGGAACGGGTTCGCGCGCCACAAAGGCCTCGGCCATTGCCTCCGGCTCAGGGTCGGCGACTGGCGGGGGCTTTGGGGGCGGGGAGTATCTTCGTTGTTGTCGGGCTGGGCGTCGTGGCGGCTCGACCGGCTCGGGTGCCTGTGTGATCTTTGGCTCCTCGGCCGGTGGCTCGGCTGCCATGGGAACCGGAACCTCGATGATCTGCGGCGGAGGCGGTGTTTGAGCCTCCAGACGCGCCAAATGGAGCGCGTGCAGGCTCGGCGAGACCAGGACGAACCAGGGGAAGATGATGACGACGAAGGTCAGGACGCCAACCGTGCAGAAGACAAACAGAATGCTGAAGATGGACGGGCGAGTGGAGCGCCGTCGCCCGACCGTCGCCGGCACTCGGCTGGCATTGTTCGCGGTTGGAAGCTGGTAGGCGCTGGCCGGTGGCGGCACCGGAGTGGCGGCCTCTTCCTCATCCGCGGCCCGAGGGCTTGGCATGGGTGTGAACGCGCGTGACGGCTTCTGCTTGAGTGCGTGCAGGCTCGCCGTTGCCAGCTCTCCCTCGATCTCTTCTTCGCCGGTGGAGGTGATCTGGTCCCCCAATCCGAAGGACCGGTCCGGCGCCATATCGACGGTGACGCTTCTCTCTGGGACTGGTGGGGGATCCGCCAGCGGAGGCTGCGTGCGAGCAAGCAGCGATCGTCTCTTCCGTCGGGACATTGCCGCAGTGTACCAGCCGGAGACGCTCCTCCCTCGCCTTCCGTCCTGTGGCTCCGTGAGTGCGCGGTCTAAGGCCTCTCTGGGTCGGGAGGCTCGGGATAGACCACTCGCAGCAGCGCTGGAGCCAGGGCGATGTTGATCACCAGCGCACCCACGCAGGTCAGTGCGATGAGGATGCCAAAGCGCTGGATGTTGCGCATCGACGACATCGTGTAGACCGAGAACCCCATGGCCAGGATCACCGAGGTCGAGACCAGAGCGCGTCCAGCGTGGTCCAGGGCGTGCTGGATGGCCTGGTTGGTCGTTGTCCCTGGGACCTCCTGGGCGCGCCGGAACTGGTGCAGGTAGTGGATCGTGTCGTCGACGGCGATGCCGATGACGATGGAGCCGATGAGCAGGTTCGTCATATCGATGGGAAAGCCGACAAACCCCATGAAAGCCAGGATCAGGGCGATGGGAAGGAGGTTCGGGGCCATGGAGATCAGGCCCAGCTTGAGGCTCCGCAGCAACAGCAGCATCATCAAGAGCACCGTGATGGCGGCCCCAGAGAAGCTGCGGATCATGTCGGTGATGAGCTGTCCGACGACGCTCAGCAGCTCGTAGGCGGTACCGGTCACACGCACCTCGGCCGCGTCGCCGATCAGGTCGTCGATGCCCTTCTGCAGATAGACCTGGAAGGGCGCGTAGCTCGACGCGTCCATCCAGCGTAGGCGCACCGTGATGTGGGATTTTTTGAGGTCGCCGGTCGCGATCTTGCGGAGCTCGTCGGGTCCGGCGTTCTCGAACAGCAGCATGGTGTCGGAGACCGCTCGCTGGTTGTCGGGAAGCCCGTAGTGGGCTTGGTCCCCGCTGTGCAGTGCTCGGTTTGTCTCGCGGATGATGTCGAGCACGCTGATGGTGTCGGTGACCTGCCTCTGCCCAGTGTCCGGATGCACATAGTCGGCGATGTAGGTCTCTAGTTTCTCCATCCGGCGGAGCAGCTCGAGGTCTTTGAGGCCGTACTCGCTGTCGGACTCCAGCAGGATGTGTACGGACGCAGTGCCGCCCACATGCTCGTCCATGGTCAGCACGCCCCGGGTCGTCGGGTGGTCGTCGCCCAGCCAGATGAGTGGGTTGTGGTTCACGTCCAGCAGCGACATCCCGCCGGCTGCGACCATCAGGCACACGACGGCGCCAGCGACGGTGAGCGAGGGTCTGTGCTCCGACAAACGAGTGAGGCGCTCGAGGAAGCTGTCGATGAGATCCCGCTTGCGCTGACCTTGCTCCTCGACCTTGGCCGGCCCGATGAACGAGAGCAGGATCGGCAGGATCACCACCGAGTGTACCAGCGCTACAAAGACGCCAAACGCGGCGTAGGAGCCCATCTCTCCGATGGCGCGGGTCGATGCGAGGTTGAAGGACAGCAGCCCCGCCATTGTGGTGAGGGTAGTGAATACGATCGGAATTCCGGTGCTCGCCACCGCCGTGACAATGGCCTCTTGGGACGGCACCCCTTTGCGCCGTTCGTCGTGGAAGACCGACTGGATGTGCACCGAGTCCCCCATGCCCACGCACATCAGGAACACCGGCACGATGTTGGTGAGCAGGGTCACTGGAGATCCGAGGAGCGCCATGCTCCCGATGGTCCAGACTGTAGATAAAATCACGACAATTAGCGATGCGATGACCGCTACCGGGTGTCTGAACAGATAGATCAGCACGATGGCCATGCAGAACACCGCCGCGGCGACCAGGCGCGGCATGTCGGTGAGCATCTTCTGGGTCACAGTGGCGTTGATGATCGGCATCCCGCTCATGAGGATCTTGAAGTCTGGCTCCTCATAGGTCTCGGCCAACGCAGTGATCTGGTTGGCGATCACCGCGGAGTCGCTCTGTGAGACAAAGTCGGTGCGCACCGAGATCACCGCGTGTCGCCCCTCGCGCCCGACCACGGTTCCGACCAAGACCGGGTCGGCCAACACGCGGTTCCTGAGTGCTGGGAGCTGGTCGGCGGTGGGGAACTCGTCCAGGAGCCCCTCGACCGTGATGCCCTCGCTGTCGAACAGGGTCTGTCTCGCGTTCAGCAGGCTGGTGACCTCCTCGATGAGGGTGCCGCCCGCCTCGTCGCCCCAGCCCTCGTCCTCGCCGAAATCTCCAAAGTCGTCGAGTGGATCTGCGGCTTTCTCCTCGGCAACGGCAGCCTGGACTTCGTCTGACTCGCCCATGACCTCCCGATGTGATCGCCGCTGACCCTGACTGGCGATCTCGGGATCGAGGGACTCGAGCTCCTCGTGCAGGCGCTTCAGCTTTTCGAGGAAGGGCATCGTGAAGACATCGCCTTGCACCACGATCATATAGAGATCGTCGCGGCCAAAGTCGTCTCGATACTCCTCCAGCGCCGACGCCACCTCGGTGTCCGAGTCCGTCAAGTACTCGGTGGAAGGGTCGAAATAGAGCTTCGTTCTCGCGTTGTAGATCGCAAAGATCGTCAGACCGACCGTGAGCAGGACGAACAGGATCTTGAACCGCAGCACCAGGATGGCCCAGGTGCGGAAGAATGGACTCTCTGGATGCTCCGACACTACCGACTCCTAGGCCTGGGGACGCGGGCCCGGACAGTGTACGCTCTATGGGGAGCCCACCTGTGACTGCGTCCAAGTCGTCCCTGATTGCGCTGGACTCGCGGATTGACGCGTTGACGCTGAGCCTCGACGTCATCGCGGAGTCCGGCCAGGTGGATCAGGGTTTCATGGCCGATGATCTGAATCGGATCCGCGCCGCGGCGGACGACCTGCGGGTGCGCGTGGCCGACCTGGGCGTCGACGCTGGACAGCGAGACTGGTCTCGAGTGCGCCACGATCTGCGCACGCCCCTCAACCACATCCTCGGCTACGGAGAGATGCTGCAACAGGACGCCAGCGAGGCGGGTCTCGCGGAGACGGCGCTTCGGATCGGCGAGGTCGTCTCCACCGGGCGTGACATCCTCAAGCGGACCGATGACATCATCAACACGGTGCTCCGGGTCGCCACACCGACCCAGGAGGTGCGCCGATACGCGAATCTGGAAGGCCCATCTGGGCGGATACTCGTCGTGGATGACGACCCCGGAAACCGCGACCTCTTGCAGCGACGGTTGAAGCGGCGCGGTCACACGGTTCGCGCCGTCGCGAGCGGCGTCGAGGCGCTGCAGGCTCTGGAGGACGCTTCCTGGGATGTGATGTTGCTCGATCTCGTGATGCCGGGCATGGACGGGGTCGCGGTGCTCTCGCGGCTGCGTGAGGATCACCGCTGGCGGACGCTGCCGGTGGTGATGCTCTCGGGAATGAACGAGCTTGGAGCCGTCGTTCGCTGCATCGAGCTCGGGGCCGACGACTACATGACCAAGCCCTATGAGCCGGTCCTCCTCAACGCGCGCATCAACGCCTGCCTGGAGAAGAAGCGCCTGCGAGACCGCGAACAGCATCTGCTCGAGGTGATGTTTCCAGTCCCCGTCGTCCAAGAGCTGCTCGCCACCGGTCGCGTGAAGCCGCGACGGTTCGACGATGTGGCCGTGCTGTTTGGAGATCTGGTCGGGTTCACCGCATATGGCGACAAGCGACAGCCCGAGGAGGTCATCGCCACGCTCCAGGATCTGGTCGTCGAATGGGAGCGTTCCACCCGCGCTCACGGCCTGCAGAAGGTCAAGACCATCGGCGACTCGATCATGGTTGTCGGCAACATGCATCAGCCCCACGTCAACGCGGTGCTGGCCTGCGCTCAGGTCGGGATGGCGTTCATTCGCAGTGCCGAGGTGAGCGGCCGCGGCCTTGGAGTTCGGATCGGCATCCACACCGGCCCCGTGGTTGCGGGTGTGCTGGGCGAGGAGCGCTATCAGTACGATCTGTGGGGTGACACCGTGAACACCGCAAGTCGCGTTGAATCCCATGGAATCCCAGGGTCGGTCGTGCTCTCCTCGGCGGCCTGGAGTCGCATTTCGGCGATTCCCGGCGTCGCGTCGAAGTCCATCGGCGCGGTGCGCATGAAGGGCAAGGGGGGCGTCGAGTTGTTCCGGGTGACCTCACTTCCCGATTAGCGTCTCGCTCGGTGCTAGAATGAGGCGTGGTTGGGGCACAACCCTTGCGAGAGAACATGCACAAGTCGCGCTCCACGTTCCTGCAACTACTCCCTCTGTTGATGTTCGCGTGCACCAACGGTGGGACCTACATCAGCGACCTGGACGGTGACGGCCTCGCCGACCACCTTGAGCTTGCCATCGGCACGGATCCAGTCAATCCGGACTCCGACGGCGACGGCCTGCTCGATGGCGAGGAGTACGCTCTCGGCTCGGACCCCCGGAACATCGACTCCGACGGCGACACCTACCAAGATGGACACGAGGTGCTCGAGGGCCGAAGTCCGACCAGCCCCGAGAGCCGCATCTATGTCGGATATTGGCCCTACAATACCGATAAGGACGCGATCCTCGAGCCGGAACCTGGGACTGCGCTGGTCGGTGACACAATCGCCCGACACATCGGAACGGATCAATACAACGATTCAGTTGACCTCTATGATTTTGCCGCTCCCGAGGCTGCGAAACTTCTCATACTCACAGTGATTCGCACCGACGAGCCCGTCGGAAAGTCTGCCGCCACCTGGATCGCCACGGGCGAAGACTTGATGGGGCTCGAAGGACCGTACGGAGCAGTTCGAACAGCTATAGACGACGGAGAGGTTCGCTACATCGCCCTCCTCTTCGAAAACGCGGATCGAGAGGCCCCGACCCTGGCGGACGCAGTCTTCTGGGACCGGGACTTCCACCATCCGAATGTGCCAGTGCTCACTGCTGGCGGCGAGGGCATCGCGCGGGATCTGATCTACTACACCAGCTTCTACCCCTCCAGCTATCTCGTGAAGGCCAAGACGATGGAGGTCCTCGCAATGGGAGGGTTGCCGGACGCCTTGGAGGGCGCGCTCGATCGCCTCTAAGAATCACGGACCGCAATTGGCCCGGAGCTCCTCCCGTTCTTCTGGTGCGAGCACGACCGGTTAGTGGAGATGGCGCGTGCAGTCCCTTGAACCAGGCTCGAATCAGCAGAGCACCTCATCCCTCGATCGACCGTGGGCGTCGTGGTCCATGACTGATCGTGAGCTGCGCCCGTCTCGGGCAACACGTCGCGGGCGGTGCCGGTCACCGAGCCGCAGCTGCAGAGGGATGGCGCTCACTGCGAGGAGAACTTCAAGGGGTAGTTCACCTCCATCGATCCGCCCTCCGGTGGGTCGAACTGCAGGACCTCGAACACGTCGAGCACACAGTCCTCCATGGGCACGTCTTCGAGAGCCCCGGACGCGACACCGACCTCGACGATCCTTCCCTCTCCGTCTTGGTCTTCGATTGCGAATCGAATCTTGAGATCCCCCTGGAGTCCCGGGACTTCGGCCAGTGCTTCCTGGTAACAACCCCGGATATCCGCCAGGACTTCGAAGATTGCTCCGTCGATCCCGTCACGAGTTGCAGGCCAGACCGTGATGCCCGGGGGAGGGGGTTCTCCGGGCTCCCGCTCGTTCAGGACCTGCTTCGGCTCCGGCTCCTGGGCTTCTGTCGGCGGAGGAAGTGGGGCCATTTCAGGGTCTTCTGGCGACAATCTGGGTTTGTGCGCGGCCTGGTTCGGCTTGGTGGACCGCGCCGGTGACGAACCTTCTCGGTCCGGTAGATCGACCTTTGGACTGGGGCTTCTGGCCGAGCCTGTAAACCACAATGCGGACAGGAGCGCCACCGCGATCAGGCCGAGGACCAGGGCATGACGGCGTTGCATGGGCTCTCCGGAGTGGTGCTGGACCGGGTATCACGCGAGCAGTCCGGGGTATCGTCCGGGCATGGAACTCACCAACTCGGATCGAAGGTGGCTCGAGGCCACGGGCAGAAACCCAGAACACGTGGAGGCCCAGCTCCGTAGACTCCGAGGAGGACCGAGCTTTTTGGCGGTTCAACGTCCATGCACGCTCGGCGACGGTGTGGAGATCTTGTCCGAGGACACAACGACGGCGCTGGCAGATGCCGCGCGGTCCGGAAGGCTGATGGCCTTTGTGCCCGCGTCCGGAGCCGCCACTCGCATGTTCTCGGTCGATGTCGACAGGTCCCGACTCGCTATCGAAGGGGAGTGGGACGCGGCTGCCCGGCTGCCCAAGGGCCTCGTGCCGTTTCACCGCTATCCAGACGGCTCGAGTCGAACGGCCTTTGCAGAGCACCTCGTCGAGAGTGAGGAGCTGGGGTGTGACAGGCTGCACTTCACGGTGAGCGCCTCGCACAAATCGGCCTTCGAGGCCGCGGTTCCGGCGGGTGTCGAGGTCGGCTTCTCGGTGCAGGATCCGGGCTCGGACACGCCCTGCATCACCGCCGATGGGGCCCCGATCCGCGACGATACCGGCAACCTGTTCTTCCGCCCGGGAGGGCACGGGGCGCTCATCAGCAACCTCGCGGCCACCGATGGCGACGTGGTCCTGATCAAAAACATCGACAACGTGGTCCCCGACTGGCACCGCGCCCAGGTCCTGCGCTGGCGAGGCCGGTTGGCGGGACGGCTGCTCGAGCTCCAGCAGCGCGCGTTTGCCCTGCTGAGAGCGGGTGACGCCGTGGGTGCTGGGGAGTTCTGTCGCGGCGATCTCGGCCTGGAGATCGGGGACGCGGCTGCCCTCGATCAGCTGGACCGCCCGATCCGCGTGTGCGGGATGGTGAAAAACGAGGGCGAGCCGGGCGGAGGGCCGTTCTGGGTTCCGGGGCAGGGGGTGCAGATCGTCGAGAAGGCACAGATCGACGCCGCGGATCCCGCGACCAAGGCGGTGATGCATGGCGCCACGCACTTCAACCCCGTCGATCTGGTGTGCGGCGTGCGCGATCTCGACGGCAAAGCCTATGATCTGGCGGCGTTCGTGGAGCCCGCCGCCGTGATCATCACCCACAAGCGCGTGCTCGGGGTCGATGCGGTGGTCTTGGAACATCCAGGGCTCTGGAATGGAGCAATGGGGCGTTGGAACACCATCTTCGCCGAGATGCCCATCGAGACCTTCAACCCCGTGAAGACGGTCCGAGACCTGCTGCGGCCCCTGCATCAGCCCGTCTCCTGAGCACGCCGCCGATGAGTACTAATAGCAGTGCCAACACCGGGATTGCGCCCGTCGGAGCCCCGGTCGCGCCGCACTGACAGCCGCTCTCAGTCGGCTTGGCGTCGGTGATGACGCCGTCGCAGTCCTCGTCGATCTGTCCGTCGCAGTTGTTGTCGAGCTCGTCGCCGCAGAAGTCGTGCAGCTCTGGATTGACCCACCCGTTGTTGTCGTCGCAGTCGCCGTCCGCCTCTGTGTAGCCGTCGCCGTCGAGATCCTCGAAGCCCTCGTCGATGGCGCCGTCACAGTCGTCGTCCACGCCGTTGACGATCTCGACCTGGGCCGGTGAGACCTCGAGGTTGTCGTCGTTGCAGTCCCCATCCACCTCGGAGTAGCCATCGCCGTCGTCGTCGGTGTTTGGGGAGTCCTCGTCGACGATGCCGTCGCAGTCGTCGTCGATCCCGTTCTCATTGTCGTCGGCGCCAGGGAAGATCGCCGGATCGTCGTCGTTGCAGTCCCCGTCGACTTCGGATGCGCCGTCTCCGTCGTCGTCGTATTGGTCGGTGCCCTCGTCGATCACTCCGTCGCAGTCGTTGTCGACGCCGTCCGCGAGCTCGGGGGCGCCGGGGTAGGTGTCGGTATCGTTGGGGTCGCAGTCGCCGCCCTCGGGCGAGTAGCCGTCGCCGTCGACATCGAAGAAACCATCGACGGTCCCCGGATCGCAGTCGTCGTCGACCCCATTGTCGAAGATCTCAGCCTCGAGGGGGTTGGCGTTCGCATCGCCGTCGTTGCAGTCTCCGGGCAGGCTGGCGTCGGCGCAGACCGGCCCCTCGCAGAAGCCGTCTCCGTCGTCGTCGAAGCACTCGGTCTCTTCGTCGATGACGCCGTCGCAGTCGTTGTCCAACCCGTCACATATCTCGATAGCACCTGGGAAAATGCCATAATCCCCGTCGTCGCAGTCGCCGCCGTCGTCGGCATAGCCGTCTCCGTCGTCGTCGTACCACTCGGTGGTCTCGTCGACGATGCCATCGCAGTCGTCGTCGATCCCGTTTGCGGCCTCGGCGGCACCCTGACCGACCAGTGGATCGAGGTCGTTGCAGTCGCCGTCGCAGGTGCTGTCGCCATCTCCGTCGGCGTCGAAGGTATTCAGGAGGGCGTCGCTGTCGTCGCAGTCGGTGCAGCTCCAGTCGCCGTCGCCGTCCAGATCGGTTTCGAAGGCCTGGGCGGGGCAGGGATCGCAGGCGTCGGGAAGCGCGTCGGCGTCGGCGTCCGCGAGGTCGTCCTCTCCCGGGCAGACGTCGCAACCCTCGGGCACGGTGTCGCCGTCAGTGTCGAGGGTGTCGTCGTAGCCGGGGCAGATATCGCAGTAGTCGGGCACCATGTCGGCGTCGCTGTCGACCAGATCGTCTCCACCCGGGCAGATATCGCAGTCGTCCGGCACGGTGTCGCCGTCGCTGTCGAGGGGGGAGACACAGCCGTCGCATCCGTCGGGAATGCCGTCTCCGTCTACGTCGAGATTGTCGTCGTACCCTGGACACAGATCGCAGAAGTCCGCCACTCCGTCGCCATCGGCGTCCAGCCCGTCGTCCCCACCCGGGCAGATGTCACATCCGTCGGGCACGGTGTCTCCGTCGGTGTCGACCAGGTCACTGGACCCTGCGCACACGTCGCATCCGTCTGGAACGCCGTCTCCGTCCATGTCGAGTGTGTCGTTGTAGCCCGGGCAGATGTCCACACAGTCCGCGACACCGTCGGCGTCGGTATCCGGGAAACCCTCGTCGACCACTCCGTCGCCGTTGTTGTCGATGCCGTCGCACACCTCGGTGGCTCCGAGGGAACCGGCGCCGGCGGGATCGGTGGCTTCGTTGGTCGCAATGGTGCGAAATGCGTACACCACGCCGCCCACTGGCACACCGACGCTGGACAGGTCCATCGTGCCCCACCACACATCGGCCCCATAGGGTCCGGCCCCGTCGTACCAGTAGCTCCCGCCTATGCCGGTGTTGGCCCAGCCGCCCACTGCCCCCGCCGCCGCGAACCCGTCAAAGTCGGTGGAGACATTGTAGAAGCCCACGTCGTAGTGCAGGTCGAACACCACGATGTCCGGTCCCGGCCCGTTGGTGATCCCCGCCGGGAAGGTGTACTCGAGCACCGTGCCGCTGGTGGCGTTGGCGTAGCCCATGTCCTGGAGAGGGGCCGCGGTGAGGGCCTGGGTCATGCTGACGGGGGCGTTGATGACGTTCAGCCAGTTGAAGCTTCCGCCACCGCCAGCGATGAGGGTGGCAGAGCTCGCGCGGCTGAAGGTCGCTGGACCCAGAGTGTCGGCCTGGCTTGGGGTTGCGAGGAACAACAGCGCCACCGAGGGGAACACAGCATGCTTGATCATAGTTTCTCTCCGCATTGTCGTAGGCCGGGGGGCAATATGTCCGGTCGCACTGGATGATGCCCGCGGCCTCCGCGGCCTCGTGATAGCTTGTGAGCGGGCCTGGTCACGCTAGATCATCTGGACTATTCATGAGGAAACTGACTTTTCTGGCGGTTGTGTGCGCGGCCGTACCCGGCTGCAGCTCGTCTGCTGAAACAACCGGACACAAACCGGCACAAGCACCCGAGACCGACGAGCCCGACGAGCCCGTCGATACCAGTACAGAAGTGGTCGATCCGGAGGGTCCGCCACCGGTGAACGTCCTCATGATCACCATGGACACCACCCGCCGAGATCGACTCAACAGCAACGGGTACACCGACCGGATCACTTCTCCAAACATCGATGCTCTGCTCGGGAGCGGTCTCGCGCTTCGAAACCACTTCAGCTGTTCGACCTGGACCTATGCATCCTTCGTCTGTTTCCTGACCGGCCGCGACCAGGTGACACTCGGCTGGGTTCCGAGCAACATCCAGGGTGGCAACCGCGATCCCTATCCGAGTGACGATCTGCCGTCGCTGGCTCGCATCCTCAACGACGAGGGTTTTGCCACCGGTTTGGTGTGGTCCAACTCGTTCATCGGCCCGAGCAAGAACATGGATCAGGGGCACGAGACCGAGGAACAAGGCGGAGTTGCCGACAGCCTCGGCACGATGGCACTCGCTCGCATGGACCTGCTGGTCGAAGACGGGCGGCCCTGGTTCCTGCACGCCCACTTCAACGATCCACACGGCATGTACAACCCGCCCGAGGAGTACTTGGCGGGCTACGACGATCTGCCGCCCTGCTTGGCGTTTGATCTCACCGAACGGGACCAGTTCGAGCAGATGGGCGTTTCGTGGCCGCTTATGAGTCCTGAGGACAAGGAGGCCTGTCTGGCGCGACTTGCACTCCGCTACGATGCCTCGATCCGGTTTGCCGACGACTGGATCGGGTTGTTGCTGGACAACCTCGACAATCACGGACTGCGGGACGAGACCCTGATCGTCTACGGCACCGACCACGGCGAGGAGTTCGGTGAGCACGCTCTGTTCGAGCACGGCAAGGGACCGTTCGCTGAGATCAACGCATCGACTGTGGGTTTGAGCTATCCGCCCCGGATCGAGCCCGAGGAGTTCTGGGGACTGTCCAGCCACGACGACGTGTTGCCAACCATCCTCAACGTCATGGACATCCCGATTCCCGACGGAGGCACGGGCGTTGTCCTCGGTGTCGAAGAGCGGGAGGTCGCCCACGCACTGGTGTACAAGCGGCAGGACACCTGGCAGGCGGTCATCTCACCCACCGACAAGCTCATCTACCATTGGGAGGGTGACAAGTACTATTTCGACAACAGTATCGACCCGGCCGACCTGAGCAATCTCTACGATCCGGCCCTGCCCCGGGTCGTCGAGCTGTGGGGTGAGCTGCAGCCCAAGGTCGACGAGTTCGAGGCCTTCATCGACGACGCGGTGCCCATCGATCCCGGTCTCTGATCCTGCGCCCGGTCAGCTCGGCGGACCCGCGAGGATGTGCAGATCCCTCACGACCTCGCTGAGCAGGGCAGTAGGCAGCTCGCGCCAGGCCACCGACTCGCCGGACTTGGAGACCGAGATCCCCTGGAAGTCGATGTCACCCCAGGTGGGATCCTCCGGTGAATAGCCGTCGTGGGACAGGGTCAGCACGTACTCTTGGAAGCAGCGGGTGCTGAAGTTGATCAACCCAGCGTCCTCTCGCGGACCCCGCTCGTAGCCAAGCTTGGTGAGGCCCCCCATGAGCCGGCCGCCGCTCGGGTTGGGCAAGCTCCGGAACAGGGTCGCGTCGTCGGTGGGCAGTGTCTCGAGTGCGTAGACCTCTCGCTCCAGCTGCCGGAAGGGCGCGATGAGCTCGGAGTCCACAAAGACCTGCTGCCAGGCCGCGATCTCCGCTTCCGACATCGTCGCCGGGTGTGCCAATCGCACGCTCCCACCTTCGGGAATCTCAACGGGATCGTAGTTTACATCCTGGTAATCTCCGGAGGGATCGACGGTGAAGCGTCTCGGGGAAGCGTCGTCGGCGACCTCCCAGATCAGGTTGCGTGCCAGGCCCTGGAGGATCGGGTGCTCCACAAACCGGGAGCGCCAGTCATCCGATACCCACTGTCTGGCTCCGGCCATGGCGAGCTCGAGGCGCTGCAGCTGAATTCGGGTGATGGACTTCAGCTGCTTCTTCAGCTCACTGAACTCGCGCTTGGCGGCCTTGCACGCCTCGAGGTCGTCGGATGACAGGGGCTTGGGGAGGTTCTTGTATGCTTTTCCCCCGATCTCATTGAGATCGACGGTGTTGTCCCGGCCGAGCTTCAGTCGGAAGTCGCGGGAGCCGTAGCGCAGGATCCGCTCTCCCTTTCGATCAAAGCCATAGTCGGACATCGCCGAGTCGATGAGGTCGTCCACGCTGAGGTCCCGCTCCTTCGCCATGCGGTGGAGCGCGCAGTTTGCCCGACGTTTCAAGGCTCCCTTCCTGCTCTTTCGAGAGGCGTGATCGAGGAGGCGGATCGCGAGATCAGAGCCGTGGCGCAGCAGGACCTCGACGCCATCACTGCCCCAGTTCGTGGACTGAGAGCTCGCCAGGTCGTCGAGGATTCCACCCAGTGCCACGAGCTGTGTCGGGGATCCGATTGTCGCCAGCTGGTAGAGGGGCCACCCGGTTCGGACCCGAGCAGTCAGTTGGTGGAGCGCTTCGGAGAGCGCGTGATAGCTCGCTTTATTCAGACGTTCTCGCAAGATCGGTAGCTGGGGATTCCGGCGCTCTTCGCTCTCGGCCAGCACGGCTCCCAGGATCCACTCGTGGGCATTCCTGGAGAGCTCGGCGCCGGTGTTCCAGCGCAGGGTGGGCAGCTTCGAAGTCTCGAGCCCAGCGGGGAGAGGCAGGGCGGGCAGCGCGGCCAGAGCCTTGTCCAGCTCGGTGTCGTCGGGCGTGCTTGCTACATCCAGTTGCGCACCTCGAAGCTCTGTTTCAGCGATCTCCAGGGCGCGCTTGGCTCCCGGCTTCTGGGAGACGGCGGCCGCGGCTTGAATGGCCTCCAGGGCGGCTGCGGATCCGATCCCGACGAGCAGTTCGGCGGCTTGGATTCGTCCGAGCTCGGTGCTCTCGGTGAGCATCTTTGCCAGCGGCTGCAGCAGGGAGTCCGTCCCCGTTCGCTCCAAGTAGGCGCGCACGAGCCCACGGATGCCCTTTCGTTTGTCGCCCAGCAGCGGGAGTATGGCCTCCTGCAGACCCGGGGTGTCTTCTTGGACCACCCAAGCCAGGGCATTCTTGAGCTCGAAGGCTCGGCCCTTTCCGAAACCTGGGCTGCGCCGGTAGTTTCCGCTGGCCAGGATGCGCGCGAGGCCGACGCGGATGTCCGCCTGTAGATCCTGGAGGTCGCTCAGGTATTGGGAGGCGCTGTAGCCGTATGCCGGCACCGCGCTCAGGGCGGCCGCAGCGGTATCGTCGCTGCTCCAGAAGTGCGCCAAGAGCGCCAGCCAATGTTTTGCCGGCTTCTCCCAGCCCGAGAGCGTCTTTCCGTGGTATTTCCTCTCTAGAAAGCGGAGGTAGATCGGGACTAGTTTGGGACCGACACCGATATGCTGTTCCCAGGTCTCGCCGTCGCTGTCGGTCAGAGAGGCCTCGATCTCGGCGTCTTCGTCACCCGCCGAGCTGTCCGCGTCTGGGGTGGGCACTCGCTCGAGCAGGGTCCGGATGTCGCCCACCTTTTCCTTGGCGAGCCTGGCTTGGGCGGCCGCTCCGCCAGCGACGCTTGGCTCCAGGGCCACCAGGACCTCGGCAGCCGCCAAGCGCGTGGTCTTCTTGCCGGCCGACAGTGCGCTCTGCAGAGCCGGAACCACGACCGCCGCCGGCATCGTGCTCAGCCCGTCCCGAGCCGTTGCACGCACGGGTTTCGAGCTGTCGTTCAAGGCGGATGTCAGGCCGGGAACCGCGATCGGATCTCCACTCGTCGCGAGACCCGCGATCAGGATGTGACGCTGGGGGAACTTGGCGCCGATGACCGCTCTGGTGAAGGCCGGCAGTACACCGGGGCCAAAGTTCCTCAGAACACCGCGTCCGTTCATGCCGCCGTGCACCATGTTCTGGTCGAACTGTCCCTGTTCGTAGCTCGACATCTTGCCCATGCCCTGGAGCCGAAGCACGACGCGCTCCGCGACCGCTGGAGTCGATGCGATGACACAGAGGTCCCAGGAGAAGTTGTCGTCGGCCGCCAACACCAGGCGCTCCCGGCGCTCGAGGGAGAGGCCGGAGAACGCGCTTCGAAGGGCGTCGTGGTAGCGGTCGTAGTAGCCGCCGCCAAATGGAGATTTATAGTGGGTTATGAACGCGGTCAGCACGCCGTCGAGGTCCGCGATGGGCTCCCGGCCGGCCCGCGTGCATGCCCGAAGCGTGGCGGCGACGACCATCAGGGCGGGCCATCCCTGGTGATATTGGGGGCCTTCGGTGATGTTCAGCGTGAGTGCCGCGGCCTCCCACGCCGCAGCGGTGGCCTCTGGATCGTCGTTTCCGACGCTGTCCAGCGCCTCGACGGCTTGCAGGCTCTCGGTGTCTGCACGGCTGTTGCCTGCAAGGGTGATCATCTGGCTCAGGCTGGCGTAGGGGGCCACCTCGGCAACGATTGTGCAGTTCAGGACGCCGGCTCCGGGCGCGATGCAGGCCGCGACGAGGGCCGCTCCCCACTGCTCGGCTGGCCAGATCTCCCCGCCGAGGCTGCGCGACGAGCTGCTGTCGTTCTTGGTCCAGCGACGGGCCGACTCCTCCAGGAAGCTCGCGGGCAGAGCGCCGATGGGCAGAGCGCCGATCTCCACCAGAGAGCTGGCGATGCCATTCTCATAGGCGTCTGGAAACGTGGGATATGCGGCGCAGATCGCCTGTATGAAGGTCTCGTCCTCTCGCTTGCTCTCCAGCATTTTATGCAGCTCGTAGACGCGGCCCTCGATCGACTCCTCACTCCAGATATGGGAGTACCCACCCTGGGTATGCAGCTTTCCGTCCGGAACGACGGCGTGGATCGCAGACACCAGAGCCCCAAAGTCAGAGGCGTCATAGAGATCGGGAAACGCCACCAAGGCACGCCACAATGCCTGGCTGTTGCCGGCCGCCAGCGTTCCGGCTCGCACGCCGTCCCAGATGGTCTCGGCCATGACACGTTCGCCGAGCTTGCTCTTCAGGCTGTTGACGTGGTCGCCGAGCTTCCACTGGCCCTTGTAGCGATTCACGATGTCGATGAGCTCTTGGATCGGTGTCTGGTCCGCCATCTGTGTCTCCTCTTAGAGGAGTAGCTCTAGCCGGCGGGTCGTCGTGTAGACCTCATCTGTGACCGGCGGTAACAAGGTGACACGGGTCCGGGTCACCGCAGGCCCCAGACGTGCACGAGTCCCCCCTCTCCGCCGGTGGCAATCAACGTACCGTCCTCGGACCAGGCCAGCGCTTGAATTCGGCCTTTATCCAGGTCCTTCCTGTAGAGTGCTGTGCCGTCCCGGTCGAAGATCCACAGGCTGCCGCCCCAAGTTCCGACGGCGAACACCGATCCGTCCGGAGACCACGCCAGTGTCCGGGGCGTGCCGTCGACTCCACGCCGGTTGAGCTCGGTGCCGTCCTTGTCGAACACCACCACACCCACGCCGTCTCCGCACACAGCGAGCCGATCGGTCCCCTGCGGTGGCCACTCCACCTGGTAGATCCAGGTGACGCCGGTCTCGCGCTTGCTCTGGTTCGCGCCGTCGTCGGAGTACAGGGTCACCGTGCCGCCCTCGCAGACCGCCAACTGGCTCCCGTCGGCGCTCCACGCTCCGCACCAACCGTTCCCGTCCAGCTTGCGCTCCAGCGGCCGGTGGTCCGTCCAGCGCAGATCGCCGTTGAAATCAGGGATACCGCGTCCGATGCTGACGATCTCATTGGGGTCCGTGGGTCGGGCTTCGGTCCACCAGACATCGCTGCTGTGGTCGGCGATCTCGCGGACTTGCTCTCCGTCCTTCCAGATCGAGACGTCGCCACCCTCGAGGCCCGCCAGAATCGAGTTGTCTGGCATCTCCCGAAGGCTCAGGGCGCCATAGATGCCCATCCTCCGCTCGTCCTGCCCATCTGCCGACCACCAGACCGCTTCGCGACCGCGGGCGGTGACCAGCCAACCGCCGTCTTGCCAGAGCAGATCCTGGACCAGGCCGCGCTCGTCGGGATCGCAGAGCACACCGAGTACTTCGAGCGAAGGCGACACGGTGTCTCCAGTGATGGCCTTGGACCCTGGAGTGGGCGCGCTCGGCACGCACTCGGGGCCCATGCCCGGAAGGAAAGAGAGGATTGAAGGAATCAGGGCTGCGGCGAGCACCAATGGGAGGACTGCGACTGCCAAGAAGCCGATCGCGACAAGGGTCTTGGTGCGGTTCGATATAGCCATGGTGCGGTTCTATCTCGGCTCCGCGTTCCCGAGCCGCGTTTCAGGAACGTGCTCCGGGTTGAAGGCTGGGCGGCCGGGAGATTGGACCGTTTAGCGACCGATAATCATTCCCACGGCGGGTACGAGCAGCATCCAGAATCCGGACACCGGCATCATCGCGATTCCCGCGGCGGTGAGCAGTGCAAGTGCCCACCCAACGGCCGCTGGGACGGGCAGCTCACGGCTCTCGATCCAGTCGATGAGCCCGCCGACAAAGCCGAGGAAGAGACCGGCAAACAGGAACCAGAAGGCCGACATTCGAGCGCTGTCTCCGAAGAGCAGGATGGTGCCCGCGAGGCCGTCGGCGAGCACATCGCTCCACACCGGCCCAAAGATCAACACCGCCCCCACGGTATGGAGCGCGGCAATAAACAGGATGGCCCTGCCAAACCAACGGTTTCTCATGTCTGACTCCCAGGCTCCGCCAGACCGGAGAGGTGTTGGTTCACCAGATCGCCGACGATGTCCAGGGTGACATCGACGTCGAAGGTGGAAGTCATCAGACCCATCTGCAGCCCCATGAAGTAGAAGGACCAGTAGGCCAGTGCGGCGGTCGAGCAGTCGGCGTCGGCGCGAAGCTCGGACCTGGACACTGCGGCCTGGTGCAGGGCGATGATCCGGCCCATGAACGGCGCCCACAGGTCGTGGATCGCCGCGAAGGTCTCGCCGTCGAGGCCGGAGAGCTGGTTCACCAGAACCCGCGACAGCGACGGTCTCAGCGCGTAGAACTCGTAGATCTTTCGCGTGATGTGCAGGAGCTGAGCGGCGAGGTCCTCTTCGGGCATGGTCAGGAAGGCGCCGTCGCTCACCTGGGCGATGTCGTCGGCAAACGCGGCGACGAGGAGCGCGTTCTTGTCGGGATAGTGCTTGAAGATCGTGCCCAGTGCCACGCCTGCTTCGCTCGCCAGATCGCGCATGGTGGTGCGTTCGAAGCCCCGCTCCTCGAAGAGCCCATAGGCGGCCTCGCGGATCATGCGCCGCGTCTCCTCTTTCTGTTGCTGGCGTCGGGTTGTCTTGGCTGGTGCTGCTGTCACGCTGTCGCCGGGTGCTGGAGGGTGAGGAGACTGCCGGTCACGTGCCGGTCGACCGAGAGCTGGACGGTGTCGAAGAGTGCCTGGACCTCTCCCTCGGTGCGTCCGATGATTTCGCCGGTTGTCGCGAGAGTATTCATGTAGACATCGGCCCATCGCCCGCTCTGGATCAGGGTGGTGAGGCGCATGGAGCCGCCAGTCTCCAGGACGCCCTGAAGCTGGCGGAGGACTGCGGGCATGTCGTCGAGGACGTGCAGGATGTTCATGCACAGGATGGAGCGAAAGGCCTGGGCTCGGAAGGGCAGAGCCAGGGCATCTCCGTGCAGTAAGAACAGGTTGTCGGGCACCTTTCCGCAGCGGCGAATCAGTCGAGCCTTGGCCAGCTGGAGCATGCCGACGGACTGATCGAGCAGCACGACGGGTCGCTGAAGGGGCTCCGCGTACGCCTCGGCGCTGAAGGCCAGCGAGCCGCAGCCGGCGTCGAGGACCCACCCTTGGTCGGACGAGGAGAGGTTGTCGCGGCACAGCGTCTCGTAGTGCGAGATCGGGTAGCCCCAGATCACGGTGTTGTAGAGGCGACTGCACATGATCAAGTCGTAGAACGGGGCTGCGCGGTCATAGGTATTGGTGTTTTCACCCGGCTCATAGACCGAGTACAGGTCCGGCTCCAGGCAGTGGATCCGAGTTCCTTCCTCGACGACCTCGCGCAGCTGTGTCTCGTCGGACATGGCCTCTTCCTTCGTTTGGTGAGCAAGTTCCCTTAGTGAACACGTTCGCCTTAGTGAACGCGTTCACCTTAATGGTCGACCGGCATGTCGTCCAGAAGCTCAGGGCACGAGCACGATCTTGCCCCGGACAGCCGCCCGTCCGAGCAGCTCATGTGCCCTTTGTACCTCGCTCATAGCGATCCGCTCCGCGATGATCGGCGCGATCTCACCGGCCGCGAGCCGTTCGAACAGCCCCTTCAGGTCGGCGTGGAAGGGATGGCGGTTCCTCGGTTTTTCGTCGTCGATGGCGTAGAACGTGACTCGTCGCCTGTCTGGAAGCAGCTTCAGCGACAGGTAGAGCGCGCCCGTGACCGGGCCCGCCAGCCAGTCCTTGCTGCGCCCACCGGTCGTCATCGCCGACACGCCATAGAGAACCAGCGTTCCGCCCCGTCGCAGGCAGCGGTGGGAGCGCCAGACCTGCCAGCCGCCGATCGCGTCGAAGACCGCATCGACCCCGTCGCCGGTGAGGGTCTTGATGCGCTCTCGGAAGTCTTCGCTCCGGTAGTCGATGGGGATTCCGCCGAGCTCTTCGACCAGGACGTGCTTGGCGGCGGACGCCGTCCCGTACATCTCCAGATCGTGGAGAGCGCCGAGCTGCAGCAGTGCGGTCCCGACGCCTCCCGCCGCCCCGTGCACGAGGATGCGCTGCCCTCGGGAGACCTTGGCCAGACGATGCAGCATCTGCTGAGCCGTCACATAGTTGAGCACCAGGCTCACGGCTTCTGCGGCGTCGAGCCCATCTGGCACTGGAACGAGTTTGCTCGCACAAACGCAGACTTTCTCGGCATAGGAACCGGTCTCGGTGAGGGCCGCAACCCGATCTCCGACGCTCACGGCTTGCACTCCGGGACCGACCTCTTCGACCACGCCCACCAGATCGTAGCCGGGAGTCACCGGTGGTCGCGGTGCTCCAGGGTAGAGCCCTTCCCGCACCAGGACGTCCGCAAATGCGACACCGGCAGCCTGCACTGCGACCCGCGCCTCGCCGGATTCTGGGGTCGGGACTGGCTCCTCGGTCCACTGGAGTTCTTCGGGTCCGCCGTGTCGAGACACGATGACTCGTCGGTGGGTTTCGCTCATCCTAGAAGTCGACGGGCTGGGCTGCGGCGGTGAGATCGATGCAGGACTCGCTGAAGACCACTGGATCGACCTCGTCGAGGCGCACCCTCTTCTTTGCAGGCCCGACAAAGGACAGCGTGACCGTCTGGTCGTCCGCACCCCAACCTCCACCGGCAGTAATCCCGGGTTCGAAGTGCGCAACGGCGGTGAAGCTCGCTCCCGGATAGCGCTTGAAATAGCTGGTGCGCACGTAGCCCTGGTTGGAGTCTCGGGACCATCCGCGCTCGAGGATGAGCACCTGGCGCAGCCGGGCACCGGAGATCGGCTCACGGGTGAACCGCTGGCAGACCTCCTTGTTCGCCTCGCTCTCGGGACTGTGTATCGAGCGCTCCAGCTGCGGGAACGGGTTGATCAGCTCGTAGTCGGCAAAGTGCTCACCCCAGTCTCGACAGCGCTCGATGCCGATGTGCAGCGGGTGGAGAAGCCCGACAAAAGCACCCTCGGGAAGCGAGATCTCGTCGTGGTCGAGGCTCACGAAGGTGTCGTCCTCGGCGGCTCGAAATCCCCACTGGAAGACTCCTTCGCCGTCGAACACTGCCCAGGCCAGCCGCCGCGCATAGTTCACCAGCAGCGGGTGCCCGTGGATCTGGGCTTTCCAGGCCTCCACGCTCCAACGTCGTCCGCCTTCGAGAGCCCGCTCCAGGCGCTTGGTCTGGATCTCGAGGATGGCCTCGAGCTGATCGCGGACCAGGGCGTAGTCCTTCTGTGCGGTCGCCACTTGCTCGGGTTCATCCTGGGGAGTGGGGGAGGGGAGAACCAGGCTTCGGGACCCGTCCTCGGCTTGGATCACCGGATCGAAGTGATCGTCGAAGACCAACACGAAGCGCCGCCCGCCATAGTCGAAGGTGCGACTGCCGCGGGCGTCCAGGCCACAAGTCGGAGTGATGTGGTCTGCCAGATCATCCACGGAGACCCCGCGAGATCGGGCGGCCCGACGGAGCTCTCGTTCGGCGGCGATGACGACCTTCGGGCGGACCTGGATCTGGTTGAGTCCCAGGAGCACCAGCAGCGCGGTGTCGGTGCCGATGTCCGAGAACAGAGGGAGGAGGGACACCGCCAGGTCCCGCTCTCGGTCGCTGCCTGCCGCCCATCCCTTCACCAGGGGCTCGAGCTCGAGGGCGACGCGGTCACGACCGAAGATGCGCAGGCCGTTGCCGATCCACGAATACCGACCGTTGTAGTCCTTGGACTTCCAGCACTCCAGCATCGCCAGCGCGAAGTCCTCGCCGCTGTCGGCCTGAACGATCTTCGACAGCAAACCCGCCATTCCCTTCGCCTCGCGGGGGTCGACGTGGAAGGCGCGGATGATGGGGAGCGCTTCGAGCTCGCTGCCATCCCTCGCCAGGAGTGTCGGCAGCTTGCCCTTGAGCAGGGAGGGCAGCTTCTTGGGGTCGGTGAGGCCGGCCAGCTCCTGTTCGGGTGGGAAGAGTCGCATCGCCATCTCGTCGGGATCTTCGTCGAGTTTCTTGGCTACCAAGGCGAGGTTTCCCTGGATCGTCGCCGCGAGCTCGTCGTCGTAGACCTGGCGGTCCAAGCGCACCAGCGCCCGTCCGGCGTCCTCGGAGCCCATCTCGCCCAGCGTGTTCACCAGGCGCGCAGCACGGCCCCGGTCGGTCTTCTTGCGGGAGCTGCCCCAGGTCTTCACGACCTTCACAATCTGCCCCGCTTCGGCGTGACCAAAGAGCGCGACAGCGTGCAGGACCCAGCTACCGGCCTTGTTGTATTTCTTCTTGCCCCAGCGAGTGTGCAGCTCCCAGGCGAAGGCCCCCAGGCTGGCCGCGGTGGCCCATTCGCGCAGATCCTCGGCTATCGGGGTTGCGTCCTGGGCGGCGAGCAGCTTGAGCAGGGCCGACAGCCGAGCTTCTGATAGCGATCCGCCCTCCCCCGTGATCGGCGGGAGCGTATCGATGGGCTCCACGAAGGCCGGCACCTTCTTTCGGCTCTTCAGCTGGTCGAGTGTCTCGGTCCACGGCATGGCATCCTCCGGCAGCTGCATATCTCCGTGTTGGCGTTGCCGTGATCACGACGACCCACTTCGACTGCATCGCGGAACGATCGCAGACCGACGACGGCGAAAGGCACCTGCCTCTGCGAAAAACCTGAACGAACCTCCATTGACCTCTGCGGTGAACCCGTCCGTGTCGAATGCCCAATCCCCCCGGCTCACCGCAGAGTCGGCACCCATGGCGAGTTCATTCCGACAGGACCGCATGATTGTCGATGCGCTCTGCCCTTGAGAACAACAGCGACTTCACGCTGACCGAGCGGCCCGAGGACTCACCATTCGTGAGTTTGGCGCGGTAGTCGTAGATCATCGTATTGGTGTTGATGTCGTAGCTCATGTCGATGGTCGTCAGCTCGAACTGCGTGCCCGCCGGCAAGACACCGCGCGCCGCGACAGGGTAGTCGGCGTCGATGAGACCGATCTGAGGATCTCGTCGGTATTCGGCGATCGAGAAGCCAAGACGCCCGTCAGGCACCAGGCTCGATGTTGTAGTTATCGCCGACACTCTCCAGAGGCGATGGCGATCCATTGTCGCCTGTGATTCCAGGGAGCGTATCGATGGGCTCCACGAAGGTCGGCACCTTCTCTCGGCTCTTCGGCTGATCGAGTGTCTCGGTTCTCGGCGGGCCGGACACTGTATCGGTGCGTGGACGATACGAAAGGTTCGCGGCATATTACTCTTTGGGATTCCTCTGTGTGCGGAGCCTACCCTCGTCACTCTTTCAGATCTCACAGACCCGAGATGGTCGCACACAGCAAGAGGGAGGAGGCGAAGCCGGAGGGAGAACGCAGTTTTCTCAAACGGTAGCTCCCCTGGAACCTGTCGACGCGGCTCTCTATGCAGCCGTGAGCCGCCACCCGTCCCGCTGGTCCAAATCCGATCCGGCGCCGCCTCTCGACCTCCTCCCCCGCCAAAGCTGACTCAAACGCCACGGCCGCCCTGCTGCACCTCACCGGTCCCAGACGCCGCCCCCACCACCACCGCCCTAGTGAGTCAGAACCACATCGCTAGTATTCAGGTCGCAATCCTCTCCAAAGGAACCCTCGAAACTCCCTTCCGCGGAGCCCCACACCTCGCCCTCGTCGACGACGAAGTCACCAGTGATGCAGATGCTATTCGCGTTGTTGGAGACCGCCTCGTCGTCCTTGGTGTCGTACATCGGGAACTTGCCACACAGCCGGACTCCCTCCTCGTCGCCGCTTCCGGTCAGGGTGAACCAGTCGTTTCCGTTCACGAGCGCGGTCAGGTTGCCGGCCTGTCCGGACAGGGCCAGTGCCCAGCCGTCGCTGCCCGAGTTGTCGATGGGATCCTGGAAGGGCAGCTCGCAAGTGACCGACCACTCGATCTGCACGGTCCAGTTGCCGCTCCAGTCGGGCGCATCGGTCCCGCCGGTGTTGTCGTCATCGTCGTCATCATCGTCGCCGTTGGTGACCGACGGGTCAGTGCTGTCGTCGTCGTCGCCCGATGCGGCCGGGTCGGATCCACAGCCGAGTGAAAGGGTGAGGGCCAGGAGGGTCATCGTCGTGCTCATCGTCTTCATGGTCTGCTCCATCTGTTCTCGCAAGATGCGATGTGGGATGAACCATTGGGTAAACGCCGGTATTTCCGGATAGGTGGGGGAACCTTGTTCCCAGTTGTGTCAGGTTTGTGCCAGCCTGCTGATGGAGGGGATGGGCCCCTCGGCATCGGGTGTTTGATTCGCGCTCGGAGGGTCACAGATGCACATCCTGCTGGAGGGGCGACAGGTCGATCTCGTCTCCCGACTCGTGCAGTGTGACGACGGTCGAACCCTCACGCTCACGGCTCTCGAGGCGCGATTGCTGGGCTTCCTCGCCCAACGTGAGGGGCAGACGGTTCCGCGTGAGGATCTGCTGACGCAGGTCTGGGGATACCGGGCGGACGTGGTGACCCGATGTGTGGACAGCGCGGTTCGCCGTCTGCGCACCAAGCTCGAGAACAAACCCTCCGAGCCCCGTCACATCCTCAAGGTGCACGGCTATGGTTACCGGCTCGATCTCATTGGTTCGCCGCCTCCAACCGCCCCTCCCGTGGAGACAGACGTCACGTCTGCGGGACTGCGCCTCTTCGGGAGAGCTGCGGTGCTGGAGCGGATCGGGCGCGCGTTGGACGCTGGATACCGGACCCTTCTCATCCGCGGCCTGCCGGGAATCGGACGCTCTGCGCTCCTCGACGAGGTCGCCCTGCGCTTCGGTGGCCGGTTTCCGGGAGGTGCCTGGCGCACAGGTCCTGCAGATGACCGCAAGAAGCTAATCATCCTCGACGAGCCGGACGAGGTTCCGACAGATCCAACGGCTACCTACGTCATCGCCACGAATGGACCCGGTGAGGGGTTCGAGGTCACCTTGGCACCTCTGGGGCAGGCGGATGCGGTGGCCATGCTCCGGCATCGCTCGGGATTGGCCGACGTCGAGGCGGTCGTCGACCGGCTGGGAGGACATCCGGGTGCGCTGGTCGAGGCGGCTCGCGCCCTCGCAGTGCACGAACCGGAGTCGGTGGCGCGGGAGGGGCTCGCCTTGCTACCCCAGACCCGCCGTGCCCTGTCAGCTGCCCTGAAACGCCTGGACGGGCGAGAGGTGCTCGAGACATTAGCGGCTTTCCCGGATGGTTTTTCGCGGGAGGATGCGGAGAGCGTCGGTGCGGCCACACTCCCGGCGGACCTCGCTCGGTTCGGCTGGATCGACACCTTGGATGGCGGCTATCGACTTCCCAGAGTCGTGTCCGAGCTCCTCGAAGCGCCGCTGGATGCACGCGAGCGATTCCGGGCGTTGGTCCTGGAGCGCGGTGAGGCGGCCGGCGAAGAGATCGCCTTTTGGCCCGACGTCGATTCGGCTCTCGAGGATGCCCACCAACGGGGCGACGTGGTTTATGTCATGACGCTGCTGGGCTCTGTCGGACCCCAGGCCAAGCGCGCCGGTCGGTGGGACTGGATGCAGAGCTGGTATCGCCGTATTGGCGAGGGAGAATACGAGGTATCACCACAGGTGGCGTGTCGTTGGCTGCGGCTGTGCGGAGAGCTCGACCGGGTGAAGACGCGGTTGGATCTGAGCCGAGAGCGGTTCGAGCGCGCCCATCAGATCGCGGTGGCTACCGGGGATGCGCCCGAGATCGCCATGTGCACCGGCTGCCTCGCGATCCTGGCCCACACCGAGTACCGGCACCGGGAGGCAGAGGCACTGTACCGGGAGGCCGCCGACCTCTGTGAGGCCGAGGGACTGGACCACTATCGGCAGATCTTCATGGGCAACCTGGGTCGTCTCTATTCCTCCGACGGTCGGGTCATCGAGGCCGAGCCCCTCCTGCGCGAGGTGTTCGTATGGCGGCTAAAGAGCAGGAATGAGGTGCATATCGAGCGGTCACGCATGGATCTGGCCTGGTGCCTGAGTCAGCTGGGGCACTATGGCGAGGCCCTCGAGCATCTGCGTGAGGTCGGTGCCAACGACCGGGGAGTCTACAGCGCCGAGGTGGCTCGACTGCGAGGATTGATGGCGGCGGAGGGGGATGATCTTCGTGATGCCAGGAAGTGGTTTGCCACTGGGATCGAGAGCGCCGAGCGCCTTCAGAAGGACCGCACGCTGGCGATCCAGACGGGTCACATGGCGGTTGTGGAGTGGTGGTCGGGGGACCGGGCTGCGGCGCGGTCGGGACTGCAGCGGTGCATCGAGCTGCATCAGCGCACCGAGCAGCCTGGGCTCGCGATTGTCGCTTTGATCTGGCTCTCGGCCCTCGAGGGCTGCGAGGGGCGCCACGGGGAGTCGGCCGCCATTCGACGCCGGGCCACAGAAGCACTGGCGGCCCACCACTCTCCGTGGCCACTGGCTCACGCTGTGGCCGAGATCGGCGATGCTCTGGTCGCGCTGAGTGAGGGGAATACCGCGCCTGCGACGGCGGTTCTGCAGTCGGAGTCGGGGCTTGCAGCCAGCTCCCTCGAGCTCCGCGTGGCCAGGCGATTCCTGGGCTCCAAGTCCGGTCGGCGCTAGTCTGATGCAACGGACGAGGAGGGGACGATGGCACTGCAGAAGTCGCTCGTCGGGATGGGCCTGGTGCTTCCGCTCATCGCTGGGTGCGTCGGCAAAGCGGCGATAAACCCGGAACTTCAGGTGACGACTCACACGCCGAGCCCACCCGACAAGGCGCAACAACACCGGGAGCGGTGCGGCTCTGGTGACTCCGCCGCTTGCCATGCCGCCGCTCTGGACGCGTACTACAGCCCTTCGAACGCCGAGACTGACGAGTCGGCCTTCATGTATTTCAACACAGCCTGTGCCGACGGCTATGCGCCTTCGTGCAATGGCCTCGGAGTGCTCTACGCCGAGGGACGGGGGGTCGAACAGGACGATACCGAGGCTGCGCGCTTGTACCGCGGAGCGTGTGTCGACGGCGTGAGCACCGCTTGTACACATCTGGCCGAGGCTCACCGTGCCGGCAAGGGTGTGCCCCAGGACGACGAGCTCTCCGAGCGACTGCAGACCCGGAGTCGGTGTGTGTTCGAGGCCTCCTTGGGCAATGGAGATCTCGCAAGCTGTCCGCCCCTCTGATTCTGCACACGGAGCGTTTGGGACTTCCGAGCGGAAGTCAATGCTTGCGATATGTAGTGTTTGACGCCGTTTATGGGTCGCGTGGTCGTGGTCGTGGTCGTGGTCGGGTTCGTGGGGTAGCTGTCCGATGAGGAGGGCCGCGTACGCATTCCGAGTACGAAACATCACGTCATCACTCCACCCCACTCGATAGTGGAATTGGGGGCGAGGAGAGAGGATGGCTGGGCTATGGATGTTGGCGCTGTTGGCGTGTGAACCCTCGTTGGAGTTGGCGCTGTCGGACCAAACGCAAGAGGCGGTGCTGCAGGACCTGACGGTGGAGACAGAGTGGCGGACCTGCTCTGTGGACGAAGACTGCGTCTGGATCGACCTCGACTGCTGCGGTTGCCAATCGGGCGGGCTGTCCCTTGCGCTGGCCGCCACGCAGGTCGAGGCGTTCGAGACGGCCAACCCGGCGAACTGCGAGGACGCTCTAGACTGTCCCACCGTGTACGAGTGCGGAGACGAGCCCGTCTGTCGAATGCAGCACTGCGTGGCCCCGCGCTGAGTTCATGGGCAGGTCTGACCGTACCAATAGCTGAGCTCGGCATTCGGACAGGTGAGCTCGAGGGACCAGGCGTCGTCGAGGGCATCGGTGACCGGGATGGCGACCTGCTGAAAGTTGCTGACGTGGGCGCCATTTGACGCAGTGAGGAAAGCGGACTCCACTGCGGAGTGGGCAGCGACAGCGTCGAAGCCAGGGAACATCGGCTCCAGGGAGTCGACCCAGCGGTGGGCATCGTCGAGGCTGACATCGGCGTCGTAGCACTGCCCGTCTGCTACGGCGGCGTGCATGTCGGTCACATAGGATCCGACCGCGTCGACGTAGTCCCAGGCCACACTCCCCGCAGAGACGCAGTCTTCGATATTCGAGTTCTGACACCCGGAAAGGACGAAGTCGATCTCCCCGGACCAGGCGCCTCGGTTGTAGACGAGAGCCACCATCTTCGTGATCGCGAGGGGGTCGGTGGCCGCTGCGAACCAGGTGTCCGGGTCGGTGCCGTGCGACGGCAACATGGCGTAGCCAAACACCCCGTACCAGGCGGCAGCGAGCATGGAGGACTCGACGTTGTCGCGGCCGGTCACGTCCTGGTCCGTGGAGCTGATCACGTCGGCGTGGCCCACCTGATCACAGTCGAGCTCGCCCGGGTACATCCGGCAAAGCTCGATCCAGGCGGTGGTGGACTCCAGCTGCATACAGCCGTCGTGATCTGCCAACACCTTGCGTTCGTAGGCGTGTTCTGGGTGTTGCGGGTCGGCACCGGTCTCTTCGGAACAGCCGAGGAAGGATTCCTTGAGACCGGTGGCGAGGAAGTAGGAAGGCGAGAGCCTCAGATCCTGCTCGGCTCCCAGGCCATCGAGCTGGCGGCTCGCGTGGAGAGAGGCAAAAGCCCAGGTAGGATCGGGCACATAGAAGTGCACGCCCGGCTCGGCCCACACCACATGAGACAGATCGACGTGGTCGGGAACCGGTGCCACGCAGCCGTCGACCTCAGTCCACGGATCGGTCGTCGTCGTAGTGGAGGTGGTCGAGGTCTGATCGTCTTCGGTCGTCGCGAGGTCCTCAGGGCCGTCGCGATGATCCTCGCCGTGCAGGAAGTACTCGTTACAGCCGAAGATACCGAGCAGCAGAAGTAGGAGGGGTCGAAACATTAGTTGCCTCCAGTCCTGGCATATCCGGCGTGCACTGCATCCAGGAGATCGTCGGCTGCGCTGTCGGCGGAGAGCTCCCAGAACATGATTCCACCCAGGCCCCGGTCGATGACATAGGCCGCCTTCTCCTCCACCGATTCCGGGTTGTCGTAGGTGATCATCACGCCCTCGGCGGCGTCGTAGATCCAGGCCGCCTTGGCGTCGTCATCCCAGAACACGGTGTCCGGGCGCTCCCAGTTGGCGGCGATGTCGCTGTAGTCGAAGGCCGCCGGTTCCCAGGTTCCATACGGGATCGAGCTGTAAGGCTGAAAGAGGCCGTCGTTATCTGCCGGCACACCAGCCCAGCCGCGGCCATAGAAGGGCACCCCGACTACGAGCTGGTCTGCAGCGACTCCCGCCGCCAGGTACAGGTCCACCGCCGCGTCGACGTTGAGCTCGGGGGCATCGGGCTCCGGATCGCCAGGATGTGGGTACAGTGGAGCCTGCAGGCCTGTTCTCGCGCTCCACGATCCTCGAAAGTCGTAGGTCATCAGGTCGAGCCAGTCGAGGATACCGGCCAGGGCTGCGACCTCCATATTCGCGGCGACGATGGGGCTCGCGGAGGCGGCGATGGACAGCTCGTAGTTCTTGCCGTCGGTGGCTTCATAGGCGTCGAGCTCGGACCGGATCTCGGCCATCAACAGCGTGTAGTTCTGGGTGTCGGCCGCCTGTCCTGGGACGAGTCCGCCGGACACCGGGTACTCCCAGTCCACCGACAGTCCGTCAAAGCCATAGGTGCGCACCAAGTCGATACAGGAGGCGGCAAAGGCCTCACGGGAGCTCTCGTCCGAGGCCGCGTTGGAGAAGCCGCTCGACCAGGTCCAGCCTCCGACAGAGAGGATCGTCCGCAGCTGGGGGTGGTCCTGCTTGAGCAGCTCGAGCTGGTGGAAGGAGCCGCGCAGGGAGCCTGGATCCCAGCTGTCTCCGTCGTAGAATCGGTCGATGTCTGCGTACGGATCACCCAGCACGCAGCGGCCATTCTCGATGTTTGCAAAGGCGTAGATCAGGTGGGTGAGCTTGTCGGCGGGCACATCTGGCACGTGGTAGTCGCGGCCGTACACGCCCCAAGCGGGGAAGTAGCCGAGAACCCGCCTTGGGCTGGAGCCAGGCGTTGCCGAGGTGGATGTCGAGGTCGAGGTGGCTGTGCCGGTGTTTGTGCCGGTGCCGGTGGTTGTCGGGGTCGAGGTGGTTGTCGGGGTCTGGGTGGACATCGACGTTGTGCAGCCGACCAGGGAGATGGAGATGACGAGGACGCGGACCATGGGGCCTCCAGACGCTAGATTGGTGAGGTCATCCATTCATGCTGCGGCGAATCCACCACCTTCCCGAGAAGCCGAAGAAACATGATTATCCGCCTTGTACCGATGCTCGTGCTGACAGCCTGTCTGCCGCCCGTCGTGTACGAGGTGGGTGGAGGCGACCCGGACACGGCGGAGACGACCACCCAGGGCACCTGCCCGGCCCCCGATCACGTCAACCTGACCCGCGCTGTAGGACTTGATGGGGCGCCGCACTTCTACCTCCCCGACGACGGGTGGGTCTTGGCCCTCGCCCACGTGGACGCCGAGCTTGCGGCGGCGGGGTCGGTCGGGCGCGGCTGGCGTTCCACGGATCTGCTCGCTGTGGCCCTCGAGGCGTCGGCCCTCGGCTGCGGGCAGTGGGCGGTCGACGATCGGCACCAGGCGCAGTGGACTCACGATCCAGCGACCGAGCCTCAGGGTTGCCTCCAGATCTCAGAGGGCGCTGCTTGGACGGATTTCTGCCGCCTCTGGCCCGGTGCCTGCGGAGACTACAGATCCTTGATCTCGTCCAGCTCTCCCGGTCACGTGGAGCGCGGGATCTGGGTCGCCGCTCACGGTGCTGTGCTCGCGACGGCGATGCTGGACAGACACGGGGCATCGGATCCCGTGGCGTGGTTGGATGCCGCCGCCGACCCGGCGGCTCGCGCGAAGCTGTTGGCGATCAGCTGGTTCGACTCGCCATTCTCCATCTACATCGAGGACGTCGTCAGGGACTGTGGCGACCAGGCGCTGGAGAACTGCATCAGTGCGCCCTGGCTGGCCGGTCAGGTGGAGCGGGTGGGCGCTCACGCCGAGGAGCTGGCCGCGGCCAAGGAGAGTGGGTCCTGTGTTCAGGGGACTCTGGATGAAGCGGAACTACAGGCGTATGTAGCTGCTTTTTCGGCGCTCTTTGCCGACGAGGACCCCGATGCGCTCGAGGTTGCTGCGCTGGAGGCCGTGAGCGTGAGTCCGGCGGAGCTCACGGAGTCGGTGCCGGCGGCTGTGCAGGCCTTGCGCGGGGCGAGACTGCATCCGCTGGCGTGTCCCGAGGACCTGATGCAGTCGTGGTACGGGGTGGGATGCCCTCCGTAGGCGTGGTGCAAGAGCGAGGCTCGTTCCCGCGTACAACAGCGTCAGGTCACCATCTGGAGGTGGCAGCGCACCGTCGGCGAGATTGGCAAGGCGGCGGCAATCGCAAGGCTCGAGGGCGAGCTCCATCGGGTGCAGGCAAGGCTCGCGGTGGCGGACGCAGAGATGGCGGAAGGATACCTGGGCAGCAGCGTGCGAGGTCCACATCACCCGGACACACTGCGGCGCGCGGTCAAGTTGCGAGAGGATGTGTTGAAGCATCTACGGGCTTGAGACCGCACGGGCGGCCTGTCAGGGTCTATCGGGGCTCGGTTCCGCCACGAGGTGAACGACTTCACGATTGTCCTTCACCTTGAACAGCCACAACATGTTTCCGGCTAGCGAATGAGGCACAGGCTCGTACGATCCCAGAGCACGGTCGCCCAGTTCCACCCTGATTCCCAAGTTGATGCTGTCGTCTGTCTTGCCGCCGTAACGACCCGTGAAGAAGTACCTGTGTCGAACGCCCGGAAGTGATTCGAAAGGGCGCTGGTCAACTATTCGGCGAAACGCCAGGTAGGCATCGCGCTCGAGACCAATCTGGATGACCACGGTCTGCGCGAGACGCAGACGACCGAAGTATTTCTCGTCTGCCTCGAACGCACTCAGGAACTCCACCATGACTGCCTACCTTATCCTGCTAGTCTCGAACCAGCCGATGAGGCAGCGTCGTCGAGTAGAGTACTCGGGCACTTACCACGGGCGGCCAGAATGGAGAAGCGAGGGCGACGGCAAGTACTGGGGGCGGTGGTACTCATCGCCATCGTGGCTCTGTGGGTCTTCGCCCCCCCGGCCCGCGAAAGCGTGCCAGTCGGTCCCCGGCCCTCTGAGACCGCTCGCGCCCAGGATCGCCAGCAACCGCCAGCCGACGATGAAGGGGAAGACGAAGCGTCCGAGCAGCCACCGCTGCGTGCAGACCTGGTCGAGGTGGTGCGGGCCTCCATACCCAAGGAGACGTCGGACCTGCTGGAGCGAAATAGCTTCACCATGCCGCAGTTCGAACCCTCGGATTGGTTTCCCTCGGCAGGTGAAGTTCCCTTTCCCAAAGGAGAGACAGCCGGGGCGATAGACTCCTTGCTCGCTGATCTCGAGCCAGTAGAGGGCAGTCGACCCGAGCTCGATCCGCAGCGGGCGTTGGCCATTGTCGAGCTCGCCGAGAGCGAGGGAGCGTTGGATGTGGATCCGGCTGATCCCTGGGCGGCGGTGTTGGCCGTGGAAGTCGAGAGGCTGCGTTCCCAGGCTACGTACCTCGTGGCCATCGAAGACCTGTTCACCGCCTTCGAGGCCAAGTTCGGCGTGGGGCCGTTTGATGGCATGGAGCGCGGCGAGCGGAACTTCATCTCCCAGAATGCGGAAGCGAGGGCCTGGTACGACGCCCACGACATCGAGCGCGACAATACCCAGCAGCTCGCCCTGGCGCAGCAGCTGCTGGAGGACCATGCGAACCACCCGGCATCGGACTATGGACGCCTATATGCGCTCGCCGCACTCGCCGACATCTCGGGCAACGTCGACGATCGCGACTTGGCCGTTCAGCTGGCCTTCAGCGTGCTGGAGAGCACCGACGACAGCCTCGTTGCCGAGCAGACGCTGTCCTACCTGTCGTCGTGGTCGGACGACTTCTCCCTGTCGGACGGTGACTTTGCCATCCTCGAGGGCGTCTATGAGGAGTTCCCGTCCTATGGCGAGCGCATCGAGGTCTTTGCGCTCGAGCAGGCCTGGGCCGCAGATCGCAAGCAGCTGGCGGCGAGCTGGTTCGAGCGTGTGGATGCCAGCAATCCGGACTGCGCCTGCGGCGAAGGCACGGCGGTGAGGGGCGTGTCGATGCTCTCCTCCTTCTACACTTGCGGGAGATCTTGCGCCTTCATTGCAAAGGCGAGGACTCGACTACAGAGTCTCGGACTGACCGACCCGCGATCCTGGCAGGATCTGCTCCGAGCTTCCGCGCTGGCTTGCCACGCAGACGGCGTGCCGACCACGCCCCTGCGGGGTGAGGGGACCTGGAGCAAGGGATGGACCTGGAAGTGGGAGCCGCAAGGCGAGTTCTCGGCGTGCATCGCCTCGCGCGCGAACGGCTCTCCCGAGCCTCCGGACGGCCAGCGCGTTGTCTTGCTAGCGGCGGGCGCCTCGGCTGTCGGAGACGAGCAGGTTCGGTCGGCAAGTGGTCAGCTCCAGCTCCAGCTCATGGACCGGCAGCTGGACCTGATCCTGGAGAGCGCCGCAAAGCAGGCGGCTGAGCTCCAGCGCGAGATCGATGCAGCCAAGGCGGCCGGCCATCCCGCACCCGAGGATCGCTTGGAGTTCCACCGCCACGTCACGACAATGCTCGAGACGTTGGGCGCAGACCAGGAGGCCGTGCGCGCCCAGATCGTCGACTGAGTCTTTCGCGGGCGGTACGGTACGGATCATCCCCTGGAGAACCAATGGACAAAGCGCGCACCTGGCTCACGACTCTCGCCCTCTTGGCCCTCGCTGGGGGTGTCTGGGCCAACGCCCTGAGGCCCGCCGATGCCGTGGCTGCCGAACCGGCGGTCTACGAGGAGTGTTTCTATCTGACCATGGGCACCGGGCTGGGCAAGGGCGGCACCATGCTCGTCCCCTTCGGGAAATTCATTGAGGATGGTGAGGTGGAACGGACGTTTGCGCTCCGCGGATGGACGCCGGTCTCGGCGGCTGGCACCAT
>PJEL010000205.1_pt1 | contig 70758 bp, 50 predicted proteins | sample 1853271 | NCBI WGS metagenome assembly PJEL01 (sample SAMN08108733, study PRJNA415343) | Invertebrate metagenome, whole genome shotgun sequencing project. | host: Globobulimina | place: Sweden: Gullmar Fjord | collected 2015-08
ATGTGTTCGCTTCCCGGCGACGACCCCAACGCAGAGAACACCTCCAAACTATGCTCACACGTCTGCAGAACTATTATAGTGTACGAGTGCAATATATACTCCGGCCTGAAAAAATTTTTCAGCACTCTACTGTATATAAATTCAGATATCTTTATTATTCAGATATATATATATATATTGAAAAAAATACAGCTATTATTAGCGTGTATTTCACGTGCACAAGTCTAAACCACGTTCTCAATTGAGGACTATCGACTAGAAGCGAAGATTATAGTTTGTGGATTTTTGAATACGAATTCGTATCAACAATGACTATACCTGCTTGGATAGAAGCTGTAGTTCCCCTCGGTGTAATAGCAGTCATGGTGACAGCACAAGGTGTTCTTCAGGACGGGGTTCATAGACTTTACTATGGAAAGCCCAAGCTGGTTGGTGGGGATGCATTTGATAAGAGGTTGTCTGAGAGAGACGATGATATTAAGGAGCAATAGGAAATATCATATTTCATCTTCTTTCATTGTCAGGAAGATGAAATCATCCGGGAGATTACTCAACTTGAGCCTTGAGTACTTCAGTACCTGACACTACTTACAATCAAGGATGGCTAAGGATAGTGTAATGTAATATCTTTTTAACAACAAGATTTCTTCCTTAAAATGAATGCAGTCATTCGTGGGAGACCTCGACTGATTCTGTCAAGGTGTGCACCGTGCATGTTGCAGAGTTGCAATCCCTTTCCCCAACCGAACAATGGAAGATACATTTTGGGGTTTGTTGGAATATACTTAGATGACATTAAAACCAACAGAAGAATTCACTGTACGATGTCTAAGCAGGAAAGCCCATTTGACTTGCCTTCCTTTGGTTCGTCTGCTCTTGTGCCTCCCGAACCTCCTCTTACTATTATTATCAGCGGCCCGAGCGGAGTTGGCAAGGATGCCGTCATTCGAAATCTACAAACAAAGAGGCAAGATCTTCACTTCGTGGTCACAGCCACATCCAGATCGATGCGCCCGGGAGAAAAAGATGGAGTTGACTATTTTTTCGTCTCCAAAGAGCAGTTTGAACATTGGATTAGACAGGGTGATTTGTTAGAGCATGCCATTGTCTATGGAGAGTATAAAGGTATTCCTCGACAGCAGGTTGAGGACGCCTTGGAAAACAATACTGATGTTGTTCTGCGGGTAGACGTTCAAGGAGCTGCTACCATGAGGAAGCTCCTGCCAGATGTTCTGTCCATTTTCCTGATAGCGGATACAGAAGAAGAGCTTGTTCAGCGTTTGGTTGCTAGAAAGACAGAGCCAGAAGACAAAATGAAAATACGCATACAGACGGCTCGTGAAGAAATAAAGCACCTGGCAGATTTTGACTATGTCGTTGTGAATAGAGACGGGAAAATGGAAGAGACTGTTGATACTATCGAAAAGATAATCCTAGCAGAAAAACATAGAGTTTCTAGAAGGATCAAATTTTAAAATCACACACATCCCAATGAATGCATGTAAGCAAGTTACAAAAGAAGAAAACCAAAAAGAAAAGGAATTAACCAGCCATTTTTTTCTGCTGCCACTGGACAGCAATCCACCTGCACAATCAAACATCAACCGTTAGTTTGGAACTCTGGAGAAAGAGAAATCCGAGAGTTGAATTACTTCTGATTAGGTTGGTTAAGGGAAATGACAATACTCAAAAGAGAAAGTTCCACCCAACGTACGGAATAGCTGTTCCTAGAAACACCCCCGCAAAGATTCCAGCGCCAAATTTGAACCCACGATTGGACATTTTATCAAGATTGTACATGTGAGTCGCATGCTCATAGTCATAACCTCCAGTTCTTGTTGCACTGGAGTGAAAAGATTTGGACACGGAGACCCTACGAGCCTGACGCAGGGCATCCCTTAGCAATGCCACAGAACTCATTTGGAAATTATTATTCACGTGTTTTTTTTTGTTTTCCTGAATAGAGAATGGAGATGGCACCGTTGTTTTTGTCCAGGAGATTGGATCCGGGATCCCTCGAGGGCCGAGCTAGTTCGAGCTCGAGCCTCGCGAGCTCGATACATCTATCTAGAAATCTATCTGCTGTTGCTTCTTCGTGAATTTCGGCAACAATGCTCGCGGTCAGCTCACAGTTAATTTGGAAATAGTACTTTGGAAATGGACGATCCATTTTTCTCTCAGTCGAACGCTGTGCCACACACTGTGTGCTCTCACAACCCAACAGCAAGCAAGTCTCCATATACACATGTCATGGTTGCGTCGTTTCCTTCCTCTTAAGGGAGGAAGCCTATTTGATGCAAATCCAAAAAAGTTCCAGGAGGAGACTGATCTTCATCGTTTGCATCTGGCGTTGGAATATTACCGTAGAAACTCCAAAGGAGAGTGGCAGGACAGGTCTGATGCTCCTTGGATTCTTGGCGAAGAGGCTGCATCTCTGGAGTTGGGCGAATTAAGAAAGATGGTTAGTGGTAACATCATCACGCAGTTGAGACATTTGCTGGTGGGAGATAGTGGGATATCTACTCTTGCACATGACTTCAAAACAAGCCATGGTGAGTTTCACCTTGCTCTGAGACCTTCTCAGATAGACAATGCTGGCAAGGGTGTTTGGCTTGATGGAAAGGTTGGGGTTGGTCAGGTTGTTGCAATATTTCCAGGGCTGGCGTATAAGGGTACAGATATCAAAAGCATTCCTGGGTACCCCAATTTTGGGATTGACTCTGATTTTATGATATCGAGATATGATGGGCGCATCTTGGATTCTAGAGCATGGACATATTTTGGTAAAGGTGAGATTCACGAATATAATGCACTTAGAAATCAAAGTATGGCAGGTACATCATTGCTTGATTCTAATTGGTTTTGTGATGAGTCAAAGGAGAACAAGTATGCTTTGGGTCATATGATAAATCACCCTCCCAAAGGCATAGCACCCAATGTTATGACAGCGCCCGTGAACTGGGAGACAAACTATTCCGAGCATACTTTGGAGAAAATGTTACCCTGGGGAAATTTTGAAGTTGATGACGAAACACGTGTCCTTCATGGAGTGGTGTTTGTAGCACTTAGAGCTATGCATTCGGAAGAATTATTTGTCAACTATCGACTTAACCCCGCTGTTTTAGGAGGCTTACCGAATTGGTATCATCCCGTAGATAACGTAGAAGACGGTAGGAGATGGTATTGACTGTTACAGTGGATTACAGAGATCTCCAGAATTTATCAAAAACTGCATTTTGCCCTTTTCGACTTGTTCCGTGTCCTTGTGACAAATTAATTTCGTCCCTATCTTCTACGTTTCCAATATTCTGACGCGATCCGCTTGTCGGCTCTTCTACAATTGCGGGAAATGAGCCGTGTCTCGAAGACCTGCTTGGTGTTCTTCCGTCACCTGACATTGTCTGAGGCTGCCTCGGGGCCACATAAGCCTCGCTATCAATTCCTAATGAATCACCTTGTTCCGACGTCAAACCGTTTTCAAGTTGGCTCGCCGTATCTCCGTTGGCAGAATAGATTTGGCTTTCACTGGTTTCGCTTGTGCCGTATGCATTGCTTCCATACTTGCCTGAGGACCTATGACGGCGTCTTCTCTTTTTAGGAGGACCTTGGCATGCTGGACACACAACCTCAGCAAAAGCATGAATAATGATTAGAACTCTATTTATCAAGTAAGAGAGTAATGCTATGCCTTGGAGAACAATTAAAGTGATGCAATATGTCTCCATGCCTGAGAAATCTTCTGGACCCACACCCAAAGTCAATCCAAGAAGAACTCCAAAGATAGATATGTCGACCAAAGATATCCAATACTCTAGAGCCATTTCATCTCTTCGGGAAAATGGGACAGAAAAGCGCAAATATAACAGATATAGAATGGAGACCCCCAGACAGGATCCTGCTTGTGCAACAGGCCAACTGTGTAAAGAACCAATCAACAAACCATAAATAGACATCCTACTGAAAGAAATGATGGTTCCATATGCTTGATAATTTGACCTCCTCCATCCACGTCCACAACAGTTGCACATTGGTTTTTCTTCAACGCTAGTCACCTTCTTCCTGCTGGATGACTTTCTTGGCATCATGCCAGATTCTGAGACTGTATTAGCACCACTCTGAGATGAATGATCAGAGACTATTGAGCCAGTCCTTTTCAAGCTTGCACTGGAGCTCGACTCGAGTTTTTTCCTCTGGTAGAGTGGCCCTCTACAGTCTTCAAACAAGGCACCCCACCTAAAGACAAACTCATTCTTCTTGGACGGGTCTGTTGGTCTCCACTTACCTCTGTTTAGACTCATACCCATCCAGCTAGATATTACTTTTTTGTCCCATTTGCTTATTTCAAAATCTTCGGTATTAGAATTAGAACTAAGCAAATACACAGCCTTTCGCCTCCTGTACAGAGTTGTAACTATTCCAATGGCTGAGGATACCAGAAACAAGACAGGATAGAACACAACAACTAGAATGCCAATGATTACTGGACCAAGGCCTCCTCCGTTGGAAAATAACTCAGCACTAGCAAAAGAAAAGCCACATAATGAAATTAACATGGACATCAATATCATTCGGGGCAAGTATAGGACTCCTGGCACCTCTCCTTCACAGCACTTGACAAGCAAGTATGACACTGTATTGACTAACAATGCAGCTGCCAGCAGGCAACCAAACCAAAATGCTGCCCTTTCAATCCCATCATAATAGTCTATTGACTCTGAATTTGTATCTGCTGAAATTTCTATTAGATACTTGGCTCTCTCTCCTGCAATCTGCCCAGATATGATCTTTCCACTTGCAGAAGTTGTATTTGAGAATGGATCATTGTAAGAAATGGCTCTCAATCGTACATTATCTGGAGCAACAGCAGATGTAACTACGTCCTGTATTTCCTGAAGCAGTGCTCTGGCTTTCATTAGTCTTCTATTCTTGCCATTGTTATTTTTGTTCTTATTGCCATTATTGTTGTTGTTTTTGTTCCCATTGTTTTTATCATTATTCTTATCATCGGCAACATTATTTCCCACATCGACTTCGGGAACTTTTTGAAGAGTCACAGAGGGGACACCGTTCCTTGAGGTTATTCCTGAAACACAGCAAGTCCTGTCTCTGAAAGTCTGCCAACCTATCTTTCCTTTGATATAACATCTATTGTCGACTCTTGAAAATGTCCAGACAGCACAATCAGCATCTGACAGGCAAGAATCACAGCACTGCTGAGGATTCGCAGCAGGAACACCTCCCGTTTTCAGGTCACCACCAAAAAAGTCAGTATTCTCCAGATTGCTGCAACTTTCGGTAGGAATCGTGGGTAAGACAGGTGGAGCTGGAATTATTGGGGGAGGAACTGGACTTAAAACTGGGGTTGCCGCCCCTTCTACAGGGGTTGGACTCATTGGGGTGGGTGGTGAGAGCTGAACTGGGGGAGGCAAGGAAATGCTGGTGTCGGTCGTAAAACCTGAATAGCTAAGATCCTTTGCATTCAATATGAGAATAGTACCTTTTTGAAAGTATATCCCATTTCCTTCCGTGATGTTCTCAGGAAGGCCAGATGTGCCTGAGCCCCAATTCCACGGCAAAGGGGCCTGGAGATTCGCCCATGCAAACACATCTGTCATCGTTCTGTAATTTGCTGGCATGACCTCGGTAGAAATCATACCTGACAAATAAAACTTTTGTGCCCATAAAATCATGCCAAGAGCACCATATCCTAAAGATCCTGCAGTGGCCCATGGCTGCACACTAGATACAATGAAAGAGGTTAGCCAAGAAGATAAGATTATGGCTGCAAACACAGCAGTCAGAACAATGCCAGCGTCTTTGTATGCGCCATTTCCAGGTTTATATTGAACAGTCAATTCTGCACCAGCATTGGAATATCCAGTGTCGTACGCTGTTATACCAGCCCTGACTGACACAGATATTGTTGCATCCCTATCGTCATCCTCAGGGTATGCAACAATAAAAATCTCTCCGGTTTCCCAGGCATACAGCATATCGAATCTGCTGGTACCATTTACTGTAATAAGATTTGATGGTTCACCTTCCAATACTCTCGCACCGAAGTTGACATAGAATCCCATCTGAGGATTTGTTGTCTGGACATAATCAGAAGCAAACTGGATGGAAACCTTTGGAGGTACCAAGCTAGAATTGCTCCCTTGTTCCTCGGAAAAAACATCACTAAAGTTGTCTGACAGACAGTTTGGTGAAATTTGTAACGGCACTAGGTTGTTTTCTTCCTCCTGTCTTCCATCAAGAGTATATGCAGCAGTCACGTTGATGGTGAGATCGAATGGAGCACAGCCGATCGTCTCAGGTATTGAGGAAGCTAAAATTCCGAATTTAAGACCTTCACCAGGCCATTTCTCCCCTTTTTCTAGTGTAGGAAGATTTTGATTGATTGTGGCCTTGTCGATTGCAAGGGAAGATGCATTGGCAGGTATTTCACTCTTGTATAAACCACTGTAAACACCTACATCCACATTCGTCAGAACTACAGGACTGCCAATGTTTTGCAATTCTATTACAACGCCATATTTATCCAGTAATGGTCCTTCATTGGGCCTGATGCCAAGTATCAACGGCGTGTCTTTATCTCCAGACAGGTCGGCGAGCTTTCCGGCAACCGTCACAGACTTTGGCACAAGCTGAGCACAGGACGAACCATCAACACACAGGCCAATAATTATAATAATATGTAAAAGACTGGATATTTGTCCTCCTTTCCCCGCCATTGTGATGACAGAATTCCAAATATAGCTTTTCCCAGCGAAAGCGTGTCAAATGCAGTGACTGGCCCCTCGCGGTACTGGGCCACAATTCTCGTTAATTAAATTGTCAGATAATAGTTGGAGTATATAAATAGACGTGACAGGTTGTCACGTGGGTTGAATCCTGCTACGGATGTACCCACAGTATCGTTGCTATTTCCAATCTCCCATCATTGGTGTGCTTGGAAAGGTTCATTATGCCCATCGTAACGGACCTGGTGCGTCGATCGATACAGACATCGACGTCCGTCAATCGACGTCGACGTCCGGACGTGGATTTTCAAAAGGTCCAATGTGGTCTCAATGCATGGTCAAATCAAACGAGAAAATGATAGCCCATCATTAAAAAAAAACATGCATGTATGAATGTCAACCTGGGAAGACAGGTAGCTATGTACGTTCAAAGCTTCAAATGGAAACATTTCCGGTCGCAGAAAACCCACAGCGAGAGCAAGCGATAGAGGCACATTCGTATCTAAACTCGACTCGATTGAATGGTCATCGTGTAGAATACTTAGTTGCCATGGATGATGAAGTCCTGCCGTTGTTCCTGTATTTCTGTGAGACAAACCCTATACCCATACTTCCAGGGGAGTATGTACCTGCACATGCTCCAACCCGTGGGTATGCTCTGCTTTTGAAGGGCCGGATGGCAGATTTAAAGGATAAGATCTTTGTGCCAGACATGCGTGTATCGTCAACGGAGAGCCCACTACCAAGTGAAGGGAGAGGGACAATCTGTTCTGTGCTTTGTAGTGATGAGAATTTTGAGAATTTCATTCTATACGCACGACAACGAGGGCAATATCGACTGAATATGTCAGATACTGGTCATGCTTGTGTCAGAGCAATACCCATGATAGAAGAAAGGTTGCCTCCAGAGGTTCTGTTGAATGCGACTCCATTACACCTAAAAGTTTATCCAAACAAATTCAACATGGATTTTCTCAGGAATGATTTAAAAATGTTGCTTAGTGGCAAGTTCTCAGTCAACCTTCCACTTGATTCTGTCAATACCATAGAGCTAACAGCAATGTGTGCATGCCTACTCTCAGACAAGGACAGATGGAGGATTGCAGAATCCCAGTCTGTATTGGAGCATTTGATCATCCATAAGGCTTCCCTTGAAAATTCAAGATGGGTTCTGTGCAAAGCTTGTCGGAATGTGACAAAATTTTGTCATGTATCTGAATTAATAGTTTCTCGCTTTCATCATTACTTGAATCCACATTTCTTCTTGCATCGAGTCTTATTGGCAAGACAAGTGGGACAAATGCTGGATACTGGCCAGCCTTCCAGCGATACCTCCTGGTTTTCTGGTTATGGATGGCAGATATCTTACTGCAACCGGTGTACAGAGCATGTTGGCTGGAAATTCTCACGTGATCAGGTACATGAACCATGTGGTCATGACCCGGCCCTGATTCGCTCTACATATTTTCACCCTTGGTCACAGTATGATTCTTTCTTTGCGTTCAGGACCGCAGCTGTCACTATTGAATGAAAAATACAATGTAATTAAGAACTAGTATATTATATATATCATATTCAAAAAGAATGATACTGACTGAGAGTGTAGTTGAAAGTTTTCAAATGGGCGCCTTGTTCAGGGTACGAAATCGAGGCGATACTCTCACAAACGTGTGTATCTTCTAACAAATGTATTTTTTTATTTTGTAGAATGAATATAAGGAAGGAGATGCTCGTATAAACTCGATATCTTTTCACAGGACGCAGGACCTACTCGTCTCCGCAAGCAACGACGACGTCATACGAGTGTATGACACATATAGAGGTAAAGAATTGAATACTTTACAGAGTAAAAAGTATGGGGTGGCGAATATATGTTACACACACGACCCCCAGTCAGTAGTTTATAGCTCCACCAAGGTAAGGTATTTGAAATCTGAAACAATTGTAGCAATAATGATAGTAATAAATATACTATATATACCAGATGGACATATCATCTCGTTTTGGAATTTGTGGATGTTGCAGGGAAGCCATGCATGGAGATACCATGATCTTCATACCAATAGATACTTAAAATATTTCAATGGTCACACAGGCAGAGTAACAGCCCTGCATGTGTCACCAAAGACTGATCAGGTTTTAAGCTCTGCCGAGGACAAGCAAGTAAGGCTCTGGGATCTAAGGAGTGGGCAGTGTTCGGCAGTTCTGCATGCACCGGGAATTCCTACGGTTACGTGGGATGAGCAGGGATTAGTCTTCTGTGCGGGGGCAGAGAGCGGAGTGGTTAAGCTTTATGATGCCAGGAATTATGGATCAGGCCCGTTTGCTTCGTTTGTTGTGGAAGAGGAACGTAATTCTAATGCTCTTTTTTCCTTTGTTAGATTTAGTTTGGACGGCAAGTCTTTGCTGGCTGTGGTTGAAGGTAGAATCTATGTTCTGGATGCATTTACAGGGACAACAATTTGCTCTGTGAATTCAGGAGTCCCTGATGGTGGCCAAGCGTTGGAAGCCAGTCTGACGCCTGATGGAAAGTATATTATATCGGGATGCAATGATCGCCATATACGAGTATGGGATTCCAAGATGGGAAGGGAGGTGACCAAGTGGCCACAGCATGCAGATATCCCAACATGCATCAAATTTTCTCCACGAAAGCTTCTCGTGGCAAGTGCATGCCAAGCACTCGCACTTTGGATTCCTTCAAGTGAAAAATAGTGTTGCAAAAAATATTTATTACAATGTATGTAATATGTAGAATCTCGGCTATATTTTCCCCTCCCTCATTTTCTTTCTAAGTTTTGCTTTGGCTGCTTTGGAGAGTTTCTTTTCTTCCACTGGAAGCTCAGCATGTTGAGACATTGTCACCACTCCACTGGGAATTGGCTTTTCATGTCGTAACGGGGCGACGGGGTCCAAGTTCTGTTGACAATGTGCGTGCACGGCACGCTGCTGAGTAGGCTTTTGCTGCCCTTGTGCTCCCAAATGAGGCTGTCGTGCTGTATGCTGATGCGGATTATGACCTGCAGGATGATAATTCACTCTTCTCTGGCCTCCAACTGGACCGTGTGCAAACCACTCGGGCGTTTCTTCCTCTGAATTCACCGTGGACGGCTGCATAACAACTTTTCCAGCGAAAGGTACTTGTGGGGGATGCTCGATGTAGCCAGACCCCCGAATGTTAGGATTCTACAACATGAAAAGTACATTTAAATTGTAAAGAAACATAAAAATCTACCGTCTAACATCCAAGAAAAGGTTTTGCGGGCATTTATATTGAGTATAATATCGAACTGAGTCTAGTCCTTTCAACGCCGAAGAACTCCTCATACAAAATCAAGAGATATAAACTTACGTGTATTTTCATCGTCTACATGAATTTGTATAATGTTACGGTAACCAGTAGCCGTTTTATCAAATGCGTAATTGCGTACCAAGCTATCAATTTGCTCCTGGGGGTTGTTTTGTCTAGCCATCCTCCTTTCGGAACAGCTTCACGCCGTTATAAAATGCAACAATGATACGAAATATATATATTGGATTAAATATAGATCAGTCGGGTATGCATCATGTTGACAATGACCGATCGTCTTGGCTGGCTGATGTGGTCGTCAACCTAGGTTGCCTCCGGAGGCCTTGATATGAAGATTTTGATCTAGATCGGATATATCCGATCGATCGATCGACCGGTCGGCCTCAATTTGCAAATTCGAAAGGCGCCTATGAATGAGGACGCTACACAAGATTGAGTCTAATGGGACCTATGCCAACGTATCAAATTTACAAAGAGATATTCAAAATTTCGAACCTTTAAAGGTTCAAAAACTTCAAAACCATGGTTGCCAAATTGGATCCATCTTGCATAAATTTTGAGGATTGTTAGCCATGGCCAACAGATCTCGCATATTCTTTTGCGGGTTTCTAAGATTGCCTTCTGAGTCTGTATCAGCGGTCACACTATCCTTAGGTCCAATCCTCTCAAGGCGCAGCAGGCATTGACCCACATTGTGCATCACAGCATTCTCAACCTGTGAGGCAGACACAGTGCCAATGCTTGCGACAGATCTCACCTGAAGACGCCTCTGGATAAAAGCAAGCACATCATCTCTAAGAAAAAGAGCTAGAAGAGAAGACACACTCGTGTGTTCTTGTTGTAGAGCCTGTGCTGCAGCAACACCTGCTGCTACCAATGCCCCTTCCAAACCATGAGGTCCTACAAATGCAGACATGTTCCTGGTAAATCTGAATGGCACGGTCTCTCCATTGATATCAAGTTGTAAACGGTCGTTGTAGAGAGTGACAAGCTCTAGGTGAGTCAGTTCTCCTGATGCTTTTGATATGATTAACTTTGCAGGAGTCCTTCCAGCTAGTCGTAGAACAAAGCATGCTACGGCAGACAAGGCAGTAGACAGTGCAAATTGCCGCTTGAAAGTCCACATCGTCCTACTATTTTCCACCATGGTTTTATACATGTATTGAGAGAATACATTTTCAGTGACTAGCCCATTCTCAGCGTCAGTGATTTCATTGAAAACCTCTCGTCTGATCTCCTCGTCGCTTTTGGCCTTAGTTTCTTTGTCTTCATCAGCACCTTCATCGTCATTGTTCTTGCATTTACCTTCTTCAAAGATCCTTTCTTTGAATTTTATGATTGGAGCATCAGGCTCCTTCCCGTAACGTGCGCAGAAAGTGTCATAAGCGTCAATGTATAAGCATGATGCTGGGTCGTCCTCGATAATTCTTCCACTCGGGTAGAGAACATGAGACCTCGGAGCGGCAAATCTCAGTCCTCGCCTCCTCGCCTCGGGATGACTATCAAGCAGCGCATTTGATGCCCTCAATAGTTGGCCAATACGTTCTTCACCATTTCCGTGGCCACTGCTCTGCTGCCCTGTAACGAGGAAATATTTAACCCGGCCATCACAACCAACAATGGAAATTCTTCTCGATGAAGTGCATGCTCTCCGAACAATGTGAACATCAGCACTCATCTTCTCAACGTAAATTACATCAGTTCCGCTGGGAGATGGAGGCGCTTGGCAAGGCATTTCGATTTCATCTAGAGACATATCCATCAATGGTGGAGATATGTCCTCCAACCTCAATGTTGACGGATTCGTGTCTTCAATGATAGCTTCCATCATTGTTCTCCACCCTTTCAGTTTCTCTGCAAGTTCTTTTAAGTTTTTGGGTGCTGTTTCTGATGTCATATCTAAATCGTTTGCAAATTTCATCTGGTATGTGCTCCAATGGTTCCAAGAATTCGATCCAGACTTGTTTGCACCCACTGTCGTACTTTTGCAAGCCTTGCAAACACTTGACAATTCTTTTGAAAGAGATGCCGGTATAGGAGAATCTGAAGGCATCGGCACCCTATACGTGCGGTGTTGCAAAGTATATACAACTGCCAGTAGACGCTCGTCTGTCCTGGCAGGGAAACGCTGAGCGAGCTCAGATATGAAAAGATCAAGAGTTTGCAATGGAGCTATCTGCTTTGCTCTCAAAGTTTCCATGACTTGTTTTGCTCTACTGTATGCCAAATATTCTGGAGGGTTCTGAGCATTGGGATCAGGCATTGGTCCACCCCCTGGAGTTTGCTGGCTTGCCCCCTCCTCTTGGGTAACAGGTGGCGGAGAGGCATCTGGCATATCCTGATCGTCCCCATTTGCTTCGTTCGACTTTTTTACCTTATTTCCCTTCCACTGCTCCTTGGATCTTTCAGATGAATCTACCATTGCTTTATTGGCTACATCTTTCATGTGAGCCAGGGCAGGTCTCATGTGCCAATAGACGAATTGAGGATAATGCGTAGCAGCCATGCCCAAAATAAGACGGACAGTCTCCTCTTCTGGTCTCTGAAGGCCAGTGATCATCTGCGGAAGCCATGGTAGCCATACCCATGCAGGAATATCAGCAATATGTTGCAATAGATGTTTTCCAACTAGCTGACCATTCACGTCCAGAACTAGGAGATGCAGTAATCTCGGTACAAGAGAACCTCCTTGTGAGGCAGATGCCCTTGTAGCTTGAATGTAGCACACAGCCGTATACTCCAACCAGGTCCATGTCTGATGCTGCAACTCGGGGGAGATTTTTTCACCATCTTGTTGCATTTTCTGTTCTTTTTGTTTTCCTTTTGTGTACTGTGCATCGCAGTATCGACCCCAGTTAACCCAGGCATCTGTGCACGTAGGCCACAGAGACAAGGCTTCACTAAAAGTATCATGTGCATCAGGATCATTCAAGAGGTGCAGGAATTCTCCCCGAAGAGCAATCATTTCAGAATGATGGCTCGGTTGAAAATAATCAAGATTGGTTGAGTTGATCAAATTCAATCCATGAGTGTACTCAGAAGGTTTCTGCATGTATGCCTTCGCCTGCTCCTGAACTTTGACAAATGCTTCTTGAACTTCCATTGCATTGAAGCCATACAAGCTGTTGATGATGCGAATACATGCCTCTGGTAAGTGATGCAATCGAGCAACATGACCCAGTCGATTGACACTCCAAGCTTTATCCCTATAGCCGAGCTGGTGAAGATTTGGATTCACATTCTGCAAATTGCTGAATTGTCGTATTGTCGTATTATACACGTGATTCCTCCAAGTGAGGATATCACTCCACCATTGCACAGGTTCCCACTCGTTCGGAGTTCTCAGTTTCCATGTATCTGCAATGTCCTTGAGATCCTGGTAGTGCCCTGCCTGACCTCCTTGCATGCTGAATTCCATCATGACTCTCCAACTTTCCATTAACTCTACAGATCTCTGAAACGAATGAAGGACAGAAGCATAGCTCCATGGAGATGACTCAGGCATTTGCCACCATCTCAAAATGCACTGGGAGAGAGAAGTCTTGCACATTTTATCAACGTCCAACAGGGTCATGTCTGACATCTGCATCTGTGCCTTGACCATGGTAAACTCTGGTCCTTCTTCGACTTGAGCATTGGGCCCTACCATTGTCTTCAAGTAAGACCAATCATATAGCTTGGCTGATGCCTCAAGTCTGAGGGTGCTGTTGTCAACAGATTTTGCATACTCTGCCACCACGTCCCATTGATTTAACTCTATGCAACATGACAGGTATTGGTTGTGCCAGAGAACCATCTCATTCTTCGTAAAACCACTAACATCTCCACTTACTCCGCGAGACATCATCTCCAAATATAAACTCTGAGCTTGTGGGATAAAGCCATGCTGTTGAAGAGCGACTGCAGTGGCTGTTTCTGGCGCTGATGCCCTTCTTTGCCAGAGCCCACATCTCATATCCTCCTCACCCAGAATAGAGTATAGATCACAGACAGCATCAAAGCATCTCATATCTTGAGGAAATAGCCCAACATGTGATTCCAGCATTGAGATGGCAGTATGCCATGCATGAAAATGCCTTCCCATGTACTTTATCATCTCTGCTGGGATCTTTGGCTGTGGTTGAGACATACTGATACCATCCAAGAGAGTTTGTCCTACGGTGGGTCTAAGCAACGATTGACGAATATGATGCTCTTTGGATAGCAGCTGTATTATTGGCTTAGCAAGGCCAGTTTGTTGCTCCTTCTCCAGGGATGTCCAAACGATAGGAAACAAAAGAACCCAGAGGTGATGGGCTACGAATGGATCGGTCTGTACCTGCTCGATCAGACAAGATACTAAAGATTCCGATCGTAAACTGCTTCCTTTCTTAAGGAAATCCAAGTGACTTTTTAGCATGCTGTTCATCACTCCAGGGACAAGGGTTTCCTCACCTCTTGTCGCTTCCAATGTTGGATCATTTTCCCCCGAAGTCCCGCTAGATTTATCTTTCTGTGGTAAAATCAGAGATTCTTTGTAATCAAACAATTGAGGAATGTGAGCAGAGTTATACGCAAGAGTCACTGGATCTTTCATGTGCAAGCAGTCAAAGAGCAAAGCAACTGCATGCTTCAACCAGAAAGTATTAGATAGGAATTCCCATTCCTGCGTCTGAATGATATACTTCAGCCTTTCAAAAAGATCTCTTGGAATTCGTTGGGAGTAAAGCTTGAAAAATTTACCACGGACTGCTGGGTCTGCATTTTGGAGGCCACAGCAAAACGGCCTCTCCACTTTTGTGAAGACATCATCTCCAAAACCATTTTCCTTTTTGGTTGTTATAAGAGTGTACAGAAATCCCAGAAAGTCTCTATCCCAAACTTTCCGTAAACTTACAGGTATTGCATGTAGTCGATCAACCTGTGCAAGTCGCTGAAGCAGAACAAGCGATTCTTTAGGATTGAGGTAGTCTTTTGCGTCATCTAAGAGCCAGCCCTTGAGCAAATGCATCACTGAAAAGAGGATTCCAGAATGTGTCTGCCCTTGTCGAACAGGATTACCAGCCATCAATTCGACAACAGTAGATAAGAATAGTTTGCGATGCTCTGCAGACAGAACCAAAGACGAGGGAACTGAGACTGTCAATGCGTGGTACATAAACCAAGCTCCAGACCCAAACTCTGCATTTGACAAGGTCTCCTGTGGCATACCCTTTGCAGACAACAAGCCAAGTTGTGGTTGTTTACTATGTTCCTTTGCAATTCTGTTCATAGCTCTCAATAACAACAGCAGCACACTATCCATAGACTTCGGACAGGACTCTGTTGCACCACCCATCACCTTCACACAGGAACATGCATACCAGAATATATCAGTGGAGAATTGATCCACTTCTGCAATATGCGTGAGGTACCTACATGGCATTTTGAAATCATAACATAACATACAACAAAATCCATTCGATACTAGGAAATATCATCCACATACTTGCTCAACACCCTCAAAAGCTGCTTTTGAATGTTCACTGCAGCAATAGCTAAAGGATTCCCTGTCTCTGGAACCCTTGTAAAATCAGATGGAAACGCAGCAAAGAAAAATTTCATGGCACTAGCGACAAGTTCTACGGTGGATAAATTTTTCCCGTAAATGCTTGGCTCGATCATCAAAATGACTTGTTGGTGGCAACATTCCACTAAATTCGCCGGTTGAAACTCCTGCAACAAACGAGGGTCAGAAAGATTCGCAAAGATCGACAAGACTCCATACAAAACTTACCATGAAAAGGTTTATGATGCGAAGGCCTGTAAGCAAAACTGGGGTAACCCCGGCAGATTTGCTGGCATTTCCCTGTTGCTTTTGTTGCGCACTGTTCTGTAGCAACTTATCGAAAAAATGCAACTTGAAAGAGCAGTCTCGTCTACATCTGGCAGCGTCCCTTAAGGTACTCAAGCAGTGGGCGTGTAATTTTTTCCATCCAGTTTCATCTCGATCGCGAACTTCGCAGCTGCAACAGTATCAAATAAATGAGGCACATGCATCTCTAACGTCGAACTAAACTCTATCAGGACGCTTACCTTACAAAAGTCATCCTCAGCAAGAAGTTGAGAATACTCGTATCCATATCCTTTGTCAACAAGGTGGCTTTGCCACCCTTAGCATTTTCACACTTCGCCTTTTCATCCCACCAGTACATCGTCACTGCCATGTCAACAGCCAGAATACGACTATCGATAGATGATTGATTTGGTAACCCGTAACGATTCAGACTTGCGATCATGATCGGGATGAATGCAAGCCGCGAACTATAAAACGCTTCTCTATTTCGGACAACCATTTGCATCACAAGCATCATAACTGGGCTCATTAACCCTTCCTCCTGTATTAATCTTTTCAAAGCCGATGGGTATATTGGCCGTTTCCTTGCAGCTTCAGGAGTGCCTTCACCAGGCGAAAGATCGCTTTCACCGCTGTCTTCAGTCTGTTCACTAAGAATCGGTATGATGCGATCAATGGCTTGCTTCACAGCCTCCCGCGAGGCCGAGTCGTGAGCATTCATCCTCAGCATGTTAAAGAATGCCTTCAAAACTAATTTCGTATCATTTTCATCCCTCGAAGCAGCACTATTCATCCCAAAGTATGCACGGAAGAAATGAGCAACACAGAGGAACGCGTGTGATTTAGCGATGTTATCCTTCTTCAAGGTCCACCTGCAATCTCATAATAATAATATTGAACGGGAAAATCAGGAGGATACCAAGAACTAAAACTCGTACCATATGTATTGAATTATCTGCTTTTTATAATCTGCCAGTAAATTTGGCACATGTTCGACAAGTGTGACGCAGAGCTGGATTATTTCAGCCTGAAACAGCTCGTTGCAATCTGAACCTTCTGCTGACACTGTCCCGAAAACATTCTGAACTAAAGATTGAATGACATCGGATGATAGAGCCTCTGTTTGACCGTGTTGAACGAGCCACTGTACCATCGGACGGAGCAAGAAGCGAACTTTCATTGTGTCTTCCATCCCTACTTTGTCGATCTTGAAATCCCTAAGCCACAAAGACAGAACCTGCAAACATTCAAATGTGAGATGAGCAAGATCGATTTTCGAGAGAGATTTTATCAGCACATACCTGTTGCTTTATCTTGTGAGAAGACTCGCGAGGGAAATCTTTTGTTAGATACTCCTTCAGGACGCTCAACTCACTTGAAGCATGTTTGACAAAAGCATCCGGTAGGCGCAACATGATATCTACCTCGGTTGGATTTCTTCGAACATAATTCATGAGAATTGTTGTCAGCTGAGAATAACATTTGCCCTGCAAGTCCGTCTGTTCTATCCATAGACTCAAGCATGCTTTGTACAGACTTTTTGGAAGCCAATTAGGGCAAAGATCGCATAATGTTTTCACAAGTTCGATACAGTTATTTCTGGCCTTGCTTGAATCTTCTTCGCTCGACTTTTGCGCTAAGGCTTCAATCAAGTCACTTTCTCGCTCCATAAGTCTTTCTAGCAAGATCCTTCCTGATGGGTGTTGGATAATATCTTGAAACATGTAAAAGTAGTCTGGGGTTGAAAGCCTCCTTGTAGCCTTGACGAAGTAATCAATCGTCTTGTCGGGATATTTAGACAAGAATTTCACAAGAGGATCTCTGTACGGTGACCAGCATGTACAAGCCTGCGCAGGTCCAGGTAAGGAGACTAGACCCTGTTCTAGGCCAATTGTAAGCACGACCAAACCTGGCCTCGTACTTGTGTTGTCCCCCTCAGTTTGTGATTCCAGGAAATCTGCTGCCCAAAAGGGCAATTTATGGAACACATCCAACATTTTAACGGCTACTTCACATTCTGTTCCAGGTTCCCATGCATGAGCAGTTCTGTTTCGGCTTAGCTCAAGCACGACTTGTTCATAATCAATCCAAGCCTGCAAGTGTTCAATGAATTTCTCCCCCAGAGTCTTCTGAAAGTTATCCGAGATAACATCTAAAAGTCTATGAAGATGATCCAAACGATCCACGTCTAACCTGGATATGGTCGCAGTATCTAGAAGGACTGGGCGTAGTGCTTCATTCAGATTTACCTTTTCAATAATTTTAAACTTCTTTGCTAATTGAAGCCCATGCTTGCACAAATTTATAACTGTTTCTGAGTGGGATCCTAGGTTTCGAACAAATGCAGATACCATGCGTGCTCTTAGAATGCCAATTACCTGAACATTTTCCCTCGGGTCAACTGACTCCCAATTGTGGTTTATGACTTTGACTTCTTCTCCTGCGTCCCTGAAGCTTGGCCATTCCCACGAGCTCACTAAAACCTCTAGGCATGCAATTTTAAGCTTTGATATTACCAATTGCTTCGGCTGCTGTCCCCTTATGCTTGTAAAGGCTGCAATTGTGGCATCATCTTGCTCCAATATAGTACAGCAGTCAGCAACAAAAGTGCAAAGAGAGTCCGTCAGTGTCAGTGATGGACAGTAGCGAAATAAAAATGCCGTACTGTGGGCATAATTCGTCTGAGCCAATATACTTCGTAATGGAAGTATTCTTCTTTCTAGGAGTGACTTACTCTCTGGCTGCCTGGTCAATATCTGATCTAACATCGAGCCGATGGTGCTTCCAGATGCAGTGGACAATATCTCCAAACATTCAATTGCAACTGCTCGAACAGCATCGTTATTTTTACTGCTCATAACTGCTTGCAATAGGTCATTCTGTACCCTGGCTAAATCTCGTTCAATATTTGGATTATCTCTGGATTGTGTCTGTTCAGCCACCTTATCATTATTGACGTTTGTTCTCTGTTTTTTCCGTGAAATTGTTTTCGAGCGTTTCCCACGCTTCCCCCTCCTGGTAGTAACTTGTGGCTCTTCCTCCTCCTCCTCCTCCTCTTCGTCTTCCCCATCCTCTTTGAGGGACTGCTTTCTCTCAGGGCTCTCAACTTCCACAGTCCTCCTGATGAAGTCAATCATCACATTTCGGACAGTATCGATCTCCAAAACAGCATTATCAGGTAGACTACGAAGAACATGCATGAGAGCTTTGATGATATAGTGTGCAGCATAAATGAGAAGGGGCTGTGTCATCTTCTTAGCAAGGGCCTCCAAGCCCAGCACACCTCCTAGCTTTGACGACCATGTTGTTCCATAACAGCAATGGCGTGCCCTAGTGATCAAATCTTGTTGAATATTTAGATACGGAATATCCCGAGCAAGTTTATCTCTGACACTGTCCAATTTCACTTCTTTCTCCTGGTGTTCAGCCTTGTCTTGTTGGACATGTCCAATCTCTATCAATGTATCCAGGAACACTGACATGCACTCAACTGTAGCAAGTCTTTCATTGACATTTTTTCTCATAAGGCCTTGCTCGAAAGCATCAAGTAGAATGTGTGGCTGAAGGTGTTTTAACGTGGCGACATAAGCGGGGATACCACCAAGAACGTCATATTTTACCATTCTTGAAGTGGGTGGAGCCCATGGAGGAATTGCCATGTTAGCCCAGCCTGAACTCATTAACAGCGCGAAATGTCTACATGTTGCATGTGCAAAGCCTCTCGAGTCACATGCATCTATTTCATCTTCTACGTAAGAAGATGAAATCAAAGCAGTTAACACAGTTTCCAGCATTTTTTTCTCAGCTGCATGCTGCTTTTTTGTCTTGACACCCAGCTCTGTTGGCCATACAAGGTCCGATGGGATCTGAGGAGGCTCCGACGAATTAAAAAGAAGATCTTTTAGTTTACCAAGATTTTCATTATCAGTTGCATCGATGGATTCCATATCAGCTTCAGCTGGTGCCAGCATAGTACCTGGCAGGTGCAACCTCGTCAGTGTCTCAGCACATATTTGTAACAATCGGAGAGCATTCCTCCTCTTGTGTGAATCATCGCTGTAAGAAGATACTGCGCTCCATGACAACTGAACACACCTATCGAGGGGAACCAAAAATGAAGTATGGGGAGGGAATGCGAGGATAACACGAAGCCCGTATTCTGGTATATCCTTATAATCAACTGATGCATTTTCTCCCAGCCATCTTCTTCCTCTCCCCCCCATTTTCCCTAGCATCCCAGCAACTTTATGACCAAACGGCCCCTGAGAGGATGGCTTTATGTGAGCCCATAAGGCTTTCATTAGTGGCTCTGTAACAGCTGACATGCTTCTTTCGATGAACTCTGGATTAAATGATTCAACCCATACATCCAGCACTCTCAAGGCAATATGGACACTTCTATCTCCGGAGTTCAATGCTACAACTGCTGCGTGCATCATTTTTGGAATGAGAGGAATCAGGTGTTCCAATCTGGCAGGAACAAGAAGACAAATTTCAGCGCACATCTCCTCTGCTTCTTTTGAGGAAGCGACGGGACTGTTTAAAAGCGACAAGGATGCATCAACAATTTGGACATGCAAGCCGGATGTCCCTATGTTTGCTTGAATATCCAAAAACTTGTTGGTGGCAGCAAGGGCAAAGAAAAGTGACCTAATAGCCTTCATGTACCCGATGATATTTCCTCCTCTTGACAGACATGGGATGACATGCCTTAAAAATGAAATTATATACGGTTGCACAACCCTTTCAACACCGGGGACACCATTTGCAGCTAACTGAGGTGCCCTTTGCAAATCATTGTTCTGAATTCTTGGCAGTGATTCAAAACACATCTGAAACAACTGCAAAACTATTCCTCCTTCCCTGGACTTTGTGTCTTTGAGACTATCAATTTTATTTGATATTAGATAGTTCAAGATGCAGGCAATCGCATATCTATTCGAGTAAGTCCTGGTGGACGACTCCTCTTCCAGCAGATTCCTCACAAAGCCTAGGTACCAGTCATTACATAAGACAGCCTCAAATATATGCGGCATATTTGGTGCCACGACACCTATATACTCATGCTGATCCATAATAACACTGTACATTTCGCACAATACATCTCTGGGATCAAAATTCTGGATGCCTGGGACGAGGCTTTCAAAGAATGATATGAACTTCAAGGCAGATTTCATCATTTGGCATAGAATGCGCATGTCTGGTTTACGAGAGCTCCAAGATTTAATGTGAGATGGAACCTAGAGAGAAAAATGGGTGAAAATAATGAGACATAAAGTACATAGACATTTTCATGATTGTAACTAATATGACGTACCGGTCCTTTCAGTCCTCGTGAAGTGTGATACACGATGATCACAAATGCGACCGTTTTTGATGTATTCACCAAGCCGTGAGCAAGGTTCCTGAATTCTAATAGTTCTCTTTCCTTTAAAGAAGCGTGTGTGGTCATCTGGTGAACTGTTTTAAACGAAGGAGAAAGCAAGGTTCCGCTGTCTGTCACTTGATCGGCAGTTCCATCAACTTCCATCTGATTTGGTTCTTCTTCCTTGATATCAACAGGGTTCTTTATGTCACTCTGAATATCTATCTGGAGCTCTTTTTGTATTCTTTCTCTCTCTCTTTGAAGACCTGCTTTGCTTTCTTCTGCCATTGCCTTTGTTGCAGCCGCATCCCCAGCTTTGCGTCTCTTGTGTAAAGATTCAAGATCCCTTGATATGGCGAGAATCCGAGGTATCTGAACAGAAAGCGTGTCCAATTTGATTGACATACAGCTCAAAATATTTGAGAGAATATCTCTGAATTGCTCACTCTCTGCTCTTCTCGGAAAGACAATATCAACGACAATGTTATAAAGGACTCTAACTGAGGTGACATGAAGAGTCAGAGGTGCAGCAACGTCCATAAGGCTATCAATCGCCATGTCAACAACTCGCTGAATAAATTCTACTTTGATATCTTGTTTTACCAAGAGAAGAAGCTCAGTGAGGTGGATAAAAGCAACTTGCTTAAGGGACTCATTGATAGCTCCATCAGTTCCAGTCAACGTTTCCATGTCTAGAAAGTCATCAATTTTTGAAATCAGACCATCTTTCAAGTCGTCGCTAGTTAATAAAGTTCTGAAAGCATTTAGAATTTCCTTTCTCAGAGTCAAGGAATTGGGAGATGTTTTCATGAGCTGAACTAATGCATTGCATATTTTCTCTTTGTGCGCGACAACTATTGGCTGTGCAGTGCTTGATCTGCATAAGATCACCAGGAAAACAAGTGTCTTCACCTGTGAAATCTTAAAGTCTGTGTAAATCTGCACTGTCGCTGAAGGGACATCCTCAGGTAGTGGTCCAGGTAGAGAGATTGCATTTACCATGGATTTGACCAGATCCTCTCCATATTGGCTCAATCTTCTGTTATACGACTGGAACAAAGAAAACACTGTTATTGCAATATCTTGCGACAGCTTTACGCTTTCAATCGAGGGGATTGGTTTTCCCAGTGATTCTTGGTGATGGACAATGTACTTGTCAAGCACATTTGGGATATTATCAAATAGTTTCATCAGCCAATCAAAGTATCCTGGAGTAAGTTCATCTAGCCCATTCTTGTATGCTTTGTGTACATCACCAAGTATCTTCTGAGCAATTGCTCCATTATCCTCGTGATCATTCCATAAAATAGAATGGCAAAACTTGACCAGCTCTGTGATATTCTGTTTAGGAATATCTGTCAGAGGAATCCTGCCAATCATTTCAATTATTGTGTTCCTGTAATCATTCTCAGGGCATTTTACTAGTTTCGCATTTGGCTCCACCTTAGTCGCGGATCCAATCAATGTGCTCAGCGTCGCCTTTTGAAGAGCAGTGGACGAGTTCGCAAGTGACACGATCTTGTCAAACTGGTTTCGAATTAATTTCACCAGTTCAAGCCTCTCTTCTAAGCCTGCGTGATCCAGAGCGAAAGAGATTATTAAAGATCGACAGTAATCTAATCATGAGTCAATCAAATGAAGAGATCTTCACGCACCTAGTTTATCATTCTCGAGTTCTTTCACACGGAACTCCGACTTCAACTCCTGAATTTTTTCTGCGTCCTCGTCAATAGGAGTGGGCTCCTCTTGGGGAGCCGCGGAAGGCTGATGATGGCCAAGCATGTGTATCTATTAGAATTTTTCAGAGTTCAAATGGACCGTTTCTTTGAGAAGTTCTCTCTATAAATTCCAGTGCGAGAAAGTTCTCTCTTACAAGAGCTAATTAGCGGTACCTTCCGAATGATGTAGTCAATCGGTTATTACCATAGCAAATATGATCGTCAACTGATGATATATATCTATTAATCCATTAAGGATCGTTAAAGAGAACATATGTAGCAAAGAAGGATAAAAACATTCGCACTTGCTTTTAAAAAAAGAAAGGAGGAACAGGAAAAAAGAATGAAGGAAAACAGGATGCATCGGGTTTTGTCTTGTGAGGGTCCCAGCGATTAAACTCTCGCTCAAATACAAAATTTGACACCGTAATTCAACATCAAAACTACTCTCCAATGAAAGTGGAAGTCCTTGGGGATAATCACTCGCTCGGGAGCTTTTCTGAAGAGCTGGCCCTGCATGAGGAAGCACCGACGTTTCCTGGAGTTTGTGTGAGTGTGGGAGATATCATAGAAGACTATGAGGAAAATACTTTACGGTATGTTGCAGTCAGAGGGATGCCCCCATCATTCCACGCGTCTAAAAATCTTTGTTTGCGTCCACTGTAGGGGTCATGGTACCAGAGTTAAGCAGGATCAACTGCTCGCTACTGTATGTGGAATTGTTAATCGAGTGAATAAGTTAATAACGGTGAGAACTTTGCATCGCCGATACGCTGCGGAAGTGGGAGACATTGTGCTGGGAAGAGTCACCGAGGTACGTTTCTTACTAGTGATGATATATAGAAATCAACATTTGTTACAAGTAAAACCTGGTTTTTTTTTAAATGGGGATGTTACACACCTGGTTATTGAATTTTAGATCGGAGGAAAAAGGTGGAAAGTAGATTTGCAGGCAAAGCAAGAAGCCCATCTCATGCTTTCCGCTGTCAGTTTGCCAGGAGGAATACAAAGGAGGAGGACAGCTGAGGATGAGCTACAAATGAGAGAGATTTTCAAGGAAGGAGATATAGTATCGGTACGTTGTTTTTTAATATTCTTGTATTACTTGTAGAAGAATTTTTGCTCCCACAGCTTTTCATGTAATGCGCATGACTTGTGCAGGCTGAAGTACAAGCTGTTCATCAGGATGGACTGGTGTTGCTCCACACTAGAAGTTCTCGTTACGGTCTCTTAGAGAATGGACAAATCGTACAAGTTTCTTCTTGTCTAGTTAAGCAGCAGAGACAACACATGGCGTCATTAGATAATGGGATTGGGATAATCCTTGGATGCAATGGGCTTATCTGGGTAGGGCTACAAGAATCAAATGACATTAATCATGAGGAAGATGATATATTTACATCCATCGCTCGAATATGCCAATCCATAAAAGCTCTGAATAGGCTAAAGATGATGATATCATTAGAATCTATATCAAATGTGACCAGTTTATCCTCGAGGCATGGCTTCCCACCCAAAAACATGAGGAGCAAAGATTTCCTTAGGGTGATTCAGGCAGAATCGTGCCTGTGAATTTCGTCGCCATGAGAAACTATACAAAGTACTATTACAAAGTAATTTTTCTAACATAAGTAGCATCTGTCGACATAGAATTTCGATTATGTAAACGATCGGTCACGAGAACGTAGGCCAGGTTGTCGCACATGCACACGGTCTGAATTTATTCGCACAATACCCTATCAGTGGCCTACTCATCGGAGCATCAATCATGTGGAAGAAAAGGATTAGAGATAGGATGACAAATATGAAACGGCGAGCCAAAGGAGACGTCCAAAAAGCCTACAGGTACGAAAAGATACTTCCCCGAAGCGACAAGTGAAATAATGCCAGTCCTGTACCAAATATTCGTGGTGTATGCAGCGAAACGATGGAGGCTTTTCGTACACTTTCGCCAACAGACCCGGCAGTAGGTGACACATCCCATCTGATAAAGCAACGAAGGAAGATTCGCCCAACGCTAGTCCAGGCAGGTGGAGAAAGGTATGTGGACATTCTATGTCACTTGGATGGGCGATACCTCAAGCAAATATTTTCTATTGTTGTGCAGTGATGTTGGCTCTTCAAGGGTATTGTATAGGGGAGCGAATATTCCCCTGCATCTGTTAACCAAAGGTACGCAGTGACAATTACTTTCGAGTTGTTCCTGAGTCTCTGAAATTTGAAATTTCATCTTTGCAGATTTCTTCATTACCATCGTCAACCTTAACATCTGGGTACTCTTTGCTCTGACAATGCTGCTTTTCCTGTCTATAATGTTTTTCTGGTCTGGATGGTATTATCTGGTGTTTAAAGTCCACAAGACATGTTTTTCCGGACCAAGTTCCGACTATGTCGATGCTTTATTGTTTTCTGTGGTAACCCAGATGACCATTGGATACGGGAACACGGCACCAGATTCCTGTTGGGCTGCTACTTTTTTGGTGATTCTCCAATCGATTATTGGGATTGTTGTAGATGCCGTTGTACTTGGCATAATATTTGCAAAGATCTCACACCCACATCAACGATCAAGATCTATTTTCATTTCTAACAAAGCTGTTATCTCTAGGAGAGACGGAATCCTTAAATTCATGTTTAGAATAGCAGATGTGAGGAATGCACAAGTAGTGGAGCCAAAAGTGAAGGCATATCTTTATACTTGGGGGGAAGGCCGAATAACCGCAGAGAATGAAAGAATACCGGTCAGAGTGGAATCCATCGAACTCGACTACATTGATGGCATGCTCTTGTTGCCTTTGATTATTGAACATACCATAGATGAACGATCACCTCTGTGTGGACATACACACGTGTCTTTGATTCAAATGAGAGCAGAGGTAGTGGTGACTTTTGAAGGCACAACAGAGGTATGCTGTATAATGTCAATATCCTTCCTGGTAATCAAGATAATCTCATTAACTTTATAATTTGAAACTATGTAGATGGGAAATCCTTTTATGACTAGGCGCTCATACGTGCCGGAAGAGATATTTTGGGGGCATCAATTTCAAAATGTGGTTCATGTGCCAGACAATCCAACAAATTTCTACACAGTAGATCTGGGTAAGTTTCACACAATTCAACCACAAAAAGATATGCCAGAGATTTCAAAGGAGGAGCTGAGCACTTTAATAGTCAATCGAAGCAAGAAGACAGTGCCCTACCCCCTTCTTGGGGAGAATACTCTGGTTTTATCTGATGTATTGTGTGTCTCCCCCAATGAATCTGGAACTCTCTGCCTATATTGCCGCGTTGGGGATACTTATCCGGATCAAATGATAGAAATAATTGCAAAAATGTACTTATACCGCTGGAGAGATATATCAGGTGAACAAGAAAGTGCCCTCAAATCAGATGAACCATTTGAACAAATCATGCTTTCGGTAGGTCATATGAGGCAGAAGATGCAATGTCTGTGATTAATACGTACTCATGTCATTTAATTCTTATCAAATACTCTTGCAGTGTGGCTACAAAAACGGTGCAGATAGGATACACTTAAGGCTTCCAATTCTCTTAATTCACGAAATAGACTCAAAATCCCCAATAAAGAACTGGCTGGAGGAAGGTGGGCTTGACAAGGACGTACATTCGGAGATTGTCGTCGTGATCAATGCTTATAAATTTACAAATGGGCACAATATGCTAAGACAGCGCACTTATAGCATTCGAAATCACGTGAAGTATGGGTATAAATTTATGCCAATGGTGAAACACCCTTTAATGTCTATTGACAGGAAACCTAGAGTAAGATGGCAGCTTTTTCATGATATTCTGAAATGCGATAAAATGGAGGCTTTTCCTTCGCCTCCATCAAAGTTAAGAGAAAAGTCTCGCGCAGTCGATGAGCTGAAATACTATGGGCTCGACTCATCTGATAGTGAAGTGAAGGGCTTGGAGAGATATGTGAATGAACTAGGAAAGTCGACAACATCCATGGGAAAGAATCTGCAACGGCTAATGCAATACTTTTCAGATAAAGATTTAGATATGGGAAATTCATTACCTCCTCCGCGAGCTCTTCACCCAGCTTTGCCTGCGGTGGACAGATTCCAAGAAGTTGAGGACAGTGTTCACAATGATTTGACAGTTGGAGTATCTGATTTGCATCGCTATTCTGCCGCAATTGGGACTGACACACTCCCAGGGTTTAGTCAACCCACTTTCACGCCTTTACCAGCGGACTTTAGAGAACTGGCAGCCGAAGCACAACTTAATGCACTGGAAGAGGGAAAGGGTCATGATGAGATAGAGGAAGAAGCTAGCCCCAAGGCAGATCAAAGTTCAGTCTTTCAGGACGAGGAAGATGCAGGTCCAATCCATCTAGAGTGAGTATAACACAGTGCGCTTCAATGTACACAAATCACAATATGCCTAGTTCTAATATCACTTTATTTTACACTTATTTCTTTTGCAGGAATAGAGAGAGTCAGAATAGGAGCTTAGCAGCCTTTGCAAGTCTGCTGAAAGAAGGCCAAGGCGAAGAATCACATCTGTCCGAGTAAGCAAATTCCTATGCATCTCTTGTCTGCATCCGAGCAATAAGATTTGGCAGTTCAATATTTGGTAATTTCTTCCTCTCACGAACTCCTATCATATCACATGGCAATTCTTCGCCCTCGAGTGGTCTAATAGGCACCAAATCTTCTCTCTCCCATTTATACATATAGTAGCAAAATACAGAGAGGGGGAGCAAGATAATCACCTGTGCAACATTAATAGCAGTGAAGTCTCCATCCAAAACATGAATAGCAAAGTATGTCAATGGGAACTGTAACAGTCCAAATATTCCGTTGAAAGAATTATCTATTGCTACCAGCTTTCCAAAGTTTCGAAAGCCAAATAAAGCCCCAAATATGGCAAAGTAACTGCTATACATGAAAAATCTTCCCACCATCCAGAAGGATAATGTGAATGCCTGAATCCACAACACTGGTATGGCCTGGAATACTCCAGTGACTACAGAAAGAGCATTAATCGTCCCTAGAGTAATACCATATCCTTTCTTATCTAAGAGCCACGCAATTATCGGGATGGTGAAACCTGCAAAGGCTACTATGATATTCCCAAATTCTGCATATGCATGGCTGTCATCTCCTCTTGATTCAAGCTGCAGACGTTGGGTTCCCAGATAGAATTGCTGGAAAAACACATTTAGAGTATAAAAAATCCCCATCCCAAAGGATTCTGTCGACATGAATTGCTCTTTAAATGTCTTCTTTCGCAATTCAACAAATCTCCTTGACTCAAAGATAAGAGGTCCATAAGACACGTCAGGAGGAAGTGGCATTGACTCGTGCCCAATTTCTGCATCCTCAACACGAGTGGAAAATTCATTTGCCCGTCCACTTTCACGTGGAAAGTCAGCGGTATTCACATCCGAGGTTGGTAACATCTCATTGGTCTCTGATGTTCCGACAGTCCAGCCCTGGTTCTCGACAACAGTCTCTTTGCTTGGATCGGTTGCAGATGACCACATTGGATCTGAGCTATTTGGAGATTTGCCGACTAATTCATCCCTTGCATTTGAGCTTTCAGCATGCACAGGACTCGGTAGAGCAGCTTCTCTCTCCCTTGCTGCATTAGCGACAAAGTCCTGGAGGGCAGTAGTTCTGCGATACGTCCTTCCTAGGTCGCTTCTCAAACGCTTCTCAAACTTCCAATCCTCACGGAGGAGGTAAATTTCACCAACTTTAAAGGAATCATTTGGCATCATCCACCATAAGAGGGGAATCCACAAACCGCAAATAAAGGAATATCCCACCAGAGTCCAGGTATATGATGTGTTTGTTGAGCCTGAGGCCTCATATATGAGCTGGAGAATATACATCATAATTCCAGAACCAGTGAAGCCAGCTACAAAAATACTTGTGACCAGTCCTCTCTGTCGAGGAAACAGGGAACTAATATGGAACTGTGCCAGATGAAAGGTAATGTTCCCCAAGCCCAGAATAATTGCAGCTGCAATAAATGCATTGAAACCATCAGAAGACGATGCACCGAAAAGGATTAGCCCGAGCATATTTAAAAATACTCCAACAATGGCTGTGAACCTTGGTCCCAAATAATCTAGAACAAAACCCATTAGAACAGGGCCAAAATTGAGAGCGAATATCCCAACGGTCCACAGTAGAGCCAATTTGCTTTCTTGTGATTTGCAAATCGTTTCACCGTCCATCTCATCACCAGTCGTATCACAGCCTTCGTCGAAGTTACCCTGATCTGTTATCATAAGTGACAGAGCACTCCAGCCAAAAAATAAGCCACCTTGCAACACCTCTCCAAGAATTGCAACCACTAATATGGCCTTACCCGCATCAGACTTGATTCCGGGAGGTAGAATAAGAGTATCAACCATATCCTCTCCAACTATATAGCCATGTCGCACCCGCTCGTGGAAAACTGGCACTTTTAGGCACTTCTTTCACGATGCCCGAATTAAAAATGAATTGATTTAACTCCTCTTGCTTTGATCAGTTCGCTTTGTGATAATCAAACGCACCACGCGACCTGTTGGGCCACATGCATATGGGAATTTGCAAGTATAGCCCACTGCAGCCCAGCTGGGCTATAGCCCAGCGCATGCGCAGCTGCAGGCTCATCACAGCGTGCCCATCAATGCATGCAGATCCGACGCAGGCACTTTCACTGGCTCCTCGACACTCCAACAGCCCTATTTGACCCTATTTGAGATGGATTGACTGATCCTCATGGGGTGATGCCAGCTGTCTTAACGTCGACCAACGCCACAGTGGTCTGGTAAATTACCAGTGGTAATGGAGAAAAGATGAGTGAACTGTCACAAGTGACTCGACTGGGTAAGACATGATTGTAGATTTATTTGAAAACAAAATTGTACATATTTGATCTGCCTTGGTTCACTTCGCAATTTCTGACTCCTTGTCAAAGGTAGTTGGTTTGTTGCAAAAAATATGATGAACGACAGTCAGCAAAATATCTATGCAACGAATGGTTTTGATGCTATTCCTCGGTGGAACGGAGTTGAAAATGACATTCATGGATGTAAATTCACTCCTGGAGCAGAAATAAAGGGATACGGAGGTTGCAAATCACGAGTAAGTAGGCCCAGGAAAATAACGAACCCACATACCGCCCTGGAGAATGATGGGATGGCATGGTCACCGTCAGTCGAGGAAAATATTGTAAATCAATTCAAAAGCTCCGTACTACTTGGAAGTGATCACCCTCGCCCATGCTTTTCACCTGGGCATGAGGAGAAAAAAACTCTCTCTCGAAGAGAGAAAAGGTCTTTTGCAATACAGAGAAGGATTGGGCGTCAAGTGCACGAGAATGCCAACACATCGTCTATTTCAGTGCATCCCGAGACTCTTGTGAATGGATCATATGGAGATAAGAGGACAACCAGAAGCGAAGCAAGTGCTGCGTCTGAAATCCGTAGACTGAGAATCCAAGGCAACGAAGCCTTCAAATCACAAGACTACAATTTGGCTTGTACCAAATATTCTTCTTCTATCTGCGCAATAAAACGACTTCCGGTTGAGATGCATCGCTGTTTTGGCCTTCCATTGTTGTTCTGTAACAGGGCTGCAGCCTATCTTGCTCTGGGAAAACCACAAGAGGCTTACGAAGATTGTAAATGCGGGATATCCATTGATAAAATGTTCACAAAATGTTATATCAGAAGTGCTACATGCTTGATTCGAATGGGTCGATTTGGTGAGGCTCGGGACATCCTCGATAGAGCACCCACATGTCCTGAAGTTGTCAGCAAGAAGGGAGAACTGTGCGACACTGAAAAGAGGTTCTTATTTTTTTTCGAGCAGGCAGGGATTTTGGAAAACGGTCCAACGGAGGATGTGACTGAATTCAAATGTCTATCATCAATGATAGATTCTTATAGAGAAATAGAGGCCATTGTTCCACACTCTTCTGCCCTGCTGGCTTGTGCTGTGGCTACACACATTCGCTTTGGGGATTTCTCTGGAGCTGATAGAATTTTGGAGAGAGTTTTGAAAATGGATTCAAATAATCCTCCAACATGGGCAGGTTGGTGCAGAGTTCAAACATGCTACTTCAAGGCTGATTACGGCCAATGTAGTAGAAATCTAGCATCCTTGAAACATATTCTCTCGCCAAGTGATCAAACTGACGATGACATCGCATTACTTAAGGAAATAATCCCTATACCAGAAAACTCTTCATTAGCATATATGGAGAATAAAATCAAAGAGATAGATACGATGAAAATGCAGTCGAATAGGATGATGAATGCTGGAAAATACATCCAAGCAATTGAGTTATACACCAAGGCTCTTGCAACTGGTCCTCTTTCGCCAGCCATGGCTGCCATCCTATTCAGCAACAGGGCAGCAGCTTACCATGCCTTGCACAACAGAGCTCTTGCTTTGGCGGATTGTTGCAATTCAATATCTATATTGCCAAATTATCCAAAGCCATATTCTCGGATTGCAAACATCCTTTTTGAACTTGGGTTGTTCCATGATGCCCAGAAATTTATGAAAAAGGCCATCTCCCACACCCATGAAAGCAACAAAGCCGCTGAATATCAAGCGTATTTGAACCAAATTCGTGCAAAGAGCTCAAATGGCGATAATCGAAATCATACTTTCCTTCTCTTGGGCATTGACGAAAGTGCCAACTCATCTGATTCTAAGAAAGCATATAGGAAGCTGGCACTCAAGCTACATCCAGACAAAGCGCTATCATCGATTAAAGTTCACTACCAATTAGAAAATGGGATTCTTCTCCAGGCAGAGCCTCAGATGAAAAAAGATATAGTAGAACACGCCACTTGGCTCTTCAAGCTGTTGGGTGAGGCACAAGAGCATTTTGACCAATCTTAGATTGTAAATGTGACAGACCTTTTTTTATCGCTTTCTCACCACACTTCGTATTATCAAAACAGAGTTTTTGAATGCACGACGAAATGAATGTCGCGAAGTAATATCCAATGAAAGGTTGTTCAGAACACTACTGTGTAGATCTTCCAACGCCTGCAAAGTCTTTTGATATAATATCCCATTGTTGACGGGTTCATTGAAGATCTTGCTTTGCAAAAACTGAATGTAAGATTGAGGGTCGTGTGCCATCAAATACAAAACAGGCTCACCAGCAAAATCAATAGCATTCAAACTACCATCGTCAAAAATAACTCTGGACATAATAGCATCATAAAGGAAAATGAGAGGAGGATTCCCGTTGATCAAAGTCTTCTCATTTTCACCGATACCATGGAAACCATTCGATCTAGAATTTATGCTGTATTTTGCGAACGCTGCAATGGCTTCAAAAACAGCAGATCCAGTCTCAGAGTCATCCTGTATCTGTACCCCAAATGCAATAGCCTCCATGAACGAGGCAAATGATTTAGGTGATAATTGTGCAACCCTTGAAGCATAGACCTCAACCATGTACCCCAAAAGGGAAAAAAATGCATGTCTGACGGGAGGAACCTTAAAGTGCTCGACGGTCAACAAAGGCATGACTGATTCCACCCCTAGGAAAATTGTGGCTGCAATGTCCTCGTGCTGACAAGTTTCTGCATTGGTCACTTGAGTTAGCAATCGAATCAGTGACAGCAATGCATCGCATTCATCGTCAAATAGTGTAGACAGCAACAACGCTTTTTTGACATTCAGTAAGATTTTATTGGCTGCATGCTTGCGAATAATTTCAATAGTCCACGAGAAAAGATGCCGAGATTCTTCATCACTTAGATAAGGCCCGTGGTATTCGACAATATCAGCAGCTAAATCAAGAACATTGTTATAAATACTGATTAAATCTTTCGAGATCTCCAAAATTGTTAGACAGATTGGGAAAACCTTCCTGACCTCATGAAATAAAATAGTGTGATATTTGTCATGGTTCGACCTTGCAGCACCCCTGAGACTTGAGAGCGCATTCAAAACTCTTGTTATATTTCCGGGAGCACTGAATTCACATTGCGGCAGTGATGAAATAACAGAGACCTTGTGAACTTGCCAACTGATTATTTTGGAGAGATATTCTTGCGAGTCAATGCCTGTGCATATTGAAGCAGTCACGTGAAGTTGAACTTCAGCCTCTAAAACTTTCATGAAATCTACTTCTTGCAGATATGACTGCACTAGATTTTTCCACGTGGATGATTGAGATAAATATCGTCGAACATTTTCATATTTTGGCAGGGGCTTCAGCAGACTTTGACAAACACAAAGATGCAACGTCCTGTCACCAGGAAACCTTTCAAAGCAAATCTGCACCAGTTCCAGTAGGAGATTCATAACAGAGGTGCCCTCTTCGGTTGCTGTAAATAGATAGTAATTCCAATCTACTTGACGATCGACACCTTTGAGTTCAGGAAACAAATATGTTTCTGACCAGCGGCCAAGAGCCTTGCAAAGTTCCTCCATCAGGCGGCTGCTTGCAATGGAGGTACCAATGCTGCTTCTGAAATCCATTGCCAGGCCCAAAATTGTCTTAGAGAGGCATACGACCAAGTTTTTATTTATATCATTACGAAAATCTTCAATATATATTTGAGGCACGAGGGGAGTTTCTCCCTCGCCAGTATCTGCAATAACAAAAGAACTTATTCTTAACAACCAACACAGCTCTTCCAGGGGGATGCTAGGGTCCGATCCATCTGAAAGTACCATTTGTAACTTTAATTTGCCACGCTCAAACGCCTCGATCAAGAATGGAAAAGAGATTCGATGCGAACACCGTCCAATAGACGCAAGTCCTGACATATCTGAGTCAGAATAGGCTTCTTCCCCTCCCTCAAAATCTTCCTCATCGGAATGAACTTCCCCACATGCTTCGCATATTTTTTTGTCAAGAAATGCTTGAAATATAGAACCCTGACACGAGCAGAAAATATCATATAGATTGCCCAGATGGGACCGTGCATCATAATCGACAGATAATTCAATCCATGTTTCCAGCATCATTTCAGCACATTCCTCTGCTACTTCATTACCACCTTTAGCTAAGCTCAATAAATTAATGGTGCAGTTTGTAAGGGTACGAAATATATTTTCAGCTTCTGGATGCCCGGAATTACTGGTTGTCATAGCATGTACCAAATTTTTCAATGGATTAGTTGCCACAACTGATGCAAGGGCACGGCAGACACCAAGAATTACCTCCCCGTTTTCATTTAGCCAAGACAAACCAGATGAGTGCGTGTAGATTGCTTCAAGGGCCGTTAAATCTGGCAGCAAGAGACCCAAAATATTGTGAAGATGTCCTGTCACACTGCTACTGCTTTCATTCAGACCAAGTGCTTTCCTTCCATTCTCATACGGCAATATTTTTCCTTGCAAAGATGCTAGATTGTTCAATATCTGCAAATATGACACTATCAATTCGTTGCTTTTCACAGAACCCACCCGTATTGCAGATGATATATCATTGAGGAAATTCAATGGCCAAGATGTACCAGGAGGACCAAATAGTATTTCACGCCATGTTTCTGGGGGTCTAACCTGAATATTGATATCAATACTTTTACGGCTCTCGAATTTGGAAGAGTCCCATAACAAAAGTGCAGAAATTAAGGAAAGGCTTGAGCTGCATAATCCTGCATCTTGCCCCAAACAAGCTTGCTGGCATGATGACCTAGCACAAGATATGGCCCATTGCAGAATTTGAGGAAGGAAATTGAGTTCCAAGTCTTCTTTGCATTCGTAGTGATATTCTAATGGTAGACCGATCTGGCTCGCTGTATAAGGATTGAACTCAACAACAACTGCTCGCATGAGCTCTACAGCCCTTGACTTTGTGGAGAGAGACAAATGTTCCCGAAGAGAGATGCTTGCTATCTGGCTCAGAATCAATTCCCTTCCAGCTTTATCTAAATCACCCCATATTCGTTTCAGCAAAGTTCCCGTGCACGCTCCCAATTGACGGGTTACCAGTGCTGCCCTTGTGTCATCATTTTCCAGACACTTGGAAAGCAAGTATTCAACAATGGAACTCCTATACTCCGGATTCAATACAGAGTCCCACTCTCGAAGAGCAGCGTCTCGAATCGCTGTTACAGCGTGAAATTGTGTCAAAGAATCTGCCGAGTTCTCCAAAATATATTTGCAAGCTTCATATGGTTCTGCGGAGCACCGAAAATCCTGGAGAGTCTTTTCCGCTGTTGCCTGTAGAAAAGGATCCTGAAAAAGATAAATATATTTTGGGGCTCAATTTGTGCTATAAAGTACGACTTTAATGCCTCATTGTATCGCCAGAGAGAGAAGGGTAAGTTGCATGGAGACATACCTGTAGGTCCCGGCAAGCCTTTTCGATGACACCTAGAATGGTGGAGGGATCCATCAAGAAATTTGCGTAGATTATTGGACTTCTGTTGAACGCTGTGCCAAGCATGGATATGCGAAAGTCCGCATCAGTTGATCCCCAGTCCGATCGGAACTCTAGAGTTCACGGATATCGATGCATGTGGAAGAATCTCCAATTCCGTTGAAACGATAGACACACGGGTATTAGGGTGTCAGTCATAATTTAAGATTTGTCATTCGTGTCTACTTTATGAGAGAAAGTACGTTACATGATTGATAGGCTAGCATAGAAGGTTATCTGTAGCAGAAGAAGTCCACGAAAATGGGTGATGGGAAGTTTTTCTCCACCACGAAAAGGGGTACGTCTCTTGCTCTGACACACGATTATCAAAAGCATGCTTAAAAACTAGATTTTTCCTTCTCCCAGGTGAGATTCAGGAGTTCAAGCAAGAGCTGAACAGTGCAGACAGATCAAAGAGAAAAGACGCGGTTAAGAAGGTTATTGCCGGTATGCCAGTCTATATGCATCCTCTAATAGATATGGAATAACTGTTTGAATTTTGTTTCCGTGCAGCTATGACAGTGGGAAAGGATGTGAGCTCATTGTTTCCAGACGTAGTTAACTGTATGCAGACAGAGGACACAGAGCTTAAAAAACTAGTCTATCTTTATCTCATAAATTATGCAAAGACTCAGCCAGAGCTAACAATATTGGCGGTAAACACATTTGTTAAGGATTCCCAAGATCCAAACCCATTGATCAGAGCCCTTGCTGTGAGGACCATGGGATGCATCAGAGTTGACAGGATCACAGAATACTTGTGCGACCCTCTGGATAGATGCCTCAAAGATACCGATCCATATGTCAGGAAAACTGCAGCTGTATGTGTAGCAAAACTATATGATATCAACTCCGATCTGGTTCATGACAGAGGATTTCTTGATGCACTTATCGAACTTCTCGGGGATGCAAATCCCATGGTTGTAGCAAATTCAGTCGCAGCACTGAGTGAGATCTATGATGGGAGAAAAGCACCTTTCCTGGATCAGAATTCTCTCACAAAACTTCTGAGGGCTTTGAATGAGTGTAATGAATGGGGTCAAGTCTTTATTTTGGATGCTGTAAGCGGTTATGAATCGTCAAATAGCGAGGAAGCAGAGTCAATCATCGAGAGAGTAATTCCTAGGCTGCAGCATGTAAATCCGGCAGTTGTCTTGTCTGCTGTGAAGGTTATCATAAAAAATATTACTCTTGTCGAGAACATGGAAGTTGCAGTCACTGTGGCAAAAAAGTTGGCTCCTCCTCTGGTGACATTGTTGAGTGCAGAACCAGAAATACAATATGTAGCACTCAGATGCATTGGTTTAGTCATTCAAAAGGTTCCAGAAGTTTTAGAACATGAAGTTCGAGTATTCTTCTGCAAATATAACGATCCAATATACGTGAAGATTGAGAAATTAGAGATTATGGTTCGACTTGCAAGAGAAGAAACTGTGGATCAAGTTTTATTGGAATTCAAAGAATATGCAACGGAAGTCGATGTAGATTTTGTAAGGCGCTCTGTTAGAGCAATTGGACGTTGTGCGATCAGTATAGAGTCTGCAGCAGAGAGATGTGTTAATGTATTGATTGAGCTAATCGAGACCCGTGTGAACTATGTTGTCCAAGAGGCAGTGACAGTTATCAAAGATATCTTTCGGCGATATCCGAATCGATATGAAGGTATAATTTCTATACTCTGCGCAAATTTGGACTCTCTGGACGAACCAGAAGCAAGAGCTTCGATGGTCTGGATAATTGGCGAATATGCAGAAAGAATTGACAATGCTGATGAAATCCTTGAACAGTTTTTAGAGTCTTTCCCTGAAGAGCCATCGCCTGTTCAGTTGCAATTAATGACAGCTGCTGTCAAAATATTCCTCAAAAAGCCTAGCGAAAGACCTCAGCAACTGATACAGCTTGTCCTGACCTACTCAACTCAAGAGACGGATGATCCAGATTTGAGGGACAGGGCTTTCATTTATTGGAGGCTTCTATCAACAGATCCAGACATCGCTAAACAAGTGGTGCTAGCAGAAAAGCCAGTGATCGAAGATTCCAAACACCAGATGGACCCAGTGCTGCTCAATACGCTCTTGGAAGAACTGGGTTCTTTATCATCTGTGTTTCACAAGCCCTCAGCATCATTTGTTAGCCGATCTAATATTGCCGTACAAAAAGCAGAGGAACTTATCACAAATGAAACTCATAGACAAACAGAAGATGCTGGAAACATCAAGATAGGAACAGAAGCACCAAGTAGAGAGGCAGATAAATCCCAAGTCCAACCAATGCCAGATTTACTCGGAGATTTATTAGATATGAGTGATCCAGGGCCAGTGGAGTTTCCACCAAGCATTACCACTGCCGAAGTTGATGTGTTTGAGGGTCTTTCTTTAGATAGTCCTGCACCGGTAGAGGAAAGTAACGGAATTTGAAAATTTTGTGACTTTACATTACCTGAAGATTTACCCTTTTAAAAATTTCCACTCACTATCTTTCTCTTTGTACAGTATCAGGGTCACTCTATTTTTATTTTGATTGACAGTCACCTTTGTTCTTTCTGGAACCACTTTCCCATACAACCTGGGAATATTTAAGTGATAAGCCTTCTCAGTACCTATCAACCATGTCTCCAATGAGGTACGGGTGACCCTTACCCTCACTGAATCACGAGGGATGTTTTCGGCAAGGTTTATAAGGATGGAAATTTTGAAACCGTTGTCGATGAAAGCGAATGATTGAATTTCTAGCTTTTGAGTCCCCTTGGCTAAGTCCTGAACATCAATGGTTCGATTTGTGGCTTCTGTCGCTGTCTTTTTTTCGTACAAATGGTTTATCATATTTTCAGACTCGAGGGGAAAATGGCTATGCTTTAAGGCGGGCTCAACCCATGTGTTATTTCCATCCATTTGCCAGATTTCTACTCTGTTGACTGGATCAAAAGTAACCGAAGGTTTCTGTCCCTGAACACGAGCATCACATTCCTGTTCCCGTCCCAATGTTGCTGATAAAGATTTTTGGATCGATGAGCTGATGAGTTCTGCGGACATTTTCATTCCAACCATGGTACCTGCACATGGTCCCACAGTCAACATTGATCCTCTTCCAGGTACAAATGCGGCAACACCTGGCCAAGAGCAACCACTGGTAAGGGCTGGATAGCCTCCAATGACATCAATCGGATATTTATCCATTAGTTTCGATAGAAGAGAATGCTGCTGCACCCCAAATGCGTCACCACAGGCAATCCAAACCTCATCACAAGAGAGAGTATTCTGGGATCTGACATCCATTATGCGATTTCCATCTCGGGACTTCCGCGACAGTAAGTTGCAAACATCTGTCAAAAAAGGAGTGTATCTCAGCTTATTGTCAAGGGAACTTAAGTCATTCTTTCTTAGTTGAGAGTTCCTGGTCAAATCCAGATGTATCTGCTTATCCCCGTTGAATTGATCAATTTCCACACCCTCAATGACACTTAGCCTTCCTTCGGCTTGCATCTTCACCAAGGTTTCCCATATATCTGGCAATATACTTCCTCTATCCCTAGCTTTGTTGCACATTGCCAACCTGGCTTGATTGTCATCAAGTTGTTGATATGCATTGAGGTATTTCATCCCCCACCACCCTGGATTACAATCGAAATTTTGCCTACAAAGGTGTCTTCTTGAAATTAGATATACATGACTCGCCCCTAATTCAAGAGCGCGCAAAACTACCGTCCCTGCTGACATCCCCCCTCCAAGAATGGCAAGTTTTTTGTTGCTTAGGCTTCCTTTTGGCCTTGATCGAAATTCCATGTCATCGATACTTTTGATTCTCGGGTCGTTTTCAAGATTGAATTTAAAAATCCATTTTGGGATAATAGGTCGAACGCTAGAGAAGCCTAGAACCACACATTTACTGTACATCACCTTTCCTGATTCCAAAGAGACTTCAGTCATCACATCCGAGTCTCGTTGTACTCGCTGAACATCTACGACCGTATCTTGCTTTATCTCCTGAATGTTAACAGGAAGCTTCTGAATGAGCGAATCACAGAAATCACAAAACAACTCTGCTGAAGGCAAAGGTGCAGAGCCCTCCAACTCAAGAAGCTCGTTGGTCCTCTTCTGTTTGTCAGCGTAGTATCTGAGGGCCAAAGGTTTTGGAGACGGATGCACATTCAGAGGGGTTCTAATATAGTCAATTGAAAGGTTTCGAGCCCATTGACGGAAATCTGAAAGCCAGGAGCCTCGACTATCTACCACTAGCGAGTTTTTGAGAATAGTGTCAGGCAGACGGGTCAGGACATTAAGGCTTTCCAAAGTAGCCCCGACTAGGATTATATCATACATAAAATGATTTTGAGTTTCTTTCATCTGTAAAATACCATCATGGGATCCTTAGGACGAGCAGACTCAATTTTCGCGAAAGTCAACTCCAAGTCAAATCACACAGTCAATCGGTACTGAGAAAGAAACATACCTTAATCGAAATCGTTTATGGTTGGAACAATGTATTCTTTTTATTTAAATAACATTTGATAATGCATATGAGACGATGTCTGCAAAAAACTGTAAACATAACGTCTCCCATGATGCCTACCCATGATGTACCTACTGATGATGGGGTAGGAATCTTACCCAAGATATCTTACCCAAGACTTTACATTTTCAGGATGTCCATACCATCTTCTAGCTCTTTGATTACCGTTGACAGGAACACCACCCAACATTGCGGTGTTATCACTATCCATGGATGATTCATCAAGATCTGATGCTCCTAACGGGGAATGATAAACTGCATCCAAGTTAATTTGCTTTGCTCCCTGAAGATGGGCACTGGGAATGGGTACGACTCCGTCACCGTCTACTTCACTCTGACCACAGACCTGCTTGTAGCCAGCCCCAACGATTCTGTCAGAGAAGCCACCCTGATTCCCAAAAAGTTCTGTTCCTCTGGCAAATTTCCCAGCAATGGTTATGTACGAGACATCATCATGGTATGCGTGTGGGCATGTTTCTTGAATATGAGTCAAAATACCCCTTGTTTGGTCTATGACTCCTTGTGGAGGGGGCAAATGAGGGGAGCCCAAACTAACAAAGTGAGTAATGTTACTCCTGTCAAAATCTCTCAGGTACAATCTCCCTAACCACCCACCAGCCGAATGGCAGAGCAGAGTGATAGGACCGTCGGAATTTTCTTTAGACTTCTCAATGGCCGCATCCACGCGATGCAGATACCAATCAACGGTAGGTCTTGGATTGAGAGTACCACTCCAGTAGTTCGAGTCTAGAAGTCCTAGCGCATTTCTAGCCCAATCCAGGCGTGATACATCTGTCACTTGGACATTATATTCGTATTCACGCGTAAGTAAATACTTTAGGTCTTCATAATCTGCGGCATTGTTCCCGAGGCCTGGCAAAATCACCACGGTTCTGGAGCTATTTGCCCGTACTACCACAGAGTTTCTTTGAGGAGGAATAGCATTCTTGGCCAAACAGTTTTTGATCATTGCAATAAAATTATCACACAATATTAAATTAATTATTAATTTGACAGGGCAGAAGGACAAGCAAAGGAATCAAGAGCAGAGCCAGACCATAAGTGGTTGTGGAAATTTGGGGGGTTGAAATTTCCTCAAGGCATGGTACACCTGGGCCTCTTTGTATTGTAAGAACCAGTATTAACCAGAATAGCGCGAGTCCATTCTGGAAGGACCCAATACCGAGAGCAATAAACGAAAGAAGAGATAATACTTGTGACCATTGCCTTCCAAATACAGCTACTGATAGCTTTCCTCCATCTAATTCTCCTACAGGGATCAAATTGATGGAATTTACGATCAGGCCACCCCAGCCCACAACTAATAGCGGATTGCAATTGACCGACTCAACATTGAATATTTTGTCACCCAGAAGAAGGGAGCTTAGATTTCCGACAAGAAATGATTCCCTAAATGATGCAGAGTCTAATTCTATTCCACCCTGTTGCTTCATAGTGAGTAACAAGCCTACGATGAAAACTGCAAATGAAAATGCTAGTCCTAGAGTAGGACCTGGAGCGATGATTTTCGCGAGCGTTTCTCTGTTTTGCACATCGCTCCTAATATTTGTGATGCTTCCGAAAGTGCCTAGCATCCCCAAGCCAGCTGGTAGGAGCAAAGGCGGTCCTAGATCAACTCTCAATTTCTTTGAAGCAAAAAAATGACCTATTTCATGAGCAATTATAATCAAAAATGAAGCGAAAGTGGCTGGAATAGCTGCTGAAATTTTATCAAGGTCCATATTGAAGGTCAGGAGGGCTGCATTGAAAATTTCGGCGTCATATATGTTCAAAGTTGTGCCAAAAGTCGCCAAAAGTAAGAAAAGACTCAATATCACTTCTTTGTATGACGAATCCTCCTCTGATGACCTATCTGGAATGACAACAGCAGTTGGTTTGTCCTCTCTGTCAGGAAGCAGATAGATTTTGTACCCTGAGATAATATTTTCTATTCTTTGCTGTAGGATATTTTGTACTTCACTCGGATCTTTTCGGATATTTCCCTTGAAGACCATTCCATCTTCCCCATAAGGTTCCTTACTTTGAACAAAAAAAGTATCCAGTGTAAAAACCTTATCCTCCAGGCCCTCAAACATTGTCTTTCGAAGTTGTTCCTGCATTTGAATCCCTTTCATATCAGAAACTTCATTATCTAAACCCTTGCCCTCATTATTGACCGACCGAATACGACCGATACGACTGGGACCTGGGCGTGATCCTTTGCTCAGCCAGAGACGTATGCCTTGATGATACGACTTTTGCATCTTTGATCCTCTTACAATGACGACTATGTCATAATAATGAAACAATTTGACTTTACATGTGAATCGGCTTACCGTGAGTAGCCATTGCTGCCTCCTTGACTGCCTCGGACATAGTAGGGTGACCATGGCATGTCCGTGCAATGTCCTCGGTGCTTGCCCCATACTCCATGGCAAGCACGCATTCTTGTATCAGTTCTCCAGCATTTGGGCCTACAATGTGTGCACCCAGAATCTTATCTGTCTTTGCGTCAGCAATGAATTTGACTACCCCGTCTGTGTCATCAACAGCCCGTGCTCTTGAGTTTGCCATGAAAGAAAACTTGCCAGTTTTGTATTCCAAACCCGCGGCCTTTGCTTCTTCCTCTGTGATGCCAACTGATGCCACTTCGGGATGAGTATACACTATTCCTGGAACTGTATTGTAATTCACATGTCCAACTTTTCCAGCAATAATCTCTACAGCCGCTACACCATCTTCCTCTGCTTTGTGAGCAAGCATCGGGCCAGGGACAACATCTCCAATTGCAAACACAGTCGGGGTCGTTGTTCTGAAATGATCATCAACTTTAACTCTCCCTCTTTCGTCCAATTCCACTCCCACACCTTCCAGATTCAAATTCTCTGTTACTGGACGCCGTCCAGTGGCGACAAGCACAACATCTGCTTGCAGTGTTTCTTTTTCACCTCCCTTAGCAGGCTCTAAAGTTAATTTCACACCACTATCGTCAACATCAGCAGAACATACTTTTGTTTTCAACTTGAATTTCAATCCTTGTTTGGTCAAAGATCTCTGGAACACTCGACGACACTCTCCATCCATAGATGGAACAATGGTATCAGTGAACTCAACAACAGTCACCTCTGATCCAAGGCGGCTCCACACGCTCCCCATCTCCAGACCGATAACACCACCTCCAATGACAACCATTTTCTTTGGTATCGTTTTGAGCTTCAAAGCTCCAGTGGAAGAGACTATCTTGTCTTCATCGATGGTTATGCCTGGTAATTGTGCCACATCAGACCCTGTTGCAATGACAATGTTTTTGGTCTTGATCGTCTTGGTGGATCCGTCGGCCATCGCAACCTCAACTTCCGTCCCGCTCTTCAATTTACCCCAACCTTGCACGTACTCGACTTTATTTTTCTTGAAGAGCCCTTCGATACCCTTGGTTAATCCATCAACTGCCTTGTCTTTTTGCTCCATCATCTTCCCCAAATCAACAGAGACATTCTCAGCAACAATTCCATGAGAAGCAAAATGCTTTGTTGCTTCAGCATACATATGACTTGATTGTAACAAGGCCTGCGGAAAATACTTTCAATACTATCAGAAACTATCCATATTACTGAGAGAGACTCTCTACTACATACCTTTGAGGGAATACAACCAACGTTAAGACACGTGCCACCCAACGATCCCCGCCCTTCAACACAGGCTACGTTTAATCCAAGCTGAGCTGCCTTGATTGCACCTACATATCCACCGGGCCCTCCTCCTATGACAACGACGTCCTGCACTCGTGAAGGAGACATATGAGGTTTCTTGATCGGACAAACTTCCACGGGCTTATATGCCCGAGACAAGCTGGGATCATTGGGAGATTACCATAACAAAACAATTAAATATCTTCTGCACATACCTTTTCATCCCCAGATGCAAAACCTCGTACACTTGTCAGGACGAAACTGTGCCTTCTGAGGAGACCCTGAGCCCGTTTTCCTTGACGAAGGATTTCTTTAATGGCCATAATGTTGTAAATTAAAGAATGTTATCTATAAATGCTGCAGTATATGGAGTATAAGAAGAGTATATGTGGTCTGATTGATCACATTGATGCTGAGAGCCCATGGGCCATCCCTATCTGAATTTGAGAATGTACCTGATTGAAAGTCGCACATGTATAAGACACGAAAATAAATAGACATTCATTCAATTTAATTGACAGATGAGATTATGGTTGCACTTTGCGTCACTGAGCGACCTGCGTTGTGCAAGGGTTTCCTCGACCCGGGAAATCGTTCCCTTACGAGAGTTGATCGTTTTCCCAGAGCCTTGCGTTCTACAGGGCTCAAAGATACCTGTAAAACAGAAGATAAAATGGTCAAGGTGCAAACCCAAGAGTATGATTATTTCGGGAAAAGAGTGACAACCGTCCTTCCAAAAGATCGACAAGGCGCAAACGTGCGTCGTACGTCTGATACTGTTGTTTTTCATGGAAAAGCCGTCGAACCGGGCGAAAATCAAGCCATGAATGGCAGTCAAGGTAGTCGATCCGAGTATAGAGTAATGAACCCTATGTATAGAATCATGAAAGAGTATTCATCACTTTCAAACCGTGTGCAATCAAAAAGTTCCAAGGCAGGCATCATTTCTGTACTTATTATGGATGAGGGTGGAGAGATTAGATCAAGATTGGCTGCAGCAATGCTTATTTTTCTGTTGGGGAATCTCAGGAAAGAGATTTCTGTTTGTATTGATGTTGCGTCCATTGGACCGCCAACTCTGGGTGAAGCTAGTGATGTTTCGACTGCAATACTGATAAAAATGGTAAAATTATGGATGAATAATGATGCAAAGGCCTTAGATATGGTGAAAAAAGCACCCAGACAGTTTCAGGAAGTGAGGGATCCTCTTGAATACGACCTTCTCTTAGTCATGGATCGGTATGATCTACAAGAGACGTTGAGGGAAGTCTCAGTCCTAGATGCAATAAGTCCTGGAAGCCATTACTCGAGCAAAGTGAAGCGAATATCTCCATTTGCCGCGCATATAGAGGTTGCAGGAATGACAAGAGCTATACCGTTTCACCAGGATATTCCAGACCCCTTATATTTCTCCAAAGATGTTCAATTACCCTGCGATTTGATGGCAGACTTGTTAGATGAGATCAAAATGTCAAAATGTTCCAATGAAGCTCAAAGCCTCAACAAACTATCAAGAGATCTGGCATACTGTTGCAAAGGAGTGGTGGATATGCTACAAGTTATTCACGGCGGGATTCCAAATCCTTCAGGCAGGGCGCCGCTTTTAAAGCCACAGGACATTTTGCAGCAAATATTGCGTTGTCCAGGCTTATGGATGGAATATCCGTACGGGAGAGAAAATCGATCCCTGGTCCATGGTGGTACCAAATCTAGAAAATACTGGCCAAAACCATTGTATACTGGAGGAACACCAAGAAGTAAGAAGAGGACAAGCAGCCGAAACACGAGAGAAAAGGGATATTGGAAAGTGTTAAAAAATGTTGAGGACGAATTACACCTGTTTATGAAGGAGAATAATATGTCTACCTTGCCCACCCAAGCCATGTTGAGGAAGAAGGGAAAGCATTCGCTAGCGTCATCCATCGACCATCACGGGGGATTATCAATATTTGCATCAAAAATGGGACTAAAATTATACAAACGGCGTCCAAATGGTTTTTGGTCCAATTTAAAGGTCCTCAATCATGAACTAAGGCAGTTTATTCGTGATGAGGAAGGTAGTCATGTTGACTCGATGCCCACCGCACAAGAACTTGTGAGAGCGGGCCGTAGTGATCTTGTGAGAGCTATCAGGATGCATGGAGGATTCTCAGAAGTTGCCGCTTCTGTTGGTATGAAACCACATAGGTCTTCAAAAAATTGGGAGGAAGTTCGGATTTTGAATTTGTTACGAGTACTAAAAAGGAATGGAATAGAAATATCCAGAACTTCAATCAGGAGTGCAGACAAACCAGGATTAGAATCTGCAATTGACAGACTTGGAGGTTTCCCCTATTTTCTTGAGCTTCTCCAAGAAGGTAAGGAAGAATGTGCTCTAATATTAACTGATAACTTTGATGATGATCATATTTGGTCCTCTGAGAGTCCAAAATGTGAGCGCTTGAACTGTCCAATTCCTTACATTGAGCGGGTGGCCAAATTACTATCTACCTGGATGTCAACGAGAAAGCCAGTTGGTAGCAAAGATCGACTTCCCACTAAGCAGGAGCTGGAAGATGCGGGAAGGTTGGACATTTGGCGCTCAATGCAGCGAGCAGGTGGGGTGCAAAAAATGTCTGAATATTTGCATCTCCCCTACAAAGAAACGAGGGGCAGAAAATCACGTGGAGAATCAGGCGAAAACAAAATCCGAGGTCTACTTGGAAAATGGACTGCATATGAAGATTTCATTCTGATTGATTAGCGAAAATATTTTATTTTGTCTGTTTTGATTACAATCTAACTCACAGCCGGAAATTCCCTTTCAATATCCAAAGAAATATCAAGAAACTCTGATCTATCAATATATGGATATTCAGATAGCCATAGGCCATTCTCAGGCAGGTAAACATCCCTGACAGCCTTTATATCATCAAATGACGTAGTGTTGGACAGTACAACCACTTCAGCAGGCTGACCAGGCTGCAGGAGGTCAAATCTTGCATCATATGGCAGAGTCATCTCAATTTGCGCCCCATTTTCTTCTCCAATTAAAATATGGCACGATCTCATCGCAGAAAATCGTGACATTTGTTCATCCCTTTCCTCAGTCCCATTGTATTGAGGTCGAGGTCTATTTCCCTTCTCTATATTAATCACTGTTGTCCTCCAAATGCCTCCATATTCAATTTTGCTTCTAATTCCATAGTTTTTATTTACTGCTCGTGCCCATGGCCACCATAGAGGCCAAGTTAGACTCGTGGCAGCAAGAAGGGCTGCCTTGCTAAAAAGCAAGGTCAATGCCAGACTTGCAGCCCACCGTTGGACAGATTGAGCTGCTCCACCAGTGAAAAAGCCTGCTTGTGCAGCAAATGGGAGGATTGGGAGCACCCTATCTAATTCATTAGGACTCAATATCAGGATATCAGGTGGGTTTAGAACCTTTGTCGTATCCTGGTACTCATCAGAAACAGGGGCTGTTTCGTTTGTCTCTTTTCCATTTTTTGTTTTTCTTTCAAAGTTCTCAGTATCAGATTCCCACGAGGAATCATTGCTTGATCCTTCTCCCCATCCAAGATAGGATTCCTGCTCTGCGGAGGACTGAGACCTAATGAAGCGCCCAGACGCACCTGCACCCGAAGACTCATCTTCAAAAGTCTCTGTTTTGCTCCGTAACCTTTTAGACCCACCTATGTCCTCAAATAATCGCCCCCCAGCTCGGTCTTTCCTATTGATGTTCATATTGATTTCACGTCTTTTTCTCAATCTTCGAGCTCTCAGTCTCGCTGCAATAGCCTCGCGCTCCTCCCTTGTAATTTCAATGTTATCGAGCAGCGATTCATCTTTACGACCCGGTTCCTCGATAGAAGTCGATTTACACCGTATACATACGTGATATCGATCCAAAGGTGACCACAGTATCCTTATCCCACGAACGAAAGCGCGAGGTTTTCCCCTTGGGAAATTTCGAACTGGAAACACTATGGGAACGCAGCTCGTTTCTAATTTCATGTCTGATAATATTAATATCTATATATAATATTTTACACACGATTTGATACGTCGATGCCACAATGTATTGCAATATGCCATGCATGGACCAGAGACCGAACTTTCAGCACATTTGCCAAATGCCTGAGGCAATTGCCTGAGGACGTTCAACGTTCGGATACATGAAGAAATCCGGGACACGTTATGCCTAAAAGTATAGGTTATATTCTAGAATCATACTCGAGAATCTTCATGGTATTCCCATCGCATCGTGCCCGTGGCGACGTCCGACAGGTTTTGTATGTGACTGGTACACTGATAAGGCCTCTTCGAAGGCCTGGCTCTGTTGTTCATTGTTCCCGGTCGCCGGAGATTTCTTCAGGTGCCGATGATCAGTATTATTGGAATGCTAAATTGTTTGGATTCACGGCATCTTTTATTGTCACAGCCACCTTGTCACCATCACTTGCTTTGGGAGGAACCAGTCAAGACTTGACTGCTCAAAAATTTGAGAACAGTTGCGCCGGCTGCCATGCAAATGGGGGAAATATCGTAAAGAGAGATGCAACGTTATATCAATCTGATCTTCAAAAGTATGGCTTGGAGGACCCCGGGGAATTATACTCGATTATTTATGGAGGGAAAGGCTCCATGCCAGGTTTTGGAGAGGAGTGTCAGCCAAAGGGCAAATGCACCTTTGGCAAACGGTTGACAGACGGTGAGATCCAAGATCTAACTCAATATGTGCTCAATCAAGCAGCAGCTGGATGGCCATAAACGCAGGGAATGTTTCGATGTCGAAAACTCTGCATGATGCCTTAGTTTCATCGGTCAGACAGATTGTTTGATGGGACGCATCTGCGATTACCACGAGTCCATTGGTAGTTGGTCTCACAAGACCTCCGTCTCATGGTACGATACCTCGGAGCATCTCTGAGAATATTATAGGAGGAAATATATATATACATGTATTACAATATCTTTTTACGCATGACACCACATTGTCTTGCCTGTCGATCCACGTGAGACGTCTGTTGCAGCTTTGGTGTAGCGATCGCTCTCACCACAACAGATATGAGCGACTCTTTTGCAAAAGTCCTTTCGGGACTACAGGATTTTGCTACTGGTAAAATTTCAAGTATCGATAGTTTAGCTAACGCGCATCACAAATGGCTGAATACGGTGGTAGAGGAAGCTCGCAGGAACATCGAAGCTTCCGCCAGAAGTCCTCAACAACAAGCAGAATTAAAGAGTTCTATGGTAGTACAGGTACGGAATAGTATAAATGTCTTATACTGAGAAACAATGTTCCTTTGGGGGTCAAAGTAGAGTAAACTTTCAGAGGTCGTTGGTAGTCAGTTGTTCCATTTTGACGTTCTTGATTGATATTTTTGCAGGATATGCAACAAGGCCAACTAGAAATTGAAACAAAAGATCATAAAGAAGATGCAGATTCAGAGGCAATGGAAAACCATCCATTGAATGACGATCACTTCAACAAGCCTCGCAGGGGTTCGAGAAAAAAGAGAATGGTGGACTATTACGATGGGCCTGACCGAGATGTCAAAAAGCATAAGGAATCTGGAAAGACGTCAAAAGCATCAAAGGTGAAGGGAATAATAGAATCGGAGCATAACACCTCACCAAAGAATAAAGGTGCACATGAAGGAGACGGCATGCAGCCTGGCACCAGTAATCAGGCAAGAATATTAGTATCAGAGAATAATAATGGGAAAATTGATTGCAAAGAATCTGCCAGTGACTTTCCAAAGAAGGCAAGACTAGAAAAGAGGAATGTGAGGAAAGGTAAAACTTTGAAGAAGGCAGAAAATAAGAATCAAAGGAGCGTTGATGACTGCAACGATGCAAAGTCTGTTTCAAATGAAACCACGGGCAAAAAGGTTACAAAAAGTTCAGAAGTGAAGCTCAAAGTTGTACGAATGTCTGAGCCATTGGAGGAAAAGTTAGGTCCCATTGCACATTCGGAGAAGATATGTTCGGAGCATTCAATGCTGATGATAGAAAATGATCCACCAGCTGAAAATTATGTGAATAGCCCTGATAACAAAATACAGTCTCCTCATACAGAAAAGGGTTCAGCAGATGAGGCACAGAGAGATCTACCAATGTGTCAACAGCAGATCTCCCCCAAGACGTGCTTTCCAGAACAATCCCAAAGTCTCAAAGACGATGGACCAATTCCAAAGGCTTATAGTAGAGACAAATCTTCTGCAGACAAAATTAAATCAGTGGTCGAAAAGGATAATACGAGGGAAGATGATTTGCCTGTCTTTGCTGCCAATATGGCCTCAAGTGTCAAGACTTTTCTTCCTCCTAATCCAGTTGAGTTCTTATCGAACAAAGCCTCTGAATCGAAAGGGATCGAAGAGAAGAACTTTGTAGAAGAAAATAGAGTTACTCAAGAACAACATGAAGTGGAAAGAATCGAGGCCGAGAGATTGGAAGAAGAGGCTATGGAAGCAAAAAAGAGAGATGAAATTCGAAGGCAGGAGGAAGAATCGATTGCCCGACGGAAAGCCAAAGAAGAAGAGGAGAAAAGAAAACGCGAAGAGAAAGCTAAAAGATTAGAAGAGCACAAAAAACGTCGAAAACTTGAAGCAGAATCAGCCGCTCAAGTTGGAAGTGCCATGACAGGTCTGGTAGGTCCCTCTTCAGGATCAGGGGGGTCACTCGCTGCTGCGAAGGAAAGGCTCGCTAAAATACAGCAGCAAGCAGCAATGTTGAAGGGTCAGAAGTCAAACAATGAGAAGGCTTCATTGAGTGGCAAGGTAATATCAGGAACGCCAAAAATTTCCACTTTGAATATCACAGGAAATATGGTCACACCTCAATCTCTGATGACCATCTCATCACCAGATGGGAAAGGAGGGAATTTCACAGAATCCAAAAGCCATCAGAAGTCTTACGAAATATCTCCTTACAAAAGTGATCATGACTCGGATGATGACGTTCCAAGAAAACCAGTGCCAGATTGGGCAAGGGGTAAGGCTCTTATGGCGCAGCTATTTGCTCAAATGTATGTAGATCCTGATGAAGTTTTCCAACAGCATGCCAAGACATGCTCCTTAGATCAGGTCTTTGGGAGTTGTCGAAAACCAGGGAAACAGAACTTTGATAGGAGGAGTAGCAGTGGTAATTGGATAGAGGATAGAGTCACATGGAAAGAAGAGGTGGGATACAAAAAAGCCATGGGATACATTTGATCGAATAAAAAATCATACATTTTAATGCATAATGAATAATGAAATCGTCACATCAACACTAAAGCGATACAAGAAGCTTCTACAATTGATCAATAGGCTGCCGCAGAAAGAGTCGCAAGAAGCACGAAAACAATTGCGAGCAGAGATGAAGCGAAATTCGTCCGTCTCCGAAAGTGAAGCAGAAATTCTTAGAAGGCAGATGGATGACAAAATGAGATATCTCAAAATGATCACTCCTAAATTGCCTGGGGACTCTGATGACTTGGAGGAAGTTTCGTACTATGTAGTTCGGAATGGGAACGTTGTCAAAGGAACAGCTGCAAGAGAGACAAGGTGAGAGATGGTGTGGTGGTGCCCAAAAGTGATATTGATACTGACATATCAAATAATCGATAATGCAGGGTGGCAGATGGTACCATTAGTATGTCAGAGGCACAATCAATACACCAGAGATTACTAGAGAGACAGCACTTTGGCAGGAAACCGCCCAAGTATGATCCTTCTACGTTTTAAGGTCCTCGTGGGGAGTGCAAATCTTGAGAGGAATATCAAAGGGTATATCGGATTACTTTATAGGTCATTTTTTTTCTTTTGAGCAAATCCTACCCTGATCCTGCGACCAAGCAGTGGGGTTCCATCCATTGTCACAGCAGTGTCTAGCGATTCTTCATCCTTAAAATGAACATGAGCATAGCCTTTTGGTTTCCCCGTGTCTTTATCTGTATGCAATCGTACCAAGGTTGCTCCAAATGGCTCAAATAATGCCTTGATATCATCAGATGTTGCTGCAAACGCAATGTTCCCCACGTATGCTACGTTGTAACCCTGTACCTTTTGGGCTGATGGTCTTGTAGTCTGGCGAGGTTTCTGCATATCAGCCTGCTGAGTTCCATCAATATCTTCCCTTGGATCAACATCTATTGAATTGTGATTTTGTTGTGGAGTTTGCTGATGCTTGGTAATTCTCTTTTTTTTATCTGCCTTGCATTTCTGTACTTTTAGAATTTGACCGTCACAATCTGTTCCATCACATGCAAGTGCTGACTCAAATGCTTCCTCAGTGGCAAATGTTATGAATGCTATGCCCTTAAATCGGCCTGTGTCAGGAAAGGTCATCATGTCTAAAGTTTCTATGGGTCCACAATATTCCCAATATTCTCGGATCATATTCTCAGTGTAACCAAAAGGCATGCCCCCAACAAATATCCTCCTTGGAACGTAGCCGTCTACCGTCTCTTCCACCACTAGTCTAGGAAAGCTGTCTACTCTTTGTGGATGATTTTGTTCAGCCTGCTGATCACTGTCAAATTCCTGACCCGTTTTCTCTGTGGGGAAGGACGATGTCTCATTCCTTAGACCCTTGCCATCTGTGCTCCCATTAACATCTTCATCGCGATTGCTACCATGCTTATTGGCATCAAAGCTAAATTCAAAGCCTGGTATGCTTTTCTGTTGCATGTCATCAGGCTTGAAGCCCAATGCATTTCTTAGAGTTTCAGCCTCAGATGCATTACCTGGACCAGATATTCTCTCCTCTGCACTCAATTTCCTTACCTTCAGGTCCTCTTCTCTTTTCTTCTTCTTCTTTTCTTTTTTTTTCTTTGATCCTGTCTCTCCCGTATTATCTTCATCCGCTTCTCTGCGAGACTCCTCGATATCCCTGTCAGCCTTGGCAGCAGCTTTTCGTTCTTCCGACCATCTTTCCTTTTTTCTGGCCTTTTTCACTGGTTGAGTACCAGATAAATCATCTGTATTGCTGATATTCATTTGAAAATCGCCTTCCTTGTCATGATTCTCCAGCTCACCGGGATTCATGATGGGAACAATGGGACTGTGCTTTCCCTCCTCTGCCTTCCCTCCTGGCTTTGCTCCAGAGGTTGCTGCGTATTTATCGACTCCTCTTCCCTATAGGGGATATTGGTAGATCAGAAGGTTTAGGAATGTGATATCTAGACCGACAAATCAACGGAGAAATCATAATAAACGTACGGTTCCAGTCCCAGGCAAAGAAACATATCTTCCATACAGAATTGGAGCATTTTCCTCCAATTTTGTTGTTTTTCCAGCAAAATAAGACTACAAAATTAACAAATACGATATAGATAAGACCGATGCACAAATTAGAAGGATATTTAATCACTCAAGGCATTGCATGGCAGGACAACAAGCAAGAAACTCGGCGCAAACTCACTCTTTTAGTCCTGTTCATTGCGTAATGTTCTACATAAGTAATGATTTTCATTAAATCAGGAAATTTAGAAGTGATTGATAAACAGGATTTCCACATGCATGTGGGGATTCCCCATATGGGGAATGTACATTGGCGCCAATGATTGGGTTGCAAGTTGCAAAGCCTGCAGTATCATCAACTCATTACAGGATATTATAAAGAGAAATTGTTAGCTTTAAAAGTTCTTTTGAGACATCGTGGTATTGGTGATCATTTATATTGCCACAGACTTCAAAGATTGTAAGGATGGCTGAGACTGCGGCGAAAGAGGTAATTGTTGTATGAAAGCGTTGTGTATCCAAAATCATCACAGGATGTCAACGATGATGGCTAATGTTATGCAGGATACCGTAGTCGAGAATTTCTCCAGGAGAGATCGTCTCTTGGAGCTTCAGGAGAAAGCGCAAAAGCTTTGGACAGAAAACAAGGTATTCGAGGCAAACGCCCCACAAGGAGAATTGGGTACCCCAGATGAGAAATTTTTTGGTAATTTCCCTTACCCTTACATGAATGGATTGCTCCATCTGGGACATGCCTTCTCCCTCTCCAAGCTGGAGTTTGCAGCTGCATACCACCGTCTTAGCGGGAAAAATGTCTTATTTCCCCAAGGATTTCATTGTACTGGAATGCCTATTAAGGCTTGTGCAGATAAACTAGCCAGAGAAATTCAAACATATGGTTGCCCTCCAGTATTTCCAGAAGAGGATCTCGAGATGAAGGCGCCAGAAAGTGAAGGAGAGGACCTTAAGATAGACCCCACAAAGTTTGTCGCAAAAAAGAGCAAGGCCTTGGCAAAGAAAGGGCGCGGAGCAAGTCAATGGGAAATTCTAAAGATGAGTGGAATACCTGAAGATGAAATCCCCAGATTTTCGGATCCGTTACACTGGTTGGCCTATTTTCCACCTCTTGCAATGAGAGATATTGCTGCAATGGGATGTGGTGTGGACTGGAGAAGGAGGTACGAACTCATTTATTATTTGTCTTCAATATCACAGATCAGTGCAGTATATTATAAATTTTGAGATATTTCTGCAGTTTTATCACTACGAATGTCAATCCATTTTACGATTCTTTCGTTCAATGGCAATTCCATACTCTCCTGAAAGCTGGGAAGGTTGTCAAAGATAAGAGGTATGCAGTGTTCTCTCCCTTGGATGGCCAACCTTGTGCCGACCATGACCGAGCAACTGGAGAAGGTGTAGGACCACAAGAATATACTTTGATTAAAATGAAAGTTCTGGAAATGAACCAAGCTCTATCCAAATTCAATGGGTCTGATGTCTACTTACTGGCTGCCACCTTGCGTCCTGAGACAATGTGTGGGCAAACCAACTGTTGGGCGCTTCCAGAAGGTGACTATGGTGTCTACAAGGGGTTAAATAATGAATATTATGTGATGACAGCACGATCTGCATTGAACCTGTCCTACCAGGATAGGATGCCCAAGACAGGGGAGCCTGAACTGGTCCTCTCAGTCAAGGGCTCAGATTTGCTTGGACTTCCTCTTTCTAGTCCAAGCTCGACGTATGAGAAAATTTACGTGTTGCCTTTATTGACGATACTGACGAACAAAGGAACAGGTATCGTAACATCGGTTCCATCAGATGCTCCTGACGACTATGCTGCTTTGGAGGATCTAAAAAACAAGCCAAAGCTGAGGGAAAAGTTTGGCATTAAAGATGACTGGGTTCTACCATATGACGTTGTGGAGATCATTGATATTCCTGAATTAGGAACTGCTGCTGCTAGGAAAGTATGCAAGGAAATGAAGATTCAGAGTCAAAATGACACAAAAAAGCTGGCAGAGGCAAAGCAATTGGTGTATTTGAAAGGCTTCACGGATGGAGTGATGAACGTTGGACCATACAAGGGCCAAAAAGTGAGCGATGTAAAGAATAAAATCAAATTTGAAATGATAGATGCTGGCGATGCAATCTTATATAGCGAGCCAGAAAGGCAGGTCATGTCAAGATCTGGAGATGAATGTGTAGTTGCTTTGACTGACCAGTGGTACCTGACATATGGTGAGCAAGAGTGGAAAGAAGCTACCCAAAAATGTCTTGCACAGATGGAGACATACGATACAGCAGCAAGACATTCCTTCGAGCACACACTTGATTGGCTTAATCAATGGGCGTGTTCTAGATCCTTTGGTCTGGGTACAAGGTTGCCATGGGATCCGGAATATCTAATCGAGTCATTGTCAGACTCGACTATATATATGGCCTATTATACAGTCTCACATATCCTCCAAGCTGGTGACATGTATTGCAAGGAAGAAGGATCGTCGCCAGGTGGAATCCGTGCAGAAGATATGACACCAGATGTATGGGATGCCATATTTTTGGGAGCAGAATTTCCTGAATCTTGTGCTATCCCGAGGGAATTGCTTTCTAAGATGATACAAGAATTTAACTATTGGTATCCCTTTGATTTAAGGGTCTCAGGGAAAGATCTGATTCAAAATCACCTGACTTTCTGCTTGTATACTCACACAAGTATTTGGTCCGGGAGAGAAGATTTGTGGCCAAGAGGAATGAGGAGCAATGGTCATTTGTTATTGAATGCAGAGAAAATGTCAAAGTCAACGGGAAATTTCAAAACACTTGCACAGGCAATTCAGGAATATTCTGCAGATGCTATGAGGATAGCACTTGCAGATGCCGGTGATGCAATGGACGATGCAAATTTTGAGCATCAGACAGCTAATGGGGCCATTCTGAGATTGACAAAAGAGCTTACGTGGATTGAAGAAATAATAGGTTCATTAGATACTTTGAGAGATGAAGAACCAACATCATTCATCGACAGAGTGTTCGAGAATGAACTCAAGTTTGCGGTCCATGTGACGAAAGAAAAATATGACCAATATCTTTTCAGGGAGGCACTCAAGTATGGAGTTTATGATTTGCAAATTGCAAGGGATCAGTATAGATATGCATGTGGAGCGGAGGGAATGAATCGAAGATTGGTGCTGATGTATATTGATTGGTCAACTCGCCTGCTGGCTCCAATTTGCCCTCATCTCTGCGAACACATATGGAGGGACCTTCTCAAACATGATGGATTTGTCATCAAAGCTGGGTGGCCTCAAGTAGATAAACCAGACCTCATGTTACAGCAAATGAGCCAATATCTGGAGAGGAAAATCCACGAATTGAGAAAATCCATCATCAAAGCAGAGCTCCCAGCCAAGGCAAGAAAGGGGGAGCCAGCAGTTGCACCTCCAGGACCGGTATATGCCTGCGAGCTTATTGTACCCACCGAATATGGTGGCTGGCAGGCAAAAGCTCTTACTATGTTGTCTGACATATACCAAGCACATGAAAATGAGGGGAGGCCCAATGGCAAGTCTTTCCCAGATGGGCTCATGGGGATCATCATGGCAAAAGTGAGGGAGGATAAAAGCCTTATGGAATTGGGACCAAAATCTATCAAGTCCATGATAATGCCTTTCTTCAAGTCTAAATCAGATGTTGCAGAAATATCAGGAAAGGCAGCTCTCGAAGTTCGACTTCCATTTGATGAGTGTGCTCTACTGACTGAAAATTTATCATACTTGGAAAGAGCCTTGAATCTAGAATCAATTAGTATTCGTAGTGTGTCATACGAGGATCAGCAAAGCGAAAGTAATCCTCTGATCTCTTCAGCCTCGCCAGGATCTCCAGCCTCGATTTTTTCTCATAAAAATGGTTAATCTTTACAAGTGTAAGAACTGATCTTTCAATACAAAATATCGTGTTTATGTTCCCCAAGGAAATTGATCCGCGGGATCGCTGTTGGGGTCTTCTGGGTCCCATTCATTTGGATCCCTGGAGTTAGACTCACTGCGAGATCTAAATGTTGGTTTCACTCGTTTAACAGGTACTGCCACAGAGTAAATAGTACCCACTTCTGGATCCATCGACATATTCACTTCAATTCCTTCGGATGCCTCAATCTCAACATAATCGGTCATCGCCTGCACGATGCTTTCTCTCATCCCGGCAAGGGAGTCGGAGCTCATGCCACATCGATCAGCAACTAGGATCATCCTCAGCCTTTTTTTCCCCTCTTCTTTCGGGGACAAGTACTTGCGCTCAGGGAAAAATATTCTCCAAGCAGCCCTTATCTTTGTCAGGAAGTCAGCATCCTCTGGCAAAGAACCTGATGCTGCATTGTTATTATCCAAAGTTCCAAGAACGCCCTCTGTTTTTCTATAGGACTGCACTGCTGGAAAAGACTTCACAAGGCCCCGCCCATAATATGTCCTCTTATGGCTTTCAACACCAGAAAATCGGCCTTGTCTCCGTGGTACTATTGTTCTATTCATGTCCTCCCCCAAAGTTCTCCCCTGTCGGAGTCAACGACGTTTTTGCTCTTGGATGTTAGTGTTCGATCCTGGCAAGATAAACTAAGCCGTGTTGCCAGTGGGTTAGGATCTTTGTTGTTTCAGATATACTTTGAATATTTTTTTCACTCCATTTCTCGGAATGGGATAGGTTGTATACCTGGATATGGTTAGATCCAGTCGTTAGCAGAGATGAAACCAGGTTTCCAGGGAAATAAATTAAAGTCTTTGGAGACAACAGAGCAATAAAAGCAGAAAAAACTTGCTTTTAGTGAGCATATTCAAGAAATCCATAGATATATAACCATCGACAGGGAATCGTTCACAACAATGGTGTGTGTCTCCAAACTCCTATCTGGGGCCTTTCTCTAAAGAAGAAATTCTTGAGAAAAGCCAAGGACTCTTCCTCTTGGAACATTATGGAGATCTTATATATCATCTATCTGCCATTTTAAATCATCCGCATGTGCATGTACAGGTATATTTTCTTTTGTATATCAAGGCTGACTTTGATGGTCCTGTTTCCTCCCTTGAGCTTGAGCCTTTATGCAGTTTTGAGATAGATGTCAAAGAATCTGGAGGTCAGGAAGAACGGAAAGGGGTTGTTATAGATGATTCAGAAGAGCACGAGCTATCTGGATCCAGGGGAACTGCCCATTTTGCGATGAAGTGGAGCCGGGATAGTAAACATTTTTCCACAATAAATCTGGAGAGAAGAATGGCCAATGTATTTGATCCCCACCGTGGAGTGACGAAAGATGACCATGGAAAGTTTGTTCCCGTTGTAGGCTTTGAATGCAGGGGACTAGAGCCGATCGCATGGTATCCCAGAGACGAATTTAGAGTTCTCGGAGAGAGCGGGGCTGTGTGGGACTCTGTCGATTTAAGCGAGAAGGAGTGGTTCGACTATGACGAAAAATCTGGAGAGAGTGTAGGCATTACTGATATTGAATACGAATTTAGAGTTTATAAAAAGTAATATAAAAAGTATTATGGAACAAATGTCCGACTTTTCAGCAAGTCAGTGATCAGGTCAGAGAGTTCAAATCTTCGATAGACTTTCTTCACTTACCTACTGATGCATCGTCCATCAGCGAATTTGCCAGTGGATGAAAGTATATTCAGTATTTTAGAAGAACATGGCTCCAGCGAGGCAAAAGACATGGTTGGCGTATTTCTGAGGGAGCACCCAAATTCTTTTCCTAGATTGCTGTTGGATGACTACGTTTTCGACGACGGTAGACAAGAGGTCGTGTTGAGGCTCGTAGGTGGAGTTTCAATTGTCTATGGTGGAGGTCATTACAAGTTGCCCGCTTATATCATTCTTCCCCAGAGTTTTCCAGTCGAAGGTCCTATTGTTTACATGAATCCAAATGAAAGTATGATTCGAAACACTAAATCTCCATACGTGGATGCAAACTTTATGGTATGTACTGATTATATAGGGCGGTGGCAGTACCCATATTCAAATCTTTGCCACATGTATGAAGATATGAAGGCCAAGTTTTCCAAAGCCCCCCCTTTGAAGAACAAGACTAGTAGCAGCACCTCTGCATATTCACTTTCCCCGTTTTCTTCGTGCAAAGAGCATGAAATTCACGATTCTATCAAAAATAGGAAAAGATTAGAAGGTCTCAACGCAATTAAAGCTTCCCTATCCAGAAAAATAAATGACATATTGAATAGTTGGCTAGATTCAGGCTTCAATGAAGGCAAGGAAAAGTTTTTCAAATTACTAGAAAAGCATAAATCTTTAGAAAATGATATACTAATGCTTAAAAACGAAAGAGAAGAGTTGGACGATTGTATTTCAGAATGTGCTAGCACAATTAGCAAACTAGATCGATGGCTCATGCAGGAGGAACACAAGTCAGCACACTTTTCAAGATCAAATTTTCAATCCGACATTGATGCCTACAGGGCGATTGTTGCGAGTAATCATGATTTGAATGACATTCTCGAATCGGATGCGTGTATAGATGCCGTAAATAGTGCCACAAGTAATGCTGACGAAGCATTGTTTGAATCCAGGGTTCAATGGAGTGATTATAAAAAGATATTGAGTCAACTGGCCTACTACAAATTCCAAGCAAAAATCCTGAATAATAAAGGGAAAAAATCTCAAAATAAACAGCCTGACGTTCGAATAGAGGGGGTTATTGATAATAACCTCACTGGTTATCCTCTTCTTCAAAGTGATATCGGCAGTGAAGAGCTTGACAATGACAATCCAATGAAGTCACTTTAAGGCTTGTTTTTTTGTTTCTCTTTCTTTTTTCAAGGTCAACCTCTCTCTTTTCCTTTTTGAAGCCTGTTCTGCTGTCACCTCTCTGTGGCAAGCTGTGCAAAGCGTTCTGAGGTTTGTAATTGTACACTGTCCACCACCCTCAAAAACGGGAATAATATGATCCGCTTGCCACGCTTTTCCACTCAAGGCTCTGTCAATGAGAGATTCCTTCATTGCCGACGAAAGTTTAGAGGCAAAAACCTGATATTCTTTCCTGGAAAGCAGCCGTTCTCGTTGCTGCTTCCATAAAGGCATCTCTTCCGAATCTGCCTCCTGATTTTTTTCTATCGACTGCAGTCTTTTAACTAGGGTTGCGCAATCTAGATTACAAATGTCACAGATTCCTCTATCTCTTTTCATGAGTTGCTGACGTGCTGCGCCGCTACTTGCCTTAACCTTCATATCCTTCTCACACTTTGAGGAGCAAAATAAAAGAACAGCACTGGCCCTAATTTCTTCAAACTCACTAGTTTCCGAGAGGCTTACCTCCTTGAAGCAATTCAGACAAAGGTATACAATCTTTTGCTCCATCGTTCCCTTGTCTTTATGTATAAAAGGCTGAGTGCATTGGAATTGTCTTCCAGAAGGATAATATATATGCACCTTACCAGACTCTGCATTTTTCAAAATTGGGTATCTCTCCAGCAATGTTTGATTCTGAGAGAAGTTGTCAAGATAGTTTGCAATGCTTGAGATGTGTCGAGATGTACAGATTCCAGTTTCCCCAGCCTCTCGTGCATTCCTCTTTGCTTCCTCAAGCACAGCATCTAGTGGTGGTGCAAGAATCTGTCCATATAGCTTATCTCTGTAATTGTTTGAAATTTCCATCCATTCTCTACAGAAATATTTGCACATTTGTAGTGCTTGCTTGAAGACATTCAATGTCGGAGATGTAGCTTTATTAATGAAAATCGGCCCAATACCTTGCAACATAAGATCTGTACCAATAGCACATTCTCGACTATAAGCATCAATTAGATTATTGATGCAGTCAGGCGTCGTGGCACCCAATAATGGTATGCTCAATGAAAGGGGTTCACATCTACTACATCTATCTCCAGAATCCATGAATGTGCGATAAATATGCACCCGCTTTGTGTTTCTGGATACTATAAATTTCCATTCATTTTCATCATCAGAAAGATCAGCCATTCCACGGTTAAGATCATAAGAAGCGCTGTGATCTGAATCTGATTGAGAGTCAGGAATAATTATGGGATTTTCAATTTTTTCATTCATCTTCGAGTGTTCTGGCTCTTCGAGATTTGGTGCTGCATTGCCTGTGTCATGTTGCAGATCGACCAACTGGCTTTGGTCGTTTTGATTGAGCCCAAAACGGACCACAGAATCGATCACCAGTCCTTTATTACTACGAAAATTGGATTCAACGTCTGGGTCTCTCTGTGACGGTCCATCATGCACACAATCCACCTTCTGGAGGCTCTTATTTAGGCTCTGCCATCTTCTGTCATCGTAAGTATTTGTTGCACATAGATAGAATACATTCACAAGATTTTTTTGACCCCTTCGATGCACTCGGTCCTCTGCTTGTCTGGCTAAAGATGCCTGTGGGGGTATCTCAAAAAACGCTACGGCAGATGCAGAGGAAAAATCCAAACCGGTTCCTCCTGCAGTAACAGACACCAGAGCAATCCTTGCACCAGAGGAATGTCTGAATTTCAGCATTGCCTCATGCCTGCTGTGCGCGTCTGTATCGCCATCTATTCTTACGTAGTCTATAATTTCGTTCATATCTGGAATGTCTTTTTTAGAGTCTTCTAGCTCTGCAAATTTCTTGTCAAGGTTTGCAGCAATCCTATTCATCACCCTCTTATGATGAGCAAAGACAACCATTTTTGGGGGCTCACCGAATCGATAATCTCTGTGACGCCAAGATAATTTATCGAACAGCCATTGGCATGCCATATCGCACTTCGCAATGCCAAGTCGATGCATGGGCGAGATATCAATTTTCTGATCATTTCCCAATTCATCCTTGACAATTTGGAAATGTTCTGGCCAATCTCTCTCAGAAGGCTCAGGCAGTCTGACAACTTGACGTATTTTATCAGGCAGCTGGTCAGATATATCTTTTTTCATCCGGCGTATCATAAGCTCTTGCTTCAAAAGAAGGTGGAGCTCTGTAGTCCTCGACAGTCCTGAATAATCAAACCTATATCCTCCAGGAGCGTGGTCACATGGTATCTTACGCCTGTCGCAGTAAATTGTGCCAAATTGTTCCCTTTTTGTTGGGAGAATGTCATTACGAATCATATCTACTTGATTGAAAAGATCAAATGGTTTGTTCAAAGAGGGAGTTCCAGACAGGAAAACCAGATGCTCAGCCTTGCGAGATGCCGTGCGCACAGAATTGGTCATTTTCGAATCCTTCTCTTGTGATATTGCTGTTCCTAAAGAATGGCTTTCGTCAACAATAATCATCTTCCATCCAAGTGATGACATGCAAGTGTCCAAGCTACATGGGCCAGCCTCTGTCCCACCTGTATGCCTGATGCAATTTTTACAAGACAACTGTCGGAGCATTTGATATGATATAATGGTTATTTGAGGAAATGACTCCGAATCTATCCCGCATCGTATTTTATCATTACTATCGAACACGATGTGTATCTCATTCGGGAATAGATCCGGGATCCACTTTTCAAACTCCTCTGCCCAGCATATGCGAAGACTTGCAGGAACAACAACAAGAAGAGGCCACTTGTCCCTATAACAAAGCGACAATGCAATGGCCTGCACAGTTTTACCTACACCCATTTCATCAGCTATGAGGCACCTACCCATTCTACTGATTGCATACCGAACTCCTTCGATTTGGAATGGCAAGAGAGCTGAACGAAATGGTTTGGGTATGCTCATAAACCTCTTTTCGATCTCGTCCTCAGTAGATCTTTTCTTTCTTTCACTGCCCATAAAACAATTTAAAGTTTTACCTGGTACAAAGTCTACGTCGAACAATTTGCGAGACTTAAAATGCATTGGAAGGCTGCCCATAAACTTTTTCAAACGCGATTGGGCAAGGCAGTACTTACTCAGGGGAATCTCCACCCGGTTTTTGCTAACAGTGCAGCCATCTATCCCGACCAAATCAGGGATGATTAGATTTAGTAATTTTACAACCCCACCACATAAGTCCACAGCCCGGAAAGCACCTTCTGCAGGCACTACTTCCACCATATCCCTGGAACAGACCATTATAGCCAATTTCGGTTCCCGTAGGTGCTTCTTCGGAAAGTATCGATATCCACATCCTCTTTGAATCGAATAAGATGTCGAAGAATTGCCCAGATCTGTCACGCAGCGCCAGTATGGGTCATTGCGAAAAGTGAGGTCTTTTACTAACTGACCAGTGCACCCAGAGCTATACAAACCTGGGCAAGTGGTGCTTTCAGGTATGATCGTCTCATCTTTCCATTCACAATTTTCAAGAAGATATTGTTGAATCTGTTGCACGAAAAGATTCAAACTCTCCCGAGAGGGAGGTGCCCCGTGTTGACCAAGGCTCATCACCCGAAGTCTTATGACTGGAAGAAACCCATACGTGATTTGTATACAAATTAATATATCATAATTTAATATATTATAATTAATAATTCTGAAGAAAGAAGATCTCCTGAGTTCTTCAGCACGTCATTGCTTACTTTGTTCCTGTTCCTGTTCCTCTTCGACTGCGTACAATCTTGTTGGCTGTGTGTGTGCATAAGCTTCTGTGTACCTGGAAAATTCACCCTCGTTGTCAGCATGCCGAAGAATTGATGCACGAACATCCTCATCTGCCGGGTTTTTCAAGTCTCCACGATTTTTCATCAAATATTGGGTCAGAAGAGACCCAGTGGAAGTACCCAATTTGCCCTCTGCCCCTTTGCCAATCACAACTGACCCCTGATCTGGCTTGAGAAGTTTTGCCATTTTCGCGTCAGTCCTGGACCCAGGCCTTTTTTTACTCATCAGGTCTTCCCTATATAACGGAAGGGCATTCGGGTTGTAAATCTCAGCTCGGACGTTGACAGTGAAATCAGATGCCTTTGATTTTCTTGACCTCTTGCCAACAGCAAGAATGGCCCCATTGATGCTTGTTTGCGTATCGAATAAAATCCTTGCAGTGCCATGTTTCCTATCACCACATCCATATACTATTTGATTCAATTTCGGATGCCATAAAACCGGCACCACGCTTCCTGGTGCCCCTAAGCGCTTCACTAGGGAGAGGGTAGAGGCATCAAAGACTGCAATATGGCCTTCATCTCCATGTCTTGCCCCCACTCCAGTTAGCACCAATTCTTCGTTGGGACTATAACAACATTGAGTGTTTCCAAATCCAGTTTCTAAGTCATCAACAGTGGCCAATGCCGTTTGCAACTTTCTCAGATCCCAAAGTTTCAAAGATCTGTCAGAGCTCCTTGAAAGCAGAGAATTCCCGTTCTGCGACAGTCTCAGGCAAGTCACATCGCTTCTCTCTTCATGTGCATTCTTAATTATTTTTCCAGCTCTATTCATAAAATTCCAATTTTGCTTCCCAAGAGATTGAAACTTCGAAGCAGCAACCATCCCAGTTGATGCTCTGTGACCCATCTTGCCTCGAACATCCCATAAGTGTATCGTGCCATCCTCGAGGCCACCAGCTATCATCTTTCCATCACAACTATAACGTAGAGATGTGACAGAGACTCGCCCTGGCTTTTTCAGGGCGGGCTTTATGACCGTAGTTTGACACAAGTTCCACATATCCCACATCCTTATTGTTCCATCTGCAGAGCTTGTGATCGCATATCCTTTATCTGTTGGATGCCATTGTCCATCTGTGCAGCTAGTAATGTGACCTTTTGTATTCTTCAGATCCCTCATGTACATATCCCCCCTTGGAAACTCTCCTTCCTCCAGTCCATCACGCGTGAATATCTTTGGTTGGGCTGAGCCAGTTATTACCAAGAAGGAATCACCGGTCGGCGACCAACTTAAGCCCAAAACTGCATGTCCATTGCATGGATCAAACAATTTAAATGCTTTACAATCCGATTTCATTCCATTGAAGTCAAATATTTTGACCGTGTAATCTGCAGAGCCAGTTATTAGACGTGACCCAGATGGATCAACGTCCAGTGACAGCACACTTTTCTCATGTGGATCTAATGCTACTTCAGAAGATATTGGAAGGTTCCACGCATCACCCTCTTCTCCAGTTTCAAATTCTGAATCTGCTCCAGGCGGTAGAGTTGGGCCAATGAGATCATCTGCTTCGTTCTTCTTTCTTTCCTTTGACTGATCAGGTACACCATAGTAATCCATGTCATGCATATTTTTGGACACATCACGAACCTTGCTTCCACCGAACGAGGATGGAAACATTTGTCTCAACTCCATGGCCTGTGACTTGGTAGTTTCTTGCTCTTCTTGTCGTGACTTCTTAGCATGTGTCGTGTCCTTCACCGTAAATCCAAGTCTGTTTCTTCTCTCTTGACGAAGAGCAGCAAGCTCTTCGTCGTCACTCTCACCCATAATATTAATATTTTTTACATATGTTTTGAGTAATGGGGCTTAAAGTTGCAATGGCCTAAAAGGCCATGAGCTCTCATATATATGAGATGCATCTCGAGCGCCATCATGATGGCCTTCGAAGGCTTGAATTCAAGCCTTGACAAAGGCCATCAATCCTAGCGAACGAAACATTGTTGGAATTCATTGTTGGACCTATGTTGTAAAAATATATATTGAAAAGGATTTGGAACAGTTTTAATGGACATCGCGATATTGTTGCACCAAACGGCAAGTTTGAAATTTTGAAAATCATGCGCTCACAGGGTAGAAGAAGAGGCTCAACTCTGGTGCAATCTGTTAAAAAAACACAGAACAATACAGTTCGTGGAGATTTAGAGAAGCTTAATGAACGGTTCTGTCATCAATCATGTGATAGTGCGATAGTGGCGGAACTAGAGATCCCGCCTGGTGAGCAACCCTCAAGGACGATGGACTGTCAAGTGGATTCTCTCCCACTGCACCTGAGGGCTTTGAAAGATATGTTCATGGCCTTGCTTTCAGTGTATGGAATGATGCGTTCGAGAAACATGCAAACAAGCCTTAAATCTATGAAAGAGGGAGTGGAGAGTGTTAGCAAAAGAAGATTTGGAGAGAAGGAGCTTTATCAGATGAAAACTTTGGTCCCTGACCTATTGCATCTGGAGGAGATTGGTGAAAACATATTGATTAAACTTTCTGATACAAAAAACACCACCAACGCTATTAGTTGGTTTAACAAAGCTTTACTGCACTTTATATCTGATAAAAAAGGTATGAAGACTACAGAGGTTCCAGCATGGGGTTGCTTAAAGAGCATTTCTACAGCAGAGAAAAGGCCCGTCTTTCAATCACCGAAGAAAAAAAGACAGAGAAGACTCTCAATTTTATGCTCTGCAAAAGAAATCAAATCATCAGATGGTTCTATTCCTGGGCATATGGGGAATGAAGATCTCTTAGGATCCCTGCCAGGGGAATTACGCAGGAGGAGCCTCGATGGCATCATTTCAATTGACTCTTTACAGAAACTTGAGGAGAATGAGAAAGAGCATCGTAGATTGAGCGGATCGGAAGCTCAACTGGAGAGGCACAAGAGAGCGACCATTTCCTCGCTTCCTGACATCTTCCAAAGGATCCAAGCAATTGTTGGAAAGAGAGGACCAAAAGTACTAGGTTTGGAAATATTATGCAATAGAATCAGATCTGGGGGTCTAGAAACCGTTTCTAAAAGCGATATAATTGCTCGTATCAGGTGCCTTGCAGAGCATGTCCCCGAATTTCTAGTCGTTGAGAGTACTGGAAGAAGTGGTGAGGAAGATGTTTGGATCAAGCGGGATAAAGCAGTTGACTACTCTGACATAATGACTCGTTTGATTGCCTTGCAAAAGAGTATATAGCCAATGCAAGTGCACTAGAACATGTTAAACTTACAAACTTGCAATTGGCGATAGCTTATAAGCTTAATTAAGCTTTTGGGTAGTTTGCAAACTGGATTTTTTTCTCGCTCGCGATTGATATCGTCAGCATAGGGTACCACCACTACTACATCTACTGGGATAGTGTGACCATTACAGTGTAATAAAAATCTTAGTAGTATTTGCTGCACAGAAGGTTGCAGGTACAACAAGGTATGTCTCCGTTCGACCACTCTGACGCATCAAGTCCAGTCCTCGTCTTGACGTGGTACGGGTATGCAATATTCTGAGCATATTTGCCATCCCATATTATCATGAAGATGAAAGTATCACGAAGGGCTGCTTTTTCAAGCAACTGTCACACGGCTTGTGTATGACGAAAAAGAGCAACTGATTGTTGTGACGACCACTCTTCTCATGTTATTAGTCTTCAAAGTTTTCTGACACCCTGTGCATCTGGCCATTGCTGATGGCTTTGTATTCTCTTGGTCTTGTAAGGGGAATTAACGTTCTCACGTTTCTGCAGGTATTATATATTGCATTGTAATAAACAGAGTACACTCCATCTGCCCTGGTTTTTGGATAAGGCTTTTCTTTCTCAAGACTCAGAAATGGCCACAAAGACATCTTTGGGGAAACTTTTGGACCCACTTATCGCAAGATTCGCGCCTGCATATCAGGCAGCTGTCGGAAAGGAATTGAAGAAATACGGTCTTCGTATTGAGGACTTGTATGACCCAGAGAATGATTTGGATGTGGAAGAAGCCTTGGAACGTCTTCCTCAGGATGTGATTGACAGTAGAAATCAACGGCTGAAAAGAGCGATGGATTTGAGTGTGAAACACTCTGAGCTTCCGAAGGACTTGCAGGACAAACAGACTCCATTTGCCTTTTACATGAAAGACACATTGGCAAAGATTCAGTTAGAGAACGACGAGAGGGATTTATTAGACGCATCCAGACCCAATGAGCGGCATATTCCATAAATTGGCACTGGCAAGAGGCGAGATGGGCATCAAAAGTCCTCTTCCAGAAGAGTACCGGAATGGTGGTCCAGAAGCAAGCCCTAGTTGTAGCCCTACAATAGGTCGTCATTGTGCTCTCAAACGGATTGTACATTTGGAATGTAAAAAGACAGAACATCTAATACGAGTATATATAAATCATATTACATACATTTTTCAGGTTATTCCAGGAATTCGACAGCGCATTCGAGCACATTGTTTCCCTCACAAGGGCACGTGTATGCGAGTATGAGAGGACTGAAAGCTTTGCTGAAGGACTTTGTCCAGCAGGTGTATAATCCCTCTAAAGGAAAATGCAAAGATGCAGACCTCGTGGAAAACATTGATAGGTCCTGGTCAGGACGAGGCAAGAGAACCGGCAAGCCTCTCTACTACACAGACTACTACGTGTATGCTGTAGATACAGAAAGCGTTGCTGATATGGATGAGCAACATACGACTCGTGTATCTATAGATATGGAAGATGATGAATGGGGCAGTGATACAATGGATGCCAACTGTTTGTTGTTTGAAGACTCAGAAAAGCAAGAGCACAGCAGTCCTCTTGCTTTGAAGAGTTCAAAGGAGGGTGATGTGCTGTAGACCAGAGGACCCATATATTGGGCCCAATTTTGTTCCATTTAGTTTAATTTTGATACATAATTTATTGTAATTTACATACATACCTAGGCATACCTTTTATTTCGTCGTTGCTCTCATGGCAAGCAACGACGGACCCAGTTTGGGGGAAGGACATCTATTGCAGCGGAAGTTGGAACGATCTTTAAGTCTAAGTAGCCCTATCAAATCATGTGGGGGATCCCCGACAGGTTCGTTCCGCAAGCCCGGGCACCACAGGAAGTCAGTATTTGTGATCGGAGTGGCCGGGGGCACGGCTTCTGGAAAGACGACCGTGTGTGATAATATCATACAACGCCTACATGATCAATGCGTCGTGATGCTGTCGCAGGATAGCTTCTACAGGGGTCTCACGCCGGATGAGAAGGCGAATGTAAAGGATTACAACTTTGACCATCCTGATGCCTTTGATAACAAAGCTTTGATGGACTGTATCACAAAGTTGAAATCCAGGATCCCTGTCGAGGTGCCCGAGTACAATTTCAAGACGCATCAGCGAAGTGATAAGACGCAGCATGTCATGCCCGCAGACGTGGTCATCATTGAAGGAATACTTGTGCTGCATATGGAGGACGTGAGGAAAGAATGCAACATGAAAATCTATGTTGATACCGATGACGACGTGAGGCTGGCACGACGGATTCAGCGTGATGTTGCAGCTCGAGGAAGAGATGTCGCTGGTGTGATTGAACAGTATACCAAGTTTGTCAAGCCTGCATTTGATATGTTTGTGGCCCCGTCTCGTAGACATGCTGATGTCATAATTCCATGGCAAAGGGGGGACAATCTCGTTGCGATCGATCTCATCACAGAGCATATTCGTAGCAAGCTTCAGCAGCCAGATTTGTTGCGAATATATCCAAATCTCCATGTCATTACGTCAAATTTCCAAATCAGGGGCATGCACACCATAGTGAGAGACACAAACACCCAGACAGAAGACTTTGTTTTTTACGCCGATCGTTTACTCAGGCTAGTTGTAGAACATGGATTAGGTCTTTTACCATTTGCTGAACGAACTGTCGTAACGCCCACGGGAAAAGAATATGTTGGAGTTGAGTTTGCGAAGAAGCTGTGCGGTGTCAGTGTCATTCGTAGCGGTGAGAGCATGGAGAATGCCCTAAGAGACTGTTGTAAGGGGATTAAATTGGGGAAAATTTTGGTGCATCGCATCGGAGATCGTCTCGATGACTCGAACGATGTCATTTATGCGAGGTTACCGAGTGACATATCTGAACGGTTTGTCCTTCTGATGGATCCCATTTTGGGTACCGGAAGTAGCGCTTCCAGAGCCATCCAAGTTCTATTGGAGAAGGGTGTTCAAGAGTCTAATATTCTCTTCCTCACGTTAATAGCCGCTCCAGATGGAATACATACTGTCTGCAAACAATATCCCGCTCTCAAGGTCGTGACATCAGAGATTGATGAGTGCATTGATTCGGATTTCAGAGTATCCCCCGGGGTGGGAGAATTCGGTGATCGCTATTTTGGAACACATAACTGATTTTAACTGCAAAAACTTAATTATTATTAATGCCTAACAGCATGTTGGTGTTACTTCCTCCACCTGGGAGGTAGACAATGTTGCGGCTCTTGCTCATCTGTGCAGCAATATCCTTGGCTGCCTCAATCCTTCTTAGCTCAATGAGTCCCGATCCTGCGCTTTTAGTTGCGTCTGAAATCAATTTAGCAGCCTCCGACTCACCCTCTGCCCTCACGACTGCAGCTTTTCTCTCTTGGTCGCTCTTCATTACCACAAATCTCATCCTCTCAGCCTCTTGCTGAGCTACCTGCTTGGCTTCTACGGCCTTGGTGAACTCAGTTCCGAACGAAAGGTGTGTAATTGCTACATCATCGATCAAAATATTGAATTCTGCAGCTCTCTTGGTGAGTTCATTTCTCACTGCAGCCGACACCTGTGCTCTCTGGGTTAGCAACTGCTCGGCTTGGTATTGCGCTACGACAGCCTTCAACACCTCATTACCAATAGATGGTAGTACACGTTCATCGAAATCGGTGCCAAGATTCCTGTAGATTCGCGCCAGGCATTCGGTGTCCGGCTTGGATAGCACTCGAAGAGAGATGTTCACCATTTGCAAGTCCTTTGTTCCTGTAACTGAGCTAATTGTTCTTGGTCTCATGCGAATATCCATTATATTTGGTGTTTGAAACCATGGCATTCGAAAATGGGTCCCTTCGCCGACCGGCTTCTCCAAAACTCCCTGAATTCGATCGTACATAATGGCTCGTTCTCCACCGTCTACTGTGTACAAGGAGCTTTGGAGCACCGAGCCCCCTATTCCCAATACCACCGAGTATTTTGCAACATTATTCAACAACTTTGCCACTGCCCTTGCGGCTTCCTGCTGTGCAGACATCTTTGTGGTGTAGTATACTTCTACGACCTCTACGATCTTACGTTTCCCTCCCAAATATAAATACTTATTTTATTTTAAAGTGACTTCCGTTTGGGCCCAGATAATCATGTTGATCACGGAATCTTGGATTCCACTGGTTGCTTGCAAGCACCTGCGCGAGTTCTTCCCGGAGGTCCCTGGGACCATGGGTCCATTATAAATAACGACTTGATCGGTTTCGATCGAG
>PJEL010000206.1_pt1 | contig 70758 bp, 66 predicted proteins | sample 1853271 | NCBI WGS metagenome assembly PJEL01 (sample SAMN08108733, study PRJNA415343) | Invertebrate metagenome, whole genome shotgun sequencing project. | host: Globobulimina | place: Sweden: Gullmar Fjord | collected 2015-08
TAGACAGAATTACAAATTACAAATTATGAATTATGAGTATTCAGGAGGTTTTTTATGTCTAAAGGTTTAAAGATTGCTTTGATTGTTGTCGGCGTTATACTTCTTATCGCTTTTATGACCTTCAGCTGGCTTCGCGGCGGGCATGACCAGGTAGTTGCTATGGATGAAAATGTAAAGGGCAAATGGGCACAGGTTGAAAACCAGTTAAAGAGAAGGTATGACCTTATCCCAAACCTTGTCCAGACAGTCAAGGGATATGCCACCCATGAAAAGGACCTTTTTGAAAATCTCGCAAATGCCAGGACAAAGTACTTCCAGGCAGGCTCTGTAAAGGGGAAAATCAAGGCATCAAATCAGCTTGAGGGTTTCCTTTCAAGACTGCTTGTTTTGCGCGAAACGTATCCCGATCTAAAGGCAAACCAGTCTTTCCTGAAACTCCAGGACAGTCTCGAAGGAACAGAAAACAGGATCGCTGTCGAAAGAAAGAGATATAACGAATCTGTACAGTTACTGAATACATTTATCAGGACGTTTTTTGGAAGGTTCTTTTCAACTTTTGCAGGGGTATCAAGCGCCGAGTATTATGAAATACCGGAAGGGCAAGCAGAAACACCTAAGGTAAAGTTTTAATCAAAATGCAAATAATATTATGCAGGGGCAATTCATTAATTGCCCCTGTTTGATAGTGCACGGTCCATAAGCTCGACAATTTCAACAGCATTTAAAAACCCCTTATCCCTGCCGAGCTCATTCCCTTCAGCATCAATCAATACACATGTCGGCATTATCGATATATTAAACCTCATAAACTGTTCCGCGTCTCTGCCTGATACATATTTAAGCGGTACAAAATACTTATTGACATGTACCATTACATCCCTGTGTCGAAACGTACCTGTTTCCATTCTCTTGCAGGCCGGTCATGTCGGACTGTGGAAATCAATCAATACAGACTTGTTTTCACTTTTTGCCAGCGCCAGTGCGCTGCTTAGACTTTTCTCCCAAAGAAGCTCTTCTGACATTGCATCCCTCTCTTTCATATATAATTACAATTATAGTTTAATCGAACAAGAAAACATGTCAAGCTTTTATATACAGATAATTAGAAAATATGTTGCACATAATACTCTTGAAGAGATTTTACCGAAATGCTAAAGTTAATCCTATATTAAAGGAGGCATGATGAAAAAATTTCTGGCAATACTCTCATCACTTATTGTAATCATTATTATCGCGTTAGTCGCATTCATCAAATTCTATGTTACGCCTGAAAGAGTCAAGGAGTTTATTGTCCCTACGGCTGAAAAATCTCTGAACAGAACCGTGGAAATTGGTGAAATAAGCATCAATATATTCAAAGGCATCGGGCTGAAGGATTTTGCTATCAAGGAGGCTGACGGAAAGACCGATTTCATTAAATGCAAAGATTTTGTCCTGAAGTTCAAATTACTCCCCCTTCTATCAAAAAATTTAATTATTGATGAGCTGAAGGTTGTTTCTCCTGAAATACATATTTTGAGAGCTAAAGACGGTACATATAATTTTGAGGACATAGGGAAAAAAGAACTGCCTGTTGAGGATTCTGCAGTTAAAAAGGAGACCAAGTCAGGGGAATCAGAAGGACTGCCCATTTCATTGCTTGTAAGTAAAGTAATAATAGAAAGTGCAGGCTTTTCTCTCACAGACCTTTCTAATGAACTTCCGGATATTAAGAGTCATATAGACATAGACCTGGGGATAGAGAGTTTAGACGGTTCCGAACTGTCCACCGTAGGAAGCATAGATCTCAAGTTGGATGAATTAGTATTAAAGGGCACCTCACAAAAGAAGGTTAAAGATATTATTGTTGCACTGAAGTATGCCGTTAAACTCAATCTTGAGACATACGACATAAACATAGAGAAGGCAGACCTGAAACTTCAGGAGCTGTCTGTATCATTAACAGGATCAATCAAAGACCTCAAGGCATCGCCCAACCTGGACATTGCACTCTCTTCTACTGGTATAAACACTGCTGAGGCACTAAAACTCGCTTCATCATTTACAGACCTTAAGGGAATAAAACTCTCAGGCACACTGGTCCCCGATATCAAAGTCAAGGGCAGACCCGACAAGATTGATTCCCTGAAAACGGACGTCTCTCTTCAGATGAATAATATAACCTTCAAATATGACAAGATCAGCTCCAGCATCGACGGCAACATGAAATTCAAGACCAACGCCGACAATATTAATATTGAAAAGGCAGACCTTAAGGTACAGGGTATTCCTGTTTCATTGACCGGGTCCATCAAGAAACTCAAGGCGTCCCCATATCTGGATGTAGCAATATCATTACCGGATGCAAATATCGCTGATCTTCAGGCCCTGGCCGCACCCTTTGCAGACATGAAAGACCTGAAACTTTCCGGAAGATTATCTGTGAATGCCAAGGTAAAAGGGACCCCGGAAAAACCTGAAACTCTTAAGACCAGCGGCAATATTAAGATGAAGAAAGTCGGCATACTCTATGAAGAGATAAACGCCCTTTTGAACGGCAGCATTAAATTCAGTGACAAAAAAATGAATATAAATATGATGAGCAGCGTTGGTAAAAACAATATTGCAATTAAAGGTTCAATTAGAAATTACCTTAAGAACCAGGTCATAACCCTTGATATTTACTCTAAAAAGCTCTTCCTGGACGAACTTATCCCGGCAGGGGAAAAAGAGAAAACAGGGAAAGCATCTCAGCCTTCCGGTAAGAAGAAGCAAGGTCCCATCAAGGCTGCAAAAGAGGCTAAACCCCTGGACCTTAAATTGACAGCTTCCGGAGAAGTAAAGATTGACTCTGCAATATACAAGGGTTTAAACATGACTAATTTCATAATGAAATACAGTTTCAAGAATAATAAACTGAATATCTCAAAAATGACTGCAAAAGCCGGAAAGGGCAAAATCGATTTAAACACTCTGGTAGACCTGTCAAAACCCGGTTACAAATATAAACTCTCAAGCAGCATAGATTCCCTGCATGCAGATGAAGTCGTTAATGCCATGTTTCCCAAGGCAAAAGATACGGTTTTCGGTGTTCTTTCATTTAACCTCAAACTAAACGGCGCTGGCACATTACCGGAAAACATCAAAAAGAACCTCACTGCTGATTCTGATTTTAAAATTAAAGACGGAAAGATAAAAAACACTAAATTGGCCGCTAACCTCTCCCGTCTATTGAGCCTCAGCGAACTGGAAACTATCCATATTCAGCAGGCGGAAGGAAAAGTAAAAATAAGAAAAAGCGTGGCCAGACTCGACAGCATATTCACCTCCGGTGATTTCTCAATGGACCCTTCAGGCAATATAGGTCTCGATGAGACCCTTGCCCTTGCGTTTGATTTAAAACTCTCTCCAGGTCTTACTGACAAGGCAGCGAGAAGTTCAAGTATTGCAAGGTTTATCAGGAACGAGGAAGGATGGGGAATTATACCGTTGAAGGTTTCAGGGACATTTTCAAATCCAACATACACCGTTGATATAGAAAAGGCCAGTAAGCGGGCCATTAAAAATGAAGCTAATAAGTTTCTGGATAAATTGCTAAACAAAAAACAACAGACCGCGCCCAAACCGGATAAAACGCAGGAACCTGCAGAACAGGACCCGCTAAAGCTGCTCGAAAAGCCTATACAGGATTTATTAAAAGGTTTGTTTTAATCGGATTTCCCTGATTTGCCCACAATACAATTGACCAGGCATTTGAACCAGAAAACAGGATTCATTGTTCTGATAAATGAAGCGATTCTATTGGACTTGTAAACATCAATCGCCCTCTCTATATAGTCTATTGCCACATCAGGCGAAATCTCATTACGTCCAAGGTTAAATATATTCAGTATCAGGTCCATGCTCTTCCCCTGACCAAACGACGCAATTGTTGTATTGGACGCAGAATATGTTTTAATATCAGCAAGCCTGATTATTTCATATACCTTTTGAAGTATAAGATTAATGGCTTCCCTGGCGTCCACTGCCTCCTGTTTTTCATTGTAATTTCCACTGATCATGTTCAATGTGCTATTCGCAAAATATTTTGTCACTAACAATCTGAATTCTTTCAGGAGTTTCAATCGTGCCCTGTTTTCCCCAAACGAAATCTCTTTATAGTGTCTATTCATTATCTTTATCATTTTCAATACCTTTAAGCACCCTTCCTACAAACGAACTGATTTTCAGACTATATAAATCACGTGAAAGAAAAAAAGCATCATTATGCCCGCCGTTTAGTTGAACAAACTCTTTTGGCTCAGGCGAAACATCATAAAGTCGTTTACCCTGTTCAAAGGGAATGATTTCATCATTAATACTATGAAAAATTAATTTTGGTATTTTTATATGCTGAATTTTACCTATTGAATCATACCTGCTTTTGTAAAGAAAAGCCGGAACAAAAGGAAAGAGCTTTTTTCCCATCTCCCTGACAGACGTAAAACTGTCTTCAATAATAACTCCCCCCATTTCTCTATTCACCGCCAAATTAATAACAACAGCACCGCCGAGTGACTCACCATAACCGATTATCTTCCTGGATAGTATTGCTTTCTCCTTAACAAGATACTCATACATAGCTTCGGTATCAAGATAGAGGCCGGCTTCAGAAGGCCTGCCTTCACTTTTTCCATATCCCCTGTAATCAAAGATAAGGACATCAAGGCCAAGTTCGTTCAGTATCCTGATTTTTTCGAGTCGATGACTTATGTTCCCACCGTTGCCATGGCAGAAGATCAAAACAGCCCGTGATGAAACGGAAGGTATAAACCAGCCGGATATACTCACGCCATCACCGCTTGTCAATGCAATCTCCTCAAAATCAAGACCTATATTTTCCGGGGTTGCTTCTATCTCTTTAAAGGGAAAATAAAGGTTTTTCTGCTCGAAATAACGGACAGAAAGCAAAATAAACACTGGAATTGCGATAGTGAATATGAGAATTTTCATTTAACAAAACATCGTACGACGAGCAACGCACGACGAATTAAACTAAGGTATTACCTTATTTAAAGGATATTCGATTATCCCTTCAGCACCTATGCCTTTAAGCCTGGGGATAATGTCCCTGACGATCTTTTCATCAATAACAACCTCAAGCGCATACCACCCGGAGTCTGAAAGCTGTGATATTGTCGGAGAGTGAAGAGAAGTGAGAAGACTCATTACCCTCTTGAGTGACTTTTCAGGCACGTTCATTTTGAGTCCGACCTTTTCTTCTGCAGCGAGTGCCCCTTTCAGAAGAAGGACTATGTTCTCCATCTTCTGTTTTTTCCATTTATCTTTCCAGGATTTTTTATTTGAGATAAACCTGGTGCTGGATTCCAGGATCGTCTCGATGATCCTGAGATTGTTTGCCTTTAAAGATGAACCTGTCTCTGTAAGCTCGACTATAGCATCAGCAAGATGCGGCGGTTTCACTTCTGTAGCTCCCCAGGAAAAATCAACTTCTGACGGCTTTACTCCCTGGGACTTCAGATATTTCTTTGTATATCCAACCAGCTCAGTAGCAATACGTTTTCCGTTAAGGTCTTTAACTTTCTTTATTTTTGAATCATTCGGCACCGCAATGACCCACCTTACCGGCCTGAGCCCGCCTTTTGCGTAATTCAGTTCAGCAACTTCTTGAACATCAGCGCCCTGTTCGAGTATCCAGTCTTTTCCGGTTAGACCGGCATCAAGAACCCCATCATCAACATATTTTGCCATTTCCTGGGCCCTGATCAGCATTGCCTCTATTTCAATATCATCAAAGACAGGATAGTATGATCGTGAACTTACATTTACATTATATCCGGCCTTTTTAAATAATTTTAGTGTTGATTCCTGCAGGCTTCCTTTCGGAAGTCCTAGTCGTAATACCTTTTTCATTGTCTGCTTCCTTCGCATATACTGTGATTTTTAGTGCTCTTATAATACAGCGGGCGGGATTTTTATTCAAATATGGACTGCAATTATTTGTTTTTGAAGTTTTCAAGGTTTGATTTGCAGGAGGGAACTTACTATGCCTGTCCGTCAGGATTCAAGCAGCTGTTCCTTTTTTTCAGGGACTGTTTCCTCTTCTGTTTGCACACAGTTCCGGCCTGACTTTTTTGCAAGAAGCATTGCACGGTCCGCCCTTTCAAATATATTAGCTGTACTGTCCTTTTTTCTGAAACAACTTACTCCTATACTAATAGTCAGCGGTACAGTATCTCCTTTATAAACAAACTCTGCCTTGTCAATATATGCCCGGAGCCTTTCTCCTGCTATACGCGCCCCTTCAATGTCTGTGTGCGGAAGGATAATTACAAATACATCACCAATAAATCTGGCAATAAAGTCATTCACTCTCATTCTGTCCTTTATATGTACCGTCATCTTCCTAAGGGCAAGGTCCCCGAGTTTATGTCCCCATTTATTGTTTATGTTCATGAAAAAGTCGATATCACAAATCATCAGTGACGCAGACATTTCATATCTGCTCACATCAGCTAATATTTCATTCATCTTCTTTTCATAGGCCTTTCTGTTATGCACGCCTGTTAACGCGTCATGATTCGCTTCATAAGCTATCCTTTTCGTTTTCCTTTTTATCTCGTCGGCTTCACGTTTGATAGCATTCATGCGGGTGTTCATTTCATCGAGTGTCTTTTCAGTGTCCTTTATATGCACCATATCATCAGTACGCTTCAGTTCTATACGGCGATGCATTTCATCGATTTTTTTCATGACGATCAACTTAATGTCCTGCAAATCGCTCGACTCGTCTATGTCCTGCTTAATCTCATCAATATCCAAAGATATGTTGTCTTCAAATACAATATCGTCCTTCAGCCTCTGCCGCTGAACAGTGAGTCCTTTGGACATGTTGTCCTCTGAACTCGTAATATGGTCCATGGTTTTTTCCATGAAATCTTCCAGTTCATTGTTCCTCGTGGAAATTGTATCAATATATTCCTTGACTATCTCAAGCGCGGGGTCCATCCAATCCTCAGAGTCTTTGTCTATATTATTTGCATGCAGGGTTTCTTTAATCTGGCCAAGCTTTTTTGCCATATATGCCGGAATTAGTAAAGTAAACTTGTCCATCATTATTTTTGAAATCTGATCACGGCAGCCGCAATCAATGGCCTCTTCTTCCGTTATGGCCTGAATATCACTCAGTAGGCCCTTCAAAGACTCCTGTCCGAACATACGCTCGGCTATCTGTTTGCTGTCAATGTCCTTTTTATTTTCTACTGAAAGTTCTTTGAGAATTGTGAATACTTCGTCAGCTATTGTTAAAACTTTGTCCTTAAATTCATTACTGACATCCCCAAAAACAATGTCCTGTGGAATCATTTTTCCCTCCCCATTTTAACACCCCAAAACTTCTCTATTATTTATTATCGGGAAAAAGTACTTATTTCTTTAATTATCTACATGTTGAGTAAGCATGAATCAGTACATTTTTCATTTGGTACCCATGGTAAACAATATGTTCATTTCAAGCCAGATTCCCTTGTCAGATGAAAGATCTTCGATTTCTTTCAGATGTTCGTTCTTGAATCTTTCAAGGTCCTGGGGCGAAAGCTGACTGACTAATCCCCGGAAGCCGCCATTCCAGATGATATACCACCATTCAGAAGTGTCCTTCAGATAGTATCCGATGTCTTTCAGTTCAATGTGCACATCATTTAAGCTTGCACTTTTAAAGAGCTCCACGCATTTTTCCTCTGTGGCAATACGTTTCCAGGTCATTGGAGGTATTTCAACATTGTACTTTTCAAAACGGTCTAAAAACATGTTTACGAGAGGAGAGAATGAGTTTTCGAAGAAGTTTGTCATGATAATATTACCGCCCGGTTTTACTTTGCTGGAAATATGGCGTAGTTGTTTCTCCATATCAGTTATAAAGAAAATACTGAATGCACTTACAGCAGCGTCAAAGTGATTATCCGGAAAATCAATTGCCTGCATGTCCATCTCAATAAAACTTGTATTGTTTATATTCGATGCCTCAGCTTTCCTGCCTGCCTGTGACAACATTCCCTTTGAAAAGTCTATTCCAGTAACGCGGCCATTCGGTAGACGTTCTGCAAGTATAAGGGCATTATTTCCGGTTCCTGTTGCAACGTCCAGTACATGTTCATCCCCCTTAAAGTTTAATAAAGAGGAAATATGCCTTGCCGTTTCAGGGAAAAATCTTAAAGCCTCATTATCATAACCATCTGCAACAGTATCAAATGTCTTCTTGAACATTTCTTTCCGCTCTTGCTCATCCATTACTAATTACTCCTTATAAAAAAGATTGATGAAAATTATGACGTACCCTACTCATCAATATATTTCATCAGCCCATCATCCATAAACATGGCAGATACCGCTGCTTTTACCGCTGAGTCACAAGCACCGGTTACTGACATGGCATTGCTTTCAATGCTAATGTTTAGTTTATATCCACTGTCTGTCTTTACTTCAAGGTCTACACCGCATTTAGGCAGCCCGGCATATTGAAGTCCGGATACGCCCAGTTCAGCCTTTATAATAGAAAGGCTCAGGACCTTTTGCGCATTTTTTTTGACTGTAATGTCCCTTTTTTCAAACTCGGTTTTTAGTAAATGTATAGCAGATGCAGTCCATGAGTGCAAGTCACCGGTCATTGTTTTCGCACTGGCCTTACCGATCGTGATTTCTGTTGAGTCAGTCTGAGTGTTTTCAAGCGTAATTGTCTGTCCAGTCAACGGCGGTATCTTTGCGGGGTCAATTGCGCTAGGTTTTGGTAAATAATGAACAGTACAACCTGACAATAGTATTATCCCAATAAGTAACGGCAGAATTCTTGCTGGCATGTATTTAAGTAATTTTGTCATTGTTGGCTCCTTTTTAGAATTAATGCGATTAAAGTGCATATACTATTTTAAAAGGACTGAAAAGGCAAGAAAAAAGATAACGGAAAATGACGAATGACGATTAGCGAGTGACGAATGACGAAGTATTTTAATTAACTTCGTCATTCATAATTCACAATTCGTCTTTACAAGGACTGCTTCGGCAATGTATGGCGGTGCTGATTCTGGAAATGGCGCTACGCTGCCAACATTTATCTCGCAAAGTACGTAGGTCTCTATACACAGGTTTTCACTCAAAACACTCTCAACAATCACCAGGCGTTTTTCTTGGTTCGTTCTTTTATCCGCATAAAAGAATGAACCCGTCGTTTGGGGGCGGAACCCCATTATTATTAAATAATCTTCTTTTTAAGATGCTTTTCCAAGTCGTTCAGCTATCCACACTTTAATTATTGATTGGCGAGGAACACCTAAACGTCTTGCTTCTTTATCTAACTGCTGTATCATCCATAAAGGAAAATCTACGTTAACCCTTTTCTGTTCTTGCTCCGGTCTTCTGGCTTTTGAAACATCAAGGTATTTGGAGATATCCTTGCCTTCATCAAATTTTTTATCAATGTCTTTAGCCTTCATATAATTCAACCTCTTCTTTTCTGGAGCGTCTTACGGAAATAATCCTTATCCTTTCTTCTCGATAAGTAATTATGCCTGACCAATGCTTTCCTGTTATTTTTCCAATCACCAAGTATCTTGGTTCATCATTTGTTTTAATGGGAATTTCAATTAACTCCGGATCATCCCATAGCTCCTGGGCTTCATTGAAATCAATTTCATGTTTCTTTTTTTTGCTGTTGTTTTTATTACCATCAAATTCGAAAACCATATTATATATTTATTATACCTTATTTATACCTTTTATCAACCTTAATTATATAATTTCTAACATTAATTAAACGACTATCGTTTTTACCGATCTTTTCTGGAAAGAGGGGTAAAGCAAAAAACAGCAATGCTACCAATAGGTCGGACATGAATTGTCGTTATGCTGTTTATCCCCTTTGATTGTTGAGGGCTGGTTCAGGTCTTTATTAATGATGCTATATGTCACAATGAAATATCCGACCCCGTATTTATAGCCTTTCTTTTTCTTTTCTTCTCATACATAATAGCATCCGCCATATGAATAAAGTCATCAAAATCCACCGGTGATTCAGGGTCATATGTAACCTCACCAATACTAATACTCAATGTAAAGGGCCTCTCTTCACGTTGGTTATAGTTATCTATACTATTCTGAATACGGTTTATTATGTCTTCTGTTTTATTATCTTCAGAACAGGTCATCAAGGCTGAAAACTCGTCACCTCCGAGCCGCGCAAGAACATCCGATTTACGAAAAACAGTTTCTAGTAGCACACCTGCATCTGAGATGGCATTATCACCCTCCTTATGTCCGTAACTGTCATTAATATACTTGAGGTTATCAATGTCCAGGTAGTATAAGCGCATAGGTTTCTTTCTTCTTTCTGTTATATGATATTGATGCCGGGCCAGCTTGAAAAAACCCCTCCTGTTATATAGACCCGTCAGTTCATCCGTTATTGAGATGCTCCTCAGCTTTTTTTCAAGTTCTTTACGCGATTTAATTTCTCTTGAGGCCTTGCTATAAAGCATGTAAACAGACACGACCATAATAAGCAGCAGGACAATTATCACATACCCTGCTACCCTGAATATGGGCGCCGACATTCTTTGGAAAGCAATCTTTTCATCGTGCAGATAGAGCACCTTCCATCCGCTGTAATTATGGAGTGCTGCTTCATGAATGTTAAATTTATTGCCAGACGTATCAATTGCAAAACTATCATCTTTATTTTCAATTCCAGACCAGGGCCATGGTCCTTTTCCGAACTGTCTTGTATCTGCAATTTCTCTTTCTATATCTTCAGTGGTCTGCCATAATAAATTGTATTGCACTTGCTCATTGCTGGATATGAATATTACCCCATGAGGATCAATAACCATTAATATCCCGTCATACTTCCGCTTCATCTCATTATTGATTTTATCAATCGATGTTTTTATAACAGCAACTCCAACAGGGTAGTCTTTCCTATTGTCATATACCGGATACCCGAAGTATATTCCCCGCTTTCCTGACGTAACTCCCAGTGCCATATAAACAGATGCACTGCCATCAATAGCGTCCCGGAAATATGGCCTGAAAGAATAATTCTTACCTTCAAAACTTCCAGGGCTATTACGGTTTGAAGTTGCAACAGTTTTCCCACCGATGTCCATCAAATAACATACACTGACTTCAATGGACTGATAAAACAGATCAAGTATGGAGTTTGCTTTTGAAATTGCTTCTGAGTCCATATTGATCAGGGCCTCTGAAAATTCTTTATGCCCGGCCATTGCCCTCACCGACTTCTGATGTTCAACAATTATAGAGTCAATACGATTAGCCACTTTCAAAACCTGTTCCTCAGCCTTCATATGGACCTCATTCAATGTGGCCTTCTTTAGTGACACATATAAGAGGTATCCCCCTAAAGCTGTGATAAGAATGGAGAGCAGCGACAATGTGATTATAATAGTACGGAGATTCATATAATGCCTGTAACTAATATCTCAACAATTTATAAAATACGGCCAATAAATCAGAATATTTGGCTAAAAGAAGTCACATATGAATATTCTATCATTGATATCTTACAAAACAAGCGTGCAGACCTGAGAACTCTTATTATCAGCTTTTGTGAAAAGCACGATAATAATCAATTTCTTCGGAACTGGAACCGATTTCATAATCAGCCCGGCCCTGGAGGATCTTCGTTATATGCAGCTGCTCTGATTTATCGAGTTTCTGGATCTTTTTGTAAGAATAGATGATTGAGATAATCAGCCCTGTTATTCCTGCCATAACATCGAGACCTGTTATACCCATGTATTGAGAAATGAGATGTCCGATATACGAGAATACCATCAAAGCGAGCACAGGAAGAATAAATGTGATGAATAGTCCTTTAACATGTGTTTTCCGTGAAAGCCCCAATTCCACAGTATCACCCTGCCCCGCGTCCATTTCATTAATCACCTTCAAAACAATCCCTGATCCTTTCTTACCGCAAATTCCGGCCTGCGCCTTACCGCATTCCTTGCATGAGGCGCTTTTATTCGTTATAACAGTAGCATTTTTGCCTTCTATTTTAAGGACAGTGGCTGTTTCTTTTCCTGGGCTTTCCATGATTATACTTTATGAGAATTAAGGGATATTGGGTATGATTTTGATCATGTCTGAATTTAATTACGAATTATGAATTATGAATTACGAAGAGTGGATAAATAAACAGTCAGTGGGGTAAGGCCCCGCTCAAAGCCGTGAACTTTATGCTGGCTACTTTACCTTCCACAAGGAGACGGTCTTCCTCGCCAGGTGGAGGAGTAAATTCTTCTCCTGGGCAGCTGGCCATTGCGTGCAGTTCCTCCGGCGTCAGGGTATGTTGAGAGATAATTTGAATTTCGTTAAATCCAACACTCTTAATTATCTGCATGTATTCTTCTTCAGGAATGGCTCCCCCCAAACATCCGGCCCATGTTGACTGGAACCGTTTTTTCAGCTGAGAGTCTATATATTCGGTAAAGACAATATCAGATATAGCGAGCCGTCCACCGGGTCGCAGTATACGAAAAGCTTCTTTGTATATTGCCTCTTTGTCAGGGCATAGATTAATGACGCAGTTGGATGTTACGATATCCGCGAAATTATCTGGAAGTTCCAAATTCCCAATGTCCGCAACACGAAGTTCAATATCTCTGTCCTTCAATCCGGCCTCAGCCACGGCCTGCCTTGCTCGTTCAACCATTTGCGGGGCAAAGTCCAACCCAATTACTTTTCCTTTTCCACCAACTTTATGAGCAGCCAAAATAACGTCAATTCCGGCACCGCAGCCAAAATCCACGACAACCTCACCGGGCTGAATATCCGCAAAGCCGGTAGGGTTACCACAACCCCGTGAGATATCCAGAGCAATCTCCGGCACTAAAGACAGGTCGGTCTGTTCATAAAGGCCTTGTTCAACCGCATAGCCCGAACCGGGCTTTTTCTTGCTTGGTCAACAAGCCTCTTTATTTCCGCCTGTTTCGGCAAATCTACCATAACGGGTCTTCACCGTTTGTTTGATTTCATCAGTTTTCATGATTATTTTTCCTTATTCATCAGGACCTATAGTAATTGTACCAAACATAGAATAAATCAACTAATTTGATCGCTAAAAAAAACGCTAATTCAGAGGATGATTCCATTTTGGGGAAGTTAAGGCCTTCGGTGTAGATTTTATTGATATTTTTAGGTCTTTGACTCCTAGAGTGATCATGCTGATTTTAGGTTTCATTTTTTGTTCCTTTTTTTTGATCGGTAAAAAGAGGGTTGAAAATGTAGAGTGTCTGTCCATGTCCCTCATGATGATAACTGTCTTAATGCCAAAGATATTTCCTGGCTAAATAAATACCAAAACATGTGAGTAACAGGCCCACAACTATGTATAGAAGGCTACGAATATTAGTAACCTCCAGTTTCTTCTTCACCAACATGACAATCGGTACAATAATCAAGACTATACCAATAATGGCCATGTTCATCCCGAGAATTCCAAAGAAGATATTGCTAATATTTTCAATCATATAGACTCCAAAGATACTAACCTTTTATTTTTGATAACGCTGTATCGGAAGTATCCATATACTATTTCAAAAGGGTTGAAAAGGCAAGAGAAAAAGACAATTATGAATTACGAATTACAAATTGCGAAGTATTTTGGAAACTTCTTCATTAGTCAATCGCTAATCGTCACTTGTCTTTATATTGTCCCTCTTCAACACTCTCAACCCATAAGGACAAACACCCGAACATATCCCGCAATTATGCCCCTCATGAAAACGGAAATAATGTTCCTTCTTCCAGGCATCACAAGCATTTACATCAAGAATCTCCTCACGAGCAATCCCCGGATACCAAGCATTCCCCTTTAAAGCCTTTGCCGGACAGGCATCAACACACAAAGTGCAATTGCCACAATGCCCCTTCTCAATCGGAATATCAGCTGAAAGTTGCATATCAGTGAAAACAGTCCCGAGCCGAACCCAAGACCCAAACTCGCGCGTAACAAGCTGACAATGGCGACCAATCCACCCAAGCCCCGCACGTGTCGCCGCAGTCTTGTGAGGAAAATCCCCTTTGATGTTTATCGTGTCCGTCCGGTCAGAAGCTGCCAGCGCCATGCTCTTTACCCCGCTACTCCGCAATTCTGAGGACAATGCATATGCGACTTCATTAATGCGTTTGTTTACTCTTTCATACTCATCAGCATAAGCCTGATCAGGGCCCTGCTGAACACTGGCCATAATATGGGGGTCCATAGGAATTGCAAAGCTTACGCCGAAAGGAAAACACTTACCCGTTTCATCCTCCGGAGGATGAAACTCCCTCAAATCAGAAACACCAAAAAGCCCGACCCCATGTATGTGCATCCATGAGTTCAACCATCTAGTAAAAGAATCCACATAATCGGTCATAATCATACCTTTATGTTAATAAGAGAAAAAGCAGACCGTCCTGCTTATTTCGGTACACGAACAACCAGGACAGGTATCTTCAAACTCTTCACAACAGACTTCACTGTATTCCCCATAACAGCAGACTTTATAGAACCATTTCCGTGGCTGCCCATTACAACAAGATCGTATTTTCCGGATTTGGCCTCTTTTAATATCTGTTCAGCAGGATCTCCCATCTTCACCTCAATACCGTAGACAATGTCCGCGTGTTTTTCAATACTCGCCTGGACCTCTTCACAAAACTGGCCAACGCAGTCACGTATTGCCGCATTGTCTCTCCTGCGTTTGATAAGCATTTTCTTTGCCTCTTCCAGATTCCGCGTCTTTATCTCTTTCCAAAGTTTTTCATCAACATACCCCAGGAGACGCTTGTCCAGTTCAGGCCCGCCTTCAACCACATGAAAGACAGTAAGCTCCGAGTTATAATGCGTGGCAAGACTTACCGCGTGATGAAACGCAAAACGACCGCTGGTAGAAAGGTCCGTTGTATAGAGAATTTTTTTATATTCTACATCTGGAATTATTTCAGGAACTCTTTTTGTCATTTTCTTTATCCTTACATTATTTATTACGCTGATGACTTTCTAAAATGGTCCATCCATATCCCACTCATAAGCCACGTGTAGCCATAGGTACCGATTATAATGAGAGCAAATGCCTTCACAATGTCCATAGTACTGCCGTTCAAGGTAAACCCCGGAACATACCCGAACAGGAACGCGCCCAGATACAGAAATTTTGCGAATTTGAAAGCCGAGAAAGCAGTCTTCCACATATTGGCCTTTGCGATGGTCGCTCCGGCAAAGGCCGCTATACATACCGGCGGTGTAATATTCGAATCCTGTGACAGCCAGTACACAATCATGTGTGCCGCGATTTCATTAACGCCAAGATGGGTCAACGCTGGTACGGCAACAACTGCAGTAATGAGGTATGCTGCTGTAACAGGGACCCCCATCCCAAGGACAAGAGAGACGAGTGCTATCAGGAGAATAGTCAGAAACAGTCTTCCCCCTGCAAGCTCAATCACAATGTCAGCAATGGTAAGCATCAGTCCGCTGTAAGTGAGCACACCGATTATAATACCGATGACCCCTACAACAGCGCCGATCTTGAGACTGCTTTCCGTCCCGGCCCTGGAAGCTTCAACAAAGCGTTTCAGGTCAATACGTGTGTCCTTCCTGAACCAGCTGATGACCAGACAGGTAACAGTGCCCAGAATTGCTGAATAGGCAGGAGAATATCCGGTCAACATAAAAACTGTGATTACGACAAGAGGCAGTGCATAGAACCATTCTTTTTTGAGTATTTCCGTGGCGCTGTGTTCCGACTTTTCTCCTACGATATTGTTCTTTTTCGCGTAAAAATGGACCATCAGGTAAACGCTGTAAAAATACATGAGAGCAGGGAATATGGCAACAAGCATTATCTTCGAATAGGGCAGACCCGTCAATTCCGCCATGATAAATCCGCCTGCTCCCATAATGGGCGGCATAAACATTCCACCGATGGACGCAGCCGGTTCAATTCCTCCGGCTACATGTGGTTTGAAACCTGCCTTCTTCATCATTGGAATAGTGAACGCGCCTGTTGAAACCGTGTTTGCGATCGCGCTCCCTGATATGGACCCGAAAAGTCCGCTCGCTATAACTGACACCTTTCCCGGCCCACCGGTCTTATGACCGACTGCGGCAAGGGGCCAATCGATGAAAAATTTCTCGGCGCCGCATTTTTCGAGAAAGGCACCGAATATAACAAAAAGAAGCACATAAGTTGCCAGGACATTGGCCATGATCCCGAATATGCCGTCGCTCTTATAGAATATGCTGATGCATAATTCCGGGAATGTGTCACCCGCGTGAGAAATCAGGTCAGGCATATAGTCACCATAGACACCATATAAAAGCATTATAGAACCCAGAATTACAAAAACGAGCCCAACTACCCTCCTGGCCAGTTCGATACCGATAAGAACACCGATGACTGCCATTATCATGTCAAGCTGATTCTCTGCACCTGTGCGATAGTTTATAGCTTCAAAATTCAGTATCCAGTATCCGATACTCACGATAGAAAGCACCATCAGCACATAATCTACTACCCTCATAATACTGGACTTTGATTGATAAAGTAAAAAAACCAGAACATAAGTCAAAATAACATATATACCCCTGTGATACTGGGTTGAGGCAGGCTGCAACACAGCGGAGTAAGAGTAGAAAAGGACAAGTATAATGGAACAGGTATCAAATATTATTTTTTCTACTTTATTTAGTTTTTCGAACATATTCCCCCTTCAATCTGTAGGGGCGGGTTTGAAACCCGCCCGTACAATCACCACAATTATTTTATAACGCCTTTTTCTCTCCAGAACTTTTCAGCGCCTGGGTGAAGCGGTGTAACGATACCTTTGACACCATCTGCGATTTTCATTGCCTTAAAGGTCTTTTTCTGGCTAACCATATGGGCCAGACCTTCATCAGTGAAAACCTTTGAAAGCAACTCATAAACAACATCAGCAGACACCTTGGAATTCGCCACCCAGAGTGTTGAATCAAAGAATGAAGGAGTGTCAGTGTCTACACCCTTATAAGTACCAGCCGGGACAGTCAACTTTCCGAAATAGGGATATTTTTTGAAATAACCACTATCTTCAGCATCTTTCCCAAGGTCAATGAGTTCAATGTCATTGGTCTGTGCCGCCATAATTACCGCGCCGCTCGGGAAGGCAGTAAACAGCCAGAACGCGTCAAGCTGATTGTTCCCGAATGCCTGGGCTGCATCATTGTATCCCATAGCGTTTCTTTCGATCTTGTCCCAGATCCCGAGATGGGTAAAAAACATCTCGCAATTAGCGAATGCTCCGGAACCTGCGTTACCTACACCGACCTTCTTCCCTACCAGGTCTTTTGTGCTTTTGATCCCGGAACCCTTTTTGACAACAAGCTGGGCCGGTGCACCGTATAGATAAGCTACTGCCATAACATCTTCGTATTTCTTGGAATCATTTTTCATCATTCCGTTTCTGCCCAGATACACATGTCCTGAGTAGACAACAGAGAATTGGTGTTTTCCTTTATTAACTTTCCGTAAGTTTTCTACGGAACCGGCTGATGACTGGGCCTTTACAGTGAAACCCTCTATATTTTTGACCGGTTTATATGTCTGTATAGCATTAGCAACTACCTGGAACGTTCCACCGGCAGGGCCTCCTCCGAAAACAACCCTCTTCTTGGCAGCAACATCGGATTTCATACCGAATGTAATCATTCCCAATGCAAAGATGCCAATAATAAAAGCGTATAGTATTTTTCTCATTACTCATTCCTCCTTTTTCATTGTTACTCCCTGCCGTTTATTCAGCAGAGCAAACTGGTTCTGAATTTACACTTATCTTTTATACACACCCCCTTCTTCTCCAACACAAATGGTCCAGAAGACAATCTGTGCTGACTTTTATACCTAACTCTGTCATCTGCTGTCTCCTGATACCCTCCAGTTCGCAGGCTCCTGAAATTTTGCCGTAGCGATCATTCCAGGCCATACAGACTCAAACTTCTTATTGATAATCTGAAGTGTCATGGTAGGCAAACTGTTCTGGCGTTCGAATTTTCCGTACGATTTAAAGTTGACCGGCCCGAAAGGTGTTTCCATATCTGTAGCATTCAGGGCATCACGAATGTCTCCGGGCTTGAATGATTTTGCGCGTCTCAAGGCGTCTGCGGCCACAAGCAGTACTGACTGGGCTTCAGCCCCGTGATAATCAGGCGGTACACTGTACTTCCTGAGATACTGGTTAAAATATTCCCGTGTTCCCTTATACGGGACTTGAGGTGTCCAGAGGGTCGCTGTAACGAGAAGGTCCGCGGCTTCCCCTGCCCTGTCAATAAACTTGTGTGATGTAAAACCTCCGGCTGCACCAACAAGCAATGACTTGATCTTCAGGTCCCGGATCTTTCTAACCAATGATATCCCGTCTTCAAGATAAGAGACCATATAAATAACATCCGGCGGGGAATCCTGTAAAGGAACAAGCAATTTCTGAAAATACGCGGGGCTTTCTCGTTCTTTGTGATATGGAATGATCTTTCGTATTTCTATGTCATGCTCCCTGCAAAACCACATCATCCTTAAAGCACCACTCGCCCCGAACGGACTATTTTCATATACAATAGCTATTGATTCAGGTTTTATTTTCTTGATCAGGAGCTCTTCAACCCCTTTCGCGTATTCTTTTGCCGGAGGGTTCATCCTGTAAACATTGTTCCATTCCCTCTGCGTTATCCTGTCATCAGCAGCAGTGGATATCAGAAAAGGTATGTCCATCTCTTCCGCCATTCCAGCCATGTACACCGTGTTGCTGCTGCCATATCCTCCAACCAGCATGACAGCCTTGCTCTCCTTCACCAGATGCTGCACAGCATCTTCTCCTGTCTTCCGTTTTCCCCCGTCATCAACATACAGCAGTTCCAGGGGCCTGCCGTTGATCCCGCCATTCCTGTTGATAGTCTCAAGCGCTATGTTGTGTGAGTTTCTCATCATTGCAGAATATGGGTATCCTTCCCAATGGAGGACCCCTACAATAATCGGATTAGACGCAATGGCTGGACCATGGGCAACAAGGAAGACAATAACCGAAATAAAAAGATATCGAATAAGCTGTTTCATGACTCCTCTCGCGTTAAAACAAGTCGATCAGAAACTGTTAAAGATTCAGGATAATTTCTTTTTAGAATGATGATATGTATATTGTATGAGAAAAGGAATGATATTAGTATCGGTATTTGTAAGATTTTTCGTGTAGGTTTTGTCCTACAATAGATTACAGCATTAAATCGTTCTCTATCGCGTATTTCACCAACTCTGCTGTGCTCTTCATCTCCATCTTGTTGAGTATACGAACCTTATAAGTGCTTACGGTTTTTACGCTCAGGTAGAGTTTGTCTGCGATTGCTCCTACTTTTTCCCCTTTAATGATCATTGAGAATATCTGGTATTCCCTGTCAGACAATGTTTCATGCAGGGGCCGTGATTCCTCTGGCTTTAAATCGAACAGGAGTTTTTCAGCAACGGAAGTATTAATATAGTTACCGCCGGAAGATACTTTCTTTATGGCCTCCATCAGTTCACGTGAGGCCTTTGCTTTGGTTAAATAACCTGCCGCGCCTGCCTTGATCGCCCGTATTGCATATTCGTCTTCTGGGTACATACTTAATACAAGCACCCTAAGCTTCGGTTTTATTGTTTTAAGCTGTTTTAATGTATCAAGCCCGCTCATTCCCGGCATTGCAATATCCAGAAGCAGTAGATCATATTTTCCTTCAGCAACTTTGTCCAGCACTTCATTGCCATTGCTCGCTTCACCTGCTACTTCTATTTCAGGATTGTCTTCACAGATTCGCTTTATTCCCTCACGGAACATTTCGTGATCATCAGCAATGAGTAACCTTATCATTCATCCTCCTGATGGTCGTTTATCGGTATGACCAGTTTAACGGTCGTACCAGTGGGGGAACCGGAAATACTGGCCCTGCCGCCCAATATACGCGCGCGCTCACGAATTCCTATAAGTCCGACAGACTCAGGGCTTGAAATCTGACTTTCCTGAATTCCAATGCCATTATCATTTATTTCGAGTGTCATAGTATCATCTTCTTCCTTAAGCGTGACCGTTACTTCCGCAGCTTTAGCGTGCCGGGCAATATTCGTCAGTGTCTCCTGAAAGATCCGGAAGACCGCTACCGAGCTTTGCTGGTCAAGCATAATTGTATCAGACGCAATAATAACATTGTACTTCATGCCTGTTCTTTCACGGAATTTATCTGTCTGCCACTTAATGGCTTCCGCAAGGCCAAGGTGGTCAAGCACACCCGGAATCAGTTCAGAAGATATTCTCTGGACTGTTTGCACGGTAGACTCAATTAAATCTGACATTGCATGTGTCCTGTCCATGATCAATTCAGTATCGAGTGTTTCACTCCTGTTCGACAACCGGTTGTTCAGCCATGACAGGTCAAGGCTTAGTGTTGTCAATGCATGTCCCAGTTCATCATGTATCTGCCGGGCGATACGTTTTTTCTCTTTCTCCCGGGCAGACTCAAGGTGTGCGGAAAGACTCCGCAGCTGCTCCTGAGATTTTTTCAACTCCTCCACCCTTCTGCGCTCTGTTAAGTCTCTGGCTATGGCCTTGGTTTTAATCAATTCACCATCATCATCAACCTCTGTAGATATATTCAGGCTTGCTGTAAACGTTGAACCGTCCTTTCTCACAAACTCCCTTTCAACATCCAGGTGCACACTTCTCTCTTTCAGTTTCGGAAACTCCTCTACAAAAAGCTTCTTTGTTCTTTCACTGAAAAAATTCGAGATATGCTTTCCAATGATCTCATCTTTCCGGTAACCGAGCATCCTCGCCTCAGTCTCATTACAATAAAGGACAATCCCGTCTTTATCGAGTGAATGGTACATGTCCGGTGCATTTTCATACAAGTCACGGTATCTCTCCTCAGAGTCACGGAGCGCCTCTTCCATCTTCTTTCGATATGAGATAAGGGTAAGCAGCACGACTATTACCACGACAAGAGATATTATGGCAAAAATACCGCTGAGAATAAAAACCTTGTGCCTGGAATACAGGGTATCAGGCTCATTGATAATAATGCTCTCTTCCGGAAGTTCGGACTCAGATATCCCGAACAGTTTCAGCTGCCGGTAGTCAAACATGTATTTATTCGGACTATCTTTGACAACAGGTATCGATTCTACAGACTCCCCCTTCATAATTCGCAACGCCATAAGTGCTGCCGTCTTGCCCTGATGATACCCGTTCGTGAGCCTGCCGCCGACTATCCCATTCCCCAGATAGGTGTCCCACAGACTGTATATCGGGACACTTGACTCACTGTAGATATGGGAAATGCTCTCTTCATAATCAATAAAACGTCCGGTCCGGTCCCTGTTTGCGACTGACAAAAGGATAAGACTGCTGCGTGGCAGTTTCCAGACTCTTTCTTTAAGCTCTGCTATTGAAAAGTCCTCAATAAATTCAATATCCACACGTCCAGCAAAGAGCGGAGCTATTGCCTGAACTTCACTCCTGACAGCAATGCCCGTGGTAGTGTCATCATTTATAGAAACAACTTTCGTTACATCAGGGTGAAGTGAAAGGGCAAGCTCCAGTGTCCCCTTTATATCTATCTCTTCAACCACTCCCGTAAAAAAGTCCTTTGATTCAAGCATAGATTCGTGAAAATTATTTATACCGCAAAAAACAACCGGCGTGTCCGGGAAAAGTTCTTCATGGTGTTCGAGCGCGAAATTCAGGGCATCATTATCACTCACAATAACAACATCGAATGCATGGTTAATGAATTTCAATCTGTATGTTTCATACAGTCTCAGGAAATAGTCCTTACCCTGGTATCTCTTGCTGTCCATATACTCCGAATAAACCTCTACGTCAATACCATCCTCGTCGAACTCGTTTTCTATTCCCTGCATCACACTATCAGTCCAGCTCAGACCTTTATGGTATGAATTAATGATAAGGAGTTTTTTCCCGGGGGAGGCGCCCGTACTTTTAGCAGGGACCGCGAGAAATGTTAAAAAAACAATAAGCTGCAAAAGGAGTATTTTAAATATTATTCTACTTGAAGAAATGTGTAATAACGGTCGATGGCTGAGTTGCATAACCATTTTATCCCGGGCCGCGGGCCGCCTTGATAAACTCCCTGTTGAGTTTTGCGATAAACGATACTTTAATGCCTTTAGGACACGCTGCCTGGCATTCATAATGGTTCGAGCAATTTCCGAAACCCCTCTGCATCATCTCTTCAGTCATTACGCAAACGCGCTTTCCGGCCTCTGTTTTTCCCTGAGGCAGAGCAGCAAGATGGGCTACTTTTGCAGCTGTAAATAACATTGCGGACCCATTAGGACATGCGGCTACGCATGCCCCGCATCCTATGCATTCAGACGCATCCATGGCAATGTCCGCTTCCCCTTTTGATATTAAAATAGCATTCGCGTCCGGGACCCCGCCTGTATGGACCGATACATAACCGCCTGACTGAATTATCCCGTCAAGCGCGCTCCGGTCAACAACCAGATCTTTAATAACAGGAAAAGCTTTTGCACGCCAGGGCTCGATATAAATAGAATCACCATCTCTAAAGTGTCTCATATGAAGCTGGCAGACAGTCGTCTTTTGCTCCGGGCCATGCGGTATCCCGTTAATTACCTGTGAACAGGTCCCGCAGATCCCCTCTCTGCAGTCATGATCAAATACAATTGGGGATTTACCTTTTTTAATCAATCCCTCATTCACCTCATCAAGCATCTCAAGAAACGACATGTCCGGGCTGACGTCTCCGGCTTTATACTCTTCGAGCTTTCCCTTTGCATCAGGCCCTTCCTGACGCCATACAAACAGAGTGAGGTCCATTATTTATAACTCCTTACAGCAAGTTCAACATTTTCGAACTTCAAAGGTTCTTTGTGCATCTCCGGCTCCTTCTCAACACCTTTGAATTCCCATGCCGATACATAGCAGAAATTTTCATCATCACGTTTCGCCTCCCCGTCAGCCCTCTGGTGTTCAACACGAAAATGCCCGCCGCACGATTCATTTCGGCTCAACGCGTCCCGGACCATGAGTTCCCCGAACTCAAGGAAGTCCGCTACCCGACCCGCTTTTTCAAGTTCCATATTCAATTCAGCGCCTTTACCGGGCACCTTAATATTTTCCCAAAATTCAGCGCGTAGAGAGGGAAGCAGTTTCAGTGCGTTATTGAGACTCTCCTCGCTCCTGTCCATTCCAACGTTGTCCCACATTATCCTACCGAGTTCACGATGGAAATCATTAACAGTCTTCTCTCCATTAATCGAGAGTATTTTTTGCACAACACCCGCTGCGTCTTCCTCAGCTTTGTTGAATTCCGCGTTATCTGATTTAACTCTTCCGGGTTCAGTCCGGGCCAGATAATCAGCTATGGTATACGGAATCACAAAATATCCGTCTGCAAGGCCCTGCATAAGTGCGCTGGCGCCAAGACGGTTCGCCCCGTGATCAGAAAAATTGGCTTCGCCGAGTACAAAGAGCCCTGGGATATTGCTTTGCAAATCATAGTCCACCCAAAGGCCCCCCATTGTATAATGCGGTGCAGGATAAATCCTCATAGGCTGTTGATAAGCATCTTCTCCTGTAATCTTCTCATACATCTCAAACAGGTTACCGTACCGCTCCCTGATAGTATCTTCACCAAGACGTTTGATTGAATCAGCAAAATCCAGATATACACCTCTTCCGCCCGGACCGACTCCTCGTCCTTCATCACATATTTCCTTGGCTGAGCGCGAAGCTATATCACGGGGTGCAAGATTTCCGAAGCTCGGATACTTACGTTCCAGATAATAGTCCCTCTCATTTTCTGGAATTTCATGCGCAGGTCTCGTATCTCCTTTTTTCATGGACGACCAGCACCTGCCGTCATTCCTGAGCGACTCAGACATCAAGGTCAGTTTCGATTGATGATCGCCTGAAACAGGGATACAGGTTGGATGTATTTGCGTATAACAGGGATTCGAAAAGTATGCCCCTTTTTTATAAGCGCGATAAGCTGCCGTAACATTGGAACCCATAGCGTTTGTGGATAGATTGAAAACATTTGCATATCCCCCGGTGCAGAGGCATACGGCATCAGCGGCATAAGATTCAATCTTGCCGCTAACCATATTACGGACCGTTATTCCCTTTGCCTCCCCATCAACAACAACAAGGTCCAGCATCTCTGAACGGGGATAGATCTTTACAGACCCGGCCTTGATCTGGCGTGACAGGGCTGCATAAGCACCAAGGAGCAGCTGCTGACCTGTCTGGCCCCTCGCATAAAAAGTTCGTGAAACCTGGGCACCACCGAATGAGCGGTTATCGAGATATCCGGCATAGTCACGCGCAAAAGGAATTCCCTGGGCAACGCACTGGTCGATAATATTGTTACTCAACATCGCGAGACGGTATACATTCGCCTCCCTTGCCCTGAAATCTCCCCCCTTGATCGTGTCATAGAAAAGACGGAATATACTGTCACCGTCATTGGGATAATTTTTCGCGGCATTAATCCCACCCTGTGCCGCTATGCTGTGGCCCCTCCTGGGAGAGTCCTGAATGCAAAACGCCTCGACATTGTAACCAAGCTCCCCGAGTGTTGCTGCTGCGGACGCACCGGCCAGGCCTGTGCCTACAACGATAATTTTATATTTTCTCTTGTTGGCAGGATTTACGAGTTTCAGTTCCTGCCTCCGCCTGTCCCATTTTTCTGAAAGAGGGCCGGACGGGCATTTTCCGTCAAGTATCATTATTACTCCTAACCATTTATGATCCTGGCAAATACAAGTATTGGGACCGAAATATATCCAAGAAAAAGAATAAAGGCAATGACTACCCCGGTCTTTATAATAACAGGAAGGGTCCGTTCATTTGCGAGACCCAATGTCTGAAAAGAGCTCTGAATGCCGTGTGTAAGATGCAATACAAGGGCGGTCATTGCAAGAATATATGTCAGAGAAACAGCTAATTTCTTAAAGCTTGAAACAACCATACCCGAAACATCCGGTCTTCCCATAGTGTCGCTGACAAGTCTTGCCGCAATCCCGGGATCAATAAACTGAAGTGTAAAGTGCAACAGGTGATATACAATGAAGGCCCAGATAATCAGCCCTGTCCATATCATGTTCTTTCCCGCAAATGTCGTACTAAGGGACTTTTTCACAGCATATTTATCAGGTTTTGATGCGCTGTTATCAATGGTCAATTGAATGCCGAAAACAATATGTACTAAAAACACTGTGAGCATAATGAACCGGGTTTTCCAGACCAATAGGGGTAGAGAATGCAATTTTTCAGCGTATGCATTGAGGGCACCGAAGTAAATTGTTGAGTTTCCAATAACGTGAATGACAACAAAAAGGAGCATGATCAGTCCTGAAACTGACATGAACAGTTTTTTCCCAACAGTGCTATTTATGAATGCTCTCATGTTTCCTTCCACCAACTTATAAAACCAGGGTCATATTAACAGTTTTATTTCGCAATTTACTGCTACTTTATACTTTAGAGAGTTATTACTAATCTTAAACTTTGTTTCGTAAAAAATCTATATCAAACGCACTAAGATGAAGGGAGTCTCTTTCAGTAAATTTTTCTATTTGATAGATATTTTGAATTGTGCAAATGGTTTTATTCTTGTAGATTAAGCAATTGGTTGGTTTGTATTACAATTAATGTATCCGAAATAATTTTCTGAAAGAGACTCCCTTCCTCTTAGTGCTGCTTATTGCCAAGCTTCAGGACTTGGTTGCGTAGGAATTCTGTGCGTACAGCAGTATCTTTTCCTTTTTGTGCTAGCAGATCATGGGATATCAGATCACCTATCCTTACTCTCATGGTACGGGACCTCTGCCGAAACATCGCCTGGGAGAGAAAAAGTGATGGGAGGTCCTTATTCAATAACGATACCAGATAATATAAAAGAGAACTTCTGGCGTTTACATACATGGGAAGAATCGGTGTTTTGTATTTTTGGGACAGCATTACGGGGCCGTTCTGCCATGGGGCCTCGCGCACTCCTTGCATGGTAAGCTTTGCAACCGTTCCTGCCGGGAAAAATATCACGGCGTTCTCATCAGAGATTGCAGCGTGTATCTTCTGTATATTTGTCTTCTGGAGAGTAGTTGAATAGAGGTCGTAGAATAGAAACCTCTCCCTCATGTTTTCGAGGGGTAGAAGAATATCGTTCACCACAATCTTAACGTCTTTTCGGACTGAACCTATTATTTTCAGGAGCGCTAAGCCGTCCAGGGGCCCTAGTCTATGATTGGCAACACATATCAATCTGCCTGTTGAAGGTATTTTTGCTATCTCCTGGTCAGAGACATGGCAGTTGAAATTGAGATGCTCAAATACAGCGTCTATAAATTCCCAGCTTTCTGCATCAGAATATTGGTCGAAGAAGGCCCGAAGTTCGTCCAGGTTATTCACTCTTTCAAGAAACTTTAAGACAACAGTCGATAGGAAGCCGGGCAGTACCCTGAAAAATCCAGGGCTCTTTGCTTCTATGACCTTTCGTAAATCTATTTCCATAGGATCGGCATTAATATATTTACAGGCGCGTCCTCTTCCGGATCGTATTCCCGTGAGCCTCCAGACCCTCAACATCCGCAAAGGTCTCAACGGTCTTTGCAAGTCCCATGAAACCGGACTTGCTGAAATTAAGGAGACTTGTACGCTTTATGAAGTCATATACGCCAAGGGGTGAGGAAAACCTGGCAGTGCCGCTCGTCGGTAGAGTGTGATTGGGCCCGGCAGAATAATCACCGAGAGGCTCGGGGGTCCATTGTCCGAGGAATATCGCACCCGCGTTCTTTATTTTTGGAACAAGTTTCAAAGGACTCTTTGTCATCACCTCAAGGTGCTCCGGGGCAATACGGTTTGAAAATTCGACCGCTTTATCAATGTCCTTTGTAAGGATTATTGCGCCGTACTGTTTGAGGGACTTTATAGCTATCTCTTTTCTTATCAGGTTTTGTAACTGGTCCGCAAGTTCATACGTGACGTCATTTGCAAGTTTTTTAGAATCAGTAACAAGGACAGACGACGCCATCTCATCATGCTCCGCCTGGCTCAGAAGGTCGGCCGCGATAAATGCGGGATTGGCTGACTTGTCAGCGATTATCAATATCTCACTCGGGCCGGCAATCATGTCTATGCCGACCTGGCCGAATACCATCCTCTTTGCAACAGCAACATATATATTGCCGGGACCGACGATTTTATCAACACCCTTAATAGTTTCCGTACCGTAAGCAAGCGCTGCCACTGCCTGCGCGCCGCCTATTTTATAGACCTCTTTTACTCCAAGCAATTTAAGTGCAGCACCGACATAAGGGTTGATCCTTCCTTCGGGATTAGGGACACAGACAGCTATTTCAGAGACACCGGCTACCTGTGCCGGAATTACATTCATCAAAACAGTGGAAGGATATGCCGCCTTTCCTCCTGGCACATACACACCTACCCTCTCAAGCGGTCTTATGATCTGACCGAGTGTCGCGCCGTCTTCAGTGAACTTCCAGGATTTCTCTTTCTGTTTTTCATGGAATGCCCTTATCCTTTTGGCTGATAATTTCAGCGCTTTCAAGAATTTGGCATCTACTTTTTTTGCAGCCGACTCGATCTCTTTTTTGGTCGCGGCAAGTTTATTAAGCTTGACAGCGTCAAACTTCTCAGTATATTTTCTGACCGCCTTGTCACCGTTCTTTTGAACATCAGCGATTATTTTCTTAACAAGCTTCTGTATATCATCTTCACTGACCGAACCGGACGCCCTTGCTTTAAGGCGTACTAAAAACGACCCTGCATCTCTCTCTTTTAATATCCTCATTTAATCCTTCCTAACTCTCAAAGTCTGAAGCCATCCAGCAGATAATGTATATCTTACTTTTTCTTCCAGATTATTTTAACAGAATAATCTTATTAGGGTAATGTTTTATTGTCAAATGTTCTGTTGTTTGAATTAAAAGCTGGGGATGCTGCAACCGGGCCCATGCTTACAACCGGTCATTACAGGCTTTATTTTTAAGCGTAAATCAAAATTAGATAACATTAACTATCCTTTATTATGTTATGCAAGGTTTTACCCAACTCTGTTACTTTGTGATGTTTGGCAAACAACCCGCAGAACCCATACTCCCTGTAATTGGCCATAACAGGATCATTCGAATAACCGCTTGAGACAATCGCCTTAACATTTGGATTTATCTCTCGCAGTTTCTTGATGGTCTCTTTTCCTCCCATGCCTCCACGTATGGTCAGGTCCAGGATAACTGCATCAAAAGGACGCGATGCTTCCATGGCTTTTTTATAGAGCGCAGTCGCTTCATTTCCTTCATTTACACACTCAACTTCATATCCCCGATTTATTAATAACTTTTTAACGCTCTCCCTTATCACTTCCTCATCATCCATTATCAGTACTTTCCCTTCCCCTGCAATAAACACTTCCTCTTCTAAATCATTCATGTCAATATGTTTCTCAGAAGCCGGCAGATATATGGTGAAAGTTGTGCCGACTCCTGTTTCCGATTCAACCGTTATGTGCCCATTATGGTTTCTGATAATAGAATAGGTTATTGAAAGGCCCAATCCATGTCCCGTTTCCTTTGTTGTAAAATATGGATCAAATATATTCATTATCTGATCTTCTTTAATACCAACACCCTGGTCCTTTACTGTAATTTTTACATATGCCCCCCCTTGAAGCGGTAATCCGATATCTGAATCAAGGATGAAGTTTTCTAAACTGGTCTGTATCGTACCTCCATTTGGCATGGCCTGGGCAGCATTGAGAACGAGATTATGTATTACCTGATTCATCTGTCCTTCATCCACTTCAACCGGCCAGAGATCATCTGACACGTTGTATTCACAATTGACATTCGATCCTCTCAGGGCAAATCCGGTTGATTCCTTAATAAGGTCAATAATAGATGACGTATTCTTAACAGGCATTCCTCCTTTGGCAAAGGTAAGAAGCTGCTGGGTCAGATTTGACGCCCTATATATTACTTTTTCTGTTGATTCCATATTTTCATATAATTCACTGTCTCGATCAATAATCATCTTGGATAGATAGATATTATTGCGCATTACTGCAAGAAGATTGTTGAAATCATGGGCAATCCCACCGGCAAGGATCCCGATTGATTCAAGCTTAACGATTTTTTGTCTTTCTTCTTCTAATTGCTTGCGCTCGGTGATGTCCCTGCTAACAGCATACATAACATTTTTCCCATTTAATGTGATTGAGTAGCCACTGATATCAACTGGGAAAACAGTCCCGTCTTTTTTTCGATGGAGCCGACATGTAATGTTTACATTATTATTCTCACGGATTTTTTCAAGTGCTGCAGACGATTTTTCAATCTCTGCGCTGAAATTCAGGCATGACATGCCGATTACTTCATCTCTATCGTATCCATACATTTTGAATGTTGCTTCATTAGCATCTAGAATATTGGTAGTATCAGGGTCATAAATAAATATTGCATCAGATTCTCTCTCAAAGAGAATTCTGTACTTTTCTTCGCTCTCTTTTATGGCTTCTTCCGCCTTCCTGCGCTGGACGATCTCCAGGGTAAGATTGTCACGTGATGTGGTGATTATCTTTAAATCTGTCGTCATATTTCTAATGGATTCTGCCAATTGACCAATTTCATCTTTTGAGTCAATTCCTATCTCAGTATCAAGATTGCCTCTTCCTATTTTTTCCGCTGCTGATTTTAATACTCCAATAGGAGCAGTAAAGCTCCTAGTGATAAAAACTGCAAATATAGCAGCTATAAAAACAGATATACCTACAAGAAAATACATCATGCTGAATGCACTTGCTTTTGTTTTTTCAGCAGCGAGGAGAAAGTCTTTCGCCTTGGATTGAGCGAAGTCACCAAGCGCCTCCATGGTTTTTTCAATCTTTACTACATGCCGGGCGCCCACTCCCCTCGTTATATTTGCTGCCTCAGACCTTTTACCGTCAAGCATTAAGGTAATGACCTCATCACGTATAGGTTTCCATTTTTCAAATGTTTCCAGTGCAATTTGATATTTGTGTTTCTCACCCAGGAAACGTTCACTGATAATTCCAAAATCATTCATGATATTTCTTTCATGCAAATCAACAATTATTGAGTATTCATCAATGCTGTCAATGTCCTGTGCCAGGGCAATATCCTTCATGGCCCGATGAATTTTTATAATATCTGCATTGATTCTTAATACGGCATTGCTGACAGTCAATGGGTGGTTATAAATCAGTGTGGTCTGTTCTGACAATAGATTCATACGGTTAATTCCAAAAAGAATCACTGAAGCGAGAAGCAGAAACATAATAGCCAGCCCAAGCCCAAGGCGTAATCCAATTTTCAGATTATTTAACATTTTCCCTCTATAAATCCGATAAATTTCTATTTAAAATTTACCGTTATCCTTTTATCACTCTATTTACTGCCGCAAGCAAATCATCCGGTCTGGCTGCCTTGTAATAAACATCCACAAAACCAAACTCTTTAAAATTACCCAACACAGGGTCATTAGAATAGCCGCTTGCGACAATTGCCTTTATGTCAGGATTTATCTCAAGCAGTCTCTTAACTGTTTCTTTTCCTCCCATACCTCCTCGTATAGTAAGGTCCAGTATAACAGCATCAAAAGGCTCTGATATTTCCATCGCTTTTTGATATAGCTCAATTGCTTCGTCACCGTCTCGTGCAGACTCAATTTCATAACCCTTGACAATTAGTAACTGTCCCAGTGTTTCTCGTATAACCTCTTCATCATCCATTAACAGTATTTTCCCCGGCCTGGTAACAAGTACATCCGCTGCAGTCTTTTCCTCTTTAATCCGTTTTTTAGAAGCCGGCAGATATATTATAAAAGTCGTACCGGCTCCCACTACGGATTCTACTTTTATATAACCATTATGGCTCTTAATAATTGAATAGACTATAGAAAGGCCCAAACCCTGGCCCATTTCCTTTGTCGTAAAATACGGGTCAAATATATTGTGTAAATTCTCTTCAGCAATACCAATTCCCTTGTCCTGTATTACAATTTTTATATACCTTTCCTCCTTAAGAGGTAAACCGGCATCTGACGCCATCTCGTAGTTTTCAGTACTGACACGTATTGTTCCTCCTTCCGGCATAGACTGGACGGCATTTAGAATCAGATTGTGTATTACCTGACTAAACTGCATTTCATCAATTTCAACAGGCCAGAGATCATCTGCATTTATATACACGCATTTGATACCCGATCCACTAAGAACAAATTCAGTAGATTCCTTAATAATGTTGACAACAGACTTAATCTCCTTAATAGGAGCTCCTCCTTTTGCAAAGGTGAGAAGCTGCTGGGTCAGATTTGTTGCTCTGTCTATCGCTTTTTCTGCTGATTCCATATTCTTGTATGTTTCGCCTTCTCTATCGATATTCATCTTGGACAAGAAGAGATTGTTACGGATTGCTGAAAGAAGATTGTTAAAATCATGGGCAATACCGCCTGCAAGTACTCCGATTGATTCAAGCTTCTGCATTTTCTTAAGTTCTTCCTCCGTTCTCTTCTTCTCGGTAATGTCGAAAGCAAAGTGCATATACAGGTCTTCTGATACTGGAATCCAATGGGCATCCCATATAATACCAAGCCCCCCAAACGTTTCATGCTGTGCCTTTCCTGTAGCCCATAGTTTGGGAGCACGACACCATTGGCATGGTTTATCACTCTGTCCCCAGGTTGCGAAACACTGTTTACCCGGAACAGCGCCTACTTGCTCTGCCATCTTATTTGATGCAATGATTTCCCTTGTACTCGGGCGCAAAAGAAGGGCAACACAAGGCATACTGTCCATAAGGATCTTGTTTAAAAGGATCTTTTCCTTTAAATCATTCTCTACCTTCTTGCGCTCGGTAATGTCATTATGTACAGCAATCAGGACTTTTCCATGCTCGGAATGATCGAAAACAACAACGCTTGCATAGCTCCAGAAAGGCGTGCCGTCTTTTTTGATATTCTGGATCTCACCATGCCATTCTCCCTCTTTATCCAGGACGTCCAGAATTTCCTTTGCCATTTCCTCAGGATTTATTTCTGTTGGATAATTAACGATCGAAGCATGCTTGCCAATCATTTCACCTGGCTCATAACCGAACATCTGCTCAAATTTCGGATTCGTATAAACAATGATTCCATCCATGCGGACAAGATACACGCCCTCTGTCATTCTGTTCATGATTTCACTGTGAAGTAATATATCCTCTTTAGCCTGCTTTTGCTCGGTGATGTCAATAACAAATACAATATATTCGTCAGGGTCTCCTTTGTATATCGATCCTCCAATAATAATGGGTACCCGGGAACCATCTTTACGAAAGTATTCTTTTTCGAAAGGTGTCCAAAAGCCTTTAATAGAAGCTTCATCCATTGCTTTCATATCAAGGTGTAAAAACTCAGGCGGGGTCAACCTGGTCCAGTCCAATTTTCCTTCAATCAAGTCTTGTCTTGAATAACCCAGCATTGCCAATATAGTATCGTTAGTTTCAATAATCGTACCCTCGGCATTGGATTGTATTATTCCGATAAAATTGGATTCTTTCCATCTCTTAAATCGTTCTGCATTGGAATTAATCTCTGCCGTCCGTTCCTCGACCAGCTCTTCAAGATGCTGGCGGTGTTTTACCAGCTCATCCTCCGCCTGTTTGTGCTCAGTAATGTCTTCAACCGTACAAATCATGCCGTCAAACATATCATCTACGCTTCTCGGAATTAACCATCCGGATTGATAACTCTGCCGGCCTGCGGGAGTAATAACAGGAACTGCCTCGTAGTAAACCTGATGCAATGTTTCTTTGGCCTCCAGATATAAAGGCGAGAAGTGTTTTAGAGTGTCTTCTGAAAAATCAAACAGAACACGTGCCCCCACAATTTCCTCAACAGGGATACCGGCTATTTCCCCCATTTTTTCATTAGCATATAAAATCACATCAGCTTTATCTGAAACCCATATACCATTGACAATACTGTTCAGGATACTTGCATAGAATTCCTTGTTCTCAAAGATTATGTCCGTTTCATCTTTCATATTGCTTTTCCAGAGAGACAAGTTTTCAGATAAATACTATTAAAGACTAATACTATATGCAAAATTGTATCACATCTTAGTCACGATTCATACAGAAATATGTGCATTTGAAATTATCCTAATATCAAACTAGTTACTTTGATAATATTGCATAAAACCGATCTGTCAAATTCAATTTCTTGCAATAAGTAATAGTAAGTTGTCACAATGCCGAATAAAATGTATATGAATAGAAACCTGATAATATTTCTGGCAAGCGCAATCCCTTTCAGTATATTTGTTGGTATATATAGTTCATACGAGTATGGGATTCCAGCAGGTATTGCAAGAGGCCTTTTCGCCGGGCTGATCTTCGGCTGTTTTATGAACGCTATACTGGGATCACTGCACAGACGGGCTGTTAGAAAAATTACAGATGATAATTCTTATGGCACGCTAAGAGTCCACCATGTTCGGGATGTCAGAACACTCCTCACCTATGACAGGGCCTTCGATCTCTGTATAGAATCATTGGGTTCGATAAAGAGATGCAAGGTTATTGAACAGGACCGAGCTGCCGGAACAATCACCGCAAAAGCCGGCATAAACTGGAAGACCTGGAGCGATACGATCTCCTTTAGTGTCAGCAGATCAAATTATGATTATACAAGCATAACTATATCGAGCAGACCAACAGCCCGTACAACTCTCGTTGATTTTGGCAAGAATCTTGAAAATGCTATAAAGATAGTTTCTTTTCTGGAGAAAAATAAATAATATGCCTAAAACACTCTACTGGTAGAAATCAAGAAAGCTGCTATTTAATTCTCCGTATCCTCGCACCAAGCGGCACAAGTTTTTCCTCAATTCTCTCATATCCTCGATCAAGATGATAAACCCTGTCAATAACAGTCTTCCCCTTGGCCGCCAATCCAGCAACAATAAGTGATGCGCTTGCCCTAAGATCGGTCGCCATAACCGGCGCGCCTGTAAGAGATTTCACTCCCCTGACAGTTGCTGTTGAACCTTCAACCGTTATGTCTGCACCCATCCTCCTGAGCTCCGCCACATGCATGAACCTGTTTTCAAATATATTTTCGGTAATCAGACTTGTGCCGTCCGCGACTGTCATTAATGCCATAAACTGCGCCTGCATGTCCGTAGGAAAACCAGGATGAGGCATGGTCTTAATGTCCTGCGTCAACAGCCTTTCAGGACCTCCCGCGAATAAACTGTCGCTCTCCTGGACAATGTCCGTTCCGGTCCCCTTTATCTTGTTAATCACAGCCTCCAGGTGGTCTGGCCTGCAGTTGCTGATTTTGACCTCTCCTCCGGTAATGGCTGCAGCAGCCACAAAGGTCCCTGCCGCAATCCTGTCGGGGATAATAGTGTAGTTAAGTGGTTTCAGGCTTGTAACTCCGTTTATCCTTATCATACCTGTGCCCGCCCCTTCAATATCAGCGCCCATGGAAATCAATGCGTCAGCGAGATCAACAATCTCGGGCTCACAGGCCGCGTTCTCTATAAGTGTCTCACCTTCAGCAAGTGTTGCTGCCATCATTACATTTTCTGTTCCGGTCACGGTAGGCATATCAAAATAGATAGTCGCGCCTTTTAATTTTTTTGCCTTTGCATGAATATATCCACCCGAAAGGTCTATCTCAGCGCCCATTTTTTCAAAACCAGCTGTATGTAAATTTATAGGCCTTGCCCCTATAGCGCAGCCGCCGGGCAGAGAGACCTTTGCCTCACCCATTCTAGCAAGCATGGGACCGAGTACAAGCACCGAAGCACGCATCGTCTTCACAAAATCGTACGGGGCTTCAATTGATGAAATATTCTTCGACTGCAGAATGACCTCACCGTCCTCCTGGTGGTATCCCATTCCCATATGAGCAAGGAGTTTACCCATTGTAGAAATGTCTCTTAGTTGAGGAAGATTATGAATATAATTCTCTCCGGAACTGAGGATGGTGGCTGCCATCAATGGAAGGGCCGCGTTTTTCGCACCGCTGATTTTCACTTCTCCGTTTAATCGGATTCCACCTTCAATCTCTATTTTGTCCATTTAGCTGATACCACCCTTTTTATTTCAGAATAATCCTCTGTTATTTGTATATGACTGTATCCCGCGTCCGTGAAAATACTTGCCACACCGTCCGCACCGTCAAATCCTACCTCAAACATGAGCGTCCCATTATTTTTCAGATAATCCCTTGCAGCAGGGATAATCTCCCTGTAAAAATCGAGGCCGTCCTCTCCGCCGTCAAGGGCGTTCAACGGCTCCCATCCCCTGATTTCAGGTTGTAGGATTTTGATATCGCCCTTTCTGATATACGGAGGATTTGAGATTATAAAATCAAACAGCACATTTTGTCCAAGGGGCCTGAATAAATGTCCCTCTAAAAACTCGACATTATTAATCCCATTGATAGAGGCATTCTTCTTTGCATATTCTAAAGCTGCTCCTGAAATATCAACTGCATACACATGCGAATCAGGAAAACTCTTCGCAAGCGCAAGCGCCAGACAACCGCTCCCTGTGCATAAGTCGAGGATCGTTGACCGGGGACCGTTGACCGGGGACCGTTTCTCACTGATCACTTTTACAGCCATTTCAGCCATTAGTTCAGTCTCTGGCCTCGGTATTAATACACCCTGTCCAACACATATTGAAAGGCCGAAAAAATCAGTCTGCCCGGTAATGTACTGTAATGGTTCACGACCGGTCCTTCTCCTGACCATTTCCTCAATAAGCTCTGATTGTTCATTACTGATTTCAGGATTGTCCCTGTATATTTCAACAAGATCAATACCCAGCCCCTGACGCAAAAGAATCTCCGCCTCTTTAGGAGCATCCTCAATATGTAAAGGGGAAAGTTTTTTAGATATTTCCTGCAGTTTCTTTAATGCCTTCAATTTGATAACATGATCCAGAGGTTGTTAATAAATTATTTATTTTCGATACAATAAACGCAATTCTTACCAACCACGCGCGTAAAGTGAAAATTTCAAGATATATGCATAATATGATAAAAATCCATCGAGTTAAATTAATAATTTATTAACAACCCCTGGATCATGTGAATAGCTAAATCTCCTTCAACTTCTCCGCCTGAAAATGAATCGTCATATTCTCAATAAGCTCATCAAGTTCACCTTCAAGAATTAACGAAAGTTTATGAAGTGTCAGTCCGAGCCTATGGTCAGTAACCCTGTTCTGCGGAAAATTATACGTCCTGATCCTCTCACTCCTGTCACCAGAGCCAACCTGCGACTTTCTCTCCTGCGCCCTCTCCTGCTCCTGGTTTTCAAGCTCAAGATCATAAAGCCTCGAACGCAACACCTTCATAGCCTTTTCCCTGTTCTTGATCTGGGAACGGCTGTCCTGGCACTGGACTATAAGCCCTGTAGGAACATGCACAATCCTGACAGCGGAATAAGTTGTATTGACTCCCTGCCCTCCGGGACCTGAAGAACAATAAGTATCAACACGCAAGTCCTTTTCTTCGATCTTCAAATCAACTTCTTCAGCTTCAGGCAAGACAGCGACTGTTGCGGCGGATGTATGTATCCTTCCGGATGTCTCTGTTGACGGTACACGCTGGACACGGTGCGTTCCGCTTTCATACTTTAATTTACTGTATGCCCCTTTTCCCTGTACAGAAGCGACTACTTCTTTCGTCCCACCGACACCAGTTGCATTCGTGTCCAGGATCTCGACTTTCCAGCGTTTATTCTCAGCGTATTTGCTGTACATCCTGAAAAGGTCCGCGGCAAAAAGCCCTGCTTCATCTCCGCCTGTGCCAGCCCTTATTTCGAGTATGATATTTTTGGAGTCGCGCGGGTCTTTTGGTACAAGCATAAGCTTCAACTCATCTTCGATCCCTGGCTTTTTTTCTTTTAGTTCTTCAATTTCAAGTTCCGCGAGTTCCTTTAATCCTTCATCGCTCTCGGTTGCAAGCATCTCCTCAGCTTCGCTTATACCTGACAATACTTTTTTGTACTCCCTTGTTTTTGCAACTATACCTGCAAGCTCAGACTGCTCTTTAGAATATTTCTGACTTATCGAATAATCAGAAAAAATTTCAGGGTCCGAGAGCTTCTTGTTAAGCTCATCATATTTATGCTCAATCTCTGTTAGTTTATCCAATAACATCTGGTGCTGTCTCCCTTGTATCCGTACTTTTCGGTTCTTTTTTCAAAGCTTCCTTTAACGCTTTTATCGCCACCTCAATCTGATCATGCGACGGAGTACCTGTAGTTAATTTCTGGAGCCAGAGACCCGGTATTGCCATCATGCGGACAATAGGATTATTCATCTTCTTAGAGGACATCTTTATAAATTCATAAGAGAGTCCAGCTATAAACGGCATCAGAAATAGCCTTGATAAAAACTTATCAATAAAAAGCCAGTCTTTGGGAATGACTGAAAAAACCATAATACTTAACATCATTACCATAATCAGGAAACTCGTACCGCATCTCGGATGTATTGTACTGTGCCGGTCCGCGCTTTCAGGTGTAAGATCATCTCCTGCTTCAAAAGCATGAACAACCTTATGTTCAGCCCCATGATATTCAAAAACCCTTCTTATGTCCTTGCTTACACTAATGGCCAGAATGTATCCAAGAAAGACCAGGACCCGCAGAATCCCATCCACGAGATTAAAAACAAAAGAACTATCATTTATCGACTGGAACACTGCCCCCAGGAGTTTTGTAGCATATAACGGAAACAGCAGAAAAAGACCTATTCCAATTATGAACGCTAAAAATACAGTAAAAAACAACGATAAAGTCGAAGGAGTCTCCTCTTCATGACCGGACGCCTCGGCAGAGTACATAAGCGCCCTGATACCTATTGAGAGCGCCTGAAAAAGGGCTATCACTCCTCTTAAAATAGGCCATCTCAAGGGTTTGGGCAGGGGTTTGATTTTTTCCTTTTTAAGGACAATTTTGCTGTCCGGTGCCCTGACTGCAACCGCCCAGATATTGCCGGACCTCATCATTACACCTTCTATAACAGCCTGTCCGCCTACATCACTCATAATCCACCTCTACCTTTTTTATTTAGCAAGGCCTCTAATGCTAAAATAAAAAAGGAAACTCCCCATTCTTTGGATTACAACCTGAATGCGAGTTTCCCTTTTAGCTTAGCTACTTATTATGCTTAGCGTACTTCTTCTTAAACTTCTCGACCCTTCCTTCAGCATCAACAAGCTTTTGCTTGCCGGTGAAAAAGGGATGGCATTTGGAACATATATCAACGTGTATGGAGTCCTGCGTAGATCTTGTTGTAAACGCTTCTCCACAGGCACATGCAGCATTGACTTCTTTTACTTCCGGGTGTATTTTTTCTTTCATATCTACCTCCAACTATAAAATATATCAGAAAATGGTATTTTTTATCAATATCAATTATTCCACTTTTTAGCTATTCTATATTTATGCTTTGTTAATAGCCAGTTATAGCTTCATCAATTACTTCTACTATATGTTTAACATGTACATTCGAGTTGCTTTTCCTCATTAAGTATTTTAACTGCATGATACATCCAGGGCATGATGTAACAACTGTATCAGCTGATGTCCTCAAGATATTGTCATTTTTTCTGGTCCCGATTTCAGATGAAATATCTTTATAGTGCAGACTGAAAAGCCCCGCAAAACCGCAGCAATCATCCGCATGGTCCATTTCTACTAATTCTAGACCCTTGATTCCTCTGAGAATCTGCCTTGGCTCATCTGTGACATTCAGACCATATCTAAGATGACATGGGTCATGGTATGTAACAACAGAGGGATCCGTTTCGAGTCCGCTGGTAATTCCGGATTGAATAAGGAATTCATTGACGTCCACAATATTACTGATAGCAGTACCCGCAAGAACAGGATATTGTTCTTTTATAACCATGGTGCATGTAGGACACATGCTGATTATTGCTTCAGCCCTTACTTTATTAAAGTGTTCAATGTTTTTCTTCGCAAGCTCTGTTGCCTCCTTCTCAAGCCCCATTGATCTAAAAGGTGCACCACAGCAGGATTCTCCATTAAATACAACAACCTCATACCCTTTCTGTAACAACATTTTTGAAAGGGTTTCTCCTAATTCAGGGTATAAATAATTAACACTACATCCTGCAAACAGGGCAACTCTTCCAATTTTATTGATATTCTTGAAGAGCTGAACTTGTTTATTAAAAGGTTTTGAAGCTACTTCTGGAATATGGTCAAATCTTGTGGATACTTTCTGAATCAACCGGAGAAGACCAAAAGCCATGCCCATATTTGATGCAGAGAGTTTTAATACTCTTCTTAAAAAACGCCCCTTACTGTAATATTTCTTCAGGATTGTCCGGCCATCATATATCATCTCAGGCACATCTATCCCTGCCGGACAGACATTCTTGCAGGCACCGCAGAGCATACAGCTGAATATTCTATCCGCAAGTCTTCCGGTAGGCGCAAGGTGTTTCATTCCGAGTCCACCGAGCATAGCAACTCTGCCTCTGGCTCCGTGAGATTCATTATGTGTTGTTAAATAGGTAGGGCATAATGTCTTGCATGTTCCGCACCGAACACACTTTGACAACATTTCATAATAGGCTGCCTCGTTCATCCTGTTATTTCAGGTCCTTTATCGCTTCATTCGCACTGCCGCTTCTGAAACCCTGCATGTCAAGAGTTACATACTTAAATCCTAGTGATTTCAGGAAAGCAACAATCTCATTCCCCATTATCATGCTGAATTCTTCAGGCAATACCTCAATCCTTGCAACATCACCATGACTCCTTACCCTGAGTTCGGTTACTCCGTATTTTTTAATAAAGGCCTCTGCCTTATGGACTCTTTCAAGAGCTTCAGCATTGATCTTCTGTCCATAAGGAAAACGCGATGAAAGGCAGGGGGTAGCAGGTTTGTCCCATGTAGGTAGTTCAAGGGTACGGGAAAGCTCCCTAATTTCCTTTTTGCGTAAACCCGCGTCAAGTAAAGGACTCTCAACATTTTCTTCCCTTGCCGCCTTAGTTCCAGGACGCCAGTCTTTTGCGTCATCAGCGTTAGTACCGTCAAGGACAAAGTCGACATTCTCTTCATCCGCTATCTTATTAAGTTTACTGAAAAGCTCTTTTTTACAGTAGTAACATCTATCAGGTGGATTGTCCGAGTATTTTATGTTTTTCAGCTCTTCTGTTACCAGTGTCCGGTGTTTTATATTCAGAGAGTTTGTAATTTCCTCAGCAAACCGGGCCTCCTCTTCAGGAAGGCTTTCAGATAATCCGGTAACAGCAATTATTTTAGTAAGGCCTGAAAGAGAAGCCGCCTTTAATAAAAATGTACTGTCAACTCCCCCGGAATAGGCGATAAGTACCCGATCCAGCTCTTTAAGCCTGTTTTTTAACGTCTTAAATTTCTCTTCCAATGTCATTTCAAAAATAGGTTCCAGCCGTTTCATTTGTCATCACCGTTAATAAATTGAACAATGAGAAATTATTTGAGGAGAAAAAATGCAGTCATTATATTACATTTGAAACGATTCAAGCAGTTTAAAGATTTGAACTGCAATTTTAAAGTGTTACTACTTCGTAGTATTCCTGGTGATAAGTTTTGTCTGCTTTTACGATAATCTTAAATCCATTTTCTCTTTCTATTTGCTCTATACCTTCGCGTTCATCGTCATATATAAGGTCAGCTACCTGGGGATTGGCAGTGATCATAATCTTGCAATTTTTCTTTCCCAGTGAAATTCTCCTTAGTTCCGTGAATATTTCATAACATACTGTTAACGGTGATTTCACAAATCCCTTACCGTCACAATACGAACACTGCTCACATAATACCCTCTCAAGGCTTTCCCTTACCCTCTTTCTAGTCATCTGGATAAGACCAAGCTCCGAAACTTCCAGGATCGTGCATTTTGCCCTGTCTTTACACATTGCCTCCTGAAAGACTGAAAAAAGCTTCTGCCTGTTTTCTTCCTTTTCCATGTCTATAAAGTCTATGATTATGATTCCGCCGAGGTTCCTCAGCCTTATCTGGTATGCTATCTCTTTAACAGCTTCCATATTGGTCTTAAATATTGTGTCTTCCAGAGATGACTTACCCACATATTTTCCGGTATTAACATCTATAGAGGTCAATGCCTCTGTCTGGTCCAATACAATATATCCACCGGACTTAAGCCATACACGTTTACCCAGTGCCTTTGGAATTTCGAGTTCAATGCCATAAGCGTCAAAAATCGGTTCAGTGCCTTCATAAAGTTCTATTTTGGAGACCAGTTTAGGAAAAAAGGTGTTAACAAACTCCACAAGTTTATTGTATTCGTCCCTTGAATCAATCAAGAGAGTATCGGTGTCATAACTTAAAAAGTCCCTGACACATCTTAAGGTAATATCAAGGTCGCTGTATAGCAGCTGCGGCGAGCTTATCTTCTCTTTTTTCATCTGGATATTTTCCCAGAGGAGCAACAGGTAATCAATGTCTTTTTTAATGTCCTCCTCTGTGCATCCTTCACTCGCTGTCCGTATTATGAAGCCGAAGTTGTCAGGTTTATGTTCAGTTACCAGGTCTTTTAATCTCGTTCTCTCTTCCTCATCAAGGATTTTTCTGGAAACACCAATATGCTCAACATTCGGCATTAATACAAGATATCTGCCTGGCAGGGTAATATAAGAAGTTACCCTCGCGCCCTTGGTGCCTATTGTATCTTTGGAGACCTGTACAAATACTTCTTCGCCTTCCTGAAGGAGGTCTTCAATCGGCAGGTTAAGCGGTACGGTGTCTTCAAGCTCTTCACCAAAAATGGAATAATCAAAACCTGAGAGCACATCAGCGGCATGGAGAAACGCGGCCTTTTCAAGCCCAATATCAACAAAAGCAGACTGCATTCCGGGCAGGATTTTCACTACCCTTCCCTTATATACATGGCCGACATGGCTTATGTCTTTTATTCTTTCAATATACAGCTCAGAAAGCTGTGTATTAGTTTCGAGCAAAGCGACCCGTGTCTGTTCCGGAGTTATATTTATTATTATTTTTCCAGCCATATTTTCAAGCCTTTACGTAATTAGTTAGTTTAATACAATTATTATCATAAAGGCCAACCCTTTTTATCATTAATGCCTGTATCTCCTCAGCTTCCCTCTGGAGCATTTCTTTCAATATTTCAAGCAATCTTGCCTTTGCTTCGTCTGTGTCATGAATAATAAGATGAAGTGTATCATCATTAACCTCAGCCTTTTCTACCATCGGCCGGATGTCAACGCTTTTCTTTTTTCTGGGAACAATGCAGTTCTCCAGTTCCATGAAGGATTTTATCTGTTTTTCCATTGAGTTATCAATGATTACTTCATACTCATAACATGAAAAAAGATCATTGAGCGATTTTTTGCTCCCGTATTTAAATTCTGCACCCAAAATTTTCAATCCTTCCGGCAACCTGGCGTTTATCCGTTCGGGCAAATCATTTATCTCAATTAAGGCAGATATCTCAAGGTCAAAGAATTCGTTAGTGCCCTCAACCCCTGTTGCGAGCGGCGGACCGAATGAGAGCCTGGGATGCGGATGAAATCCCGTAGAATACGCGACAGGAACATCAGCCCTTCTCAATCCCCTTATAAGTGCCGTCATCAATTCCTGATGTGAAAGATAACGCATTTCACCTGTCTTTGAGAACTTTATCCTTAATTTGGCAGGAACACTAATCTTCTTCCCCCCTGTCTTTTCAAATACATATTTTTCTGCACTCTGCACCTCAGTACGAGTCGTTTCTGACTTGCACGCTGCCATTTCTTTACATTTCAATCCGCAGCCATAACAGGAGTCCCGGCAATCTGGAGTGATCTTCTCTTCTACAGCCTTCCCGTATTCCGATACCAGCCACTTCTTTGTTATGCCAATATCAATAAAGTCCCACGGCAATGCATCATCCAGCCCAAAGCTCCTTGAGGCATATTCATAAAGATCAATACCCGATTTCATGGAAGCGTCCATCCATTTTTCAAAATCAAAGTGTTCGGTCCAGCCGTCAAAGCGGCACCCTAGTTTCCAGGCATTTTCGAGCAATATTGCACTTTTTTCGTCTCCCCGTGAAAAAACCGCTTCCATCAGGCTGTTCTCAACATACTGGCCTTTATAATTTATCTTTCTCTTCCTGAAGACCCTTCTTATATAGTCCTGTTTCTCACGAAGCTCTTTGTATGAATTCTGTCCCGCCCACTGAAAAGGTGTGTGAGGTTTCGGGACAAAAGCAGAAATACCCACATTTATATTCACACGCCTACCTGTTATCTGCCGTCCTTTTTTTGCCGCCATTAATGCCATGTTTATGAGACCGTCGATGTCCTGCATGGTCTCTGTCGGCAGCCCGATCATAAAATAAAGTTTTATTGTCGTCCACCCTTCTTTAAATAACAGGTCCAGTGTTTCCTCATATTCCTCGTCCGTAAAATCTTTATTTATTACATCACGGAGCCTTTTCGTCCCGGCCTCCGGTGCGATCGTAAAACCTGACTTTCGTACTGTTTTTATTTCCTTAAGGAGTTCTTCGTTTATCGCGCCTACCCTGATTGAAGGCAGTGAAGTTGATACATGAGACCCTGCGCACTTCTTATTAAAGGTCCTGAGCAGGGGCAAAAGAGAACTGTAATCCCCGGTGCTAAGGGACAGAAAAGAAACATCTTCATGCCCTGTATTTGCTATGGATTTCATGGAAAGGTCAAGGACATTTTCAGGTGACCTCTCACGCAGCGGCCTGTAAATCATCCCGGCCTGGCAAAAACGACAACCCCTGGTGCATCCCCTTGATATCTCAATTGCCACCCGATCATGAACAACCTCATTATAAGGCACTACTGGAGCATCAGGAAAGTGAGCGCCTTCCAGGTCCTCAACAATCCTCCGCTTGATCGTTTGTTTATTAGTATCATGAACAGAAGGAACATAAAGACCTTTCACCTCAGCAAGGGCCTTCAATAATTTCATCTTACTTCCGGCTTCCGGCTTCTGACTTCTGACTTCATGAAAGAGATCCAAAATCTCTTTTATGACTTCTTCCCCATCCCCCACAACAAACACATCAACAAACGGGACAAGGGGCAGTGGATTGACGGCACACGGCCCACCTGCAATTACAATCGGATATTCATCCCCTCTATCTTCTGACCTCACGGGCATCCCCCCAAGATCAAGCATATTCAGAACATTTGTATACGATAGTTCGTACTGGAGCGTAAAACCTATAACATCAAAATCCTTTAAAGGTCTCTGGTTTTCGATTGAAGAGAGAGGGAGATTCTTTTCCCTTAGATGGTCCTCAAGATCTATCCATGGTGCATAGACCCTTTCAGCTGCGGCATATGGGACACTATTTATAATTGAATAAAGGATTTTCAGGCCGAGGTGAGACATCCCTATTTCATATGTATCGGGAAAACAGAGGGCAACATGCAAGTCCGCCTTCTTACGGATACTGTTTATTTCATTACCGAAATATCTGCTTGGTTTTCTGAAGATTGCATAGTTCATGGACGATTTCAATTATCCCACACGGAAATGTTTAAAAGCAATCAGGGTTGTTCAGAGGTTTCATACCGGAGACAAACTATGTTTTACTGTTTTTAGGTGTAAATTTCAGGCAGGGCGCTCCCGAAGACCTGCGGACCATGGCAGCAGGCATTTGCTTTGTCTTAAATTTCATTGCCCTGCATCCCCTTGGAAACTTTTCGTCCCAGGTAATATAATAATGAATACAGTCCATGCAGTTAATCTTTTCTTTTTTCAATCTATTCTCACAATAGTTTTTGTTCTCCGGCAGCTGTCTGTTTCTTCGCATATCGAAGGCACAACTCATATCCCACAGGATTTCCAACATCAAAGAAATTCCCCTGAACATGACAGCCTAGAAACCCTTTCTCTTGCAGAGTCAGTTCCATTACAGGGAGATTTGTAAATTCTTCTGTTTTTATATTATTCCTTAATCTTTCAATATATTCAAAGATATGAGGCCCTGAAATACTAATTCCACATGAACGGATTTCTCCGCTGAACCTCGGGATGAACCGGCCAGGGCCTTTTTCAATGAATTTCTTAATGCGAAATACATTGCCATTCAGCCTTTCAATATCTACTCGTCCGGAATTGCCGATTCCATCAGCATTCTCCTCATTCAGTTCCATAAGCGCTATTACATCGGTCCCATATTTCTGATAAACAGATTTGAGCTCTTTCAATACCCCGGGGGCCGGAAAATAAATATCATCAGGGTGTATGATCGCAACCGGATGACTGCCCGCAATCTCTGCGGCATAGCTTATCGCGTCTGATTCCCCGAGAGGCTCTTTTTGATATAAGAAATTAATGGAACATTCATTCCTGATTACTTCGAGTTCTTTATTAGCAAAAGGGAAAACTCTTTCAGAAAATCTGCCATCCTCAAAATAATCTCTGATTATCTCTTTTTTAGTACTGATAATAATTGCAATGTTTGTAATCCCGGCTGAAAGCCCCTCTTCAACAGCATATTGTATTGCGGGCTTATGGCCGACAGGAAGGAGTTCCTTTGGTAAATCAGGGTGTACTCCACGCATACGCGTTCCAAGACCCGCCGCAGGGATGATGAGGTATTTGGGGCTATTTTGATCAGTATTACTCTCCATCTTCAATGATAACAAATTCAATATTTCCGTTTCAAAACAGGAGGCAATCTGATATAATGGGAACTACTTCAAGGAGGTATTATTATGGCTGACAAAGTGCTTATTTTTGGAAAAAGCGGGTGACCGTACACTGACAAAGCCCGGGCGGACTTTGGAGACAACTCTGAATATTTTGATGTAAAATCTGACAGTTCAAAAATGGATGATATGCTTAAATACTCCAATGGTGTCAGAAAGGTGCCGGTAATTGTTGAAGGAGAAAAAGTTACTGTTGGTTATGGGGGGTCCTGAGGAGTATAACCACCGGCAGGCTGCCGGTATCCAACTTATGGCAAAGTCAAAGTAAAACAGCTCCCGCCATACTCTGAATCGTTAGTTATAGAAATAAATCCTTCTCTGCCTTTATTTTTGTGCATCGAAGCGACTGTTGATGCAAAATAGAGGCCGAGACCAGTACTTCCCGTTTTAAAGCTTGTACTCTTACAGGTCTGAATATCAGCTTTCAGCATTTCATCAGGATAGCCGTCTCCGTCATCTTCAATATTAAGCACCCAATATCCATCTTTTTCAGCTGCCCTGATCTTGATCCTGTTTCTGGTATACCTGAAGGCATTATTTAACACATTATTGACAATCCCTGCAATAAGGTCGCGGTCAAAAAACCAGTTCAGTTCATCCGGGCATTCAACGACAATCTCGATTTCCTTGAAATCGAGCAAAGGCTTATTCTGCAGAATATTCTCTTCAAGAAAATCAGCAACAGAATACAGAGAAACGTTTGTACTAAAATGGTCCTGCTCCATTTTGTATAATGTCAATAACTGGATAAGATTGTAATTTACCCGTGTAGCCTCATACTGCATAAGTGAGAGATGCTTATGTGAAGGACAATTTTCATCTACACAATCGATAAGTGCTTCATCCACTTCATTGAGCAGCATGCCAAGAGAATTCTTCATATCATGGGCCATTGATGCCAGAAAGACCGAAAAATCAATTTTGTTCTCCTTAATCATAGCCAACTTCCTTTACTTGTTTGAATTTGCCTCAGAATCCTTTAATGCATCATACATCGTAAGCAGCTTCTGATATTGTTCATATGACGGATCAATTTCCTTGACTTTGTCAAGATATTGTATGGTTTTATAAAGCTTCTGGTCATCCGTCCCATTTTTTCGCATATACTTAATAAGTGCATGAGCAGCATTGGCATTAATAATCTTGTTTTCAGAGTGCCCCTTAGCTGCTTTATCAAAGTATGCGGTTGCCTCTTCAAGCTTTCCTTCTTCGACAAGACTAACGCCTTGATTATTTAGTTGTACCATTTCGTTCTTTGTGGATTCTATGACCTTTTCACCCTCATCCTCCAATTCCACGATCTTAAATACATCCTGCACCTTTTCAAGGAGCTTTTCATTGTCGTGATTGTTCCTCACGATATCCTTCATAAACTCTATTCCCTTTTCCTTTGCCCCTGTCTCAAAACAGATCTGTGCCAATTCCATTTTTGACTCTACAGGAACATTGCCGGAAAAACCGGCCTCAATTTTGGTCGCTTCTTCAACGGCCTTCTTTGCATCCTCTTCACGGTTCATTTTTTTAAATACAATTCCTTCTGTTGTATATGTCTGAAGCATTGCGCCCTGATCTCCATTGAATTCATTTCGTGCAGAATCAAGTATCGAAAGCGCATCTTCGGAGGAATCCTTTTCCATATATGTTTTTGCCAGCCCTGTATAATCTGAAGGACTTTTAAAACATGAATTCTTCCCTATATTAATAGCTTCTTTAAAAGCTTCTTCAGCTTTTTCATAATCATCTATCCTATAAGATATTTTGCCTATTTTCTGATGTCTCAATATGGCTTTTGGTGATAATCCTGTGGCTGTTACAAGAACCTGTTGTGCCTCGTCCAAAGATCCCAGCTCTTCAAGTGTCTTTGCCAGCCAATCGTAAGCCTCCATAAACGACTTGTTCTCTTCAATGATTAAATGGAATACATCCTTTGCCTTTAAGTATTCTCCCTTGAGAAATAATATTTTCCCGATTCCCAATCGGGCCCATGGGATGTCCCGCAACAAAAGGACTTTCTCAAAAACATCTATCGCATCATCATAATGCCCGATCATTATACTCAGATCGCTTTTCAACCTCATGTACTCCAGCATATTTTTCGGATTATTTTTAACATGCTCATCACAAAGCGAAACAGCACTCATATATTCCTTATTGCGAATCGCTTTTTCAATATCTTCAAAATCAGACTTTTTTTGTACAATCTTCTCCAGTCTCTGAATTAACACTCCCCTGGATATAGGTTTTATCAAATAGTCATCAGGCTGATATTCAACAGCTCCCATAACCATCTGCACTGTGTTTTCAGCCGTAAGCATTATGAAGACAGTGGAAAACCTGATCAGCTTGTTGTGTTTTGCCTCTTCAAGTATCTGCTGGCCGTCCTTTTTACCATGGCCCAGATTATAATCGCACAAAACAATATCGTATGAATTATTCTCCATTTTGAAGATAGCATTCTCACCACTGTCAGCTTCATCAATGTTCCTTGCACCAGATAACAGCAACATCTTCTTTATAGAGCCTCTGAAAGTAGAAAAATCATCCACAATGAGAATTTTTTTATTCTTTAAATCAAATCCCATTTATTACACTTTCTTCATAAATATTATAATAGGCTAATGATACACCCAGCATTGATTACATAGTTTACATACTTAAATATAACGGATATTTAATGGCTTTTCTTTAGCCTATAGGCTAAACAGCAGGTAAGACCTGTTTTAACGTACTCAAAGGCCGCTCGGGTCTTCCTGAAATCTCTCTACGAAATCATATATACACTGTATCACTTCTATTCCATACCATTAAAAACCTCATTATTACAAAGGGCAGGAGTAAAAGAAAATATTTCTCCCAGCAAAGATAAGAAAACGGCATAATCAGAAGAAAACAGACTATTAGAAAATCGATTAACAAAACTTCATTAAAATTCTCCTCTTTAAATTTGACAACTATGTCTTTCAGAATAAAAAAGAGGAGAGGTAAAGCAAAAACAAAACAAATATAAAAAACAACCTGTTCCAGAAACAAACTATGCATTACTGTTTTTAATAATTTATGAAAATATCCCACAGTTAAAAAACCCGCATTTATTGACGGCACAGACGGACCTACTGGAGAAATCCAATACAGCTGAGATACAAGCAAAAACAGCAAAAATCCCTTTTTTGAAAGATTAAGATAAAAATACTTAAACAAAATAATAACAATTGGCAACAGATATAAAAACAATAACGTTATGTATAAATAGAAAAAAGACAAATGAAACGTAAATGCTTCATATAAGTATAAATCATTAAGATTGCTGTTCGGAGAGGCACCTCCCCAAAAGAGGAACAGCATGAGCATAGGCAAAAGCGAAACAACATTTGAGATAAATTGTATTACGGTATCTCTGCTAATTCCTCTTGTTTTTAAAACTGCAATGAGAATTAACGCAAAATTGGCGGCCACAAGGAATATCGCATATTGCCTGCATAGCAAAGCTGCCGCTGTAGTTATTGCATAAGCCCACCAGTTTTTTTTCATATAAAAAAAGAAACTTAGAAGCAGGAATAAAATAGCCAGCATATCTGTAAACACAAAAACACTTAATCCCACCATATATGGATTTATTGATAAAAAGACCGCACCCGCCAGGGACACGAGAGGTTTTTTTGTCATAGAAAAAAGCAGATAGTGGAAAATCAGATAAGTAGCGACTGCTATTATTATTGAGAGTATCCTTAAACTGTTAAGGTCCAGACTCGTAATGCCTCCCCAAAAACTGTAAATAATAAAAGGGAGCGGCGTAGACATTTCCGGATACGTCCTGAGAGTTTCAAGATCCAGGTTTGATGCGAAGAGCCTGACCGTGTTTACAAAATGTTCTTCATCGCCCCAAGGTGGTTTGTTGAATGCAAAAATCCCTGCACTTACTTCAAGGACAAGAATAAACGCGATGAATATAACTAACGATTTTTCATACGATTTTATCATTTATTTCAAAATACTATTTCATACAACTTTTGTTTACTTCCTGCAAAAAACGCTCACCGAAAAGTTTCTCAATAATATCCGTAATGCCTGGATCAAGGGAAGATACCTTTGCACTTCGCAGGCTGTTGCATGGGAAAGAGAGCGCGTCATCATCAATTGATAATTCAAACGGCTCATCCTCTGTCAGTGCAAGGGGCCAGAGCACACAGTCCCTCGGCTTTACATCCTGGGGCTGCGCATCCATGCGGATGGCCGCTGAATGTAATGAACAAAGGGTCTCTTTATTTTTTCCCTGGTACGCGAAATCACAGAGCCCGGATTCATCCGTGTCTATCGCAAACAGGTCTGTTTCGATTTTATCAAAAACATTTTTAAACGAACCCTCTTTTGATATCAAACCGGTCGCGTATTCAGAAGCCTCTGCCATAGAACCTATCAGCTTATCCAGCTCATGCTTTTCAACGCAGATCTGAAAACAGCTGCAGCAGGATTTATCATCTGCACAAAGCCCGGGGTCACAGTTGTGGGCCAATGACAAGAGCGACTCAATATCAACCGTGATATTGTCGATGACCGGATATTTGTTTTTTTTTGTTGATTGATTTTTCAATATCTAATGGTTTCGGGCGGGGAGACCCCGCCCCAACATTTAATCTGTGCGGCTTGTTATTTCTATGAGGTGGTATCCGAATTGTGTCTGGACTGGGCCGTGGACCTTTCCGACTTCTTCGTTGAATACTACTGTGTCGAATTCCGGGACCATCTGACCGGGAGTAAATTCACCAAGGCCCCCACCCTGTTTTCCGGAAGGACATTGAGAATGTTCCTTTGCCATTTCTGCAAAAGAAGTCCCGCTTTCAATTTTACTCTTCAATTCTTCACACTTCTCTTTTGAGTCAACCAGTATATGACTCGCTGATGCCTTTGCCATGATTATCTCCATTCTTTAACATTATTTAATCTTTAAAGGAATTATTATGAGAAAACAAACATACGATGTCAACTCCGTAGGGGCAGACCTATGTGTCTGCCCGGTCTTTAGATCCCATTATAAATCCCTAACCCCATGCGCTAAGGTAATAACATAAACATCTCCAGCCCCCGCCTTTTTAAGCACCCTGGAGCATTCCCTGACTGTCGCGCCGGTAGTTAACACATCATCAACCAGGAGAATATTCTTATTGGCAATCAAATCATTATTTTTCACTTCAAAAGCGTTTTTAATATTCACTGCCCTCTCCTTTGCGCTTAATCCCACCTGGGGTTTTGTGTCTCTGACTTTAACAAGGTTCTCCAGCAGCAGGGGGAATCCATAAGTTGCCCCTTCTCTTCTCCCAATGCGCTTGGCCATATATCTTGCTAGAACAGCAGACTGGTTAAACTCCCTCTGCCTGAAACGTTTTTTATAAAGCGGAACCGGTATCACCGCATCAACACGCGGCATCCTGTTCAGGGGGATTACATCTGACAAAGGCATTGCAAGCCTTTTAATGCCGTTATATTTCAGGAGATTAACGGCCTTTCTCAGCACACCTTCGTATAATCCGAAACTCCTTGCATATTCGAATAAAGGTTCATCTTCAATACAATCAACACATTTAATGGAAGCATCTGACACAAGCGGTTTTCCGCACTTCATACATCTCGGCCCATTGTAAGGTTGGATAGTATGCCAGCATTCATTACAAATTGGCGCTATTTTGCGGTCTTCGGAAGCTTTGTTACAGACAGGACATGATTGTGGAAAAAGCAGATTTAAGAATTTATTGATCATAATAACCTAAATTATAATTAACAATAATTGATCAATGATAATTCATAATTGAAAATTATTCAACAAGACTTTTACCTGTCATCTCCTCCGGCTTCTCAATCTCCATCAGATCGAGAACAGTCGGCGCTACATCAGCAAGGCTCCCCCTGTCCCTTAACCGGGCCCCTTTTTTGAGCAGAATGAAAGGCACAGGATTAGTAGTATGCGCTGTAAACGAGTTGCTGCCGTCAGACATTTTATCGCAATTACCATGGTCCGCGGTTATGATGATCGTACCGTCCAGGGAAAGCACTTTTGTGACTATTGATTCAAGGCAGCTGTCTATTGTTTCACATGCCTTTATCGCGGCCTCCATTATCCCGGTATGCCCTACCATGTCCGGGTTTGCAAAGTTCAGGAGAATAAAATCGTACCTGTCCTGATCAAGGCGCTTCAAGACTTCATCTCTGACCTCGAACGCGGACATTTCAGGCTTTTGATCATAAGTGTCTACTTCCCGCGGAGACGGAATAAGGCACCTGTCTTCTCCGTCAAAAACAGCTTCTTCCCCGCCGTTAAAAAAATATGTGACATGGGCATATTTTTCGGTCTCGGCTATTCTCAACTGTGTCATGTTGTTACGGCTCAGTATTTCTCCGAGGATATTAGTCAGTTTAATAGGAGGGAATGCTACAGGAAATTTAAAGCCCTCTTCATACATTGTCATTGTCACATATGAACCGAGGGCCGGCTCCTTCTCTCTTTTAAATCCATCAAAGACATCTACGGCAAGCGCGGCTGTAATTTCCCTGGCCCTGTCAGCACGAAAATTAAAAAAAACTACAGAGTCTCCATCACCGATCAGCCCGACCGGTCCGGATTCATTCGAAATTATCGAAGGCTTTATAAATTCATCCGTTTCATTTTTTTCATAACTCTTCTCAACAGCCTCTTTTGCTGATGCGACAGCAGCGCCTTCACCATGCACAAGCGCCTTATATGCCTGCTCAACCCGTTCCCATCTATTGTCCCTGTCCATGACCCAGTACCTGCCGGTAACGGACGCTATCTTTGCTGAGGGCCTGTCAGCAAGAAATGATTCGAGTTCTTTTATATAGTTGATCCCGGAAGTCGGGGGGGTGTCCCTGCCGTCCATGAATGCGTGCACAAATATCTTTTCCACTCCCCTGCTTATTGCCAGGTCAATCAATGAATAGAGATGATTGGTGTGACTGTGCACTCCTCCGTCAGACAATAGGCCGAGAAAATGTACTGTCGAGTTGTTATCCAGAGCAGAATCCATTGCATCGAGAAGCGCCTCATTTTCTATGAAGCTTCCATCTTGAATCGCCTTATTTATCCTCGCGTAGTCCTGATAGACAACACGTCCAGCGCCGAGGTTCAGGTGACCAACTTCAGAATTACCCATTGTCCCTTCAGGCAGGCCGACCGCTTCACCAGCACATTCAAGCGCTGCATGCGGGTATTCATTTATCAGACTTTTGTAAAATGGAATATTTGCCTGCTCCTGTGCATTTACCGCAGACTCATCGCCAATTCCCCAGCCGTCAAGTATTATGAGCATAGTCGGTTTCTTCATCTATATTCATACCTTTCTTAAAATAAAAATCATGTTTTCTCTTGAGAGTACTACTATTATAGGTATTTAGCAGAATAATTATATAAGATGCACTTCTATAATATTAATCAGGAGAAATAGTTTTTACCCTTTAAAAATCCACTCTAAAGCAATCACCGATTCCCATTTATTATTTACAATCAATTAGTTGCAAGAATCTGAAATACGAAATACTATTAGTAAATTTCCTGGCAAACACTTATTGAAAGCAAACAAAATTCACTTAAAGATTAAAAAATCAGATGACGATAAGATCTGTAATTAAGACATATGGAAAATCATAAAACAATTATTGAATTTATTTTTAAAAACAAACAACTTGCGGCTTTAATGCAAGAGAGCTTATTAATATGAGGAGGCAGGATATGAGAACAAATGAAAATACCGGATTCATTAAAAAGAGAGGGGATAGCATTAAGAGTTATTTAAAGGGTTGCACCTTTGCTGTTACTGCAGTATTATTAAGCCTGTTTTTAATTCAATGCGGTGATAGTGGTACCAGTACCACCACAAGCACTTCAACAAGTTATTTTCCAAGCGACTTAGCCATTACATCACCCACGGAAACTACTTCATCTAATAAAAGCCTCAAAGGCGTACAGGCCCAAAGTACATATGATGTAGAAACAGCTGAGATTGAAGCTATCCTTGCAGCAACATCTTTATCAGACTGTTTTGGCAGTTTTTTTGCGGACCTCACAGTTACTGAAACAAATGCTGCCTGTTACGGCCCGCAAGTAGCATATACAGGTCATCCTGATGGATCAGGTGGGATTTCCCCTCTGCCTCCCGGTGATTTAGGTATCTGGCTTGAAACAGAAGGCAGTTCAACAGAGGCTTGTGCAGCAGCGCAGCTAAATGCACGCATGGAAGCTGTTAAAGAAAAAACCACTATAGCTTTGAAAACACTTGCCAGCATGATATGCACAATCAACAATACTACAGCATTGACCATGCCGTCCGCAGGCAGCTCATTATCATTCGCTACTGAAATGAACACAATGATTGCAGCAGCCTCAACAGGTACTTTACCGACTGTTAATACAGCAAGTCTGACGGTCGCATCAAATGCAGTAGGCACCGATGATTATACATATTCGATCAATATTACATATACCCTTATAGACCCTTCAAACCCATCTTCTACTATTGCTGTTATTTTGCAGACAGATATGACCCACCGTCCTCTTGACTCAACAAATTCCACATATGAAGGTTTGTTCAGTTATTATTTTGACAATACGGACAGTATAGGAAATTGCAGCAGAGACTTCGATACGCTGAATACCACCACTATTACAGAACTTGGATCTGTTGAGTATGAAAAAAGCTCTTCTACAAGCCTGGTCTTTGACATGAAGTATGCCCAGGCCTGCGGCTCCGGCAACATAAACCCATTTGTCAGTGGTGAACTGGATCCTTCTGTTAAAGCTACCACATCAACAGGACTGGGAAGCGGAACCGAGGACCTTGGTGGCTGGGCTTCGAATTTCACCATAATGGCAGCTGATTTCGATCCTACTGACAATGCCGGAGATTATGCTTTTTCATGGCAAGCCGGTGTAGGTGACGGTACAGTACGGACTTTCAATGTTCATCTGGAAGACAGCAACAGCGATAGCTTAATGGAAGGAACAGCTTTTTTTGGCTATGGAGCTGAAGTTGCCTCTACCGACGGCAGTATTCTCGGAATCTACTGCAACTGGGCAGGCCCCAGCGGCGGCGTTGGCAATATTACAAGTAAACGCCAGGCACTCGCCCAGAAACAGACCATTCTGGAAAGCTCCACATCCGGGGTATTCGAAGTTGTCAGCTCAAATATCACCTATGCCCCGACACTCGATTGTGATTATGACGGACTGGGGTCTTTCACTTTTGATTCGGATGCTGACGGCACTGTAGACACGGTCTCTACAACAGCAATTACGAATAACCTGGTCGATCCATCAGATGCAACTAATGGTGTAACGGCAAGCGGATACACAACTCCGACAGCACCATCAGGCTTGTAAAATTAAAAACCTCCATACCGGTCTTCCGGTATGGAGGTATCCTTTCTCAATAAAGGGCGCCCACAAGAGGCGCCCCTAGAACTATCTGTCATTTAATCAACATCTCAAGCAATGCCTTTTGCGTATGGAGCCTGTTCTCCGCCTGATCAAATACTACGCTCTGATCTGATTCAAGTACTTCATCCGTTATCTCTTCTTCCCTGTGGGCCGGTAAGCAGTGCATAACTATCGCGTCCGGTTTTGCCAGAGAAAGAAGCTCACGGTTGATCTGGTATTTCCTGAAAATCTCTTTCCTTCTCTCTATCTCACGTTCCTGTCCCATGCTTATCCAGACATCCGTATAAAGCACATCAGCATCCTTTGCGGCCTCTGCCGGGTCCGCTACAATCTCTACTTTAGCGCCCTCTGAAACGACCCTCTCATATATCTTCTTGTCAGGTCCATAACCTTTTGGACATGCCAGAACAAAATCGAGTCCTGTTAATAATGCGGCTTCGAGAAGTGAATTGGCCACATTATTCCCATCGCCGATATAAGCCATGCGTATGTCTTTAACTTTGCCCTTTTTCTCCTGTATTGTGAGCATATCAGCAAGCGCCTGGCAGGGATGGTGGAAGTCTGTAAGGCCGTTGACAACAGGTATCGTCGCATTGCTCGCCAGCTTTTCAATCGAGCTGTGTGCATATGTCCTGATAACAAGACCGTGCAGATATCGCGAAAAAACTCTTGCTGTATCTTCTATTGTCTCCCCTCGTCCAAGTTGCAGTTCATTCCTATTGATATATATAGGCTGTGCGCCAAGCTGGTATATTCCTGTCTGAAAAGATATCCTCGTCCTTGTCGATGTTTTATCGAACAGGAGTCCGATACTCTTTCCGATCAATGGACAGGACTGGCTGTCCTTCCCTGATTTTAACGCTCCAGCTCTGGCAAGGAGAGTTTCCATTTCTTCCGATGTCATGTCTAGTAATGTAAGAAAATCTTTTTTCATATATTTACTCCTGAAAGTAATAATTTACAACTGACTCTCGAATATGTCTTCAAGTTCATATATTAGTTTGTCAATTTCCTTTTCAACGATTATTAAAGGCGGCACAAACCGAAGCACATTGCCACTGGTACAGTTTATGAGAAGGCCCCTCTTCATGCAGGCCTCGACGATCGGGCCGCCTGCCTTCGTTAATTCGAGCCCTAACATAAGACCTAATCCTCTTGCTTCAACAATATGTCCGGAAAAGTCTTTTTTCAGTTTTTCAAGGCATTTCATGAAGTAATCCCCCATTCGACGGCAGCTCTCCATCAAAAAACCGTCCTCAAGCAGAACTCCTATTGTAGCCACTCCGGCAGCACACGCAAGAGGATTCCCGCCAAATGTTGAACCATGCGAACCATGCTCAAATGATGCGGCCACATTCTCTTTTGCGAGTACAGCCCCTATCGCGACACCGCTTCCGAGTCCTTTTGCTAATGTCATGATATCAGGTTCGACCTTGAAATGTTCATACGCAAAAAAAGCACCTGTCCTCCCCATGCCCGTTTGTATCTCATCAAATATAAGCACTAACTTATGTTTATCACATAATTCGCGCACTTGTTTCAGGTAATCATCCGAAGGTATCCTGATACCGCCCTCTCCCTGAATCGGCTCAAGCATGACAGCGCATGTAGCTTTTGTTATGGATTTTTCCAGGGCGTGGATATCATTAAACGGCACATGCCTGAATCCTGGCAAAAGTGGTTCAAAACCATCCTTCAGTTTTTCCTGTCCTGTTGCGCTTAATGAGGCGAATGTCCTGCCATGGAATGAATTCAGGGCGGTTATAATCTCAAACCTGTTTGGTGATACATGTTCTTTTGAATATTTTCTTGCTAGCTTAATCGCCCCTTCAACAGCTTCAGTACCGGAATTACAGAAAAAAACCTTGTCCATGCATGAGTTATTCACCAGTAACCTTGCAAGCTCTATTTGAGGCTCTATATGGTAAAGGTTAGAAACATGAAGGAGCCTCTGTGCCTGTTTTTGTATTGCAATGACAACCTTTGGATGACAATGTCCGAGGCAGTTCACCGCGATACCGGCTAGAAAATCGAGGTATTCTTTTCCATTAGCGTCCCAGACGTTCATCCCCCTCCCCTTTCGCAGGAGAATAGGAAATCGGTTGTATGTATTCATTAAATACTTTTGAGAATCTTCTATATACTTTTTGTCCATAGTTTAGAAATATAACATAAAACAGCCCCATTGCAAAAGTGTCGGGAAAAGACACGGATTATGCCACACCCCAAAAATTAATTTGTCTTCACGCATAGCATCAGATATAATTATCTCATGAATAAAGACAAGAGACTTTCCTCCTGTGAAATACCTGCAAAGAAAAACAAAAAGACCGGTAACACAAACAGACATTATTCGCACCAGGGTGATTTTACCTGGAAGGGAGTCAAAATAAACCGGTATAAACCGGAAGGGGACGACTGGGCAGGAATAACCAGGCAGGCATTAATCGGCGCTTCAGGCGAAACCGCTAAATTCCACCTCAGATACTTTGAAATAGAACCGGGCGGATACAGCAGTTTTGAAACCCACAAACATGAGCATGTGGTAATCAGCATAAGAGGAGAAGGAAAGGCACAACTTAACAAAAAACACATAGGCATCGGTTTTCTTGATGTTATTTACATTAAACCGGACACACCCCACAGGCTTTACAACCCTTACAAAGAGCCATTCGGTTTTATTTGCATAGTAAACGCAAAACGCGACCGTCCGAAGCCGTTAAAAAATAAAGTTGATTTTAAACAAAAGACATGATTTACTATTTGATACAAGCAGAAACATTTTCAAACCATGGAGGGAACATATGGCTGAAATAACATTAAAAATAGAAGGTATGAGCTGCCAGCATTGCGTCATGGCCGTTAAAAAAGCGATTGAGAGTATTGAAGGAGTTGTATCCTCCGATGTTTCAGTCGGATCTGCGGGGGTCAATTTCGACAACTCCAAGACAGACAGAGATGCAATTGCAGCCGCAGTGCAAAATGCCGGGTACAAAATACTTGATTAATTACAACTCCAGATTTCTAAAGAAAATATTATAATTTGCCGTAATAATCTTTATTAGCACTTGTAAAATTAATAATTAATAACTCATTAGAAGGAGATCCATTAATATGAGTCAGGACTATTCAGTAAGCCCGGACGGCAAGAAATTTCCATTACCCAAAAAAGATTCATACAAAAAGGAATTTAACCGCATAAAAAAAGAAGTAGAAAAGCAGAGAAAACTAAAACGTGAGATTGTTGTGGTAATGGGAGTAGGTTTTGTCGGAGTCGCGATGGCTGCTGTCATTGCTGACACAGAGGACAAAAACGGAAAGCCGACCAAGTATGTTATAGGTATGCAGAGACCGAGTGTAAGAAGCTACTGGAAGATCCCGATACTCAACAAAGGTGTTTCTCCTGTCGTGTCAGAAGACAAAGAACTCGCACCGATGATAACAAAGTGCATCCTCGACAAAAAAACGCTCACCGCGACTTTTACATACGATGTCCTTTCCCTGGCTGATGTTGTTGTTGTTGATATTCAGTGTGATTATCTTAAGGAGTCCATCGGTGATGTTCATGACGGACGTGCAGATATGACCCCCCTTGAAAATTCACTTTCAATAATGGCCGAACATATATCCCCTGATGCCCTTGTATTGATTGAGACGACCGTGGCACCCGGGACCACCGAACAGATTGCATATCCGATCATGAAAAAAATCTTTCAAAAACGTGGAATCAAATCCGATCCCTTACTGGCCCACAGCTTTGAGCGGGTCATGCCTGGAAAGAACTATGTCGCAAGTATCCGGGATTTCTGGCGTGTATGCAGCGGTATTAATAAAAAAGCACGAAAACGGGTCGAACGTTTTCTGAATGACGTACTGAATACAAAGGATTATCCGCTTACAGTCCTGGACAAACCTATTGAATCGGAAACCGCGAAGATAATCGAAAACAGCTACAGGGCAACGATGCTTGCGTTTCTTGATGAATGGAGCCTGTTCGCGGAGCGCAACGGAGTTGACCTTTTAAAGGTCATTGAGGCCATCAAAGTGCGGCCGACACACAACAATATCATATTCCCCGGCCCTGGAATCGGCGGTTATTGTCTGCCCAAAGACGGTGGACTCGGTGTCTGGGCGTATAAGCACATACACGGTTTTGAAGACGACATCTTCAAGATCACCCCGCTCGCCATTAATATTAATGACACCCGTGCACTGCATGTAGGCCAGCTGACCAGGGACGCCTTGAGAAATATGAGAAGGCCTATCGCGGCAGCTGACATCCTCCTGCTCGGTGCTTCGTACAGGGAAGATGTAGGTGACACACGGTACAGCGGTTCTGAATTGATTGTGAGAAAACTAACTGAAATGGGCGCTGAGATGAGGGCCCATGACCCGTATCTTGCCCATTGGTGGGAATTTGAAAGCCAGGATACCTATCCATCAGCAGAGCACAGCCTGGCAAGATTTTTCCGTAATCAGGAGAAACTCAAAGACATAAAAATGCAGGACGATCTTAAAGCTTCTTTTAAGGGAGCGGACGCTGTTATTTTCGCAGTGCGCCATGAGCAGTATCTCGATCTAGATCCGGAAAAAGTCATTAAGATGGTCGGCAATACCTGTGCGATCATAGACTGTTTCGGCATTCTGGATGACGACAAAATCCGCAAGTACTTTGAATTAGGATGTGAAGTCAAAGGTCTTGGTCGCGGACATATCAGCAGGATAAAGGACGATGTCAGATCGGCGAAGATGAAGACGGCAAAGAAGAAATAAGTTTTCACTTAAGCAAATGCAGGGGTACGGTGCGCCGTGCCCCTTTTTTTTGTGTTTCTTAATTGGTTATTGTAAATTGATCATTGGATCACTCCATTCCAGGATGGCCCATTCACTGCACTCCGTTGTCACGCTTTTTTTCTTCTATCTTTGCGTTAAACTTCTCAATATCAATTATGAACCGATCGTGTTTCCCCCGCGTAATTAAATCAACTCCATCATGAGCTTCTACTTCAAACACCAGCTTGCGACCATCCACCTCAATCAATTTAACCTTTGTGGTTACTTCCATACCAGGCGGGGTTGCAGCAACATGATTAACATCAATATGAATTCCTACAGTCTGCTCTTTCGGCCAATCCAAATGAGGATTAATTGCCTTTATGCAAGTCCATTCAATTAATCCAACCATATAACCGGTTGCAAATACTTCGGGCATCGCAAGGAATTCTTCTGATTCGGGATATAATGCTGGAACTGTTTTTGATTTAGATACAGTAAATTTATGTGTGTATTCAATGCCCGGTTTTAATGTGTCTTTCATTTATATCTCCTAAACATATTGGTTTATTTAGGGTACAAAATTGCATATCATAAATCAATAAAATTATCATGTTACGGAGTATTTACAGGTAGAGGTGGATTTCGTGAAAAAAATCATAAACACGGATACAGTCAAAAATTAATTGCAGATTATCAAAATATGCATTATTCTACCTGTAAGCAGATTAATCAACTGCAGATCTAATAAAAGAGCAAAACGAAAGACTTGACCCCAATTCGCGGGCCAGGTAATCAAATGATTTCAGGAGGAGATATACATGAATAGACCTTCATCTCCAGGCGCCAGTTTCAGGGCTGCTCTTCATCAAGAAAAACCACTTCAGGTTGTCGGCGCTATCAATGCTTATGCCGCCCGCCTTGCCGAGCGTTCCGGGTTCAGGGCCCTCTATGTTTCAGGAGGCGGTGTTGCTGCCAGTTCCCTGGGAGTCCCTGACCTTGGCATCAGCACCATGGATGATGTGCTCACTGATGTCAGGCGCATCACGGACAACACCAGCCTGCCTGTAATGGTAGATATTGATACAGGATGGGGCGGCGCATTTAACATTGCACGCACTATCAAGTCTATGATCAAGTACGGCGCTGCAGCAGTGCATATTGAGGACCAGGTCCAGTCAAAACGGTGCGGCCACCGTCCAGGAAAGGCGGTCGTCAGCAAAGACGAAATGACAGACCGTATTAAAGCAGCGGTTGACGCAAAAACAGATCCGGACTTTGTGATCATGGCACGGACTGACGCACTTGCCGTAGAAGGCCTCGACGCTGCCATTGAACGGGCAGTTGCCTGTGTAGAAGCCGGGGCGGACATGATATTCCCTGAAGCAATAACAGACCTCGCAATGTATAAGAAATTCAGTGATGCAGTGAAAGTCCCAATCCTGGCCAATATAACCGAGTTCGGGGCAACTCCTCTTTTTAGTGTAGAAGAACTTGGAGAGGCCGGTGTCTCTCTTGTGCTGTATCCTCTTTCCGCGTTTCGGGCCATGAGCAAAGCAGCACTTTCAGTGTACAGCTCAATCCGCAATGAGGGAACACAGAAAAACGTTCTTGATATCATGCAGACCCGTGAAGAGCTGTATGACCATCTTAATTACCATGCCTATGAACAGAAGCTTGATGACATTTTTTCCAAGGAGGAACAGAATGGGTAAAGAAATAGCTGTAGAAAAAACAAAGGTGAAGAAATCTGTTGCCCTGTCAGGCATAATTGCAGGCAATTCAGCGGTCTGCACTGTGGGGCGGTCAGGGAATGACCTTCATTACAGGGGTTACGACATTGTTGAACTCGCCCAAAAATCGACTTTTGAAGAAGTCGCATATCTGCTTATCCACGGCGACCTCCCGGACCAGGGGCAATTGAAAGATTATATGAAAAAATTGAAGAGCCTCCGCGGTATACCTGCCGAGGTAAGAGCAGTACTCGAACATATACCTGCCGCGGCCCATCCAATGGATGTGCTCAGGACTGCGTGTTCATCACTCGGCACTGTACTGCCTGAAAAGGACGACCAGAATGTTCCGGGCGCCCGCGACATTATTGACAAACTGATAGCTTCATTTGGATCAATGCTTCTTTACTGGTGGCACTACAGTCAGAACGGCAGGAGGATCGATGTTGAGACAGACGATGAGACAGTTGCAGGCCATCTGCTTCATCTCCTCCACGACAAGAAACCTTCAAAACTCCAGGAAAAGGCGCTCGACCAGTCCCTGGTACTCTATGCAGAACATGAATTTGCCGCATCCACCTTCGCATGCCGTGTTATTACCGGAACACTTTCTGATGTTTATTCAGCAATCACAGGCTCTATCGGCACACTTCGCGGACCAAAGCACGGCGGAGCGAATGAGGCGGCACACGAGATCCAAAGACGCTACCGCAATGCTGATGAAGCAGAAGCGGACATCAGGACAAGGGTAGCAAATAAGGAGATCATAATCGGATTCGGACATCCTGTCTATACAGTAAGCGATCCGAGGAACCCTGTTATTAAGGCCCTTTCAAAAAATCTCTGCAAAGAGGGGGACAATATGAACCTCTTCTATATTGCAGACCGCATCGAGGCCATCATGATGCAGGAGAAAAAAATGTTTGCTAACCTGGACTGGTATTCAGCTGTTTCATACCATATGATGGGAGTGCCGACTTCATTGTTCACCCCATTATTTGTAATATCACGTACAACCGGCTGGGGCGCTCATGTTATTGAACAAAGACTTGATAACAAGATCATCCGTCCTTCTGCCAATTATATCGGCGTAGACGACCGCAAATACGTACCAATACAGCAAAGGAAATCAAGATAGTCATGGACGCGACAATATCAAATGTACGTCCTGATCCTGATAAGGTACTGGTAGACATTGCCGATTATGTCTGTGATTATGAAATAGATTCAGCCGAGGCATATGATACGGCAAGAAACTGCTTAATAGATACATTGGGTTGCGGCCTGGAGGCACTGGGCTATCCTGCATGTACAAAACTCCTTGGGCCGATTGTGCCGGGAACTATTGTACCCAACGGAGCAAAGGTCCCTGGAACAGAGTTTCAGCTCGATCCTGTGCAGGCTGCTTTCAACATCGGGGCCATGATAAGATGGCTTGACTTCAACGACACATGGCTAGCCGCAGAATGGGGCCATCCCTCAGACAATCTTGGAGGAATCCTGGCTGTTGCGGACCACCTCTCCCGCAAGGCAACTGCAGCTGGTGAAAAACCGCTGACGATGAAAGACGTTTTGTCTGCCATGATTAAAGCCCACGAGATACAGGGTGTTATCGCCCTTGAGAATTCCTTTAACCGGGTCGGTCTCGATCACGTGGTCCTGGTCAAGGTAGCAACAACCGCTGTTGTAACCAGAATGCTTGGAGGTACAAGGGAAGATATAATAAATGCCCTCTCCAATGCATGGATCGACGGTCAGTCCCTTAGGACATACCGCCATTCACCGAACACAGGCCCGAGAAAATCATGGGCTGCAGGGGACGCGACATCACGCGGCGTCAGGCTTGCGCTCATGACAATGCAGGGTGAGATGGGATATCCTTCGGGGTTGAGTGCAAAGACATGGGGTTTCTACGATGTTATGTTTAAAGGAAAGGAATTCACTTTCCAGCGTGCCTACGGATCATATGTAATGGAACAGATATTGTTCAAGATATCCTTCCCTGCAGAGTTCCATTCGCAGACAGCGGTTGAGTGCGCCATGCAATTTCACACGGATGTTGAGGACAGACTTGAGGATATAGAGAAGATCGAGATAAACACACACGAGTCTGCCATACGCATCATTGACAAAAAAGGCCCGCTAGATAATCCGGCAGACCGTGATCACTGTATACAGTACATGGTGGCCATCGGCCTTATATTCGGCGAGCTTACATCCGCCCATTATGAGAACGATGTTGCTGCTGACCCAAGGATAGACTTACTGAGAGATAAAATAATCTGCATTGAAAATCCTCAGTACACCAAAGATTATCTGGACCCTGAAAAGCGTTCTATCGCAAATGCAATGCAGATCTTTTACAAAGACGGTACAAAAACAGAGCAGATAGCAGTAGAGTACCCTATCGGCCACCGCCGCCGCAGGGAAGAAGGCATCCCTGAGCTCGTGAAAAAATTCAGGACAAATCTGGCCCGGCGTTTCCCGGATGACCGGCAGAAGGCGATTCTCGATATCTGCCTTGATCAGGGAAAACTGGAAGATATGCCTGTGAATGAATTCGTTGATATGTTTGTGGTGTAACTGTTTGATATGCTTAAGTCGTTTGAACCGTTCAAACGACTCAAACGATTAAAACTATAAATTAGAGTATTAATCATTATTAAGGAGGTAAAAAGAACCATGGCTAAGACAGCTAAGAAAAAAACCTCAAATAGAACATCGAAAAGTGGGACACCGACCTTTACCGTAAAGACCGCAAAAGAGATTACAGCAACTATACTTGACGGTGTAGGCATAACTGCAAAGATCGCGGCAGCAATTGCAAAGGAGAATGTGAATATCCTTGCAGGGACCGGTTATTCAGCGAGCGGTTTCCGACGTATGGCGACCTTCACACTGATCGTGGACGATTTAGAAGGAGCAGAAAAGGCACTTGATACAGTCGGAGCTGACAACATACAAAACCAGTCAATACTAATGGTAGAAACAGAAAACAGGCCGGGAGCACTCGAGAGAATATCAAAAATCATTGCCGATGCCGGCATTGCCATATACTACTTTTACTCGACAACAAGCTCCGGAAAGACAGCAACCTGCGTAATAAAAACAGCCGACGACAAAAAAGCGATAAAGGTTTTGGGTAAAGGATAATTGTGTAGGGGCAGACCTATGTGTCTGCCCTGGCTTGGGTATAGCAGATCAGGGCGTGCACGCAGAACACAAGCAGGACGTGCACGCAGAACACAAGCTGGGCGCACACGCAGGTGCGCCCCTACGAAGCGTACCCTATCCTCTTCAAGGTCTCTTCTATTTCTCCCAGTATTGCGGGATCGTCAATTGTAGAGGGTGTTGTATATTCTTTACTGTCCGCTATCTTTCTCATGGTGCCCCTCAGTATTTTGCCTGAACGCGTTTTGGGAAGTCTGTTAACAATAGCAGCCTGCTTGAAGTTTGCAATGGCGCCTATTTCGTCGCGGATCATCTTTACAAGCTCCTGTCTGAGCTGTTCTTCATCCAGTTCAACCCCTGTCTTTAAAACTGCCAGCCCTATCGGGATCTGCCCTTTCAATTCATCTTCAACACCAAACACAGCGCATTCAGCAACATCCTGGTGGGTTGCTATGATCTCTTCCATTTCTCCTGTAGACAACCTGTGGCCGGCCACATTTATGACATCGTCAACACGTCCCATTACAAAGACGTACCCATCTTTGTCTATATATCCGCCATCGCTTGTAAAATAATACCCCGGCAGGTCATTCATATAAGACTCAAGAAATCTCTGTTCCGCCTGCCAGAGCGTCGGCAGTGTTCCCGGAGGCAGTGGGAGCTTGATGGCAATAAACCCTTCCTTGCCTGCCTCAACGGGTTTACCGTCAGTATCAAGAATCTGCACATCATAACCAGGAACAGGCAATGTAGATGATCCAGGCTTAACCGGATACTCTTCTATTCCCATGCAGTTTGCTGTAATGGGCCAGCCTGTCTCAGTCTGCCACCAGTGGTCAATTACAGGACGATTCAGGAGTTTCGTGGCCCAGTGGTATGTATCAGGATCAAGCCTTTCACCCGCAAGAAAGAGAGACTTGAATCTGGACATGTCGTATTTTTTATAATACTCGCCGTTGGGATCATCCCTTTTGATAGCACGGAAGGCAGTAGGAGCTGTAAAGAGCGTTTTCACGCCATGTTCTGATATGACCCTCCAGAATGCTCCGGGATCAGGAGTACCCACAGGCTTTCCTTCAAAGATTATGGTTGTACAGCCCATTAACAGCGGTGCGTACACAATATAAGAGTGTCCTACAACCCAGCCTACATCAGAGGCTGACCAGTAGACATCACCCGGTTTTACGTCATATATGTTCTCCATACTCCAACGAAGCGCAACAGCATGCCCGCCGTTGTCCCTGACAATACCTTTTGGTTTGCCTGTTGTCCCAGATGTATAAAGGATATATAGAGGATCGGTCGCCTTTACTGAAACGCAGTCAGCAGGTTCAGCCCCGGACATCATTTCATCCCAGTCATAGTCACGTCCCTTGACCATCTCTGCTTCTACGATAGACCTCTGGAACACTATACATGCATCTGTCTTAAAAGTAGAGAGTTCCATGGCCTTGTTTACCATGGGTTTGTACTCGATAGTTTTTTTACCCTCGATCGCCCCTGAAGCAGTAATAATGACCTTTGGCTTTGCATCGTCGATTCTGATTGCGAGTTCATGAGGGGCAAACCCTCCAAATACTACTGAATGAATAGCGCCAAGACGTGCACAGGCGAGCATTGCTACAGCAGCCTGAGGCACCATGGGCATATATATTATGACCGTATCACCTTTTGATACACCGAGGCCTTTCAAAACCCCAGCAAATTTCGATACGAGGTCAAGCAGCTCTTTATATGTAATTTTCTGTATGCTGCCGGTCACCGGGCTGTCATGGATAATGGCAGTCTGGTCTCCGATGCCATTTTTCACATGACGGTCAACCGCATTATAGCAGGTATTCAATTCCCCACCGGTAAACCAGCGGTAGAATGGCTTATTTGAATCATCAAGGACTCTGTCCCATTTTTTATACCAGGTTATTGATTCCGCAGCCTCGGACCAGAACCCTTCAGGATCCTCTATAGACCTTCTGTAAATATCGCTAAATACCTTATCTGTCATAGTGAAAATCCTCCTTTATCTTCTGTATATCTCAAGAATGCAAACAAAACGGTAATACAACAATCTGATCAATAACTATAAGGTATCTGATCTCTGTTTGTAAATCATAAAAGAAGGGTAATCATAGGATTGCAGCTAATAAGAAAAGGTCAGAAACTATGTTTTCCGCGGCCTTCTTCTCTTTCAATTAAAACAATATCGCAAGGACATTTCCAGAGGTCCTTAATCAGTGCTTCAACGCCCCTGCCCTGGACACAGAGATAGTGCATATGTCCGCCTTCCGGTTTGGCGTATGATATGAAGGTATTAACTATACAGTGGTGTTTATGACAGAGTTCCATATAATCATTCGGGACCTTGCTTACATTATGTTCTTTATCAAACAACAGGATGCGGCAGCTGGCCTCAAAGGAGAGTATCCCCCACAATGCCTTGAATATATCCGATTCAGTGATAATCCCTTCAATCTGTCCATCCTTCATAACAGGGAGCCCACCGATCTTGTATTTGAGCATCAGGCGCGCCGCTTTTTCAACATGTGTGTTCGGGGTTACAACCTGTATCTCTGTTACCATAATATGTCTCACAGGTTTATCAATACCTGTTTCAGCATCTTCTTCGCCAGCCTGCATTATGTTTCGTGGAAGAGCACGGTATAAATCCATCTCACCTACCATTCCGACAAGTTGTTTATCATGAAGGACCGGGGCCCTGCGTATCGAGTGTTTCTTAAGACACTTGAGGGCCTCAAGACATGTTTGTTCAGGAGAAAGAGAGATTACTTTGGGACTCATGAAATATCTGACTAGCATCAGGCTGTCCTTTCAATCAGTTTTTATTATGCGGCAGATTGTATAATTGCCGCCTGTGTATTTATCGACTGAATTGGTGAATTACATTAGGAGAAACAGCGAACAATAAATTTGTAGGGACAGACCTGCGTGTCTGTCCAAGTTTGCAATACACGAGTTTAGGGCGCACACACAGGTGCGCCCCTACATAACGATATTTGCAGTTCATAAAAAGTATCCTCAGTTTGACGCACAGTTATTTGTAGGACATGTTTTTCCTTCTATCCCAATACAGACTTCCTCGAGCAATTTCTTGTAGCCGGTATCAGAAAGTCCAAAGCTGTTGATTTCTGACTTGAGCTGTTCACATGTTCCATTGCCTCCAAGGTAGCCGTTTACACGGGCTGTTGCTGTTGATGATACCATGCCCTCCACATCAGGATACTTTGCCTCGAATTCGTTCAGTATCAACATATGATTCCTGAGCATATATTTCTGGTGGTAGTCTTCCGCCAGATAGAAGCCTGTAAAGGGAAGCATCCTTGTGACGATCTTGCCGATTAAAGATGATGCAAGCATTCCCCTTGATTCTTCTGATAATTCTTTCTGTTTTTTATCATGATAAAAAACAGCTGTCTTATACTGCAATGACCAGGCCTGCCTTGTGGGGTTGTGACTTTCCCAGAATATGTCCAGCAAATCAGGATACGAAATAACCGTTGGATCGTAATCAATCTGTATGGCCTCGGAATGGTCCCCGATATTACGGTATGTCGGATTAATTGATGTCCCGCCTGCGTATCCTACACGGGTCCGGATTACTCCGGGTGTACTCCCGAACCGGGAGTCAGGTCCCCAGAATCACCCCAATGCAAATGTTGCTGTCTCAATCCTGGACGGGACTTTTTCGTCAACAGGCGAAATCCGTGTATCCAGTCCAGCCTGTGATTTTGACGTTATCATCGTATTGCCTCCTTTTTCTATAACCAGGAAAAATACTACCGGTACTAACAACAGGACGACCACTCTCGCAAACATTACCTGGTCTCCTTTTCAAACAGCTGGCTGAAATTATCTAATCCCTCTTCCTCCAGTTTTTCCTTTGGGACAAAACGGAGAGACGCGGAATTGATGCAATATCTCAAATTCGTAGGCTTGGGACCGTCATCAAATACGTGTCCGAGGTGTGAATCAGCATATTTACTTCTCACTTCCACCCTGGTCATGAAAAAACCATTGTCCTTTTTTTCAACTATATTGTCAGATACAAGTGGTCTGCTGAAACTCGGCCAGCCAGTGCCGGACTTAAACTTGTCAGTTGAACTGAACAGGGGTTCTCCAGAGACAATGTCAACATAGATACCCTGTTTTTTATTGTCCCAGTACTCGTTATTAAAGGCCCTTTCAGTGCCCTCTTCCTGTGTTACATTATACTGAATAGGGGTCAGCCTCTTTCTGATTTCTTCCTTTGTATATTTCATATATTGAATATCCTCCTTCGCATCCATTTTCATAACTCCTTCATCAGCTGCGTACAGTGATGTTATTGAAAATATAAATACAAAAATTAATGGTATCAAAAGAATTTTCAAGTATCTGTTCATTGTATTTCCTCCTTTCTCCTGTTTTATTACATAGTATCATGAGAATTTCACAGAAATATCACCGGGAGATCACTTTTTTATAACATTTAGATAAGTGGCAGAGGTTCAGGAAGTTTGCTCTGATTTGTACATAGGCAGTGAAAAAGTGAAGCTTGTACCGAAGTTCAAGTCGCTCATGACCTTTATAGAGGAGTTATGCAATTCAATGATCCGCTTTGTAATTGCCAGGCCCAGACCGGAATGGCCTTCTTTCCCTTTCCGGCTCCTGTCGAGCTGATAGAACCGGTCAAATATGCGCGGGATGTCTTTTTCAGGTATGCCAGAACCTGTATCGCATACCTCCACTTTAATTTCTCCATTGTCATTCTTCGTCAATACAATACTTATAGTGCCTTCTTCAGGTGTATGGCGAAGTGAGTTACTTAGGAGATTTTCGAGTGCTCGTTCAATCAACGCGATATCAGCATACGTGAAAGGAAGTTCCTTCCCCACATTAGTGATTATACTGATATTCTTTTCCTTTGCAGAGAGTTCAAACTTCTGAACAACATCCTGGACCAGCTCGCTCAGACTGAACGGTTCAAAGTGTACTGCCGGGTCAGGCGCCTCGAGCTTTGCGAGTTCAAAGAGGTCTGTGATCAAGTCGCCGAGGCGCTCACAGTGGTCAATAGCTATTTTCAGGTAATTCCTGCGCTCATCGGGATTCAGTGTATCCTCTTTCATCAGGAGCGTTTCAATGTATCCCCTCAAAGTTGCCAGCGGAGTACGGAGATCATGTGAAACATTTGCTACCAGTTCACGCCGGTGTACATCAGCCGTTGCAAGCCTCTCCATCTGGAGGTTAATCCTCTCAGTCATCTTCCTGAATGTTGTGATCAGGCTGTCAATTTCATCATGAGGCTTTTCATTGTCACAAGCGGGAAGGTCAAGATCTTTAGGAGTCATGCCGCTCTCATATTTCTCCATAATAGTCGACAGGCGTTTCAGTCTGCGTGTAAGAAAGGCAAAGATGACAAGTCCTGCAATCAGAGTAAGCAACAGGCTAATAATAACTACACGGAGACTCAGACGAAGTATATGGCTGCCTTGAATTTTCTGACTCACACTGTCATACGATTCACCTCCGAGGATTACATATAGATAACCTTCAAGTTTGCCGTCCGGTGCTATGCGCGCAGCAGAAAATACTTTTTTACCATGTAAGTTCCTCGGGTCATCACCCAGGTGAGGTAATGTGATGTCACCTTCAATCCAGCTTTTTACAGGCCCAAGGTCAACACTGGTACGTTTCACCTTACCCTCTTCAGCCAGGAACTCTATAATCTTACCTTCAACATCAAGGAGATAAATCTCTATACTTGGATTTATTACCATCAGCATATG
>PJEL010000207.1_pt1 | contig 70721 bp, 59 predicted proteins | sample 1853271 | NCBI WGS metagenome assembly PJEL01 (sample SAMN08108733, study PRJNA415343) | Invertebrate metagenome, whole genome shotgun sequencing project. | host: Globobulimina | place: Sweden: Gullmar Fjord | collected 2015-08
CCATTACCACGAAGAAGACAATGATAAAAAGCGCCAGGAAAATGTATGCGAGGTTTACGGGCCATGGTTAGAAACTATTTAACCTGAAAACACCCATAAGTCAAGCCTGACCCCTTCACTGGCCAAGCCATTCTTGTACTTTGTAAAGCGGTTTGTTCTCGCATATGATATTTGCTGTTAATATGCATAAGCTTTCAGCATGATCAGCTAAGCTACCGGCAGCCGCTGGAATATACTTTTCAAAAAGATTGAACAGGTCAAGGCCATCCATAAAATCTTTGACCATCGGTAACACATCTACCTGTTTGAATTGTGTATCAAATTGCTTCATAACACACTTCCTTTTCAGTTGAATGCTACCTTGCAAGACAAGACTTGCTTTTCATGGCGGACGTCGGTATTGTTCATGTGATACATTAACAACACCGACGTCAAGAAAAAGAGGGGATAATGGAAAAACAACAACGTAAACTAATTCTAGAAACGATGGAAACAGTTCTTGAGCTGTAGCTAAGAAGCATACGAGAGATATTGGGCAAAGTGGAGACTCCAGCTGATACGGTAAGGAGACACGAAAAAAAACGTAAGTCACTCGTGCAGATGAGCGTAGAATTACTTACAGATATACAACATCCTGTGCATGTTGATGAACTTGTTGAGCTGCTGATGAATCATTATGGTCGTGTGACCGATCGGGATTCACTTTCCAGTGCTTTGGCGAAAAAAGCAAAACAGGGGGTACTAGTTCGTCGTGTTTCTCCTGCAACATTTGAACTAATCAAGTAAATTTCGAAGGTATATTGTTGTAAAAATCAAGAAACCGATAATTCTTTTTTCTGAAAGAGACATGGAACTTGTGTTGTAAAAATCAATTTACTGCTTGAATCTAAACGACTTTTCCCAAAAGATAATTTGTTTTTCATGGTGCGAAATGTAAACTTAAGGAGCTGTTATTTTATAGAAATCGACTACTTTTCGACACCCTTTATTAGATTTTATATCTGTTCGGCTGCATGTTTCTTTCTGAAATTGTAAAAACAGACAAGAGAACAAGAAAATCGCATAAGAAAACTGTCTACTTTTACTTGACCATTCCACTATCCCAAAACAGCTAACCCCGCTTCAAGATCTTTTCTAAGATCCTCCTCATCTTCCAACCCAATATTTAACCGAATGACAGTCCTGCCTGCATATCGAGACGACTTGACCCTTCCATATTTTCCCGCTGTAATGAGACTTTTAAAACCTCCCCAGCTATATCCAATACCAAACAATTTAAGTGAGTCAATAAATGCTCCCAGCTTATCAACGGAATATTCTTTTTTAAAAACAAAAGCAAAAAGACCAGAAGAGCCAGTAAAATCACGTTTCCAGATATGGTTTTGCGAATGACTTGGTAATGCAGGGTGAAGAACCTGCTCAATTCTACGATCTCCTTCTAACCATCTGGCAATATTAAGAGCACTTTTCTCATGCTGTTTCAATCGTAACGACAAGGTTTTTAATCCACGCAGTGCCGTGTAACAGTCATCCTCAGGACAATATAGTTCCATGATTCTATAAAATTTCTTGAAAATACCAGCGTACTTTTCATTTACAGTAACAGTACCCATCAACATATCAGAATGTCCCGACATATATTTTGTTACCGACTGAATAGATACGTCAACACCAAGCCCTAATGCATCCAGATACAAAGGAGTTGCCCAAGTATTATCAAGCACAGATACTATTTCATACTGGCTGGCGAGAGAAGTGATTGCTGGCACATCCTGTAATTCAAAGGTATTAGACCCTGGTGATTCCAGAAAAATCAACTTAGTATTCTCTTGGAAATACTTCTCTATCTCAGAGCCACAATCTGGAGGGATAAAAGTGATCTGAATATTATATTTAGCCAGTATGTTTTTACAAAAACGAGCGGTTGGGCCATAGACATTATCACAAACCAATACATGATCACCGCTTTTTGTAAAAGCAATAAAAGTATTCATGATAGCGCTGATACCTGAGGGAAAGGCTCTTGTCAGGGTTCCTCCCTCAAGCTCACGAACAGCTTCCTCAAAAGCTCTTTGAGTTGGCAACCTATCTGTTCCATAAGCAATTCCTTTATATTTTCCGAAATTTGCCTGAAGTAAACCTTCATATGTATCAAATAAAACCGTGGAACCCCGATAAACTGGAGGATTGATGGTCTTAACATCATTAACTACATCAACATGGCTGTATGGGTCATAAGAGACCAACCTTGTCAGTTTCTTCATTTTTTCATCTGTTCTCTGGTTATTTGAAATAATTCACCCAGCAATAAACTTGTTATCATTTATGCTTCTCAACTGTTACATACAATTTCACAACATAAAAAGAGCTACACATATGTAACTATTTAAAAGGGAAAACCGTTTTTTTCCGTAGTGTTCCAAACCTCTTAAAAGCCTTGCCAAAATCTCTGATACTGCCATTATCATCAACCCCATTTGATGTCCACACCATAACTCCCTGCCAGCCCAGAGCATAAGCTTGAACAAGGCATGCATAAGGCCCACAACTATCAGTACCTTTTGCCGGATATTCTCCCAACAAACTGGGTTTTTCATTCATATCGTATCCCTTGGGAGACGTTTCAAAAGGACTGCCAAACCATTGTTTCTGCCAGTTGTAGTAATGGATATTATAAAAATCTACATAAGCTCCAGTCTGTAAATTTCCCAGATTTCTATCTGAAAACAAATTTCCCTGAAAATGATTACTATTGTATTTGACTCCAGCACCTAATCCAAGGCAAACTAATATCTCACTGTTTAGATGCACAGCATTAGCAACAAGGGCGACCAAGTCGAGTACATCATTTTTTTCAACTCCATGAAGTTCCCATACCCACTCAAGTTCACAACCCACATTTATGGCAAACAAATAAGGATTTTCCTTATATCGTTGAACAAAAGGAATCACATAATTATCAACAAAAGATCTTTTAGCAGCAGAACTTTTGTACATTTTTCTCCATAATTCACTATTATGATTTCCAGGTTTGGAATGATTAAAGGAAATGAGTGAAATCATCAGGTACAATTTATGTTGCTTGGCAAGCTCAAACAAGACATCAACATCTTCCCAAAATTTGTCTGTGGGAACTGAAATTTTACCATACTCATCAATTTTCGGAGAACTATTCCAACCATCACAGGTAATCCACACACCCACACTATTCACGCCACTCTTGACAAGAACCTGAAAATGATTATTCCACCAGTCTTTATCAAAATCATGGCCAAATTCATTCCATTTATTCCAGGGTGTATTTACGCCACTAATCCATATCCTTCGACCATCGAATACAAATTTATTTCCTGTAACACGAATGCGTGAAGACAATTTTCGATCCAGATGACCATCATATTTCCCAATTTTCACGTCCTGATCAGCCAAACAACTGATCACGGATATAAAAGGAACACACAACAGAATTATTCCAGCAATGAAAATACGCTCAAGATGTTTGATCATAGACTATCAGCATAGGGATATTGGAAATTTTGGCAACACCTTCTGTGAGAGATCCAAAGAAAAGCCTTTTTAAGCCAATATTAGCACCAGCAGCCATTACAAGCAGATCGTGCTGATGGGATTCATGAATGATTGTCTCAAGTCTGGCATCAGTTGCAACCGCCTGACAATGAACATAAGGCAGCAGGTTTTCCTTCCCTGCCCATGACATCATTTTTGTTTCAATTTCATTCAGTTCTGCATCTGAGCTGTTAGAGGGCATAAGACGCAACATTGTTATCCGATGTTTTCCGACACCAGAAAGTGCTGCCACAACAGAACTGACAATGTGTAAATCCTTACTACTGACCACTGGCACTAAAATTCTTTCTGTATGCAATACACCTGAAAAACGAACAACAACCAAGGGACATGATACTTGCTTGGCAATAGTTTCAACAATCAACTCAAAACCCGGCATAGCTCCTTTAAATGGACAGCCAAGAACAATCCCACAGCACATATTGTTTCTCGATGATTGAATTATTCCTGAAGCAATATTGTCAGAGTAAACATCATCCAAGCTCATTGGATATCCTAGACTATTGACCTCTTGCTCTAACAAAGATATTAACGGTTGCTTACCACTATCACTTCTGGCGCTATTATCCAGTGTCTGCTCATCCTGTATTTTCACCTGCACAGCTTTTGGAAGTGCTCCGTAATAATGTGCTAAAAGAGTAGCCATTCTTGCAAGACCAGTGGCTGTTGAAGGATATGTGGTGTCAAAAAGCACATACCCTTTTGCTGGATTCACAGGCTGTAAAAGCTCCCAGGTCCAAGGAATCAGAAAAAAATCATCTCCATTTGCAGCACGATCATCCTGTTGCTTACCTGCAATTTCAGGAAACTCAGATTCCCTACCCTTTCCTGCTGCTTCACCTGCTTTTTCAACTGCATAACGCGCTGAAATAGGGCCAAATAATTCTGACAAAACCACTCCTGCCAAAACTACCGGAGTAACTATTGAAGAATAACTGCTGAGTTCAGGATCACTTTTAATCAAGAAAATAAGCCCAATAGCAACACCAGCCTGCGGCACTAAGGCACAACCGAGATAATGTTGAACAGTCTTTGGTGCAGCAGCCAACCGTGAACCAATAAATGAGCCTATAATTTTTCCACAAACACGCAATAAAAAATATAACAACCCCAGCCAGCCAGCTATTGAAAGCGCTGACAGGTGAAGCTGTGTTCCTGCCAGTGTAAAAAACAAAACATATATAGGAGGTTCAAATGAATTTAGCGCTCTAAACAAACGAACATCTCTAAAGTCCCGGTTTACTATTGTAAAGCCTGCTGCCATACCTGCCAGCAAAGGTGACAAACCTGTCAACCTGGCTCCTTCTCCACAAAGCAACAATAAAGCAAGACCAACTGTTAGCATTTCACTGTGTCTCTTCAACCTATTGACAATAAAATCAATCAGAAAACCAGTTATTATTCCTAACAGTAAAGAACCAACGATCTCAAAAACACTAGCAATAATAGCGCCCAGCATGCTGGTATCACCATTACCGACAATATGTCTAGCTGCAGAAAGTGACATACCAAACATCATGATAGCCAAACCGTCATCAACTGCCACAACCGCCATCAATATGGTTGTCAGGGGACCTGCTGCTTTTAGCTCCCGCATAACATGCAGCGTTGCTGCCGGGGCCGTAGCCACAGAAACAGCTCCGAGCAGGAGCGACAAAACTGCATACTCAGCATATCCCCAGGAAGGAGGTCCAATATGTGTTAAAGTCGCAATAAAAAAAGACCCTATTCCGACAAACAAAAAAGCCCCTGTGGTCTCAGCAATCCCAATGCATCCCACACTTTTTAGCGAGTGGCGTAATCTTTTCAAATCAAGATGCTCACCAATACCAAAAGCTATAAGCATCAGAGCAATTTGCGTGAAATGCTCAAGATTACTACCAACAGTCTCCTCCATCACAAGGTTAAGCCCTGAAGGTCCCAGTAAAAGACCAGCCAGAATATAACCAGTAACAGAGGGTAATCGTAATAATTGCCCAAGCTTAGCTGCAGCGAAACCAGTGCTCAGCAAAATGGCCATTATAAGTGTTGTGTTCAACATATATTAAAAATACGACATCATAATAAGTTAGCTACCACCATGATTGTCAAATCAGAAGCACATCAGGATCGTGCTGCAATTGACTCCTGCCCAGCTAATTCGTAGATCTGACTCGACCCTAACAAAGATATTGCAGCCTTATATAAAAACCAAAAAGATAATAGAGGTATGACAATAAGCTGAATAAGAAACATTCCCACATAAAGAAATGTGAGCTGTAAAAGACTCTCAATAGTTGTACCCATGTTGTTGACTGTAAACAATAGGGCATTATTGAACTGTATTGATTTTGTTTTAACCAGTATGGCGCTATTCTTAATAGTGCCCAGAGCTCCGTCAATTTCTGGAACCGAAAAATGCCTCAACTTATCAAGTTCGGCCATATTTAAAACCAAATTATTATTTGCTTTCGAAATTTGGGTTAAAAAAAAATGATTATGAACATAATCATTAACCAAGGTGGACACTGGCAGACACAACCTGGCAATGGCAATAAATACCAGAAAACTAATAAAAGTTTTCTGCAAAGGTATCAACCTCCCCTGCTGAAACCACAACAATAATGACAAGACAGCCAGAATTACAGCCAAAACTGGCAATGCAAGTGAAACGCTGATCTCATGTGCAAGTTTTTGAACCCCCAGTGAAGTGATGGATATAACCAAAACATCAGAAAGACGTTCAGTCATATCGTCTACCGGATCTAGAACCTGACCAACAGCCAAAGATACTCCTACCCCTGCAGGTTCAAGTTGCAATTTTGAATCCTTAATTATTGAAACAGCACCATTTATTGCCCTACATGTTGCGTAGGCAACTCCTGCCCTGGTGATGGACTTGTTAAAATATGCATCGGCCCCGGCATCTAAAACAGGTATCCTGATTCCCGTCATAAAAAACAGCAACACAGCTATTATAATACCAGCAGATGATTGTAATATTTTTTGTTTTACTCTTTTATCCATTGTTTCTAAAGAATTCGTTATTTACAAAAAATAGAGCCTTGCTACAAAATTCTACTGTTACAAATAATATTACTCTATGCCCATCATGTCCATAAGTGAAACAATAGCATACAATAAGGACTCAAGTACAAAGTTATTCCGGATTTTGCTCTACCAGTTATACTTTACTGTAACTTTTGAAGTGCTGGTATTCTTTGCTGTTTAGGAGGAAAGTAGGTCTTTGGGTTACCTATGGTGCTATCCAGCAAAATAGTGATTTGGTACAAATAGTCAGTCAAATACGAAAAAAACACAGAGTGCTATTTTCTTACCGATTGCCTGCAATTCGATATCGAAAAAAAGACCAAAGCTAAAAATGTTCCTGTGAAGAATAATTTTCAGTAGTATATTGAAAATTATCCTAATATACATAGAAGATATATTGCTTACTCAGAACACCAAAAGATGAAGACAATACACGAAATGTATTGCCTATTAAGCTTGAATCAAACAAAAACTATATTATCTGGATAAACACTACTAAGCATAATAATTTCAAAGATAAATGTACTCCAGCATATCCTTTCAAATTCACTTTCAAAACCAGATAATAATTTCAACCCTTAGCCGGACACTCAACTTTACCTCTTACTCCAACACTTTCAGACACAATGATTTTTAAAAAAAAACATTTGGAATCCTGCCTGAAAGCTATTTTTCAGCAACAACTTCCATGTAGGTAATAAAGTGAAAATATCAACAAAACTTTTTCTTTCTATATTAATTCTGATTATCCTGACCTCTGCTGGATTGGGATATATCTCTGTCCGTGATGAACGTTTCCATTTGACAAATGAAGCAAAGACACAAACCAGAACTCTTGCCAGAATTCTAGCAGCAACCTTCAAATATTATCATATGGGAGACCAGCATCAGCGTGTCGGAGAACTTATCCATGCTGTATTGCCTCACGATCAGGATGATAACAACATTTTACTCTACCTCTATGATCATAAGGGTAAAATAATGAATTTGTCCTTTGAACATGGTCCTAACCAATCGATACCACGTAAAAACATTGAACCAAGAAACATACTGAGAGGCAGCAGTGAAAGGATAATAATAGATGGCTCTTCGCAATACTTTTCTGTCATGAGTCCCATCATCAATAATGCCGGAGAAGTTCAGGGAGCGGTGGAAGTTTCTTTATCACTGGATAAAATTTATACTAATCAGACCGGTCTCATACGAAAATTTATCGCTTTTGTAATGGTTACTGCCTTTTTACTGGGCTTGCTCATTTTTCTTATCAGTCACTGGAGTATTTCATTACCCATTGCCAGCCTCAAGGAAGCTTCCCAGAAACTAGGGCGAGGTGACCTGGGATTACGAATTGAAAACAGTGGCGTGACAGAACTTGATGATCTGATTCAAGAGTTCAACCGAATGGCCCATAACATTGAACGGCAAAGTAACAAAAGAGAAGAACTTTTTACCGAAAAGATTACTCTCGAAAGACGACTTCGTCATAGCGACAAACTAGCGTCCATCGGGCAACTTGCAAGTGGGCTTGCTCACGAAATAGGAACGCCCTTAAATGTTATCAGTGGACGGGCTGAACACCTCTTAAAGAAGCTTACAAGCGAACATCCTGGAGCAAAAACACTGAAAAACATCATCCGCCAGTCTGAACGTATCACCAAAACCATTCAACAGATGCTCGCCTTTTCCAGAAAACCAGCTGTTCGATTTCGTGAAATTGATCTTCAAGCTATTATCAATGATGCATTTTCACTTTGCCAACTGAGACAAAGAAAAGCTCAGCCACAGGTTTCAATTAAACTTAACCTGGCAGTCAAACATCTGCAGGCTGATGAAGATGGTATGCGCCAACTTTTTGTCAACTTAATGCTAAATTCCTTTCAGATAACACAAAATGGTGGACAAATCCTGATTTCAAGTTCAACTGATAACGAAACATCTGAAATGATAATAATTACATACCAGGATAATGGTCCGGGAATCCCTCATGAAAACAAAAATAGAATTTTCGACCCGTTTTTCACAACTAAAGATGTAGGAGAAGGAACAGGTCTTGGTCTTTTCATGGTAGCAAACATAGTGCAGGAACACCAAGGCCTTATCGAGCTGGATGATAACTTCCAGAAGGGCACCCGATTTATCATCCAATTACCTGTACCCAATGTTATAACTGAACAAGCGAGCTGAAAACGCCAACCTAAACGCGAGGCATTTTGTCCCACAGTGAGCCTTCTTGCCCCACATTCCCTCTCCGTTTACTTCTAGCAACGATAGAAATAAAAAACACTGAAGTATAACAGACTCCAGCATCCGCCCCTTGCCAAATCAATATTTTCTTGCTATGGCATGCTGTTTGCTAATAAGTTTAATTGATAAATCAACTTTAATATATTGCAAAAGGAAAGCTCAATTGATGCCGCAAAATAAAAAATCCTCCAATACAAACTGGTCTCTGTTATTTTGTACCTGGATTCTGGTCACTGCCTCAACAATGGGTAGTTTATTTTTCAGTCATGTTATGGGGTTTGCTCCCTGTATATTGTGTTGGTATCAGCGAATTTGCCTTTTTCCATTGGTAATAATTTTAGCCACTGGACTTTTCCCTTTTGATAAAAAAGTTGTTAAATATGCTCTGCCTCTTGCTATCGCAGGGTGGATCACTGCAGTTTATCACAATTTATTATATTCTGGTTTTATACCTGAAGACATCCAGCCTTGCAGTAAGGGAGTCTCCTGCACAGAAAAATATATAGACTTGTTCGGATTTCTTACAATTCCGGCTCTTTCCCTACTTGCATTTACAATCGTAATATTGCTTTTGACAATCCTGATGAGGAGAACATCCAAATGAAATATGTTATGTTCGGGCTTACCTGCCTTGTTTTAGTCGCTGCTTTTTTATTAGCAACGTCCCGTTACAAAGAACAACAATCTGACAAAATCGGCTTTATGGCAAAGGATAATGCTGCTGTTTTTGTAAGAGAACACTCACAAACTTATGGCAGCGCCGATGCCAAAGTCTTTCTGGTAGAATTTATGGATCCTGCGTGTGAAACCTGCGCTGCTTTTTCACCATTTGTCAAACAAATGATTAGTAACAATCCAGGTAAAATTAAACTTATCATCCGTTATGCACCATTTCATGATGGAGCGGATTATTTTGTAAAAATTCTTGAAGCTGCGAAAAAACAGGGTAAATATTGGGAAACTCTTGATATCATGTTTAAAACTCAAAAATACTGGGCCAGCCACCATAATCCACAACCGGAAAAAATTTGGCAGTTTCTTGGTCAGGCAGGAATTGACCGGGAACAAATTAGAAAAGACATGACCGATCCAGCCATAGCAAAAATTATAGAACAAGACATGGCAGATGCCAAGACACTTAATGTGCGCAAAACTCCAGGTTTCTTTGTCAATGGAAAACCGCTGCAAACCTTCGGTTACCAACAGTTACAACAACTAGTAGAATCTGAACTCCAGATACAATACCCAAATTGATCAATCTTATTCAATGCCATATATACTAAAGGACATCTATCATAATGAAAAATAAACTTATTTTGATTCTAATAAGTTGTTTCTTGTTGTCATTAACCAGCTGCGTGGAAGGACCGGTAATTGCGACAATAGGGGATCCTGCCCCAAACTTTTCCCTAGTTGACAGAAAAGGAAAAACATGGACCCTTGCAAATTTGAAGGGACAGGTCGTTTTTATTAATTTCTGGGCAACATGGTGCCCACCTTGCAGGGAAGAAATGCCCTCTATGCAAAAACTTTACGACACTCTACCAAAAGATAAATTTAAGATGCTGGCAATCCTCAACAAAGACGATCCTGCTCTTGCAGATATTTTTGCAGACAAACTGGGCATCACCTTTCCAATTCTTGATGACCAGATAAATGCGGTTGGACCCAAATATGGACTGACTGGCCTTCCAGAAACTTTGATCATTGACAAGAAAGGTATAGTCCGAGAAAAAATCATTGGTGCAACTGAATGGGACTCACCTGATATGATCAACTTGATAAACAAATATATCAATCAATAACTATTCAACCTCTCAAAAAACCGTTTTAAGAAAAACTCTGAGTAAACTTTATAAAATCAGTTTATTATTGAGCAAATACCATTTTGCTCAATAATGAACTGGAGTATTCTTACACCCCGTATGGCCCGAACCATATAAAGACACAACCATATGGGGTCTTCTGCATTTCTTAACTCTGGTTCCTCAGGCAACAGACAAAACCCATGAACGAAAGCTCAAACATTGATATTCTGGTTGTTGAAGACGATAAGGATATGCGCGATTTCATCCAGGAAATCCTTGTGGAACGTGGCTATCGTGTCACACCTGCTGCAAACGGGAAAGAAGCTCTTGATAGATTAGATGAAAGAAATTTTTCTATTATTGTATCTGATCTGAAAATGCCAATAATGGATGGTATCACTCTACTTGACAAAATAAATACCAGAGAGGCCATAAAACCCTTTATCATCTTGATAACAGCCTTCGGCGACATTGAAGATGCAGTGAAACTTATTAACAAAGGTGCTTATGATTACCTTATTAAGCCTTTCAAAATGGAACAACTCATGATCGCTGTAAAAAGAGCATCTGTAGAGTTATCCATGAGGTATAAAATCGAAAAGCTTGAGCAGATTACAAAAAATCGTCACACTCTCCATAAATTGACAGGAAAAAGCCCTGTTATGAATAATCTTTTTCGTTTCATAGAAAAAATCGCCGATTCTACTGGAAATGTCCTGTTAGAAGGTGAAACAGGTACAGGGAAAGAAATAATTGCCACCACTATTCATCAAGTATCCCAAAGAAAAGATAAACCTTTTGTACCTGTTAATTGCGCGGCAATACCTGAGGGTCTATTGGAAAGTGAACTATTTGGTCATATCAAAGGAGCCTTCACAGATGCTGATTCTGATAAAAAAGGCCTTTTCATTGAGGCAGCCGACGGCACTGTACTGCTAGACGAAATAGGTGAAATGCCGCTGTCCACCCAGGCAAAAATCTTACGCGCATTGCAAGACCGTCAGGTAAGACCTGTGGGAACCAATCACTCTATCCCCTTTCATGCCCGAATTATTGCTGCAACCAATAAAAATCTCAAAAAAGAAACAGACGCTGGACGCTTTCGAGAAGATCTGTATTACAGGCTAAACATCTTTAAGGTTATCGTTCCTCCACTTAGAGAACGGCGTGAAGATATTCCCTTATTGATTTCAATGTTTATAAAACAACATAAACTAGAAGGAATGACTGCTGAAGTATCCCGTGAAGTAATGCGCTTTTTCCTCGACTATCCATGGCCCGGCAACATACGGGAGCTTGAAAACATTATAGAAAGATGCGTTTTTCTTGCAGATGGTGACGAAATTTCACTTGGAGACCTACCCAGCGAAATGTTTACCAATGCCCAAGATCATGAGTTTTTTTCCTTTAGCCAGATAAGACCCCTTGCCGAATTAGAAGGAGAATACATTAAACATGTTCTGGATAAATGCAGAGGAAACAAACAAAAGGCTGCAACATTACTTGGCATTAACCGAAAAACCATTCACAGAAAATTGAAGCTGCTAGAACAGTAACAGCTATTTTTCATTCTCTTCCCTTTTTTACACCTCTGTTTTATTCGTTATTTACAAATTCCCACAATATCTGTTTATTTTTAAGTCGTTGCACCATTTTATTATCAATAGTATGATTATAAATATTCAAAAGAGGCTATATGCAATCCTGAGTTTTGGGCATTGTAGGTTAACGGTTACTGTAATTTCCTTTACCATGAACCGGTATCAACAACGATAGTTTATCATCCCACAATGAATAAAGATAAAATCCACTCTTTACTCCCCTACCTGCAGCCTGCAAGAGGAAAAATATCTCTGCAAATAGCAATTGCTGAATCAGATTTTCCTGTTTCAGACAATATTGCCTACCCATTCCTGCTCGTTGAAGATTCAGATCCCTTGGCATTTATTCTCAGTGGTCAAATAATTTCAGACAATGGTTCCCCAATACGTGATATTTACTTACAGATTCAAAGAGACAATTATTCATTAGTCGAAAACGATTTCTTATCTATTACCAACTCAACCATTGATCAATGCTGGCAACAATCCTATCAAGGTCGACAAAGCGCCCCTACCCCCTTTCTGCTCCCTACCCTTGCAGAACAACTGGACAAAGAAGGAAACCTGACTCCTCTCCATTCCCTTTTCTTTTGTAAGAAAAAAAACACCTTCTTTCACCCACCATGCCCAAATTGTGGACAATTGCTGCATCTTTGCAAGGATGAAACCTTGCTTTCCGCCTCAAACCTTGAGTCCTATAATAATTCCCTTAGACGCTTTCTTTTTTGCCCTGAATGCCATGGAAAAACAGAAAAACTCTTTTATTGTCACTCCAGATATCCATCAGACCCATCTTATGTGCTTGACGGAAAACAATTATTATTAAAATACAAACAACTCATCAGCATCGCGGTACCTGACACCAACCTCCCTTGCCAAGAATGTAAAGAAAAAATCAACTGCAGCAATAACAATCAAGGATTATCAGCAATCCATTTCGTCTCTTTTTATCCTTTTTTCATGCAAATATGCAGCTCAATATCTTTAGGAGCCCCTGAATATATTGCCTTGCTCTCAGGTGCATCCCACACAGAGATCCAAAAGAGGCTATCTGCTAAGCACCAAGCAGGAAGAAAACAGATATTAGAGAAACTTAACCCCGACATGTTTGCAAACAGATATCTCTTTGCAACTCTTGAAAACAAACATTTTCTGGAAGTTCTTTATCTCAAGATTGTTTTACTGGAAACATTATCCAAAAAAAATATTGAAAATCTCACATCAGTTTCTGTTGCTAACAGTAATAACACCTTAAACAACACCTGGGTCTATTTTACCCCAGAAAGTCTCTTACCAACGCTCTGGAATTACTCTTTATTTCAATATGATATCGGACAATTCCTCGCTTCAGAATCAATTCTTCCCAAACAACCTTCACAAAACAATTTCCACACATTAGGCCTTGTCTGGTTTCACACTCTACTTGTCAACAGTATCCAAAAAAAATCTACTATCAACAGTGCGTTAAGCCATATGCTTCAAAAAGCACTAACAATAGACACGGTAGACATAAGCACACTTTCAAGCAACCTTGACCCAGACATATTTCGCCCCGAACAACTTTTTTGGACCCCTGATACTCTTTCTGTTCCCGATTCGTACAAAAAAATATGGGAGAAATCCTTGCAAACTGGTTGGTATTTTTTCATCTTAGCCCATCAGCTTGACCATAATGTTACATCTACCGTACTCCTTGAACAGCTACAATCTGTGAAAAATGATACAAAAAAACTCTTGTTTTCAACATCACCTTCTTCTCACGAGGCACAAACAGCAACTCAAAGTGATCTGACTCAAATACTTTCAGATATTGAGGAAAAATGGCTTTCATCACAACCTGCAGCTTCCACTCTCCAGCAGAAATCTGATAAAAACCACCTCGAAGCTTCATCTATGCAGCAGAACAACCCTACAATTACCCAAAACAAAAAATTGGATGAAACGATCCTTATTTCACCTGAAAATCGAAACATCCTATCAGCGACCTCTCAAACTGATACTTCATTAAGTTCTGATGATGACACAGAAGAGACTATAATGATCTCCCCTGAAAACAGAACTTTCACCAAAAAATTTCATCAGGACACAGTTGAGCCTGAATTCATAAACGAAAATGATCAATTTGATCTTCCACCAACAATCCATGGAAATAAAAACATTGACCAAATCTCATCTGTTACTGACAACATGGATATGAATGAAACTCTCATCGTTTCGCCAAGTAAACAGATTTTTGAAGATAAAAAGGAAAACACATTACTTGAAACAATCCACCAACCACCTAAATATGCTCAAAACCGGCAGGATGATACTTATCACCAAAAATTGAACCAAACATCACATGCAACCAAACAAACCTCTCTTCCTGCAAAGAAAAGTAACCAAGCTAGAGATGAGCTGGCTGAAACGGTCATCATAAAACCTAGAAAAAAACAGTGACTCTATAATTATGACACCGAACATCCAAGATCTTGCCACAAAAATTCAATTGATACATCAACAACATGAATCAAACAGTGGTCCACTTATTGAAAGATATCTCAATGAGAGTTTTAGTTTATACTCAAAAGAGCAAAAACTAAAATACATAGCGTCGATAAAAAAACTTTGTGCCGGAAAGAAAGAAACTGTCTTAAATAATGGTACTCAAGGAGACAGAGAACCCCTTCTTCATATATGCAAGTTACTTCTTGGTAAAAACTTCCATTCTGAGGACCTTGAATCAGACGAGATTGTAGAACGTCTTACCCATGCTCTCAACACTGTATTCAACACTCTTAATCAACTGATTCTACTTATAAACACTACCTTACTATCAGAAGATCAAAAAAAAGAAACCATCCGACACATTATTGGGTACCAACTTGATGACAGTTCAAATTCTCAAACTCTTGAGGAGTACCTGAACCAGATAAAAGTTGCCTTTCTCACTTCACATCAGGCATTTCAAAATGCAGCCTTTAAACTAACGGCTAGGATTCTCCACGAACTTGATCCGGCACACACATCAATTAAAAAAAGTAAATCTTTTAAAATTGGTCCTTTACTTAAAGCTGAAAAATATGAACATTATGAAAAAACTTTTGCAAACTGTAAAAAATGGTTTGACTCAGGTCGCTTTATGGATGATTTTTTAAGAGAATTTGAAAAACATTGCCAAAAATTGTCCTTTCAACAAAGGAGGTAAAATCTTGAATCGCCTTTTTATTAGTCTTTTTTCTTGTTCATTAATCTTGTTACTGGCATCCTGTGGTTCCAAACCACCACCAGTGCCGAGTTGGAATCACGAAAAAGACGCCATCCACATGCGAATCAAATCGGACTACCAGCTCAACCTTAATGAGGGCAGCCCTCACACCTTAATGATGTGTGTCTATCAACTCGATAATATCACATCCTTTAACAGGCTTTCATGGAATGAAGATGGTATCTACAATTTGCTAAACTGTGATCTCTTTGACAACAGCGTTAAAAAAGCAAAACGTTTAATCATTCATCCCGGACAGGATATGAGTTTTATTCTGGATAGAGCAAAGGGAACTAAACACATAGGTCTGGTTACGGGATATTATCTTCTGCAAAAAAATCGCATTATCCGTACCTATGACGTTCCGGTATTCAGAGATGGCGATAGAGCAGAAGCCGGAAAACTTGACATCCGCTTGACCCTTGGTGCTCAGCAGATTGAAAGCCCATAACAATTACTTGCAATATACTTACACTCTCATTGTCTTCCATTTAAGGAGTCTTAATTGTGGCTGAAAGACCATTATTCTGGCATCAGGGATTATTTCTGCAACCCCAGCATTTTCAACTTCTGGATCGCTATGTCCAGTCTTCCACCAGTCCTTACCAATCATACCAATCACCTCATTTCTGGGGTGTCGGAAAGCTGAAAATCCAGGAAGCATCTCTGGGAAATTTAACGCTTGATATTCTTAATGGAGAATTTCTATTTCCTGACAATACCTTTGTCAGCTTCCCGGGAAATGCGCTTTTGGAGGCACGCTCCTTCAGCGAAGATTGGATTGACGGAGGAAAACCATTAGGTGCCATACTTGGACTCAGAAAATGGAACTCAGGTGGAGAAAACGTTACTGTGCTTTCATCCCTTGAAGATATCAGGGGAGTCGCGACCCGGTTTGTTACCACTACAGAACCGGAGGAAGCTCAAGATCTTCATCAAGGTGGCCCTCCAGCTCAAGTAAAGAGACTTTACTATGTTCTAAAACTTTTTTGGGAAAATGAAGAGGATCAACTAGGTGATTACAACTTAATCCCCCTGACAAAGCTCGAACGTTCCGGTGACAAGATTCTGCTTTCTCAACGCTTTTTCCCGCCATGCCTTGCTATCACTGCCTCAATACCACTAACAAACCTGATAACTGAAATCAGAGATCAACTTGCCTCTCGATCTAATCAGCTTGAGGCATATAAAAGAGAACGCGGCATCCAATCAGCAGAATTTGGTGCTCGGGACATGGTATTTCTCCTCGCCCTACGATCACTAAACCGCTATGTACCGATCTTATTTCACCTCACCGAATCACAACCTGTACATCCCTGGAAAGTTTATGGCATTATAAGGCAGATTATAGGTGAACTCTCATCCTTTTCAGAGTCCGTCAACGTGATGGGTGAAACTCTGGATGAAAAAACAAAAACACCAGCCTATGATCATCGCAAACTGTGGGAATGCTTTTCAACAGCACAATCAGTTCTTATTCAGTTACTTGATGAAATCACAGCAGGCCCCGAATATATGCTTCAACTTCATTATGATGGAGCCTATTATGCTACAGAACTGCCAGCTGCCATGTTCGAAGGGCAAAACAGATTTTACTTTGTAATTGAAACCGACAATGAACCTGAAAAGGTCTTACAATCCATTTCTTCCCTGGCCAAAGTAGGTTCACGAGAAACACTACCGATTCTTATCGCCCGGGCTCTTTCAGGAATTGGTCTCACACACCTCTCCAACCCGCCCCAGGAACTTCCACGCAGAGCAAGATCTCTCTATTTCCAGATAGACCATCACGGGGAGCAATGGATGCAGGTTCAAAGAGGTTATAATCTCGCAGTTTTCTGGGATACCGCCCCAGAAGATATAAAAATTGAATTAATGGTCGTCGGGAGATCTTAAAAATGCGCCTGATCGATTGCTTTATTGAACTTGTCGGATATGTATCATATTTTTCCAAAAATGCAGCTGTTAAACAACCTCCGTTTGACCAAGTCAGGGCTGACATTGAAAAACTGATCACAGCCAGTCAAAATATAATATCTCCAGGGACGATCCCCCCTGAAGACTTTGATATAGCTCGTTTCGCAGTATTTTCCTGGATTGATGAAATGATCATGAACTCCTTATGGACCGATAAAAACCTTTGGCAGGGAGAACTGCTGCAAAGAATTTATTATCAAACAACTGATGCCGGAGAAATTTTTTTTGATAAACTAAATAACCTAACACCCCAACAAGTTCAGGTGCGGGAAATATTTTATTTATGTCTGGCAATGGGCTTCACAGGGCGATATTGCACTGAAGGCGATGAATTCCTCCTAGACCAACTACTTACCTCCAACCTGAAATTAATAACTGGTTCAAGCTATGACATCCCCTCCTTAGCTGATAACAAAATATTCCCTGATTCTTATTCCTTGGATTCCAATCAACATATGTCCCAAAAAACAGGAAGCCGTTTTTCTATCGGACTTCTTGCAGGCATTAGCATGCCTGTAATGTTATACGGTGCTCTTTTTTTCATATATCAATTTGTACTGAGCAATGTTGGTGAAAATTTTATTCTAACGGTGCCGTAAATGAAAAAAATACTCTCTACAGCACTTAAGATCTCTCTGTTTATAACTATTTTATTGATATTAGGCCTTCTACTTGCTGGCCTGACAATATGGATGAACTGGCCTTGGTGGGTGTCACTCTTTATAGTGCTCGGACTGGCAGGCATCTGGCTAGGCAGCCTTTTCCTTCATAGGTTTATTTTACGCCGCAGAGAACAGCATTTCGTTCAAAATATTATTGAACAGGATGATGCCCATTTAAAAGGTTTATCTGAAACCCAACAGCAAGGTGAGCGAGAACTTCAACAGCGCTGGAAAGAGGCTATTAACGCGCTAAAATCTTCTCATCTGAACAAACTGGGAAATCCTCTGTATGTTCTTCCCTGGTACATGGTAATTGGTGAAAGTGGTGCAGGTAAAACCACAGCTATCCAAAGTGCAAGACTCTCTTCACCTTTTACAGATATTCAAAAAACTGCTGGCATCTCCAGCACTAGAAACTGTGACTGGTGGTTTTCTGAGAATGCCATAATTCTTGATACTGCTGGACGATACACATTCCAGGAAAACCATCAAGCTGACAAAAAAGAATGGCACAAGTTTCTCTCACTCCTGTTAAAATATCGAAAAAAAGAGCCCCTTAACGGCCTCGTAGTTGCCCTCAGTTCTGAAAAGCTCCTCAATGACGACAAGGACAATATTGAACAATACGGCCTTACAATCAGACAACGAATTGATGAGTTAATGAAAGTATTGGGAGCTAAATTCCCCGTTTATATTTTGATTACCAAATGTGATCTTGTCCAGGGGATGACTCAATTTTGTGACTGTTTACCGGAAAAAAGTCTGGATCAGGCCATGGGTGTTATAAACCAGGAAGTTTCTTTAGACACCAACACCTTATTGCAGCGAGTTCAACTCGGGGTCATTGACAGGCTCAAGCAACTGAGATTAATACTTTTCCATAAACCTAAAAGTTCATTCACAACCTCAGGCAATACTGACACAGCACTTCTTCTCTTTCCTGAAGAATTTCAAGAAATGAAAAACAATATTGAAATTTTTCTCCACCATGCCTTTAAGGAAAATCCTTACCAGGAAAGCCCTATTTTAAGAGGATTATTTTTTAGCAGTGGTCGTCAGGAAGGCACACCATATTCACACTTCCTTGGCAATCTTGGACTTATCGATCAACAGGATGTACTACCAGGAACAAGCAAAGGCCTTTTTCTCCATGACCTGTTTACCTGGATTCTTCCACGAGACAAGGAACTTTTTGCCCCCACTCAAAAGAGTCTTGCATGGAATCGATTAACAAGAAATCTTGGCCTCACTGCCTGGGTTACTATAATCCTTGCCCTATGCGGCCTGTTGAGCTTTTCTTTTGTAAAAAATCTTACAACACTTCGAGGAGCAACTGCAGAATTCAACAAACAGACAGTTTTGAATGGAGAAATACTTTCAGACACTGCCTCTATGGAAAATTTTGTCAATTCTGTGCTGCAGGTCGAAGAATTTAATCAGAGTTGGTGGATACCCAGACTTGGACTTAATGAAAGCAGAAAAATAGAAACTAAACTGAAGAACAAGTACTGCATACAGTTTAAGAATAACTTCTCAGCTGTTTTTGATAAACGTCTGGAAAACAACATCGGAAGCTTCAGCTCCCGAACCCAGGACCATATCTTCGGTCGCCACATATCACATCTGACCAGACGAATCAATCTGATACAAGCTCGATTAAACAATCAGAACCTTCAGACACTTCCAGAAGAGACTAAACCTTCATATCAACCTTTTCTTGGCAAAATAGATTCAATACTTATTGATGATATTAGTACTCGTATTGTCACCCTGTATCTATATTATCTTAAATGGCAAACAGATACCACGCAACTCAATATAGAAACCAAACAGTTACAAGCTCTGTTACAACACCTGCTCACCATGTCCGACACCAACTTGAATTGGCTGGTATCTTGGATAAATACTGACTCCAGACTACCATATATTACATTAAAAAATTTTTGGAGTAACCGACTTAACCGTGACGATATAACTTCCGTGCCACCCGCATTCACTGTTGATGGGAAAAATACCATTGAGCATCTCATCATGGATATTGAGACAGCACTTATTGATCCTTTAATTATTGCTAACCGAAAAATAAAATTCAGTAAATGGTACCAGAGAGCCTATATTCAGATATGGCATGACTTCGGAACCAAATTCCCCAAAGCTGAATATTACCTGAAAGATAAAACTAATTGGCAGCAGGCAGCATCATTAATGGCCTCTGATAAAGGTGCATACTTAAGCGTGTTGACAAAAATGGCCCAAGAGTTAAAGCCCTTTAAAGGCCGAGAAAAATTACCTTCCTGGATTGGCCTGATACATGATTTACAAAAAATCAGAAAAGAAGCTCAAGGAGAAAAAGCTATCCAAGAGGGCAGTGTTTTAGCCAATGTAACCAAGAAAGGTAAAAAAGTAATAGGCTCCCTTGAAAAAAAAATAGGTGCTAAAAACGGAACCACTCTTCTTGAGAACCAACTACTTGCCGGAAAAACCTTTCTCAAGTACCAGAAAGCACTTTCCGACATCACCCTGGCAGCCTCATCTCGAAAAGTTTCCTATAAGATGGCCGTAGATATCTTTCATGATGATCCTGCTACCAGTGAATCACCAATATACCTAGCACAAAAAGCACTCATCCAACTCCGCAACGAACTGGAAATACCGGGTGATGATCAAAAAATGTTTTGGAGACTTATTGCAGGGCCACTTACATTTTTCCGGGATTATGTTTGCCTTGAAGCTGCGTGTCATATCAACACATTATGGGAGCAGGAAGTATTAGTTGAAATCCAGGGAATTGCAGACAAAACTAAAATAAACTCTCTGCTTTTCGAGAATAATGGCTATGTACAAAACTTTATTAAGGGAAGTGCAGCACCCTTTTTAAGCCGGAACCTGGAAAAGGGTTTCTTCCCAAAATCATCCCTTGGAAGAATGATACCTTTTAAGGAACCATTTTTATCATTTCTTACCAGGGGAATCAAACTTACAAAATTCAAACCAGACTTTAGTATGGATGAAGAGATACCTTTGGGTCTACAACTTGAGGCCAACTCTATATTTGAAATGGAAACCAAACCCCAAAAAAGGCCTTACCCTCTCTACGAACCCAAACGGTTAAAACCTAATTATAAAATCCAAGTAGCAGCAAATCCGACAAGTGTCAACAAAGGTGCCCAAATCCGTCCACACGCCACAAGGCTTGAACTGATCTGCAAAAATAAAACAACAAAAATAATTAACTTAAACTACCCCATCAGAAAACAATTTAACTGGCAACCGCAAAAATGCAACGAAGTCAACCTGGAAATTGAAATAGGCCATATAATCCTCAAGAAAAAATATGAAGGTGAGTTATCTTTTCCAATTTTTTTAAATGATTTCATTAGTGGTAGTCATATTTATTCTGCTGGAGATTTCCCCGATCATCAAAAAGAACTCGATCGCAGAAAAATAAAGTTCATCAAGGTCAACTTTCGTTTTGAAGGAGCTAAACCTCTTATTGCCATTATTGAAGAGGAAGAAAACAGAAAAAGAGCTGAGAAGGCGGCTCTGGAAAAAAGAAAAAAACAGGCTGCTGACCAAAACCGAAACATGAAAGATATGCTTATTGCCTGGGAAAATAAACAAAAACAGGAATCTCTTGAAAATGAAGCAATGAAACGTGCCTGGAAGAAGAAACAACAACAGAAAGCAAAAGCACTTAAAAAAGCATGGGAAGCACGGTTACCTGACCTTCCATACAGCATCTCAACCTGCTGGGATCAATAACAATAGTACCATAAAGTAAAATTATCTAATTACGGAGAATACAGCATGGATCCATGGGCCCTGGGAAAAGATCCTATTTTTGAAGATCATCCAGCTGGAAATGATGTCCGATATGAGAGTGTTTTCGAAGACCTTCAGGCTGAAGTTGATAAACTTTCCCTTCCTTCTGCAGCTTCAACAGGAATTGACTGGAAAAAAGTGGCAGATATGTCTGCCAAAATTCTTTCTCAACATGCAAAAGATATTCTTGTTGTCAGTTATTTCTCTGTTGCCCAAACCCATCTGGACCAAATTGAAGGCCTATATAAGGGTATACGAGTATATTGCGACTTATTGGAAAATTATTGGGACACTCTTTTTCCTGCAAAAAAAAGAATGCGAGGCCGTCTGGGTGCTCTTGAGTGGTGGATCGAAAAGAGCGAAACAGCTATCCTAGCAAATAAAGTTGCAATCAGTTCATCACAGCAAACCGCACTTAAAAATTCTCTTGGTAAGCTGACACACCTTATAGATACTTGCTTTCCAGATCCCCCCTCATTACGTCCTCTCACCTCAGCCTTAGAACCATTATTCAACAATACTTCTATAGAAACTAATGCGGTAGAACAAGCTGTTCAAAAGCAAAAACAGGGTCTGGAAAAGACAGCTCCAGAACAGGCCCCACCTATAGTTCATGAACAAAACAATCTGTCCCAGCCCACTACTACATCGTCCATAACTGAAACACCCCTCCCTGAGAAAGAAAGTGACAACACTGTACAAAAGGGTATGGAGACAATCAGACGTGCTGCTAGTAATCTTGAAAAAAGCAACCCTGCTGACCCACAAGTTTTCCGCCTTCGAAGACTAGCTCTCTGGGCATCTATTGAGAATCCGCCCCCAGCTTCTCAAGGACAAACCCTTATTCCTCCCCCAGATCCACAGATGAGCACAATGCTCAAGAACTTACACGAGAAAGGCGACTGGATAAATCTTTTCTCTGCTTCAGAGACCCAGCTCACACAGAACATATTCTGGCTCGATCTCAATCGATATACTGCTGATTCACTCGAAAACTCTGGTATACCTTTTAAAGCAGCCCATGAAGCCGTTTGCCAGGAAACGATACACCTCATTCAGAGAATGCCGGATCTCCCCACATACTCCTTCTCTGATGGGTCATCTCTTGCTAACCAGCAAACCCAGGATTGGATTGTTTCAATCTCACCTCAAAATGACTCCGCCCTTAACGTGTCTATTTACTCAGGAGAGGATGCATCCAAAGAGCAAAATAAATTTGACATTGTATTTCAAAAAGCAAAAAAACTATCTAAAGACAAAAAACTTATAGAAGCTGTAATCCTAATTCAGCATGAATTATCCATATCACCTTCTGACAAGGACAGGATGCTTTGGAGACTGGCACTGTCCCGGATCCTTCTTGCCGCGCGTAAAGCAGATATGGCAAAACCCCATTTTGATAAAATTCTGGAAGACATTGAACGCTATAACATTGAAAAGTGGGACCCCATTCTTGCCTTGCAATGTTTCAAGGTTATTTTGACAGGTTTCAAGGCCATATCAGGAAAAACCGCCAAACAAGAAGCCGGAGATATACTTGCAAGAATATCGAGAATATCCCCTACAGATGGCTTGCGACTTGGATAATTATATGAGCAACAAAACCAAACCACTTTTCTTTATCATGAATAAACTTTTACACTTTAAGAAAATACTTTTTGTAACTTAAATTTTTTAAATATTCTTTACCTATTACAACATGCAATATATCTGTTCATTTTTAACCTGTGTAATTTTTTTCTAGAGTATTGCATAATATTTATCTTTAAAATCAAGTACAAATCATGATATAGTCATCCAATAATATTAAAAAAGGGGGGGGGGAATTATGGCCAAAGAAGCTTCAGTAGCCCCAAAAGAAAGGGTTAACATTGTTTACAGACCAGCTACCGGCGACGCTCAAGAAGAGGTAGAATTACCGCTAAAACTGCTAATACTTGGAGATTTCACACAAACAACAGATGAACGCACCGTTGAAGATCGTGAACCTATCAATATTGACAAGGACAATTTCAACGAAGTCTTAAAAGCCCAGAACATCAACATTAACCTGACAGTTCCCAATAAATTATCAGAAAACCCTGATGAAGAAATGGCTGTTAATCTTTCATTTGATACCATTAAGGATTTTGGTCCCGAATCGATTGCCGAGCAAACACCTGAACTCAACAAACTTCTGGAACTGCGAAAAGCGCTCACAGCTCTGAAAGGACCTTTGAGTAATGTGCCTGAATTCAGGAAAAAAATACAAAGTCTCGTAAAAGATGATGCGACCAAAGATCAATTGCTCAAAGAACTCGGCGTAGAAGACGATCAATAGGGAGAATACAATGGCGGAAGAACAACAAAACATTGTTCCAGAAGAAGAACAAACTCTGGAGCAAAGTTCTTTACTTGAAGAAATCACTCAAGCTACTAAATTGCAACCTACTGATGAAGCCTATGGAATGGCCAAGAAAGGCGTTGAAGCTCTCATTGCCCAGCTCATTGAACCCGGTCGTCAGGTTGACAAGGTCACTAAAGCGATTGTTGACGAAATGATCGCTGAAATCGACAAAAAACTAAGTCTCCAGATTGATGCCATCCTGCATGATGACAACTACCAGAAGCTGGAATCAGCGTGGCGCTCTGCAAAATATCTTGTTGACAACACTGATTTCAGGGAAAACATCAAACTTGAAATTCTCAATTTGAGCAAGGATGACCTCCTTGATGACTTTGAAGATTCACCTGAAATCCCAAAATCTGGACTATACAAAACCGTATACACTGCTGAATATGGTCAATTTGGCGGGCAACCCTATGCTGCAATGATAGGTAATTATTCTTTTGGCCCCGGCCCTCAGGACATTAAACTCCTGCAAAATATTGCCAGTGTCGCAGCCATGTCCCACGCACCTTTTATCTCGGCTGCTGGCCCTGAATTTTTCGGCGTAGATGATTTTAATGAGCTCCCAAATTTAAAAGACCTGAAATCTATTTTTGAAAGCCCCAAGTACGTCAAATGGCAATCTTTCAGAGAATCTGAAGATTCTCGTTATGTTGGACTAACCATGCCCCGATTTCTATTAAGGCTCCCCTATGGTTCTGAAACAGTTCCGGTTAAGTCTTTTGAATATGAAGAAAATGTTTCAGCCGGTCATGATGAGTACCTCTGGGGTAATACTGCTTTTTCTTTTGCCACACGCCTTACAGACAGTTTTGGAAAATTCCGATGGTGCGCAAACATTATTGGCCCGATGGGTGGAGGCGCTGTTGAAGATCTACCCTTGCATCAGTTCGATGCCATGGGCGCTACTCAGACCAAAATTCCAACAGAAGTCCTTATTTCTGAACGGAAAGAATTTGAGCTGGCGGAAGAAGGCTTTATTGGCCTGACAATGCGCAAAGGTAGTGATAATGCCGCTTTTTTCTCAGCCAATTCAGTTCAGAAAGCAAAATTTTTTGGTATTAGTAAAGAAGGCAAAGATGCAGAATTAAACTACAAACTTGGACTACAGTTACCTTATATGTTTGTCATAAACAGGTTAGCTCACTACCTAAAAGTCATTCAACGGGAAAACATTGGCACCTGGAAAGAAAAAACAGACCTGGAAACTGAATTGAACAAATGGATTAAACAATATGTAACAGAGATGGATAACCCTCCACCAATTGCACGCAGCAGAAGACCTTTACGGGAGGCTCAAGTTACAGTTGACAGTGTCGAAGGTGAACCTGGCTGGTACAAGGTTGGCTTAAAAGTTCGACCTCATTTTAAATACATGGGAGCATTTTTCACTCTTTCTTTAGTTGGTAAACTTGACAAAAAGTAATAATCTAGTCCTGATCATTTTAAGTCGTTTAACCAAATAGCGTGAGCAAACAGGAGAACAGCAATTACCCTTAGCTCAATTATGGCATGAAGCTAACTGATATTTTTCCACTATTTACCACTATTTTCATATACATAATAATTTTGAACAACGGATCAACAATAACTTTTCAAGGAGATGTTCAATGGCACTAAATGCGTATCTAAAATTGAAAGGAGAAACAACTGGTGATATCAAGGGTTCCGTCACTCAAGTAGGTAGAGAAGATGCCATCATGGTGATTGCAGTTGAACATGAAATTGAATCACCACGAGATGCCGCATCTGGACTTCCAACAGGAAAACGGCAACATAAACCAATTTCCATTTCCAAGGAAATCGACAAATCAAGTCCCTTGCTCTACACATTGCTGGTCAACAATGAAAATATCTCTGAATGGGAATTACAATTCTGGGCTCCTTCATCGAGTGGGACAGAAGAGCAGCACTATACTATTGCCCTGACTAATGCTTCCATCTCTGCAATCAAGACAGAAATGCTTAACAACAAATACCCGGAAAACATGCAACACAAAGAACGTGAACACATCTCTTTTACCTATCAAAAAATCGCCTGGACATGGAATGACGGTGGAATTACAGCTGAAGATGACTGGGAATCCCCTAACGCATAACGGTATAATTTATGAGGGAAGCACGGCTGCTTGAACGCATCCGACTCAGAGAAAAAGAACCGCATCTACGCGAAAGTGATGATCCTGCTAAGGTGGTCGACTCTATTATCGACCACCTTAATAACATTTTGAATACCCGCAGGGGAAATGTACCTATTGCCGAAGATTACGGTATTCCAGATTTCACAGAATTCCTTCATTATTACCCGGAATCTCTTCGTGAATTTGAACGTGCGATCAAACAGTCTATCAGCAAGTACGAACCTCGGTTGAAAGCTGTCCGAGTCACATTCACTCCACAAGAAGATGATATTTTTTCGGTACGTTTCCAAATCTCTGCCAAATTGGTCATGGCACCAAACGCAGCACCGATACTTTTTGACACACTGCTAGATAATGATGGCAAGATAAGCGTTCGGTCATAAGGAAAACAATAAGATACTAATCTCAACATTTATTCGGTACTCAATCAAACTGGTCATAAGATGAAAGCTTCAAACTATAAAGCAGCTTTCTTATATTCACACATCCAGAATCCTTTAACAGTTATTCTTATTCATGCTTAATCGCTATTACCAACAAGAACTGGCAACCCTAAAGGAACTTGGAGCTGAGTTCTCTGAAGCACATCCTGCTATTGCACCTATGTTAAGCGGTCCTACCGCTGATCCAGATGTAGAAAGACTTCTGGAAGGTGTTGCCTTTCTGACAGGCATGATCCGAGAGAAACTTGACGATGAGTTTCCTGAGGTTATACATGATCTCATTCAACTTATATGGCCCCATTATCTGCGGCCTATTCCTTCTAGCAGCATTGTCGCCTTCACGCCAAAACCTTCCTTAAAGCAATCTGTACAGATACCTGCTGGAACACAATTAGCATCAGTGCCTATTGAAGGAACCACCTGCCAGTTTAGAACCTGTTATGATGTTGAAGTGCAGCCTCTTGAGCTCTTAAATGTTTCATTTATAGAACCTCCAGGAAAACCCATTGCAGTTAAGCTTCAATTCGAATTAAAGGGTCTAAAACTTCATAGCTGGAGACCCAAGAAACTCCGACTGCATCTCACCGGCAACTATGCCGCTGCCTCTGATCATTATTACCTGCTTCGTCACCATACAAATAAAATTATAATCCAGGCTGAAGACTCCGCCCCCTGCACCCTTTCACCAAGCCACTTAAAACCCGTCGGCCTCACTATGGATTCAGGCGTCATTCCTTATCCAAGTCAATCTTTTCCCGGCTACAGGATACTGCAGGAGTACTTCAGCATTCCCCAAAAATTTTTATTTCTTGATATAACAGGATGGGAAAACTGGTACTCACGAGGTGACGGCAACAAATTTGATCTTCTTTTCGAGCTTGATGAACTTCCTTTTGAGCCCCCCCGACTCAAACGCCAAGACATCGCTCTATTCGCAACTCCGGTTATCAATCTATTCACCCATGATGCCGATCCTATTAGGCTTGATCATAAAAGAACTGAATACAGAATCCGGCCTGCAACTGCCAACATCGACCACTATCAAGTCTATTCCGTTGACAAGGTTGTTGGTTTTCAACAGGGAACAGCTCAAGCCAGGGACTATAGACCTTTTGATCATTTCAGCAAATCAATCGCATCTCTTCCTGTTTATCATATTTCCCAACGAAACTCACCCGCTCGACCAGGCGCTGACGTTTATCTAGCTGTCTCTTATCCCCCTGAAATGGGGCCACCAAACAAAGAAACTCTCAGCATTGGCCTAACATGTACTAATGGTAATCTTGCAGAAAAAATACAGATTGGTGACATATCTATTCCCACTAGCAGCACACCAGAATTTGTTCAATTTAAAAACCTTACGCCTCCAACACTGAGTGTACAGGCACCATTAGGTTCTAATCTTCTCTGGCGTCTGCTATCTCACATGTCTCTTAATTACGTTTCTCTTGCTAGCACCAAGAATCTAAAGGCCATGCTCGGGCTATACCTTTTCCCTGACACAAATGACAGAACCGCTCTTCTTGCCAATAAAAAAAGAGTCAGCGGTATTGAGTCAATCCAGTCAAACGGTGCTGACAGAATAATCTCAGGCTTAATGATGCGTGGCAGAGAGATTGCTGTTAATGCTCGGAATGACCACTTTGCCAGCCAGGGAGATCTCTATATTTTCGGCAATGTACTCAATGAATTTTTCAGTGTCTATGCAACCATTAATGGTTTCACTCGTTTTGTCCTTAAAGAGACTACAAAAGGAAACATTATTAAATGGCCGGCTCAAATGGGGGACCGTCCCCTGATCTAAAAATTGACCTGAAACTTTCTTTACTGAAAGAAGGGTCCTCATATTCTTTTTTCCAGGCAATTCGTCTGCTTCGCAAGTATACATCAGCCTCAGAGGATAACCACGCCCTTGGTTCACTGAAAAAAATCAGGATTGTACCAAACCTATCACTTGCATTCCCAGCTGCTGATATTGAAAAAATTGAGGAACTAGATAACTCAAAAAGTAGTGATTTTCAACTTACTGCTAATTTTTTTGGTTTATATGGTTCATCTTCCCCTTTGCCAACATTCTATACAGAAGACCTGATGAATGAGGCAGATGATGATGAATTCGCTGCAAAAGATTTTATCGATATCACCCAACAAAGACTCTACCAACTATTGTTTGGCAGCTGGCTTAAATATCGCCAATTTCAGCAGGTCACAGAAGAAAAAAATCCAGCGCACATGGAAAGGCTTTTTTGCCTGTTGGGTTTAGGAGAAAATACTTATCGTGAAGACCTCGATGACTCCAATTCGCTACTTAGATATATAGGACTTTTCTCCCAAACTCCACGCTCCGGTTTAGGCCTAAAAACCCTTCTTGAAGATGCATTACAAATTCCGGTAGAAGTAATACCAAATGTCCAGCGAAAAGCCAAAATACCTGACGACCAACGTATTCAACTAGGAAATCCAGAAATAAGACTTGGGCATGATAGTTTCCTAGGTCAAGAACTTGATGACAGGATGGGAAAATTCAGATTGGAAATTGGTCCCTTGGATGAACCTGCTTATAGAGATTTCTTCCCAGGAAGCAAATCGTTTCAAAAATTAGTATCACTCACTGACCTTTTTTTAACCGACCCGCTGGACTATGACATTGATGTCTCCATGGCATCTAACCAGGCACAAACAGTTTGCCTTGGAGGGAATCAATGGGCAAGCCTGGGACTTGACACCTGGGTCTTTTCTGGAGATTCTGCTCAAGAAACGACAAGTCGGTTTTATCCACATAGTTAAAAGTTTAAATATTGCAGAAATAAAATCTCAACACCATCGGAGAACTGATTATGCTGACAGTTGATCTTAAATCCCTTTTAGGCCGATTAAATCCATACTGTACACGATGCCTGGAAGCTGCAGCTGGTTTATGTGTTTCCCGAACACATTATGAAGTCACGGTTGAGCATTTCCTTGCTAAGCTACTTGAGGATTCACAAACTGACTTATCCTTTATCCTGCGTCATTATAATATTGATCCAGGAAAAGTTGGCAAAGCAATTGATCAAACCCTGGAGGAATTCAAAACTGGTAATGCTGCTAAACCTGTATTTTCTCCTCTTTTAATGGAATGGTTTCAAGAATCATGGTTAATAGGCTCAGTTGATCTCACTGAATCATCAGTACGTTCTGGAACACTGTTAATGACCTTATTAAAAAATCCAGGCCGTTTTGCAAATGGCAACTTTATTGATATCCTACAAATTATCAGCAATGATGCCCTGAAAACCGATTTCTGGTCAATCCTCCAGGAATCTACAGAACAAACAGCTTCAGGAGAGGAACAGGAAGGACAAATCCTCCCTCCAGGAGAAACCACTGCTCTAAATAAATTCTGTGTTGATTTCACATCCAAAGCGCAAGAAGGTGAGATAGATCCTGTTTTCGGTAGAGATCGAGAAATCAGACAAATGGTCGACATTCTTGCAAGGCGAAGAAAAAACAATCCTATTGTCGTTGGAGAGGCAGGTGTTGGTAAAACGGCAGTGGTTGAAGGATTAGCACTACGCATTATTGAAAAGGATGTACCTGACCTGTTACGTGACGTGACCATATTGGGCCTTGACATGGGTTTACTCCAGGCTGGCTCCGGCGTAAAAGGAGAGTTTGAGAATAGGCTGAAATCAGTCATAAATGAAATCAAATCCTCTCCGAAACCGATAATTCTATTTATTGATGAAGCACACACCCTCATAGGAGCAGGTGGTGCTGCTGGCTCAAATGACGCCGCAAATCTATTAAAACCCGCTTTAGCCAGAGGTGAGTTGCGCACTATTGCAGCAACCACTTGGTCAGAATATAAAAAATATTTCGAAAAGGATGCTGCCCTTGCTAGAAGATTCCAACTGGTTCAGCTAGAAGAGCCTTCACGAGACACAGCAACACTTATCCTGCGTGGACTCAAACAAAAATACGAAGAAGCCCATGGAGTTATTGTACGTGATGATGCCATAGTCGCTGCAGCAGAACTTTCGAGTCGCTACATTTCCGGCCGACAACTTCCTGACAAGGCTGTCGACCTGCTTGACACCAGCGCAGCCAGAGTCAAAGTCCTGCTCACCGCAAAACCAGACATTATCGAAGATCGTGAACGCTCAATGCAGGCCCTGAAAAGGGAACAAAAAGCTCTTGAGCGAGACAAAATGCATTCCATTGCTATAGATAAAGATCGTCTCCAAGAAATTCAGGAAGAACTTGACACTCTTTCGACAGAATTAAAGAAATTAAAACAACAATGGCTGAAAGAGCAGGAAGCAGCAAATCATCTCATTGAAAAGCGCAAAGAGCTTTATGAATTAAAAAAACAGGAATCACCTGCTGATGAAAATGATGTTGAAGCAATGCAGGAAAATATTAACCAATTAACAAAGAATCTGGAGGCACTACAAAACAATTCCCCACTGATCCGCATCGAGGTTGACCCAGATATTGTCTCCAAAGTTGTCTCCGACTGGACAGGCATTCCCCTTGGCCGAGTAATGCGCGATGAAGCCAGAAATATCATCAACCTTGATCAACACCTGCAAACAAGAATAAAAGGCCAGGATAATGGCCTCATGGCAATCACTGAAGTCATCAGAGCTGCCAAGGCAGGATTGAAAGATCCCATCCAGCCACTTGGAATCTTTTTACTTGTGGGCCCCAGTGGAGTAGGAAAGACTGAAACTGCTCTGGCTCTTGCCGATCTTCTCTTTGGCGGAGAACGTTTTGTCACCAGTATCAATATGAGCGAATTCCAGGAAAGGCATACTGTTAGCAGGCTAATAGGTTCTCCCCCTGGATATGTAGGCTTTGGGGAAGGGGGTATCTTAACAGAGGCTGTTCGACAACGACCCTATTCCGTAGTCTTGCTTGATGAAGTTGAAAAGGCCAATCTGGAAGTTATGAACCTATTTTATCAAGTTTTTGATAAAGGCACTCTCTCTGATGGAGAAGGACGTACCATAGATTTTAAAAACACAATAATTTTTTTAACCAGCAACCTCGCCACCGATGTGATTACAGAATTATGCAGCACCGATGAACCTTTACCACCAGAAGCTCTAACAGGAGCAATACGTCCCATATTGAACAACCATTTCAAACCTGCCCTATTGGCCAGAATGACAGTTATTCCATATATGACTCTTCCCACAGACATTCTCAAAGATATTGTTATACTCAAACTCAACAAACTAGCTTCCAGAATGGCTGAAACACACAAAATAACATTGACCTATGACGATGCAGTGGTTGAACAGATCGCCTCAAGATGCGTTGAAGTTGAAACTGGTGCCCGAAACATTGACCATATTATGAACGGTACTGTTTTACCACATATGTCACGGGAGATTCTCAATCAAATGAGCGAAGAAGCTATGCCTTCTGCTGTCAACCTTGGTATGGATGACAAGGGTGACTTCAGTATTCACTTTACAGGAGCATAATCATGCCCATTGAAGAAAGAACCAGGTTTATCTTCACATCCAGCGCCCTTGCTGACGATACCTTCACATTGGTAGAATTCACAGGGCTGGAAGCTATATCAAAACTCTACAAATTTGAAATCATTCTTGATGCAGAAGACCCGGAAATCGATTTAAAAGAAGTGTTGAAAAATCCTGTCACTCTGACAATTGAACGTGATGGAGAGGCTCAAAGAACCTTTCATGGTATACTTTCCCGCTTTGAACAATTGCATGAATACAGCGAACACATCTATTACCGCGCAGTGTTAGTCCCACGTCTGTGGATTGCAGACCAACACCATGAAAACCAACTTTTCCTAGACAAAAAACTTCCTGAAATAATAGAAGAAATCCTCAAGCAGACTGGTTTAACCAGCCAAGATTATGAGCTTCGCCTTACCGGAAATTACCAGCCGTGGGAATACATTTGTCAATACAATGAAACTGATTTCAACTTCATATCCCGCTGGATGGAACGGGAAGGAATTTACTACTATTTTGATCAAAATGATGATGGAGAAAAAATAATTATTACTGATCACTCAACCGCTCATGCTGATATTCCAGGAGAAGTAAGTATCCGGTATTCTCCTCCAGATTCCCTTGTGCCGACCACCCGTGATCAAGTCCGTGAATTCACCTGCAGACAACAAATGCTGCCGCAAAAAGTCGTATTAAAAGATTACAACTACCGCAAACCATCACTTGACTTAAAAGGTGAGGCCGATGTGGATAGTGAAGGACGTGGTAATGTATATATCTACGGTGAACATTTTAAAACACCTGAAGAGGGAAATGCTCTGGCAACCATCCGCGCTGAGGAACTTCAGTGTAAAGAGATGGTATTTCATGGAGAGGGTACTGTTCCCCCATTTTTAAGTGGCTATATTTTTGAACTCAATGATCACTATCGAGACAGCTACAATCAACGATACCTGATTACTGAACTAAGTCACCAGGGTGTGCAGGCTAACTATCTCACCAGCAGCATGGAGGTAGCACCAGAAGATATCACTCCCAGCTATTTTAACCGTTTTACAGTTATACCTGCAGATATTCAATTCAGACCGGAAAGAGTCTCTGTAAAACCCAAATTTTATGGCACATTAAATGCCAAAGTTGATGCTGGCGGCGATGGGCAATATGCTGAAATAGATGATGAAGGAAGATATAAAATCAGCTTACCCTTTGACCAAAGCGGTAATCAGGACGGCAAAGCCTCTCGCTGGATCCGTATGTCTCAACCTTATGCTGGTGCTGATTACGGCATGCATTTTCCGCTTCACAAAGGTACAGAAGTCCTACTTACCTTTATTGACGGTGACCCTGACAGACCTATCATTTCAGGTTCTGTTCCTAACCCTGAGACTATGAGTCCAATCACAGGTGAAAATCAAACAAAATGTATGATTCGTACAGGTGGTGGCAACCAGATTCATACCGAAGACCAAGATGGCAATCAGCTCCTTAAACTTTATTCACCAACAGCCAACTCATCTATTCGCATTGGTGCCCCTAATCCCAGCGGTGAAAGCGGAATTGCCATTGACACCGAAGACAATATGTGGATGGTTGTTGAAGGTTGGCAGGATGCCAGAATAGGCCAATGGCGGCAGTTTCATGTTGAAGGACAGGAAGATAAATATGTTGATCAAGATAGAAACCTTTATGTAGGTGGTAAAGAAAAAATAGAAAATTCTCAAACGAGGAAAAAAACTGTCACCGGTAAAGAGAAAAGTTTTCTCAATGGAGGCCAGGACACCTACGTTCGCGGTGGGAGAATTATGCAAGTAAGTACTGGCGGTGATACTACTACAATTTATGACGGCCAGAACCACACTGTCCATGGCAACAGAAGATTAACGGTTAATGGGGCAAACACAACAGTTTCCAACTCAGAAACATATACAGTAAACGGTACCAGAACAATTACAGTAAATGGCGCACAAACCAGAACTATTGATTCAGAAACCTCTATTCACAAAGTAGCTCAAAATGAAATCAAAACAGGCAATTATATCAGTTGTTATTCAGGAGCCTATGCTGACAATAAACTAGCCGCAGCATTTGAAAACTATATTGGTATAAAGCTTGAATTAAAAGCATCTGTGGGGATAGAAATTGCTGCAATTAAATTAGGTTTTACGACCCTTAACATTGCTCAGGACATGGTTGTAATGAAAGAAGGGAAACTAGTTGCCGGTGACAAAGTTTATCTCAGCCAGAGAGTAATAGATATGATTGGCTGAACCTCATATTTTCAAAGCAAAAACTCTAATACTAAAGACGCGACAGGCTAAGATGGAGAAAAAATTCTGATATGAAAGTAGTAAAATCTTTAAAGCAGGGTTTTTTATATCGAACCTTTGAAAAAAACAACCGTTTTTACCTGACAACGTCCCTGCTCAGCTTTTTCTCCTTTGCCAAAAAACCGAAAATCCATACAGAAATCGATTTCTGGAAATATTTCAGTACAATAAATCAGGATAACATTGTACTTGATCCTGGAATGCCAAAACCTCACGCTGAAGTTTTGGTACAGGGAAAATTTTTCTCAAAAAATAAAAACCCTGTCCAGGCCGGTAATGTCCGTCTCAATATTGGTCCAATTGCAAAAGAACTATACATTTTTGGCAATCGTCATTGGATAAAATCTGGCAATATGGCTTGGGGTATCTCTGATCCAGAACCCATGACAGAGATGGACATCTGTTATAAAAATAGTTTCGGAGGTCCCGGATTCCTCAACAATCCACTTGGAAAAGGCTTTGTTTCCCCAAAAACACCTAGTAGTAAATATTTGGCCCTGCCAAATATTGAATCACCTAAAAGACTAATAGGTTCAATACAGGACACCCCTAATCCCATAGGTTTTGGGCCTCTTGATTTAACTTGGCCTCAGCGAGCCAAAAAAGCTGGGACATATGACGAGTTGTGGCTTCAGACAAGATTTCCAGGGATACCCGATGATATAGATTGGAGTTATTTCAATGCTGCACAAGAAGACCAGCAATGCAAAACCTATTTTCAAGGAGATGAATCATTTTCATTTGAAAATATGCATCCTGATAAAGCATATCTCTCCTCAAAACTTCCCGGAGTTCGCCCCCGCTGTTTTGTCACTCATCTCGAAGGTGACAAAGAAAATTTCAAGGAAATCCAAACAAATCTCGATACTGTCTGGTTGTTTCCCAATGATGAAAAAGGACTACTGATATATCGAGGTACTCTTGAAATCAAAGATCCTGATGCAGATGATATACTTCACTTGATTTCAGCATTTGAATATATGGATAATGCCTTACGTCCAGTAGATCATTATTATAACGCATTGCAAAAGAGATTGGACAAAGAAAAAGGCCGATTCCATCAACTTAGTGAAAAAGACCTACTGCCTTCTGGAGAAAAATCAGGATTAAGTGATTTAATAGAAAATTCCGAAGATGCTACTGCGCAAAAAAGCGAAAAAAACTTTCTAAAAGATAATCTTATAATCAGAGGGGAAAGAGCCCGAGATAAAACAATTGAAGATATGAAACAACTTGGCCTGGATCCTGGGAAACATATAGATAAAGATCCTACAACTGTACCTACACTAGATTTTGATAATATTGATCAATTCATTGATGAACTTGATAAAACACTTACAGATGCAGAGACTATAAAATCAAAAGAAAAAGAGGATCTTAAAAAACGTATCAATGCTCTTGGCCTTGACTATGACTCTATGGTTAATGAAGCCAAAGCCAATGCTGGCGGCAGACCAAAATATTCTCCAGAAGAAACCATTGAGACTCTCAAACAAGTAGGTATATATGATCGTGAAGTAGAGAAACAACTCTATGAGAACAAGAAGAAAATAGACCAAACATACCGTTGTTACGGTCATTACTTTCCTCCAGCAGCAAAACCGTCTGCTCAAGAAATGATAACAATGCGGGAGTCCGTACTAGCTGGATGTAAAAGAGGAGAATCTTTTAAAGGAGCAGAGTTAACTGGTATTGACCTTTCAAACTCAGATTTACGGAGAATAGATTTTTCAGAAGCATTTCTTGAAGGCGCTGATTTTTCCGGTAGTGATTTAAGAGGGGCTAATTTAACTGGAAGTATTTTGGCCCGCTGCAATTTAACAACCGTAAATCTTTCAGCATGCCAGCTGGATAATACAAATTTTGGCCATGCATTGATAGAGAATACAGATTTCAGCGAATCAAGTATGCATAAGTCTATCATGGTAAAAGCAAAACTCTCCAATAGTGTTTTTAAAAAGACACAAATGACAGAATCTGATTTTTCAGAAGCGCTTGTTACTGGTTGTCACTTCCAACAAAGCAATCTCAACAAAGCTAAGTTTCTGGCCACTAAATTATCTGATACTCAATTTGTAAAAGCAGACTGCAGCGAAATACTTTTTTATGATACACTTCTTGATCAAATTAACTTTTCAAAAAGCAATCTAACATCTGCAATGTTTGTAAATGTTAAGGGCTCAGATATTAACTTCAAGCAAGCCAACCTAACGAATCTAAGAACAGCAATGGAAACAATTTTTTCCAATTCTACATTCCAAAATGCTACTTTACGAGAGGCTAATTTACGGGAGTTAAACCTGAGTAAAACCAACTTTCAAAATGCTGACATTACAAATGCTGATCTAAGTAAATGCATACTCCACAATGCTGATTTTACTCATGCCAATGCAAAGCAAACCCAGTTTGTAAAGGCCGATCTTACCGGGGCGAAATTGATTGGAATCAATCTTTTTGAAGGATCTCTACAGCAAGCCTGTCTTCATGAAACAGACCTGCATGGTGCAAATCTCTATGGTGTCAATTTCATGCGAGTTCAATTTAGAAACACTAATCTTGGTAATGCCAATTTAAATAAAACTTACCTAGACCGTTGGGTGAATAAATGAATCTTGAAGAACTTATTAACAAGATGAATTCCTTTTCCGGCCCAAGTTCAGATCCACCGATACGGGTCAGCAAAGAACAATTGGAAAAATTGGTTTCCCTTGGTGAGGTTATCAGCCACATCGACTGTTCAAAAATGGACCTGAGTAATGCCCATTTACAAGGTGGAATTTTTGAATATGTTGACTTTTCAAACACCTTGTTGACCATGGCCCAACTAAACGATTCAATTTTGGTTGAACCTACATTATTCCAGGCAGATATTTCTGGAGCATGTTTGCATAATGTAACAATTCATAAAGGTGACTGCAGCAAAGCCATTGCTATTGGTTGTAATGCAACTGATGCAAATTTCCATCAGACTAAACTGAATAATATTAATTTTTCAGCATCTGATCTTCGCTTTTTAAAGGTGATTCAGTCTGATCTTAAAGATGCAGACCTGAGCAAATGCAAGCTACAACGGGCAACTTTTTATGAAACCCCTATGAGTCAAACTGACATCAGCAACTCTACTCTTGAACAAACTGTATTCCTCTCAACTGACCTTACTGGCATCAAAGTTCAAAATACTCATTTTGAACGCTGCTTTCTCAAAGATACATGTCTGGCTGGCATGAACCTCAGCGGACTTGATCTATCCAAGAGTCAATTTATCAATGCAGATCTAAGAGAGGCTAACCTGTCTCAAGCAAACTGCACTCAAACCAATTTCATGGAAGCCAACCTCAGTGGTGCTAATTTTAATAAAATTGATGGGAAATACGCTATTTTTTTAAAGGCATTGATGGACAAGACCTCGTTCCAATCTGCAAAACTGCAATTCAGTTCTTTTGAACAAGCCACGTTAGGACAGTCCGATTTTACTAACGCAAACCTTGAATCAAGTATCTTTACAAAATCTGTCTGTAAAAATACCAGGTTCAATGATGCAAATTTAACTTACTGCGACTTTTCCCATGCAGACATGTCAAGAGCAGATCTATCCCGAACAAATCTCTTTCGAACAAATTTTCACTCAATTACTGAACAACAAACTATCTGGAACGGAGCAAATAGAGCCATTGCTCTAACTACGGATCCTGATTTGGCTGAAGCAGAAAAATGGCAAGCTGGTCCTAAATAAAAAATCAAAGTTAAATTTTCACTCCACCCTCTCATCAGGAGGCATTACCTTGGAAAATCTAGCAATAAATAATCAAACCGATCCTGTCTTTCAGGAATACGGTAAAGTTATTGAACAAAATCAACAATCTTTTATGGTTGAAACTCCAACAGGCAAATGGTCAGCAAAACAAGCTGTTAGCTGCCTAATTGAACCAAGAGTTGGAGATAAAGTACTTCTCGCTTTCAATTCTAATGACATTTCATTTATCCTTGCAATTCTCAAACGAGATACAGTGGAACCATACACTCTTCAATTTGACAGAGACATTCAAATTAAAGTCACACAAGGTCGCCTGGCTCTTGCCTCCAAAAATGGAATCGACATTGCCTCTGAAAATGATATTCGATTAATGTCCTCAAATATCAACATGCACGCCAAGCACGGAGAACTAAGTATCGATTCTCTTAGTTACATTGGCACAATACTTCAGACACAAATTAATAGAATTCGATTATTTAGTGATATTGTAGACAGTGTTATTGGAAGGTTTACCCAAAAGATTAAAAGATCATATCGGTTTATCGAAGAATCTGAACAAGTTAAAGCTGAACGCATCAACTACGACGTGTCAAATCTTTATTCCGTAAAGGGAAAATATACTATCGTTACAGCAGAAAAAGACATTAAAATTGATGGCGAAAGTATCCATGTAGGATAAAAAGGAGAATTTATGTTTGCAAATACTCAAATGATGGGAATGGACTTTGCCTTTCCAGATGTCTGCCTTACCCCGGCCCCACCAGCCCCACCAATACCCATTCCATATCCAAATATCGCAATGGGTCCTACCGCAAACCCAGGAACAGCCTGCAAGAAAACCTTTATGATGGGAATGCCTGCACATAACCTGGGTACGGTCACCCCGATGACTAACGGTGACAATGCAGGAGTTAGCCTGGGAGTTGCTTCCGGTCGTGTCATGGGACCATCAAGGCATCTAACCGGAGCATTTACAGTTCTCCTGGAGGGGAAACCAGCTACGAGATTGACAAGTGCAAGCCTACAAAACGGGACCAATGCTCCTGGCATGAGAATAGTACCCAGCCAGATCAAAGTTCTTCTGCTTGCACCCTAAAAATATTTTAAGCACACCTGATAATTATCCAAGGAAACACACTGAGATTATGAATATGATTATGCGACATGACGGTAAGCACAAGCATCAAGAAGTAGTATCTTCCTGATGCAAGGGTGATGCAAAGGGCATACATATAAAATTTCATGTGCTTCAAAAACACCTCACATAGTATGCTGCAATTTTACTACGATAATAATAATAATTGCTCGGAAATATTTTCAACAACTTGATTGATATGAATAAATCTACACCACAATCACAACCAAACATCTCAATCATTTTACAATCTGATCAAAATATTATTCAGCCACCAAGATCTTTCTCAACTTCCTTTAATATCGGCCGAGACCCTGCCTGTGACATTCATTTAGATCAACAAATCGTCAGTAGAGTACACGCAGAAATTCTTTACATAGGTGACAAATGGTGGGTACATGACCAAGGAAGCCTTAATGGTACTTTTATAAACGATCAACCTATAGATCGTTCTCCTCTTTCTGATCAAGATATAATTGAATTTGGCCAGGACGGTCCACATATAACAGTAAACCTCCCACAAACAATAGAAAATGGCCAAGCTAATGATGAGGATGATGACCTTTCATTAACACACTATAAAAAATATTATTTACAGAACCCAGATGATGAAGATGTTGGGACCCATACCAGGATGATGCGCCTTGCTTTTTCTGAAGTTCAGAAGAAACAAAAAAGACAATATGGCGGTATCATTTTGCTGGTAACCTGTCTCTTTATTTTTGCTGGATCCATAGCTATTTACAAGCACCAGCAGGTCAAAAAACAAAAAATTCTAGCTGCTGAAATTTTTTATTCAATCAAGACACTGAATCTGGAATTTTCAGGATACCTTCAAGAAGCAAGAGAAAGTAATGACCCTGAATCATTAAAAAAAGTAAAAAAATACCACAAACAAAAACTAGCGTTAGAGAAAAGTTATTCTCAGTTTATAGATAGCCTAAATATTTACGAAAAGAGCATCACAAAACAAGAAAAAATCATCTTACGAATGGCACGTACCTTTGGAGAAAGTGAAATTTTTATTCCTGATGATTTTATCCAAGAAGTCATGCGTTACATTAAAAAATGGCAATCTACGAAGAGACTTTCAAGAAGCATTGCCAGAGCTCAAAAAAATGACTACATCAAAACGATAACCGATACCATGCTCCTCTATGATCTGCCACCTCATTTTTTTTACTTGGCACTTCAAGAAAGCAACTTTGATATTGATGCTTGCGGACCTAAAACAAAATGGGGCATTGCTAAAGGCATGTGGCAATTTATCCCTTCCACTGCAACCTATTATGGACTTACAACTGGACCTTTACAAGAGTTTCGCCGCCCCGATCCACAAGACGAGCGACATAATTTTAAAAAATCCACCAAGGCTGCCGCCAAATATTTGCGCTACATTTATGATACCGATGCCCAGGCATCAGGCCTCTTGGTCATGGCATCCTATAATTGGGGGGAAAACAGGGTCAACCGCCTGATCAAACAAATGCCAATGAACCCAAAAGAAAGGAATTTCTGGCAATTTCTTAAACAATACAAACAACGCATACCCAAACAAACCTATGATTATGTGTTTATGATCTTTTCCGCTGCTGTAATAGGAGAAGACCCCAAATTATTTGGCTTTGACTTTGACAATCCTTTTGCAGCGGTTGATGTATAAGCAATAATAATGTTCTGTTAGTTGTTATTATTATTATTTTTAACATTGTATGAGATGAAAAATATTTGAAAATGATTTGCAAGGATATGACATGAAAAAAATATGGATAAGCTCCATTGATGGCAAAAAAAATAAAGTGCAAAGTATTATGACCATGTTGAAAACCTATGGTCTTGGTGCTGACGGTCATTTTTGGGAAGACAATCTGGATACCTTTTCTTGGATCAAACCACGAAAAGAAATTCTGGACCAGAGCATCAACATGTGGGTTATCCTCGCTTCCAATAAATCATTGCAGAATCCATCCATCCGTTATGGTTTAACAATGCTAACTCTGAGCATTCAAGCGCATCGTGGTTTAGCATTTCCCATCCTCATATTGCAAACAGCCAAAGAAACAATCAATCCTGAAACACTGACCACTCCACTTAGAGATGTTACAATACTTGAAGCAGATAATCCTTCTCTTGGAGCCAAATTAGTCACAAAACTCCATACTCCCATACAAAAACAATCAGCTGACTATTATCTTGATATCTATGCAATAGATAGAATTGGTCAATGGTTTGAAGTCGGGCCGATAAGCCAAACATGGAAAGGTGTCATGTTTGGTGTAACCAATGCAGATATTTCCCTTCATGCTGTTGGCCCCAAAGGACAGTTACCCGAGAAATCTACTCTCAATTACCCCATGCAGGGCCTGGAAGTCGAAGTAGGGGAAAGAAAATTTACCGCTTGGGCAGTCCAGAATGAACTGCAACCTGACACATCATATTATATTAAAATAAATGGAAACCCGGATGCTGTTTTATTCAGTCAATTTTCACCAGAAGACAGCACTGAGGCATTTATTATCAACCTCCAATGACATCAGTGACCATACTGGACAAATTCAAATGGCCTTGTTGACAGAACACTCTGGAGCATGCTATAAAAAGTTATAATTACAAAAACTTATCAGGTCAATGAACATGGAAGAAATAAATATTGAGAGAAAAAGTCTGGACAGCCAGGAGTTTTTAAAACTTCGCCAGGCAACAGATACAATTTCCCATATGCTGGCAAAACGCCTCAAAGATCATCTCTCTGTTCTCAAACCACTTTTTCTACCCCGCAAACTACTGGGAACATATATTAAAAGTTCTTCGCAACAGGAAATTCACGGTTCCGACAAGGCTTTTGCCAAATTACAGGAAAAATATGGCGCTGTTTGTGAAAAACCCTTTGGCCTATCCAAAAAACTACAGCCCCCACTTCCTGCTATTTCAAACCAGATAGAAAGTACCCCTTTCCAATATACTCTTACTCTAAACGATAGTGATGACAAGCCCATAACCATTACATCACCAACACGGTTTATTCTCTCTTTTCAAAGTGAATGTCCGATAAACCGTCTTCGAGGAATGCTTGCTGGGACTGAAGGACGCCAGATAGAAGATATGCGCCAGGCTCTTATTAACCACCTATCCATGGTTATTTTTCTTGAGCTTTTTCCAGCTCTTACTCAACTCCTTAAGGACTTACGCTATGAAGTTGAAATAGTGGAACTTTCAAATCTAGGAAACATTCCTGTTGTTATCTTGACTGCCCCAATTCCAACTTTCTTGCCAGCAGATAATTTTATAACTGAAATCACCCAACTTTCAGGTATCCCTGCTTTTCAAGAAATAATTGACATAAACGCACTTGATAATATTCCAGACCCTTTAGCTGATGCTCTTTTTAAAGCAACTTCATAAAAAAACATCCCTTTGCCATAAACAATTAACTGAAATAACAACTTTCTTACAGGTAATCATTATGCCACGCTCACTCATGATCATCCTCGTGACACTAGTACTTATTATTGGGACAGGAAAAATTGCTCTTACCAGTGAAAACAGTTGCGAAGAGCTCATGAATACCAAATGTACAGGTTGTCATTACAGCAACAGAATCTGCAAAAAATTGACAAAGAAAAGTAAAAGAAAGTGGATAAGAACCGTTAAAAATATGGTTCGCCACGGTGCTAAAATCTCCAAGGATGAACTAAAAGAAATAGTCACCTGCCTGACTGGCCCTTCACCAGGGATAACAGCATGGTGTAAGGAAGATGAATAGAGGACCTTGTTCCAAATAATGATATATTGCAACACAGTGAGAGAAGTATGTGATATCGACTGATCCTCACTAATCCCTACTTGTTGTGTTTTTTTTGTGTTTATTTATTCAATACAAATAAAAGGATAGTATCAGCAATGAACTACCATAAAAAATCAAGTCTTAACTCCTGATTTGATGCTGGAATATTCTCAGGAGGGAGCCAACTCACTTTCACTGGAATTTTTCCATCCTTGTCTGGACTACTAGCTGTAATTATTAAATTATCTCCAGCCAAAGTACCTTGTCTTTCGAAAAGTTGACTTAGTTTTTTCAAAAATTGAACCTCAAGATCTTTAGCTTCTAGTTGCTGATCTAATAAATCCCTGGCTGTAATAACTAACTGAACAAATCTGGAGACCAATGCCTGATAACTCAGTGTCACATCCAGAGATACCGCAATATCATTTGTAATAAAAGCAGAATCCTTCAAACTACGTAAAACTATAATTCCTGAACTTGCTAGCTGCTCCAGCTTCTCATCACTGAAAATAAACTCAACTGGTTTTGATTGTCGAGCATGAGATGTATCAAGTGGGAGATTATCCAAACGCTGCTGCCGATAAAGATTGATCCCCACAGGCCAACTATAACGAGAAATCGCCTGACTAAAAAGGACTGAAATAGCCCAGACTGGAGCTACCCAGAGAAAATGTCTCTCAGTAATTTTAATTTTTCTTGGTTCATTTTCCTTACCATAAGGAAATCGGCCTAAAACACGATTGCAGGTCAATGCTAACCATTTTCCAGCGGGAGTATTTTGCAGCTTCTTCCATTTGGCAAAAGATGAATTATCAAGGTAATTAGGAAGGTACGCTAGTTGTTCTAGTTCCTCCCATTTTGTGATTTGGAAAAACTGCGGTTCTATCCAGGCTACAACAGGAGCTAGTATCGTATTTCCCAACTCTGCAAGATCAACTAATAATTCCATGGACCTGGAGGAACTGTTAAACCCTATATCAACCACCAAAAGTGAGGGAGGATTTAACAAAAGATCAGACATAAGATTATCAAGAGTCTCTTCCAGGTTATTTAAAACAACTGGAACTATTTCAATCCTCAGCTGATCAGTTGTTTTTTGCTTATCAAACAATAACTGCAATCCTCTCCATGCACCTTCCATAGCCTGAAAATCTTGATTTTGCATAAGAATAGTCAGAATCTGCTGCAAAATATCTTCAAGCTGTTCCACACCTGAAGTATTTCGGTCTCCTTTCAAACAATCTTCATCAGGCATTGCCACCATTGACAAAATAGAATCAATAACATCTCCCTGTGGAGCTGAATCTTTTTCGAAAGTTTTCTGCAATAAAATGTCAGGCAAATGCGACCATTTTTGAAACTGACTTTTTATTTGATCGATATCAAGACCTTGCCTCATGGAATTTTCCAAAAATTCCTTTGCTTTTACTAAATCTTTCAAATAAGACTGACTGGCTATAAGTCCATCTGGTGTAAAATCTTTCAGGCTTGTAAAAGATATCTCAATACCTTCAGCAGAACATAAATTCTTGGGAAGATGAAGATAAAGGGAGGGTTGAAGAAGATCCATAGCTTCTGAGAAATCAGCACTTTCAACAAAAACAGCCTTTTCTTCCCATGGTTTAACTGTTTCATGAGTAAAAGGTGCTAAAGCTAAAATAGTATAGCTCAACGAGGATCTGTTCATGGCATCTCCTTCCTGACGTTTAAAGACTGGTTAGTTTTTTATAATGCTTCAACGCTCTTGTAAATGTCTCACAATACTTAGAAAATACTCTTAAATTTATTGGTCATATTACCTAAAATTTGAAAAACTTTGCTTTTCGCTCCTGTCTCCAACGATAACTCATTAAAATAAACAAATACAGCACACGAAAAGATAATAATAAGCAAGATTACCAGAATATATAACCACTTAAAACTCCTTTTTCCTGAAGAAGATGCTAATGCCTCGTTATTGCGCTCTGCATTAGGACCGGAACTAACAGAAGAGCGTTTCTGACTTTCATTATTACTTATTTCTGCCAGACGTCCATCACCAAGAAATTGAAACTGAGGGCCTTCAGGAGAGAGAGCAAGACATGTATCTGGATGAATGACAGTATCATTCTCAACAGGTTGATTGTTCAATAATACAACTCCTCTACCCGTCAGATCTTTGACCCAATATTTTTCATCTTTAAAAAAGATCTGTAAATGATGGGCAAGTAAACTTCTATCGTTGATAATAAAATCACAATCTATACCACTGCCAATGGTTACAGGAAGCTTGTTGAACGCCTTTAGAGTTGCTCCATATTGAATAACCAAAGATTTTTGAACAGTCTCAACTATTTTATTTTCACTACTTGCTTGTACAGCGCTAACCAGTGGTACCTTACTTTTAGCCTTAAAAAAATCATTTTTCTGTTCTACTTTTTCCTCAATGATTATTGATTCTTGAGAAGGAACAATATCATTTTCAGCTACGACTTCAGAACGTTCTACCTCAACTTGCTGGTCACAAATACCATTTACATCAGCAACTGTACTGAGAAATGATACCTTTGGTCCTTCATCTCCAAAAATAAGAACATCGCCATTTTTCAAAAAGGCCTTTTTAGTAAACTTTCCATTTACCATAGTTCCGTTGGCACTGTTGTCATCCAATCGGTATCGGTTCCCCTCTCTGACTAATACAGCATGTTTACGAGAAATACAGGTATCATCTTTAGGAAAAACTACATCACTGTCAGGATGCCTGCCAATAGAGATAACATCTTGATAAAATTCCTGTATCTCACCTTTTAAAGACCCATCAATGTGGACCAACTGAACCTGAATACCAGGAGCTTTTTTCATAATTGTATATTCAAAAGTTTAATTACGAGAAGAGTATATGTCTTTCCAGATAGTTCATCAAATATTAAAATGCCAAATTGAGCCATCAACAATTTGATTCAGGATGCAATGACTCATATATTACTTTGTAATCTACAAGTATAATAGATCAAACAATAAAATCTTATTCAAGCCCAAAAGAACATGTTTATAATTGTCCTTATCATGATTCTTACCACAAAATCAGCCTGATAAATTCATCCCTCCATCGGCATCTCCTGAATATGCCGGAGGCTACTAAACCATGGAACCCTCCCCCGCAAATTTCATGCAATAACAGCCACTTAAAGTGACTAACATATATTTCCACCAGTTTTTGTGCTTCCGATAATAAAAAAATATATGCAAAGCATTGAAGCCAGATAAAATAAAAAAAGCCGTTTCTCCGGGTGGAAAAACGGCTTTCACTAAAAAAAAATCGGCCTTATTCATTAAGTAATAGAAAAAAGATCCTGACTACGACTTATTATTATAGACTGATAATTAATAAAGCCTCAAGTACTGATTAAGTTCCCAATCGGTTACAGCTGTACGGTATGCATCCCATTCTTTCTCTTTTGCTTCTATAAATTTACTGAAAATATGCTCACCAAGAGTATTCTTTGCAATTTCACTTTCTTTCATAACGTCAAGAGCTTCTTGCAGGTTTGCTGGCAAGGAAGCAATTCCTGCTGCATCTTTGTCAGCAGGTGTCATGGAAAAAATATCCTGGTTTACAGCAGCAGGGGTTTTAAGTTTATTCTTGATACCGTCAAGACCAGCATTCAACATCATGGGCAGGGCCAAATAAGGATTGCAGGTAGGATCAGGACAACGAACTTCTGTTCTTGTTGCCAAACCTCTTGCAGCTGGAATACGAACAAGTGCAGAACGATTGGATGCAGACCAAGCTACGTATACAGGCGCTTCATATCCAGCCACTAAACGTTTGTAGGAGTTTACAAGTGGATTGGTAATTGCTGCAAAACTCCGTGCATTTTTTATTGTACCAGCAATATATTGATATGCCGTCTCACTAAGTTTTAAGGGACCATTTTCATCAAAGAAAGCATTAGTTCCGTCCATATTAAAAAGAGACTGATTAGTATGCATACCTGAACCATTGATACCAAAAACAGGCTTTGGCATAAAGGTAGCATAAAGACCATATCTGGCTGCGATGGACCGTACAACCCATTTAAAGGTTACAGTATTGTCTGCACAGGTAAGCGCATTTGCATATTTGAAATTAATTTCATGCTGTCCTTCAGCTACTTCGTGATGAGATGCCTCAACTTCAAACCCCATAGCTTCCAGAGTCAAAATAATCTCACGACGACAATCAATTCCAGAGTCCTCTGGATCAACGCTAAAGTATCCAGCTACATCATGAGTTTTCGTGATAGGATAACCGTTTTCATCTTTTTCAAAAAGGAAGAACTCGGCTTCAGTTCCAACATTCATGGAGTAACCCATTTTCTCAGCATCAGCCAGAACACGCTTCATGTTGTTACGAGGACAACCGTCAAATGGCGTCACACCATCAAACTTATAGATGTCACAAATAATTCTAGCTGCAGCTTTACCATCCTGATTACGCCAAGGAAGAACACAAAAAGTGTTGTAATCTGGAATCAAATACATGTCAGACTCATCTATACGAACAAAACCATCGATGGAAGAACCATCAAACATCATCTTACCATCCAAAGCCTTCTCAATCTGACTCAATGGAATTGCAACATTTTTCATAAAACCGAAAATGTCGACAAACTGTAGACGGAAAAAATGTACATTTTCCTCTTTAATAATTTTCATTATATCTTCGCGTGTCATGCACATCTCCTTTTAGAGAATTTAAAAAATTATTCCCGACGAGCTGCTCGCCCAGGAATTTATCACTCTGGCTATGCCGAGTTTACAAACTACTTGAAACCTTATTCCACCTTAGCAAGGTGGACAAAACCAAAATTGATTATGTATAAAAAGCACTTCATTTTATACATAATCAAGTAGTGAACAATATGTCTTAATTTTACAAAAAGACTGGAATATCCTCATGCCCATGCAATCTTGACTTGGAATAGTATTTTTTTTCAATTCATACCTTGTCAGCATCCTTAAAAACAATTTGCAACAGGGCATTTTTCAATTTATCTTCAAAAGTCCATTTAGTTATTTTATGCCCATCTCTTCTCGTCACATAAAAAACATCAATTAACTGTTCTACCTCAGTGGCTATTTTAGCTCGATGAATATTCAGACCAAAATCAGAGATAATCTGAGCGAGTTGATACAGTTTAACCAGTTGATCTTCACAGTACACCTCCACTATTGAAAACCGATCGGATGTTTTATTATCAATTATTACTTTTTGTTCTAGCTTTTGGATATTTTTCCTGCTGCTGTAAATCTCTTTATTTAGTTTATCCTGCAGTTTATATCCAACATCTAAACGATAATTTACAGCTTGATTTAAATCAGTTTCAAATCTTATCCAATCATGTTCATTAAACCCTTTACTGGAAACTGACTCAATTTCAATCACATCTACAACAGTATTATCTGGCCAGGTAAAAATCTGAGCAGACAAGACGCTAAAATTATGCAGAGCAAGAACTCCAAAAATCTTTGCCAACAAACCTGGACGATCCTTGCTCATAATCAACAAAGAACCATAATTATCATTCTCCTGAGGAAACACAAGCACCTGTTGTTGCAAACGAACAGCTTGATCACAATGAACTTGCAAATGATATTTAATCATTTCAGGCGATATACTCATCATATAATCTTCAGGAAGATCTTCGACATTTATCCTGGTTTCCTCACCTGTCAATAAATCATGCACCTGTTGTTGCAACCAGGAAATGCCGTGTTCTTCACTTTTGGCTATTTCATCCCTTTTGACCTCAGCACTACACATGGCCTCCATACAAGATTTAATCCTAAAATACAACTCCGACATCAAACTAGCTTTCCAACTGGACCAAGCTGAAGGTCCAGTTGCCTTTGAATCAGCGATACTTAAGACGTATAGCATTGCAAGGCGATCAGTATCAATAATGAGTTCTGCTGACTTACGAATAAACTCCTGATCATCCAAATCGCGACGCAAGGCATTTTCCGGTAAAAAAAGATGATAACGAACCAAAAAAGCCAATACCTGACAGTCCTGCCTTGTCATCCCCAAACGCTTACCAATTAGACCGATGATTTCAGCTCCACGCTCAGAATGATCAGTTTGTTTTCCTTTGCCAATATCATGAAGCAAGGCTGCAAGAAAAACCAGCACAGGTGAAGATATTTCTGTAAATGCTTCCTTATGTTCAGCTCGTAACCCTGCCAATTCAGAAACAGTTTGTAACTGATGCCTATCAACAGTATATATGTGATATAGATCATGCTGCGCCAGGGACTCAACTTCTCTGTACTCTGGAAGATAAGCAGTTAACAGTCCTGTTTCCAACATGACTTCCATCACAGGCATAGGATCCTCTACCTGTAGCAACAGCTCTTTAAGAATCTTAAAATTACGCCTTGATTTCCTAAATTTATCATCAACAAGATGCAAATGTTCAGCTACTATTTGTCTCGTATTATGGTGCAAAGAAAGACTATTTCGACCTGCCTGGAGAAAAAGACGCAACAACGTATGGGGACGTTTTACTACTGCCTCTTTAGTGCTTAAACGGACAAATCCTTGTCTTGAAATAATATCTTTTTCCAACACATTTTCTTTACTATTTGGCCCGGTAAGACCGAGCACCTCCTGAACATGCTCAAAGAAAAGATCTGTGATAACTGCAACAGTCTGCAGATGACCATAAAGATGGCGCATAAAGTGTTCAACTGCCAACATATTAGAATCATCTTTATAACCAAATGCATCTGCCATTTCCTGCTGATATTCAAAAAATAACTGATCATTTTTCCGACGACAAATATAGTGCAGCCTGTTTCTTATACGGGCAAGCATGTTCCAGGATTTACTAAATGACTGACAGGCATCGTTTGTTAGCATCCCGGAATATTCCAAATCCTTCAAGCCTGTTAGCCCAAAAACAGCTTTTGCAACCCATAACATAGACTGGATATCACGCATACCACCCTTACCCTCCTTGATATGCGGTTCGAGAATATAACTATGTGTCCCATATTTTTTTCGTCTTTCAAGCCAAAAAGTCTCCATTGAAGAAACAAAATGCTTCTGGCGACCATTTAAATTTTTCTGTTGATTTCGTTTGAGCAAGTCCTCAAACAATTGTTTCGAACCGGAGAGAAAACGAGCATCCAACAAAGACACCTGAAAGAAAAAGTCGTCTCTGGAAAAACGAACAGCATCCTGCACAGTTCTGACACTATGCCCGACCTCAAAGCCACTGTCCCATAAAGGATATAAAATTGCTTCTGCTAAATCCTTTATCGTCGAAGTCGCTCGCCGATCATACAGAATCAACAGGTCTATATCTGAAAACGGGTACAATTCGCTTCGCCCATATCCACCAAGAGCAAGAACAGCAACATTCCCCTTCTTACCAAAGGTAGCCAACCCATTATTAAAATGGTCGACAATAAACGAATCAACCATCTCTGTGATCTTACTTAAAAGCTCATGTCCACTAAGACCCTTTTGCCATAGTTCATCCAGAGCCTCACGCTGTGAACGCAATACGACTGACACTAAATTGCCTCGTGATCTACTTCTCCGGTCCTGACACGAATCACCTTTTCAACAGGCATGACAAAAATCTTTCCATCTCCAATTTTCCCTGTTTTTGAAGCCTCAACAATCTTATCGACAACCAACTCAACCTGATCAGCATCAATAATTACTTCGATTTTAATCTTTGGAAGAAAATCGATAACATACTCTGCACCTCTGTAGATTTCAGTATGACCTTTTTGTCGACCATATCCTTTAACCTCAGAAACAGTCATTCCTTTAATGCCAATAGAGTTCAGGGCATCTTTTACGTTATCAAGTTTAAAAGGCTTAATAATAGCCTCAATCTTCTTCATGTGATTTCCTTGTAATTAAGATTTCTGATCAATAAAATTGAGGGTTAATTGTAGGCAGTTTCTGAATGTTCTGTATAATCAAGACCTTGCTCTTCTTGTTCTTCACTAACTCGCAATCCCATGGTAGCATTGATACCCTTTAACAAAATCCAACTCAAAATAAAAGCATAGACAGCAACAACAACCACTCCTAATATTTGGTAACCCAACTGTGAAAAACTACCGGCAAGTACTCCATCTACTCCATTTGGATTAACCGCTTTAGAAGCAAATACTCCTAACAAAATTGATCCGACAGCACCGCCAACTCCATGAATTCCCAAAACATCAAGACTATCATCAAATCCGATCTTTGACTTCATACTGACAACATAATAGCAAACTATCCCAGCAATAAGTCCTATTACAATCGCGGCATTAGGACCTACAAAACCAGCCGCTGGAGTAATAGTTGCTAAACCGGCAATAGCTCCAGAGGCAGCACCAAGGGTTGTAGGCTTTCCAAGCTTAAACCACTCCATCAAAGACCACATTGCCATTCCCGACATCGCTGCCAGATGAGTAGCAACAAATGCTGTCGCAGCAACACCATTTGCTGCCAGTGCACTACCAGCATTAAATCCAAACCAGCCAAACCAAAGCAGGCCAGTACCAAGCATTGTCATAGGAAGATTATGGGGCACAAATTTGTCTCTACCAAAACCTTTTCTCGGCCCAATTACAATAACAGCCGCTGCTGCTGCTGCACCACAGGTGACATGAACAACAAGTCCACCTGCAAAATCCAGTACACCAAGCTTACCCAACCATCCGCCCTGTCCCCAAATCCAATGGCAGACAGGATTGTATACCAATATTGCCCATAAAAGACTAAATACCACAAATGGTGCAAAACGTACTCGCTCAGCAAAAGCTCCTGTTATAAGAGCAGGAGTAATTATGGCAAACATGCACTGATAAATCATGAATACTGTTTGTGGAATAGTGGTCGCATAGATAGGACTTGGATCAGTACCAACACCATTAAGAGCAAACCAGGAAAAATCTCCCACAAAACCACTTAAATCTGGTCCAAAAGACATAGTATAACCGATATACACCCACTCAATAGAAATAATCGAAATCATAATCAAAGACTGCATGATGGTTCCAAGCACGTTTTTACTGCGCACCATGCCAGCGTAAAAAAGAGCAAGCCCTGGTGTCATCAACAAAACTAACCCTGCAGCAGCCATGATAAAAGCTGTATCAGCACTATTAATCATACTAAAACTCCACTTTGACAAATATTACATTTATGTAAACAATATCTTTCCAGTTTAAACAATCCCTTTATTTGCCAGAAAAACTCACGAAACCTTCTGTATAAAAACCTCAAAGCATATACATTTAAGATATTCTGCAAGGGATACATGTGCTTTCAAAAAAGTAGCAAACCACGTGCCAACCTGGAAAAAATATGTGAATACCACACTAGTTGCCAGCAGAACACTGTTTCAACTTCAAACTATCTCCTGCCCAACACTGAAAAATATTTACATTCATGTAATATTTAGTGCAAAATCTTCCGTTTTTGTAATATTTTTCTCTTTTCGTCACCTTTTTCCCTATCCTGCCAAATCCAACTAACATGAAACTACCAAAACACAATTCACATGTTGAAAAACCAAAGGAGTCTTATTTGACATCAACCACCAAAGACTGTAAAATTTTACATAAAATAAATACAGCTACACACTTGCTACCTGGCTGCGATCAAGTAGCAAATGTGTCTGAAATATATTTTTAACAACAAACAATACAGTAACATCTTGCCCCATCAGCTCAAAAAAACTTAAATTACCCAAAAGAGAGACCAAAACTCTAATTCATATTTTTTGTGTATGTTTTTTCCAGCTAATTAATCTTAGAAACAGGGTGCAAAATGAGCAATGAGAGGAGACACGATACCAGACTAAAGGCAATAGACCTGCTTGATTACATTCTGATAGACAAGGATGGAGTAAGGATAGATTTTTCCATGGGCAGAACACTGGATATTAGCGAAAATGGCATGCTAATGGAAACCAACAAAGATATCCCCATTAATCACCTAATCCTCGTAACACTGGACCTCGATGAAAATCTTATTCGAGTGAAAGGAAAAGTAATGCACTCTCATACAGATGCTGGGAGATACCAGATAGGTATTAAATTCTTTGATATTTCAAGAAAGCATAGTGAGACTTTTCACCAATATATTGAAGCTTTTCAAAGCAAATTCTCTAACAATCAAGAAAGCTAGAGTCTTCCCATTGACGCGTCATACATTCATTATTGCTGATATCTTGAAAAAATAGGTTTTCTGTTCAAAATCTAGACATGCTTAAAATTCACTGCAGGCATATGACTAATATCCATAGGATATGGAATCTTGAACTTCACAGCGAGCTTGAGAGAAAGACAATTTTTCAAAGTATCCTTAGAGCATTTGACAATACTATGCGATTAAAAATATCCAGCAGGCAAAACAATCTGCCTGCTGAAAATAACCAACACATTATCAAATAATTATAACAGGAATAACTCAAAAACCTTATCTCTAACGAAGTGTAAATACACCTGATCAATCATATTCAACTAACCATCTTTTATATGAATTATTCCTGCCTGCCATAATCATCATCAAACCTTACAATATCATCCTCACCAAGGTAACTACCGATCTGCACCTCAATAAGTTCCAGGGATATCACTCCAGGGTTTTCCAACCTGTGATTAGTACCTGCAGGTATATATACCGACTCATCTTCATGTAAAAGAATGTCATGATCGCCCTTCGTAACCTGGGCAGTTCCCGACACAACTACCCAATGTTCATGCCGGTGATGATGCATCTGCAATGAAAGCTTTGCACCCGGATGGACGGTTATCCTCTTTATCTGAAAACGTTGCTGCAACTCCAAAGTTGTAAAACTACCCCAAGGCCTATAAACAGTTTTATGAACCTGAAATTCACCCCGTCCAGCGCGTTTTAATTTTTTTACTATCTTTTTAACATCTTGCGACCGAGAGATCGGTGCAACTAAAACAGCATCAGCTGTTTCAATAATCATGGTGTCTTTCAAACCAACTGCGGCAACCAGGGTATCCTCAGAGCGAATAAGTGAGTTTTCCACATCCTCTACAATAACATCACCTGAAATGACATTGCCTCGCTCATCTTTGTCCGCAACCTCCCACAATGCCTGCCAACTACCAATATCACTCCAACCAAAACGTGCCTCTATTACTTTGGCGCTACTTGTCCTTTCCATCAATGCGTAATCAATAGAATCGGAAGGACAACTTTTTATGGCATCTTTTTCAAATCTAAAAAAAACTCCATCAGCTTGGCCTTTATCAACTGCAACCGTCATCTGTTTTACAATATCAGGTGTGAAATTACCCAACTCTTTCACCAGTTCCTTCTGCGGAAAAGCAAACATTCCACTATTCCAAAAGTAATCGCCACTATCAACATACCGCACAGCTGTTACATGATCAGGTTTTTCAACAAAAGACTTCACATCACTCCCACTTCCCCGTAAGATATATCCATATCCTGTTTCAGGCCGATCTGGAACAATACCAAAAGTAACAAAGCCACCATCCTGTGCCAGCGCAACTGCCTCTTCAACAGCCTCAACAAAAGCTTCATGATTCGCAATAAGATGATCTGCTGGCAACACAAGCAACACTGCATCCTTCTTAATATATTTCTGTGCATATATCGCTGCCCCACATACAGCTGGGGCGGTATTTCTACCGATTGGTTCCAACAAGATATGATATGAAGAAAACAGATCCAGCTCATCAACCTGATTACGAGTGAGAAAACGATGCTCTTCACCAACTACCAATATAGGTGATAGCACTCCTGGTAACCTGTTCACTCTTGCAAGTGTTGTCTGCAACAAAGAACGGTTCCCGGTCAGGTTAATAACCTGCTTTGGATAATATTCTCGCGAAAGGGGCCATAGGCGTGAACCGGTTCCACCGGCAAGGATAACAGGTTGAATGTTCAAGATATTACCTCTGGTTAATTATTATTTTACAACTACTGACGAATAAGAGCCAAAAGCTCATTGGTCTTTTCCTCCAGCAATGAAACATCATTTCGAGTTTCCACGTTTAAACGAATTACAGGCTCAGTATTGGACATTCGCAAATTAAAACGAAAAGTATCATACGAAACACTCAGTCCGTCTGTGTAGTCTATTTCACCATCATTATATTTCTCTCTCACAAGTGAAATAATCTGGTCAGGATCATTAACTGTTGAATTAATTTCACCACTTACAGGGTAAGCGATCATACGGTCATTGACCATATCAGAAATTTTATCTCCAGACTGACTGATCAGTTGACACACCAGCAACCAAGGCACCATCCCCGAATCACAATAACCAAAATCACGGAAATAATGATGCGCTGACATTTCTCCACCATAGACACCATTATGCTTGCGCATAGCTTCCTTGATAAACGCGTGACCCGTACGAGTCATAACTGGCACTCCTCCTGCCGCTGAAACAACCTCAATGGTATTCCACACAAGCCGAGGGTCATGCAAAATAGAGGCTCCTCTTTGGCTCTGCAAAATTGCTGATGCCAAGAGACCAACTATATAATAACCTTCAATAAAACGACCAGTTTCATCATAAAAAAAACATCTGTCAAAATCCCCATCCCAAGCTATACCCAAGTCGGCTCCATGATCCCGAACTGCACGGGCGGTCGCCTCACGCTTTTCAGGCAACAATGGATTAGGGACACCATTGGGAAAATTACCATCTGGCTGAGCATGAAGCTTGATAAACTTAAAAGGCAACTCTTTTTCAAGCAAATCAATAATTGGCCCGGCACAACCATTTCCACCATTAACCAACAATTTTAGAGGTTTCAACTGATCATGGCGAACATAAGAAAGCAAATGCTTTATATAAAGAGATTTATCACTTGCATCAAACACAGAACCTTTCTTGCCAGCAAGAGATGCCTTAATTTTTTCATACCATATCAAGGAAGCTACCTTCTGCTCTATTTCCTTAAGGCCTGAATCAATGCTGACAGGACGAGCACCTTTTCGTACTATTTTCATGCCATTGTAATCTGCAGGATTATGACTGGCAGTAATCATAATGCCACCATCCACGCCCTGGTTCTCACCAGCGAAAACAGCGTGATACACTTCCTCAGTACCGCAAAGACCTATATCAAGTACATCAACACCGTAATCAGTCAACATCGTAATCAATGACGCCGCTAATTCAGGACTGGACAACCTCATATCCCTGCCGACAACTACCTTACGAGCAGAAAAATGTTCTGCAAAAGCAAGACCTATTTTACCAACAAGATCAACATTAAGCTCATCAGGTAAACGACCACGGACATCATAAGGAGTAAAACAATGCAAACCAGTTGACATAGAAAGACCTCAAAAAAATAAAAAACATGTTTTGAAAGAGAAACAGAGATGCAGTATAAGGTTATATTTCATTCTAAATAAAAATTGGAGTCCCCTTTGTCATATTTTGTTAATGACAGGAATTACATGGACAAGTTGACCCGGCCCTGCTGGTCCACTTAGAATCCAACACTTGCATTCTGCTGTAAATAATTATTAACTCTGGAACACTTATTATTTCATTGTCACAGTTTATCAGATACTGCAGACAACTGGCAAGAGTCCAGTAAAATTTTTTTGAAGGAGTTTTCATGAAAGGCATTATCCTAGCCGGTGGTTCAGGAACCCGGCTGTACCCTTTAACCAGAGTTCTCAGTAAACAATTGATCCCCGTTTACGACAAGCCCATGATCTATTACCCGTTATCAGTACTCATGCTTGCAGGGATCAGGGACATTTTAATCATTTCCACCCCACATGATCTTCCCCGCTTTTCTGAACTCATGGGCAATGGTTCTCAACTGGGCCTGAATATCACCTACGCCGAACAACCTCGACCAGAAGGACTGGCACAGGCATTTATAATTGGCAAAGAATTTATCGGTTCAGACAGTGTCTGCCTTGTACTTGGAGACAATATCTTTTTTGGTCACGGTTTTGCCGAAAAAGTTCAAAAATGCAGCCAACTGAAAGATGGAGGAATTATTTTTGGCTACCTGGTCAGAGATCCTGAAAGATACGGTGTTGTTGAATTTGATGATGAAAACAGAGTTATCGATATCGAAGAAAAACCGGAAAATCCCAAATCAAAATATGCTGTACCCGGCCTCTATTTTTACGACAACGATATTGTTCAAATAGCCCAATCAATCAAACCTTCCCCCAGAGGCGAACTTGAAATCACAGACATTAATAATCAATATCTCAACAACAATAAACTCAAGGTAGAGTTACTAGGTCGTGGCTTTTGCTGGCTCGACACTGGTACACATGAATCACTCCAGCAAGCTTCAAGCTATGTCCAGGCTGTTCAGGAACGCCAAGGCTTAAAGATTGCATGTCTCGAAGAAATTGCTTATCGCTTAGGCTACATCAATGCAGAACAGGTGGAAAAGCTGGCACACACCATGTTGAAAAATCAATACGGTCAATACCTGATTGATTTACTAGAAGATAATTAGCAAATACCACACGATTAAAATGAAAATCATAATAACAGGTGGAAACGGACAATTAGGAAAGGACTGCCAAAAGGCATTATCCTCCAGCAACCGTGTTTTTCCGTTTGGTTCAAATGAACTTGACATCACATCAAAGAAACTGACAGCAGCTATACTTCAAGATATAAAACCCGATGTAATTATCAACTGCGCTGCTTACACCGCTGTGGATAAATGCGAAAGCAATCAAGAAAAATGCATGCTCGTCAATGCCACTGGCCCGGCAATACTTGCAAAAGAGGCTGCAAAAATCAATGCAAGACTTATTCATATCTCAACAGATTATGTGTTTGATGGTAAGAAGTCCATCCAAGAATCATACAAGGAAACCGACCAGGTTTCACCTCTTTCCTTTTACGGAAGAAGCAAACTGGCAGGGGAAAAACAAATAAGAGAAAACATTGACAACCACTTGATAATTCGAACATCATGGCTTTATGGCATCGATGGCAACAACTTTCTAAAAACTATGTTGCGCCTGACAAGCAATAATCACGAAAAAACTTTTAAAGTCGTTAACGACCAATTTGGTTCACTCACCTGGACATTCAGATTAGCACAACAGATAGAACACCTGCTTGACAAGAATTTACAAGGGACTATTCATGCGACTGCCGAAGGAAAAAGCACATGGTTTGAGGGGGCAACGTTCTTCCTGAAATCCTTAAAAGTACCATTTTCTTTAGAGCCATGCAGCACTAAAGAATATCCAACCCCGGCAATTCGACCAGCTAACTCCATCCTTGAAAATGAAATCTTAAAAAAGAATGGGCTTAACATAATGAGAAACTGGAAGGACGACGTGAAAAAATTTATCGATATTTTTCAAGATAAACTCAAAAAATAAAACTCATCAGGATTTTATTTTCTTTATCAACACCAAAAGTGTTAAATGTGACGAACATGCCTATATACCAGAGAAACCAAATTCCCCAACAAGTTTTTTTATTCTATCAGCTGCCTGCTGACTCAGATCATGCAAAAGGAATCCGGCAATAAAAAAATCAGGGTTCTCATCTTCACGACACCATTTACACGTCGCCCGAAAGGTTAATTCCTCCATTTTAGGCATCAAACCTCCAAGCTTCATCCGTAACCGGTAATCCTCATGAACAGATAGGGGTTCTTCACTAACCAGCATGAGTCCGCGTGTTGTAATCTCCACAACATGACCAATAATCCTACTACTAGAACCATCAAAAACTCTGAGATAATATATCAAGTGACGCCGATCAAAATGACGACGGTCACCTGCCATTGTATTGTTTAAACTTTCGCTTTGAGATTCCATAATGTTTTAAATAAGGTGCAACCAAAAAATAATAAAGAAAACTTGAAGGCCCTTTACAACTCGTTAGTCTTAAAAAATTAGATAAAAATTTCACAAATTAACCAATTCTATCTCTCCCCAGGCTCCAAGCTGTTGTCCCATAATAATCAAAACACCAATAAGTCCATGGATATTTTTTGCTATCTCCAACGCTTCCTTGATACTACCAGCTTTATTTTTCTGCACCAAATTACCAATACTAGTTGCAGCAGCATCAGCCAAGGAAGTCGAGGAAGAAATTACAACCACTGCATCAGCCTGGCCCTTACTTAAAGAATGACCTACAGTAGCAGAAGAACAGCAAACACCACAAGGCATCTGATCTATCATTAATTGAATTCCAATCTTTTCACTCAGTGGCGAAGTTCCTGCAAAAATAGAAATAATCGACTTTTGATTCCTGGAAATAAATATGTCTCCACCGTTTTCTACAATTAAATCATTTATCCCATGCCGCAGCAAGCCAAAACCAACTTCTTCAGCAATAGTCCCGGCTACAGTGGCCATAGGCCCAACCCCTGTCTCAAATCCGGCCTTCAACATCCTGCGAATTACTGCAGGTGCATCTGTATCAAGCGATAAGGGTATAAGGGATGTAGCAAAACGTGGTTTTTTCTTAATGTATCTCTCGACTTCAGCTCGGACACAGGATACAAGAACCATAGCTTCTTCTTCCACATCTCTGGAAGCTAAAATATGAAGATCAGTCTCAACCATTTTCACATAAGTTGAAACTAAACCTGACATCTCATGGAGGCGATAGGAACGTTTGATATATGATTCAGGTGAACAATGAAGAATATTTTCATCACTCATGACAAGCTGCTGTTAATATGATATGTTTTTTTAAAATTTCAGACATTATCACTTAGTATTTTTTTTTATCACCCTTTGATTATAATACAGGACTCAATTAATCATGCCAGCAATTGACCAGGTAATCATATTTACACGATATCCCCAGCCTGGCAGGGTTAAAACTCGTTTAATCCCTAAACTTGGCAAAGTTGGTGCAGCAGCTATCCACAAAAAAATGGCTGAACATATCTTAAGTAAAATAAATGATTTACAAAATATCGATCAAGACCCAGATAGCTCAATCCAACTCAATATTTATTACACAGGAGCCTCGCACAAACAAATGACACAGTGGCTCGGCAACTCAATTCCTTTTTTCAGACAACAGGGAGAAGGACTTGGCAACAAAATGTTCCAGGCTTTCCAATCAGCTCGAGACGCCCATTTCCAACGCACCATTTTAATTGGTTCTGATTGCCCATCCATAAATACCAACCACATCAGACTTGCCTTCAAGCATTTAAAAAAAAACAATCTGGTTTTAGGTCCAACATATGATGGTGGATATTATCTAATCGGCACTGACAACTCAATTCCCATCACAGCAGTTCAATCACTATTTTCTAATATTTCCTGGGGAACAGAAAAAGTATATAAACAAACGCTTAATAAAGCAAAAAAAGCAGGCTTATCTTTTTATCCTATGCAAAAACTAAACGATATCGACAGACCTCAAGACCTTGAATATTTCAATTATCATTCCAACCCTTAACGAAGAAAAAACTATCGGCAGGGCACTCTCATATCTGAGACAGTCACCTTCGCTGGAGATAATTATCGCCGATGGCGGCAGTAATGACCAAACTGTTAGCATTGCAAATAAAGAGCTAGTTCATGTTGTCACAAGTCCACCTGGACGAGGAATTCAACTAAATAAAGGCGCACTAGCAGCTACACATAACATCCTGCTTTTCTTGCACTGTGATACCGTACTACCAGAAAATTTCCTTTCTCATATCCAGGATATCCTCTACAAAAAAAAAGCCATTGCCGGAGCATTTAGATTATCAATAGATAATCGTGAAAAAAAATATCGCGTTATTGAATGGGGTGCAAACCTCCGCTCAGAGAAACTACAGCTAGTTTATGGAGATCAGGCAATCTTTGTGAAAAGAGATGATTTCTTTAAGGCCGGATGCTTTCCAGAGCAGCGCCTCCTGGAGGATGTCACCTTAATTAAAAACCTCAAGCAACATGGACGCATAATAACCGCGCCAATAGCAATTTCAACTTCTTCAAGAAGATGGGAAAAACTAGGTACAGTGAAAACAACACTTATAAATCAAATAATTCTGATAGCTTATCACCTTGGAATCTCCCCTGACACTCTTGCCAGATTCTACTATGACTCACAAGGAAAAACCAAGTTATAAATACTCGCCTTGAACTTCATCCTGCGGCATTTGCGGCGCTTGTTCATATTCCAGATCCTGTTTTATGGCTGGCTCTTTTGGCATAAATAATTTTAGAACCTCAGGATCAACAATCATGCTTTTTACAAAAATTACTCCTGGAGTCAAATAAATGCCGCTCAACGACTTTTTTATAAGTTGATTGCCTGAGCTAAAACTTGAACAGACAAATATATAGACAATTGACAGAATAAAATAAGCCTTGACACCACCTAGCAACAATCCAAGCAACCGATCAAACCAACTCTGGATAGTAATTTCCATTACTTTTTGCAAAACTTTCCCAGTCAGAATGCTCAATACAGCTATCAACAAAAAAAGAATTCCAAAACTCAGACCAAACAGCAGGTGACCATTCTCTATGAATCCAGATACATATGGGGCCATCTGCCCGGTATAGTTCCCTGCGAACCAATAACTGGTAAGCAACGCAAAAAATACAGCTAATTGTCGCTTAAAGCCTATCCAGCCTCCACGCGTAATAAAAGTAATAAAAACCAGTAAAACAACGACATCAAATGCTGTAATTTCATTTAGTGAAATCATAGAAAACAAATCGGTAAAATTAACCTTTATGGACCAAAATAGTTTAATGGAATTAGTAAATGCCTAAGCTTACTCAATCCTCATTAATAGCGGGCATTTTTCATTTCAATATAAACAAACGTTATAATCTGTTAAATACCAGTGGATTAAAAAATAGTAAATCTTAAACAACTCATTCAACTAAGACTAGGCAATAACAGCAACAATTAGAATCTAACACTTTAGACATAGCTTATTTTGAGTACAGCATATTAATAGAGATACTCATGTAATTCAGCTTCAACTGCATCTGTAATTAACTTTTTCACCTCAATACGCAGCATTCCTATCAATGAATCCTCTGAAATCTTTTCTGGCTTTTTAAGATTAATAATTTTATTCTGACTCATGACGTATCCTATTTTGTTTGAATTTTATCCTAGCCGGCTGATTCCAACAGGGTCGTTATTTTTTTTCATGGGTTGCTCAAACACCACTTTTGACCATAACTCCCTTAGACATGACACATATTCAACAAAACAATAATTTAAACATCGTCGATCAAACTGATTTTTTCCATCTAAATGAAACGATCTCGCAACACATTGAGATCAACTACACTACAATAAAATTTCCTGCAACATGTAGCATCTCTCTTCTCAACCTGAAAAAGCTTAGAACTATCATTGAACAGCATGAAAGCGTCTTGTACGTGGCGCAATTATTATCAAAAGAAGAATATAAGCTATGGAATTCTTTTTCCTATAAAAAACGTCGTTTGCAATGGCTTGGTGGAAGATTGACCACAAAACACGCGATTTTCACTTTATTGCACAACAAAAAATTAAACAATTACTCTAATTACAGTGACCTATCAATTCTCCCAGAGCTATCGGGTCGTCCACAACTCTCCTGTGACCTTGTTTTTAGCATTAAGAAACCAAGCATCTCACTTTCACATAGTGATCATTTGGCTGTAGCAATTGCAGCAGATAATACTACCTGTGGAATTGATATTCAAAAAGTTACAGATAGAATAATTAACGTGCAGGAGAAATTCACCAACAAGACAGAACTGGAAATGCTACAATACAATACCAGACAACTCTGCAAAGAAGAACAACTTACCTTAATGTGGGCCTGTAAAGAAGCAGTTAAAAAGTGCCTATTGCATGACCAACCAGCCTTCTTCTCAGGTATAAACCTCTTGGACACTTCATCAAGCAATCCATATTTACTGCAGTTTCACATTCAAATTCCTAACGTTTCTAATGACAGTGTTACAGTACAGGCCCTTCAAATAAAAAACTTTTTCATCGCTTTTACCCAGGGGGTTAATAATCATGCCTGAATTGCCAGAAGTTGAGGTAACCCGCAGGGGCCTTATTCCCCATGTTATCGACAAAAAAATTACTGCCATTTACTTCAATCACCATAAATTGAGAATAGAAATCCCCAAAAACCTACTAAATCAAGATGTAAAAGGTTCGACGATCACCGTTGTTGACAGAATAGCAAAATTTCTCGTATTTCGAATAAAAAACGGCTCTACAATGCTCATTCACTTAGGCATGAGTGGAAAATTAGGAATCTTTGCACACAACACTCCGCAGATAAAACATGACCATGTAATTTTCGAATTTGAAACACTTCAACAACTCCGCTTCAATGATACCAGAAGATTTGGCTCAATATCTGTATGGCCAGCGAAGCAGGCTTCTACCATGGAAGAACAGTTTATTATGAAACAAGGTATTGAGCCATTTTCCAAAAATTACACAGCCACTAATCTAGCTAAAATTGCTAAAAACAGAAAGTTATCAGTTAAACAATTCTTAATGAACTCTCAAATTATTGCCGGAATCGGCAACATTTATGCTAATGAGACACTGTATTCAGCTGCAATTCATCCTGCAACTCCAGCCTGTAAAATCAGCAAATATTCATGGCTTAAAATCATTGATAACAGCAGAAAAATTCTGGAAAAAGCCATAAAAGCTGGAGGATCAACTATCGCTGATTTCATTGGCAGCAGTGGCAAACCAGGATACTTTCAGTTACAATTAAAAGTTTATGGGCAGCAAGGAAATAAATGCGAGAGCTGTTCAGGTATAATTGAAAAATTCCCCCTAGCCGGCAGATCTTGTTATATCTGTCCAACTTGCCAACAACAAATACTATGAACGAAACAAAACATTGCTATCATAATAGCAATGTTGACATAACCAATAGAAGACAAATCAATTCGCTAAATACAAAGTCAATTGCAAACATAATTTTCTATAACAGAGCCTACCAGATGGACACTTACCAGGCTACCGGCTGCAAAATAGCTTTTACCAGGTGGCAGATGCATCACACTGTTTACAGTCTCAGTTTTTCCAGCAGTTCTTACCCATAACTCTCCTTTATCAAGCAATACAACAGCTCCCTGTAAACAAAGATTTCGACTTTTAGAAATTTCAAAAGATTTAAGCAGTTGAACCTGATGAATAAAAAAATCGTAATCGGGTCCACCAATAAATTTCATGATAGCGGGATGTATCAACTCATGAAAAAGAAGCCTGACTGCACCAGGAGGGCCAGGTAGGCCAAACAAAATAGAGCTTTCTAACTTCCCAAAAAGAGTTGCTTTTCCAGGTCGAACTTTCAGCCCGTTATAAACGACCTCGCCTTTTAACATGGCAAAAACATCAGCAATCATATCATATTTACCAGGCCCCATACCCCCAGTAGTGATGATGATATCCGGCTTCTGTGCCAAAATTTCATGAAACGCAGAGTATATTTTTTTTTTATTATCAGATACTATGGTTCTGTAAACAACCTTCGCCCCATACGACTCTAGCAATGCTGGTAAAAGGACACTGTTACCTGAAATTTTCCGACCATATTCAATATTATCTCCAGGATGCAGCAATTCCGTACCAGTACAAATCAATGCAACTTTTGGCGCTTTAAATATTTCTACTACTAAACATCCACTTTCAGCTAATTCAAGCAGATGATCAGGAGACAAGCGAGCACCTTTATTCACAATTTTTTGACCTACCGGATAATTACTCCCACGTTTCCTGATATATTGACGAGATATATCAAAATATGATTTATGAACCTTAATCTTATCTTTGCATTCAAGACAGTTCTCAATAGGGATTACCATTGATGCCCCTTCAGGTATTATAGCTCCAGTCATAATACGAAGAGTCTCACCACAAGTGACCTTTGTCTTTTCACAATTACCTGCAGCCACTTCACCAATAATTCTGAAAGTTACCTGGCCCTGAACATCAATAGAACTACTTCTATCCCAACAAACAGCATAACCATCACGTGTTGATTGATCGTAGCTAGGTTTAGGATAAAAACTCTTCAACGACTTAGCCGTGATTTTACCCAAGGCATCTTGCAATTTTATTTCTTCAGTACCTGTTTGTGAAACCAAACTCAATATAGCTTGTTGAGCCGCTGCTAAAGACAACAAAACTTCCATGAATTAATTCCCTGAAAAAACATCAACTTAAGCAAGCTTAATTTAAACGACAAGTAGCTAAAAACAAACAAGTAATGCCGCTGCTGGATATAAAGAGGAGAAACACAAACTGAATTTTTCTCAAGAAAGGAGAATAATAAGATAAACTACAATATTTCGCTTTTGAATGTCATTTCTTCATTGAGCTGAAATGACATTCAAAAGAATTGTTTATGGCATCCGGTAAATTAATGGAGGTGAACTCCTTTTAACGGATTAGGAAATAACACACAATTTTGTTTAATTATTAACCTAATAAAAAAACATTTAAACTTTAAGATCTTCTCGAATCTGTTTTCTAGGTCCACCATGGCCAGCAACAGACCAATCGCGGATAGGTTGCGAAGTGGTTAACTCCTTTTGCCTGTCAAGATTACTCATTCGATCATAAATATTCTGCCAGACACAATCAACGTTATCATTTATCTCGCAGCGTCCACCCACAGAACCTCCACAAGGTCCGTTCATTAAGCTTTTTGCACAACGAGCTACCGGACATAAACCTCCAGTAAGATGAAGTACACAATTGCCACAACCGGCACATTGCTCGCTCCAAACACCTTGCTCTGCAGAACCACCAAAAAATGTGGTGTTCAATGCTGGGAAAACATTGTCATCCTGCCTTAAATTGGCAATAAAGTTAACTCCTACACCACAAGCTGTGGAGACGATAGCATCATATTGTCCTTCATATTCGTCAATGGAATCAATATATTCTTTATCACATTGGCGTACAAGAGACCCTTCAATCACTTCAGCTTCTTTACCATTTTTTTTCAGCCCAAGGCGTATGAGTGATGCAAGAATCTCGGCCTCACGTTCACCACCTGCAGAGCAGACTGTGACGCAACCCCTGCAAGCCAGCACAAGTACTTTCTTGCAACCTTCCACCATCTCAATTATTTCTGCCAAGGGCTTCCGTTCGGCAACAATCATGAATAACTCCTGAATTTACTGATTATAATCCGGTTACATCCAGAAACAATACCAATGAAATCTGAACACTAAAAAGGACTTGGTCCCATTTGCAGAACATTTTCATTCATTTCTTTTGCAGCAGCTATAAATTCTGGATGAAGCCCTCGTTCCATATGATACATGCGAACCCGACCAGGTTCAACATCCAGCTCTTGAAGTGCTTCCTGGACAGTTTCAACTCTTTTAGCTGCTCGCTGGCTTCCTTTCACATTGTGACAGGAATCTGTAGGACAGCCAACAACATACACTCCATCAGCCCCTTCTTCAAAGGCCTTCAGGATAGTCACAACTTCCAGTTTCCCAGTGCAAGGCAATCGAGTAATCTGCACATTCTCTGGGAAATCAAGTTTTTGTAAATTTTCACCATCCTGTGCGCAGCTTTGCTGCGAAGTATAGTGACAACTAAATAATCTGATATTAGGTGTAAAGCTCATCGTTCCGTCCAATAATGCTATAAATTATTATTTGTACAGACCAAGTCCTGATTATCTTGTTCCACAGGCAGCAATCAGCCGCTCATCTTCAGACTCGTTCAGCGTTATAGCCTGTGCTGGACACTCAGCAACACAAATGCCGCAAGCCCTGCATTTTTCTACATCAATAACAGCATAACCGCCTTGATCAATCTGTGGTATCTCCCAAGGACAGATTCTCACACAAGTTAAACAAGATACACATTGATCCCTTTTCACTTCAGCAGCTTTTCCTTTCTCAACAAGTTGTTCTGTGGTAACAAATCCCTTCTTCAAAGCAAGCTTGGAAAGAGCGCCCATAATGTCAGCAAAACGAACATCCTGAGGACACACAAACACACAACTTTGACAACTGGAACAATACCAGAGAAGATCTGAAGAGAGCAATCTGTCGTCTAGCCCCATTCGGATCATGTGAATAATTTTCCTTGGATCAAAGTCTGGTATTGCCTGACTTACAGGACAGATACCACTACATGCTCCACAAGAAAAACAGCTGTTTAAATGTTCTCCGCCCGGTTGTGCAATTACTTCAGCATTAAAAGCCGAGTTCATCTCCATTTTTTTCTTTGCCATGTAATCACCAGCTTGAATAAATATTTCCCTTTCACCCTAAAATACCGACTGCAATAAAATCAGATAAAAAGATAAAAGAACATTAATTCTCACCAAAAATATTAAGATCATGATGATAATTAGGACGATCTAAAATCGCAAAAATCCTACTATACTCACTGAATTTTGTCAACTTGAGCCCCACAACGCCTAAACATCTAAAAATAGGTGATAATACATTAATTAACCTTCAAAACTGAGAGAATCCAGGGGTATTTTTACCAAAAAACATCATTTTCCTAGATATACATCATCAATATAAATTATTTGCGATTCTGACTGCCTGACTACAAACAACCCCACCCTTTCAATTTGATTCATTGCCATATCCCTTCCCAGTGGTGCTTCCTTAACCTCTTGAAGAGAAATTTCAATATCATTCCAACCACTATGAAGTCTGAATTTTCGATGATAACGATCTACATAACGGCTATCATTATATTTATGTTTCTCATCATGAATCCTGCAATGAATGTAAAAAATGTCTGGCCGGGGATTGTAAATACTGAAATGTAATTTTCCATATCCTCGCCAATCAGATGGAAAATAAAAAAGAGATGTTCCAGAATACACAGCCGTAGATAATCTTACCTGTAACGACCCTTTGCCGCTTCTAACAATATCCCGTTCTCTTGACAATTGCCTATCATCAACCCAACGCCCTTGCTCAAAAGGAGTTTCAAAACTAGAAAGAATTGGGAATTGAAAATAAGCTAACAATTCATCTGAAACATTTCGTATCAAAGGCCAAAGTGCTGTTATCAGTAAGGTTAAAACACAGAACTTAAACAAGTAATTTCTACTGGTTTTTTGTCTTTTGATTCGCGGATAAAAAAAAGCACACGCTAGGAGGCAACCTAACTGATTTCGTAATAAATCAAACATATCCGGACTTCTGCCATTTACAGTCATCTGCAACAGCTCGACACAAACCCCAATAATAATAACGAGGAAAAAAACTTGTGCAAAAAGCTCCGATCTTCGTACCTCTTTATTTTTTGCCAGAAAATAAAGAGAAAACAACCAAGTTAAGAGAGCAAAAAACAAGACATGTCCAAGGTCCCAAAATGCCTGATAAACTCGACCTGTGGTGTATCCAGGGCCACCTAGAAAGAAAAATGGCGCTCCAATAATTATACATACAACGACAATCTTCTTTCTGATATCAAGATTCACCAAAGACACGCTATTGTATATAACCTCGATCCTCTAGATACAAAAATATCTCCTGGACCGCCTCTGCTGGCGTCAGAATTGAAGTATCAATGGATAATTCTGGGTGTGAGGGGGCAATATAGGGGTCAGAGATACCAGTAACACCTTTGACCAAACCAGCTCTGGCTTTGGCATACAAACCTTTCCGATCTCGATGTTCACAAACCTCAAGTGGAGTTGACACATGCACTTCGATATACCCTCCATAGCGAGAAATTAACTCTCGATTTGCCTGACGAGATTCCTCATATGGTGCAATAGGGGCACACAGTGCTATCCCACCATTTTTGGTGATCTCACTTGCCACAAAACCAATTCTGGTTATATTAAGATTTCGATGTTCTTTGGAAAAAGATAATTCAGATGAAAGATTTTTCCGGACAATGTCACCATCTAGTAAGGTGACAGGCCTGCCACGCATTTCCATAAAACGAACCATTAACACTTTTGCGATGGTAGACTTTCCTGAACCGGACAAACCAGTCAGAAATACGGTAAACCCCTGTTTGGCTCGGGGAGGAAAAGCTCTCTTGAGTTCACTGACAACTTCCGGGTAAGAAAACCAGGCAGGAACATCAAGATCCCATTCCAATCTTCTACGCAACTCTTCTGAAGTAATATTTTTTACTTTATCACTTTTAACGTCATCCATAAAAACATACTGTGCCTTCTCTTCCACATACCCCATACGCTTTTCCGGAACCATTTCAATTCCAGTATGTTCGCTATAATCCTGCACCAATGTCTGAGCCGCCTTCAAGGGATAAAAGAGCTCATGATTCGTGCCGGAAAAAGGATCAGCATGATCTTCAGCGACCATAAAATGGCTACAACCATAATTTTTTCTGATAATTGCATGTAGTAAAGCTTCTCTGGGCCCTGCAAATCGCTCAAATAAGGGGGTAATTCCAAACATAATCATATTTTTAGGGAAATATTTAAGAATTTCCTGATAACAATTAACATGCGTATAATGATCCATGTTTCCAGGATACTTAAGCCCTACGACAGGATGTAAAAATATAGAAGCACTCACATCTCTTGCAATATTGAGAACCATCTCCCGATGAGCACAATGTAAATACTCACGCGTATGAAAGCCTAACACACGTCGCCACCCAAACTGGGTAAACCGTCTATTTGTCTCTGAAGGAGTCAGACGTAAATGCCCAAAGTCATAATGCATCGGGAGACTCAACCCTTCAATACTACCCCCAACATAAAAATCATTTACATTGTCATATAATTGACGCACACCTGGATGAAGTGAACTATTGTCCGTTCCGTAGACTTTCTGAGCCTCCCTTTTCTTATCCGGCCTCCAGATTTCTTCAATTGTCAAGATGGCAAGTAAAAAACCCTCGGCATCATTGAGTCCCAGACGCTGCCCTACCTCAAGAGAATCTGCTAGATCTTTATTTACATCAAGACACACTGGCAGAGGCCAAATCGTGCCATCAACCAATTCCTTTTTCTCAAGAACCGACTGATAGTCACATTGTCTCAAATAGCCAGAAAGTGGATAAAATGCTCTATTCAATAAAAGTTCCAGATCACAGAGTTGTCGTGAATTTAAATCAAGAGATGCAAGCTCTATCGCTTCTTGGCGAAGTTGCTCTGCTCTGCGAAAATGAACGATAAGGCTCTCTGAAAATTCTTTTGTCATACCCAGTTTATATCCCTTTTATCTGTATTTACAAAAACTAACCCAACTTTGCGAGTGAGGATTACAAATGGTAGTAAAATCAACAAGTTACGCTTGTCGGCTTTGCGTTTATGGCACTACTTCTTCTTTCTAACTTCATAATGTCGTCTTTACCGT